>Ga0209811_10000418_pt1 | contig 18273 bp, 10 predicted proteins | sample Coa_R1_6_FD_187161 | JGI IMG/M metagenome (GOLD analysis project Ga0209811, IMG submission 187161) | Surface soil microbial communities from Centralia Pennsylvania, which are recovering from an underground coalmine fire. - Coalmine... | ecosystem: Environmental > Terrestrial > Soil >...
TCGGCATCCTCAAGATGACCGCGGTGACGCCCTCGTTCAATCGCACCCTCCTCGTCATCGACGACACGCGGCTCGAGCCGGACAAGATCCCGACGAATCCGGTGACCCACAAACCCGTGTCACGCCCGAACCCGTACACGCTGCCGTGGCCGAGTCGGACCGAGCTGGACACGTTCCTGTTCGCGAGGGGCGGCTACCCCTGGCGCGGCACCCAGAACCCGCCCGACAACACCGGCGCGGGCGGCGGTGCGACCTCGCAGCCCGGTCTGTTCGCCGGCTACGAATACGACACGCTGGGCACGCGGCTGGGCTTCGAGAACCCGGCGCGCGGCGTGCTCCTGAGCAAGATCGGGCAGTACAAGGCTCTCATCTGGCTCGTGGACTCCGACGGCGTGACCAAGGACTTCATCAATCCGGACGCCTACCCGACCACCGCACTCAAGTCGATGAGTGGCCCCGGTCTCGCGAGCACGCTGGAGGCCTACACGCAGCTCGGCGGCAAGGTGTGGCTCGCCGGCGGCGGCGCCGCTTACGGTTCGCTCATCCTCTTCGACAAGCGCGGGAACAACCAGGGCCAGACCACGGTGTTCTCGAGCCTGCCGCAGTTCGCCGAGCTGGCGCCGAGCCGCATCATGTACGACGGCGCGCACTGGCAGTCGGCGGTGGCGGTGACGAAGAGCCTGATCTCCACCAAGCGCTATGAGAACAACATCCGGATGAGGCACGCGGACGGCTCGGACCACGACACCACGATCATCGTGGCGCCGGCGTGGGAGCACCCGGACCACTACAACCCGGGCACGACGATCCGCTCGCCCGACTACTCGCGCCTGCCGCAGGAGTTGCGTCCCAAGGCGGGGTTCGACGCGATGCCGCCGACACGGCTCGCATCGCAGACGGGGCTCTTCTACCAGACGAGCTTCCCTTGCGAGTACATCGACGACAACAACTCCATCTTCGAGGACGTGGACCCCGACCCGGCTCATGAGCGCCAGATCCCGGTGCTCGACACGCTCTACATGGCGAAGGGCGGCGTGATCCTCGTTCCGCCCAAGACCGGCGGCGACGGGATCCCCACCGCCCCGACGATGACGTACTACCACGGCAACACCGCACACCAGTTCGTGTTCACCGGGTTCAGCATCTGGTCCTACGCGCGTCAGGATTGCATGGGATTGGTGGACTTCGTGCTCCAGGACCTCTGGAATCTGCCCCGAGAGCCTATCGACCGTGGCTCGATCGCGCCCGCCATGCCCAACGGGGTCAGTCGCCCCGCGCGCGTGGTCACACCGGCGCCGCGAGCCGTCAGCGTGAGGGTGCAGACCGGCACCAATCGGGAGTGATCCATGTCCGCCATCCGTGACGTGCGCGGCGGCGCATTCCGCGCCGCTGGCCGCGCCTGCATGCTGATCGCGTTCGGCGTGCTGGGGTTCGCCCCGGCACGCGCCGCCTCGAATTTCCCCGACATCCCCGTGTGGATCAACGTCGGCGCGTGGAAGGACAGCTCCACGATCGCGGGGTTGGAATACCGCTGCATCGGGTCGTTCCAGGGCCCGCTGCCCGACAGCGTCCATCGCCAGTCGACGACGCTGAGCGTGCGCTTCATGCGCGACCGTGCCACGGAAGCGCGCCCCGACTTCGGCGGCTACCGCGTCTATCGCATGCAGAACACGCCGGACAGCTCGAAGGCGGTGCTCATCCGCCGCTTCTCGATCAACCCCGGCAGCGAGCTGACGTGGAACTTCTCCCGGGTCACCAAGGTCTCGTCCGTGTCCGCGCTGCTCAACAACGGCGCCGGGGCATTCGCGCCACGCGTCGCGCTGCCGACCGGGGTCACACCGAGTGCGATCGCGGTGGGCGACATCAACAAGGACGGGAAGCCAGACCTCGTGGTCGCGACCCAGGGCGCGACCACGGTGACCGAGCTGTTCGGGGACGGGAACGGCGGGTTCAACGGTCGCGCCGAGCTGAGCGTCGGCGTGTTCGCATCCGACCTGAAGCTCGCGGACCTGAACAACGACGGCCGCCTGGACATCGTGGTCGCGAGCGCCAACAGCCGCGACCTCGTGGTGCTGCCCTCCAACCCGCAGGGTGGCTTCCTGCTGCCGATCTCGACCCCCGTCGGAAAGGGTCCGTCGGCGCTCGCGCTCGCGGACGTGACCCTCGATGGCCGCCTCGACCTCGTCGTCGCCTGCGGCGGCTCGGACTCGCTGTACGTGGTGGCTTCCACCTTGACGGGCCAGAACCTCGGCTTCGGGACCAAGTCGTTCACCGCGGTGGGGTCGCGTCCCTCGGCGCTCGCGGTCGGCGACGTGACCGGGGACATCGTGCCCGAAATCGTGGTCGCGAACGCCGGCAGCAACACCGTGTCGACGTTCCGGACGACGGCGACGTCGTCCGGCATCCTCTTCGCCAGCCTGGGGACGATCCCCGTGGGCAACGAGCCCTCGGGCGTGGCGCTGGGCGACGTGAGCGGCGACGCCAAGACCGACCTGCTGGTGACGAACGGCGGGTCCAACACCGTCTCCGTGCTGCTCGGCAACGGCGCGGGCGCGTTCACGCCGCAGCCCGACGTCCCCACCGGCACCACGCCGCGCGGCATCGTGGTCGCCGACCTGAACGGCGACGGCCAGCTCGACCTCGCGGTGGCGAACCAGGGCTCGAACGACGTCTCCGTGCTGAACGGCAACGGCACGGGCGCGTTCTCCGCCGGCAGCGTGGTGCCGGTGGGCGTGGGCCCGCGCGGCATCGCCGCCGGGGACGTGAACGCCGACGGCAAGCCCGACCTGTTCACGGCGGATTTTTCCTACGACCTGCCTTACTTCTGCAGCAGCAGCACCGTCAACGACAGCATCGTCACCTTCGTCGACCCCGACTCGAATGGCCGCTTCGTGAAGGTCTGCCGCGATCCGGGCGTGGAGGGCGGGCGCTGCGGATCTCCGGGCGACTCGATCTTCATCCTCGTCAAGCCGCCGGGGCCACACGACGGTTTCCTCACCTGGTACTCGATCACCATCGAGAAGAGGAACACGACCGATCCGGACTATGAAGACCTGTTCTTGCCGGATACGCTCAACAACTTCGCGCGCTGCACCGATCCCAACGACCGCGGCACCTGCCCGAACCTGAACCACAAGCTGCGAAACCTCGCCGGGCCCTTGGAGCCGACGGCGGGACCGACCGCGAACCTCGAGAAGGTGCTCGCGGTGCCGAACCCCTACCGCGGCAGCGAGGTGTGGGACCAGCCGGGGCAGAGCGAGGTGCACTTCATCAACCTGCCCTCGCAGGCCAAGATCAAGATCTACACGGCGGCCGGGGACCTGGTGCGCGAGCTCAACCACAACGACACGACCCGCGACTTCGAGCGCTGGGACCTGAAGAACGGCGCCGGCCAGGCGGTGGCGTCGGGCATCTACATGTACCGGATCGAATCCGCGCTGTTCCACTTCCAGAGCCGGCTGGTCGTGATCCGCTGACGCGCCATCGCCGGCGCGTCGGCGATCCGTGACGGCCGGCGCACCCTGACCGGGAGCTGCATGGGCAGGAACGCGCACCTGCACGCTGAAGTGCTCGTCCACCGCGGCGGCATCGCGGAGTCGCGGCACCGCGTGCAGTGTGCCGTGGTGGCTGCCGGCGGCGAGCCGATCGCCGCCGCCGCCGCGCCGGGCGGAGCTTGGGCGGACACCTCCAGCGTCACCGACGTCACCGACGTCACCGACGTCACCTCGTTCCGCTCCTCCGCGAAGCCGTTCCAGCTCCTGCCGCTGGTCGAGCGCGGCCACGCCGACCAACTCCATTGCAGCGAGGCCGAGTTGGCGATCATGGCCGCCTCGCACTCGGGCAGCCGGCAGCACCTGGCGCTCGTCCGCGGCCTGCTCGAGCGCATCGGCCGCACGAGCGCCGACCTCGCCTGCGGCTACCACGAGCCCATGGACGCCGAGTCGCTGGAGGACGTGCGCCGCGACCCCTCGCTCCGGAGCCCGCTCTACAACAACTGCTCGGGCAAGCATGCCGGCATGCTGGCGCTGGCGAAGGCCGAAGGCTGGCCCGCGGCCGGGTACGAGCGCCTCGAGCACCCGCTGCAGCAGCTCATGCTGCGCACGGTCGCCGAGTGCTGCGGGGTCGCGCCAGGCAGCCTCCAGCTTGGCGTGGACGGCTGCAGCGTTCCCGTGTTCGGGCTCGAGCTCGCGGCGATGGCGTCGGGCTACGCGCGGCTCGCGGCGGCGATGGCCGGCGGCGGCGATGCGCGCGCGCTCGCCCTCAGGCGGATCGGCCGCGCCATGGTCGCCGAGCCGGTCGTGGTGGAGGGCACGGGCCGGCTCGCCACCGACCTCATGCTCGCCGCGCACGGTCGCATCCTGGCGAAGAGCGGCGCCGAGGGGCTCCTGCTCGTGGCCGAGCCCGCCACCGCCCGCGGCATCGCCATCAAGTGCGAGGACGGCGCCATGCGCGCCATGGGCCCGGCCGCGATCGAGCTGCTGGTGGCGCTCGGCGTGCTCCGCGCCGATGAGGCCGAGTCCCTCGCCGCCCACCGTCGGCCCGTCGTCGCCGACGCCGCCGGACACCCGGTCGGGTGGCTGGAGGGCAGGGTCCGTTCAATGGCGACCCACGACATGCGCGGCTGATAACGGTCCCAGCGCGGCTGTACAATCTTGGGGTCATGTCGATGCGACCACCCGCGCTGCTCCTCGCCGCATGCCTGATGCTAGTGGCCGCCGTCGCCGCGGGCGCCGGCGTCACGCCACCCGCCGCGATGGCGCAGCTGCGCCTCGACCCGCGGCTGCTGCTCTCCACGCTCCCGGAGGCCCCGCCGGTGGCGGTGTGGGTGGAGTTTGCGGATAAGGGCGAGCAGGGCCCCGCGGACCTGGCCATGAAACTCGCGGGGGCCGAGAGCGCGCTCACGCCGGAGAGTCGCCACCGGCGCGAGAAGGCGCACGTCGAGCCGCTCGTCGACTACCTGGACCTGCCGCTCGAGCCCGCGTACCTCCACGCGCTCGAGGCCGCGGGCTACGCGGTCTACGGCCAGTCGCGCTGGTTCAACCGCGTCGCCGTGCACACGAGTGGCGCTGCGCTCGTGCAGCTCGCCGGGCTCTCGTTCGTGCGCCACGTCGCGCCCGTCGAGCTGGCTGCACCGCGAGACCGCGAGCCATTGGGCGAGCGCATCACCTTGCCCGGGCCAGCACCCGGGGGCTTCTCCGCGAACGCGGGCACCATTTACGGCATCGCGCTCGGCCAGCTCTCGCGGCTCAACATCCCCGCCGTCCACGACTCCGGTTACATCGGCTTCGGCGTCCAGGTCTGCCTGCTGGATGACGGCTTCAACTACTACAAGAAACACGAGGCGCTGCGCACCATCCCGGTCGGGGGCGGGCGCACGCGCGACTTCATCCGCGGCGTCCTCTCCGTGCAGGACACGGTCATCGATCCGTCGTCGTTCGAGCACGGCACCATGACCCTGAGCCAGCTCGCCGGCCGCTCGAGCGGCCGCTACATGGGCTCGGCCTACGGCTGTAACGCCATCCTCGGGCGCACCGAGTTCGACCCCAGCGAGACACCGCAAGAGATGGTGTACTGGTCGATGGGTGCCGAGTGGGCCGACTCGCTCGGGGCCGACGTCATCAGCTCGTCGCTCGGCTACAACGACTTCGACCCTGCCGGGCCTTCCGCGGATGACATCACCTACCCGATGCTGGACGGGCACACCTCCACCGTCACCCGCGCTGCGGAGATCGCGGCCGCGAAGGGCATCCTGGTGGTGGTCTCCGCCGGCAACGACGGCACGCACTCCTGGGTGGGCTACAAGATCGGCGCGCCGGCCGATGCCAACGGCGACAGCGTGATGGCGATCGGCGCCCTGGATTCGCTGGGGAACCGCGCGGCGTTCTCGTCCAAGGGCCCGACCTACGACGGGCGGATCAAGCCCGATCTCTCGGCGCAGGGCGTGGCGAACTGGCTCGCCTACCCGGGCGGCGACCCGAACTCCTACATCCGCGCAAGCGGCACCTCGTTCTCCGCGCCGCTCGTGGCCGGGCTCGCCGCCTGCCTGATCCAGGCGCGGCCGACGTGGCCGCCGGTGATGATCATCCAGGCGATGAAGCACAGCGCCCTGCACGCGGCGAACCCCGACACGCTCGTGGGCTGGGGCCTGCCCGACGGGCTCGCGGCGCTCCGCTACGTGCCCGACACGCTCCACGCCCCCGAGCTCAGGGGCCCGCTCGCGCTCCAGCTGAGCGGCCCGAATCCGCTGCACGCGGGCGCCACACCGGTCCGGCTGCGCATCTCGCTGGGGACGAACGCCGCGCCCGCCAACTACCGCGTACGCGTCTTCGACGCCAGCGGCCGCGTGGTGCGCGATCTGGGGGCCGGCTCGCTCTCGCCGGGCAGCGCCCGTGACCTCGTCTGGACCGGGGACGACGCCCACGGCCATTCGCTCGCGCCCGGGCTCTACTTCGTCTCGGTGGACGGCGCAAGCCGGCTCGCCACCGCCCGGGTCATCGTGCTGCGTTGACGGAACGAGCCGGCGCGACCAATCTCTAGGGGATGCGCCCTTCCCTGCGCTGGTCCACCGCGGTCTCCCTGCTCGCACTCGGCTTCGCATCCCTGGCCTCGGCGGCAGCCCCCGGGCTCGACGCCACCCGCGTGACGCTGGCGAACGGGTTGCGCGTCGTGCTCGCACCCGATTCGCTCGCCGGCACGGTCGACGCCACGCTCTGGTATCGCTCCGGCACCCGCAACGAGGCCACCGCGCAGGCGGGACTCGCGCTCCTCGCCGCGCGCCTCACGTTCCGTGACGGTGCCGCCGATCCGCTGAAGACCCTCGAGGCCGAGGGCGGCACCGGCCAGCTCGTGGTGACGCCGGACATGACCGGTCTCTCGGCCACGGTGCCCGCGGACGGCCTCGACGCCGCGCTCGATTTCCTCGCGGCGCGACTGCCGGGGACGCCGGTCACCGCCGAGCAGCTCGCGGCGGAGCGCGCCGCGATCCGCGCCGAGCGCGCGCGGCCCGAGCGCACCGCGGTGACGAACGCGCTCGCGCGACTCTGGGGCACCGCATGGCCCGGCCACCCGTACGCGCGCACGGGCGCGCCACCGGCGGCGGGGAGCGACGCGCTGAAGCCGGCCGATGTGGAGGCCTGGCGCAAGGCGCGCTATGGGGCAGCGAATGCCGTGCTCACGCTCACCGGCGGGTTCGATCGGGACCGTACGCTGGCGGAGATCCGCAAGCGCTTCGAGGGGAAGCCGAAGGGCACGCCCGCGAGCGCTGCCATAGCCGCCGCGCCCAAGGCGGGTGGCCGCGCGAGCGAGCGGCTCGCGGACCTGAGCAGGCCAGGATCGAGCGGGGTGCGGCTCTGCCTGGTCGGCTGGCGCGGACCCGGTGCCGGCGACCCCGATACGCCCGCGCTCGAGATGCTCGCCGTCTGCCTGGGCGGCGGCCCCGATGCGCGCATCCCGGGTGCGCTCGTGCGCGACTGGAACCTCGCCGTGGCGGCGCAGGCGGGCTGCTCCGTCCAGCGCGATGGCTCGCTCCTGTGGACGCTCGCGGTGGTGCCTCCGGGCGCCGATTCGGAGGCCGTCGAGCGCACGCTGCTCGAAGCCGCGAAGGGTATGAGCCAGCGAGCTCCGGAGGCGTTCGAGGTGGAGCGCGCCCGGCGCGAGTTGGAGTCCTCGGTATGGTTCGGTCTCCAGACCTCGCGCCAGCGCGGCCAGGCATTGGGTGAAGCAGAGCTGCTGGCCGGCGACGCCACGGCGGCCACGCGCCGGCTGGAGGCGTTCGAGACGGTGACGCCTGCCGACTTGAAGCGTGTCGCGGCGCGCGTCATGACCGATGCCGGTCGCGCCACGGTGTGGATGCTTCCGTCGAACGAGGGCGGCTCGCGATGATCCGGGCCCGCGCGCTCCTCGCCGGCGGATTCCTGCTGGCGATGGCTCTCGCCCCCGTGCGCGCCGGCGCCGAAGGCGCCCCCGGCCGCGCCACGCTCACGCCGATCGCGCGCACGCTGTCGAACGGCCTGCGCGTGGTGGTGTTCCCCAGGCCCGGCGCGCGCGTGACGCAGATCCAGCTCCAGGTCGCGGCGGGGCTGCGCGCGGAGGGAGCGAGCCAGGACGGCCTCGCCTTCCTCACCGCCCAGATGGTGCGCCTCGGCACCACGTCGCGCTCGGCCGCCGACTTCCAGACCGGGCTCGACACGCTCGGCGCCACGCTCGCCGTGAGCGTCACGCGCGACGCGGCGCAGATCGCCGCCGGCTGCCGCGCGAGCGAGTTCGAGAGCGTGCTGGAGATCATGAGCGACGCGGTCGTCAATCCGGCGTTCGCCGACGAGGCGTTCCAGAACCTTCGCCGCCAGATCGCCGGACAGCTCGGCACCGAGGCACAGAACCCGGCGCTGCTCGCCGACGAGCGCGCGACCATGCTCGCCTTCGGCGCGCATCCCTATGGCCACGCGCCGCGCGGCACGCTGGCACTGCTGTTGTCGGCGAACCGCGACCAGGCGCGCGGGTTCCATCGCGACCGCTGGCGGCCGGACGTCTCGGTGCTGGCGATCGCCGGCGACATCGACCCGCAGCGCGCGTTCGCGGGGGCCTCGGAGTGGTTCGGGCGCTGGGCGGGGAAGGCCGCTCCCGAGCCGGCTCGTGCCGCGGTGGCGGGGCCGAAGGGCGTCTGGGTCTCGGACCTGCCGGGGAGCCCGGTCACCGAGGTGCGCGCGCTCCTGCTGGGCCCGGGACGCGGGGATCCCGCTTATGCGGGCTGGGCCGTGCTGCGCGAGGCGCTCGAGGGCGGCGCGTTGCCGGCCGGTTCGCACTCGGTGCTCTCGGCGGGCCGCGACGCGAGCCTGCTCATGGTGAGCGCGGTCGCGCGCCCGGAGTCCACCGCGGCCGTGGCCGCGAGCGTGCGCGAGGCGCTGCGCTCGGCGACGGCGAGTCCGGCTTCGGGCACGGCGCTCGATCAAGCCCGCAAGCGCGCGGCGCAAGGCTGGGTGTTCACCGTGGAGTCGCTGGGGCAGTTGCTCTCGTCGTGGCTCGCGGGTGACGGGGCGGGACTGCCGGCGGACCATCTCGAGACCGCCGCCGCGGCGCTCAGGGCGGGGACGCCGCCGCAGCTCGCGGCGACGCCGGTGCTCCTCCTCGCCGGCCCGGCCGCGCGCATGAAGGACCTCTCCCGGCTCGGTCGCATCGACACGCTGCGCACGGAGGCCGAGGAGCCCATGGCGGTGCGCGCCGCCTCGTTCTCGCCCGAGCAGCGCAAGCGCGGCCGCCAGTTGATCGACGCCGCGGTCCTCGCCCACGGCGGGGCGCAGAAGCTCAAGGCGGTGCGCAGGACCGAGCAGGCCGGTGACCTCACCATGTCGATCGGCGGCCACGATCTCACCGGCGAGGCGCGGTACTTCCGCGAGGACCCCGCGCGACTCGTCTACACCACGCGCTTCCTCGAGTTCGAGCACCGCCAGGTGCTGGACGGCGAGCGCGGCTGGGCGCTGTCGACGGCGGGCGACTCGGCGACGCTCGTGCCCTCCGACAGCACCGCGCTGTTCTCGCTCCGTGCCATCCTCGAGGCGGATCTCGTGCACCTGCTCCGTGCCGCGAGCGATCCCGCGAGCGACGTCGCGTTCGCCGGCCGCGGCATGCTGGACGGCGCGGCGTGCGACCAGGTCGAGTTCACCGCGCGCGTCAACGGCCGCGTGCGGCTGTCCCTGGACGCCACGACGCACCGCGTCATTGCCATGGAGCTGCAGCCCACGCCGCAGGGGGCGTGGCGCGACCGGCGCAAGTGGTCCGAGTTCACGCAGATCGAAGGGGTGTGGTGGCCGCGGCGGGAGGCGCGCGAGGTGGACGGCGAGACCGTCTCCAGAACCATGCTGCGCCGTTTCTTCGTCAACGGGCCGGTGGATACCACGTTGTTCAAGCGGCCGCTCGTCATTCGCGGAGAGATCCGCGGGGTGGAGTGACTGGCGAGCGCAGTGAAAGGGAGAAGGCGACCATGAGCACGACGCAGGACGAGACCCTGGTGAGCGAGCGCGCACGTGATGGCGCGCCGGGCGGGACCGACGAGCGGTTCGTGTACTTCTTCGGCGAGGGCCATGCCGAGGGCCACGGCACCATGAAGGACGTGCTCGGCGGCAAGGGCGCGGGCCTGGCCGAGATGACGAACGCGGGCGTGCCGGTGCCGCCCGGGTTCACAATCTCCACCGCCGTCTGCCGTTTCTACCATGGCCACGAGCACCGCCTGCCCGGGTCGTTCGCCGCGCAGCAGGACGAGGCCCTGGCGCGGCTCGAGCGCACGCTCGGCCGCACGCTCGGCCAGCCGAACGACCCGCTGCTGGTCTCGGTGCGCTCGGGTGCCAAGTTCTCGATGCCGGGGATGATGGACACCATCCTGAACCTGGGGCTCAACGACCGCTCCGTGCGCGGCCTCGCGGAGAAGACCGGGAACACGCGCTTCGCCTGGGACTGCTACCGCCGGTTCGTGCAGATGTTCGCGTCGGTGGTCATGGACTTCGAGAAGCACGAGTTCGAGACGTTGATCGCCGCGGCGAAGAAGCGCCGCCGCGTGAAGCTCGACACCGAGCTGACCGCCGCAGATCTCGAATCGCTCACGGCCGAGTTCAAGCGCCACGTCCGCCACCGCTCCGGGCGCGAGTTCCCGCAGGACCCGCTCGAGCAGCTGGCGATGGCGCGTGACGCCGTGTTCCGTTCGTGGAACAACGACCGCGCCATCTACTACCGCAAGCAGAACAGCATCCCCGACGACATCGGCACCGCGGTGAACGTGCAGGCGATGGTGTTCGGGAACATGGGGGAGACGAGCGGCACCGGCGTCGGCTTCACCCGCAACCCGTCCACCGGCGAGAACCAGTTCTACGGCGAGTACCTCACCAACGCGCAGGGCGAGGACGTCGTCGCCGGCGTGCGCACGCCGCAGCCCATCGACCACCTCCAGCAGGAGATGCCGGACGTCTACCGGCAGCTGCGCGAGATCACCTCGCGGCTGGAGAAGCATTACCGCGACGTACAAGATTTCGAGTTCACGATCCAGGAAGGCCAGCTGTTCCTGCTGCAGACGCGCAACGGCAAGCGCACGGCGCAGGCCGCGGTGCGGATCGCGGTGGACATGGTGAAGGAAGGGCTCATCAACGAGCAGGAGGCGATCCTGCGCGTCGAGCCCGCCTCGCTCGACCAGCTCCTGCACCCGCGCCTCGATCCCAAGGCGAAGACGAAGCTGCTCGCCACGGGGCTCGCGGCCTCACCCGGCGCCGCGGTGGGCGTGGCGGTGTTCGATGCCGACACCGCCGCCGAGCGCGGCGCGAAGAAGCACAAGGTCATCCTCGTCCGCAAGGAGACCACGCCCGACGACATCCACGGCATGGACGCGGCGCAGGGCATCCTCACCGCCACCGGCGGTATGACCTCGCACGCCGCGGTGGTGGCGCGCGGCATGGGCAAGCCGTGCGTCTCCGGCGCCGGCACGCTGCGCGTGGACGAGCACGGCCGCAAGCTCGTCGTCGACGGTGTGACGGTGAAGGAGGGCGACTGGATCACGCTCGACGGCTCCACCGGCCGCGTGTTCCAGGGCGCCGTGCCCACGATCGAGGCCACGGTCTCGGGCGAGTTCGGCGCGTTCATGGCGATCGTCGACAAGCACCGGAAGCTCGGGGTGCGCGCGAACGCCGACATCCCGCGCGACGCGAGCAAGGCGCGCGAGTTCGGCGCCGAGGGCATCGGTCTCTGCCGCACCGAGCACATGTTCTTCGCTGAGGACCGGCTGCCTCACGTGGTGCGCATGATCATGGCGGCGCCGCAGGTGAAGGCGCTCTCCGACCGTCTCGAGGCCAAGCAGAAGTCGCTCGCGGGCGCGTCGCCGGCCGAGGCGAAGGCGATCAAGGCCGAGGTCGCGGCGCTCAAGAAGCAGCTCGCGGCACCGCTCAAGGACTACACCGGCTCGCTCGCGAAGCTGCTGCCGTTCCAGCGTGCCGATTTCCGCGGCCTGTTCCAGGCCATGGCCGGTCACCCGGTCACGATCCGCACGCTGGATCCGCCGCTCCACGAGTTCCTGCCGAAGCGCGAGGAGCTGATGGTGGACATCGCGCGGCTCTCGCACGCGAGTCCTTCGCAGAAGAAGGAGATGGCAAAGCGTTACCGGTTGACCGTGCCTCAACTGAAGAAATCCATGCCCGAGCTGCTCCATCGCGTCGAGGAGCTGCACGAGTTCAACCCCATGCTCGGCCACCGCGGCTGCCGGCTCGGGATCACCTACCCGGCGATCACCGAGATGCAGGCTCGCGCCATCTTCGAAGCGGCGTGCGAGGTGACGGCGAAGGGCGGCACCGCGATCCCCGAGGTCATGATCCCGTTGGTCGGCGCGGTGCAGGAGCTGTCCGATCAGGCGGCGATCGTGCGCCGCGTCGCCGAGGAGACCATGGCGAAGAAGGGCGTGAAGCTCTCCTACCTCGTGGGCACCATGATCGAGGTGCCGCGCGCCGCGGTGACCGCGGGCGCGATCGCGCGCGAGGCCGAGTTCTTCTCGTTCGGCACGAACGACCTCACGCAGATGACGTTCGGCTACTCGCGCGACGACGCGGGCAAGTTCCTGCCCGAGTACGTTGAGAAGCACGTGCTGCCCGGCGACCCGTTCGTCTCCATCGACGAGGAGGGCGTGGGCGCGCTCATGGAGATGGCGGCCAAGCAGGGCCGAAAGCAGCGCGGTAAGTTGAAGCTCGGCATCTGCGGCGAGCACGGCGGCGACCCGGCGAGCGTCGAGTTCTGCCACCGCATCGGGCTCGACTACGTGTCCTGCTCGCCGTTCCGCGTGCCCATCGCCAAGCTCGCGGCCGCCCAGGCCGCGGTGCGCGGGAGCGCGGCGGAGAGCGATCGACGGTAGCGACCGGCGCCGATCGACTGGCTCGGGAGGGGCGGCCGCGAGGCCGCTCTTCTCGGGCCACGGTCTTTTCACGACGCCGGCGAGGGCGTTGCGGTTGTGCTCAGGCGCGTCGCCGCGGCTCGTTCTCGCGCCGCGGTGGCCACCTCTCGCTTGTGACTCATGAACTCGACGCCGAACGTGCGTTCGGCGGCATGCTGGTTGTGCGCACGGCACCTGAGCCGGATATTGGAAGCCGTCGCGTCCCCACCGCGGGCGTACTCCTGTTCGTGATCGAATTCGAGGTCCCAGCGCGATCCGCAGCGTGTGCCCGTGTCGCTCACGTACGTGCACCGGCCCTGGTCGCGCTTCCACACCGCGCGCATCACGTGCGAGGGAACGTGACGTGAGTCCGGGCTGAGGCCCCGGTGGGCCTGCGCCGGGCGCTCGGTCGCGGCGAACTTCTGCTTCTCGAGCTGGGCGGCATAGACCTTCAGCGCTCGCACGATCACCTCCGCCAGATCGCCCGGAGGGACGCGGTTCCCGAGCAGGTCTTGCACGTGGCGCAGCAGGTCGTGGCCGGCCTGGTCCAGCGTGAACTGGACGCCGTAGCGCTGCGGGGCCAGCGGCGCCACGCGCGCGTGCTCATGTGCGGGTAGTGCCGCCGCCTCGACGAAGGACTGACCCAGAATGACATGTTCGCCAACTGGCCCCGGGGCCAGTTGGCCCGCTCGGGCCCGTGAGCGGGCGACGTGCGCGCGCCTCGGCGCATTGGCGGCATGCATCACTGCGGCGGAGCAGGAGCCTCGCCGGAACACGTCAAGTGAACTCTTCGCAAACCGCTCACGCATGAGCGCGTCGATTGAAACTCGACTTGCGCGTCTTGATTCGGACGCGCGCCATGAACTTCGCAGTATGCGTGAACAGCTCCTGGTCGGCCGTCGACGCGCGGATGTTCACACGGGCGTTGAGCATGCCGGTTTCAACCCCTCAGCACCGCGGCCGGGCGCCCGATGTCCGCGCGGGTAGCCCGCGGCTGGCGAGCGCGTCGCGCGCCCCGTAGACTCGGCGACTTCCGCATCCCCCCGGCGCGAGGCCCCATGTTCATCGAGGAGTACCTGGTCGAGCTGCGGCGCGAGCGTTTCGCACTGCCCGCGCTCGCCCGCTACGCGCACCGCGTCGGCCAGCGCGTGCGCGCGGACTGGCTCGCGAACCCGAACGCCGTGCGCTCGGTGTGGGCGGTGGCGATCGGTTACTTCGCGGTCGTGTTCCTCGCCTGCGTCGGCATGGCGCTGGCCTGGGATCGCGAACTCGCCGAGCGCTACCTCGTGCAGACCGCGCTGTGGATGCTGCCCGCGTTCGCGTTCGTGATGCTGTTCGTGGGGCACCTGCGGGACGAGTCGGGCCACCGGCTCTCGGGGTTGAACATCCCGCTCATGCTCACGCTGGCGCGGGTGTCGCTGGTGCCGGGGATCGCGGTATTCCTCGTCGACCGCCACTTCGCGTGGGCGTTCGGCGTCTACGTGTTCGCCGCGCTCACCGACGTGCTCGACGGCTGGCTCGCGCGCCGCTGGCGGCAGATCACGCCGCTCGGCACGCTCCTCGACCCGCTCGTGGACATCGTCTTCAACCTCACCGCGCTCGCCGGGCTCGCCGCGGCCAACCTCTTGCACCCGTGGGTGTTCTGGGTGGCGGTGCTGCGCTACGGCATCCTCGTCGTGGGCGCTGTGGCGCTCTACCTGTTCGTGGGTCCGGTGCGCGTGCGCCCGACGTGGTTCGGGCGCATGACGGGCGTGATCATGACCTGCCTCGTCGCGCTGTTCACGCTGCTGGTCGCGGTGCGTGGTCCCGTGGGAGCGGGGCTCACGCGCCTCACCGAGATCGCGCTCGGCGCCATGCTCGTGGCGACCGTGCTCCAGGTGCTGGTGATGGGTTGGTACAACCTGCGGCTCCTGACCGGGGCCGCGAGACAGGCGGAGCGCGTGGTGCACGACGTGAAGTGGAAGTCATGAGGCCGGTGGCGCTGGAAGGCGACCTCGCGCATTTCTTTCCATCGGAAGTGCTGCAGCTCCTGCAGCTCGCGCAGGCGCAGGGCCGGCTCGAGCTCACGCGCGGCGAGGAGCGCGTGGACCTGTGGTACGACCGCGGCCGGCCCGTGTTCGCGCGCACGAGCGGGCTCTCGGTGCGCTCGGGCGAGCTGCTCATGCACAAGGCGAACGTCGGCGCTTCGGCGATCGCGCGCGCGCTCGAGCGCCAGCGCACCGATTCCAAGCGCCGCCTGGGCGAGATCCTGGTCGAGCACGGGGAAGCCACCCGCGAGCAGGTAAAGGACGCGGTGCACGAAGTGCTCCGCCGCATCGTCTACAACGTCATCCTCTGGCGCGACGGCCGCTTCCGGTTCCTGCCCGGCGAGGTGGCCGAGAGCGAGGACATCACCATCGACCTGGACCTCGACCGCCTGATCCTCGAAGGGCTGCGGCTCGCGGACCAGGAGCGCGCTGCACGCACCGGGGAGGCACAAGCCTAAGTTGACGCTGCACCTCGCGCCGAACTCCCCGCTCGTATGGCTGTGGCTCGCCACGCTCGCAGCACTCGGCGTGGCCGTGTGGGCCTACGGCTTCCGCCAGCCGCCGCTCAGCCTGAACTCGCGCCGGGTGCTGGCGCTGCTGCGCGTGGCGGCGCTCGCGGTGCTGGTGTGGCTGCTGGCACTGCCGGTGCTCGAGCGCAACCTGCCCGGCTCCAGCACGCGCGTGGTCGTGCTCCGCGACCGCTCGCTCAGCATGGACCGGCCCTCGGGTGAGACGCGCGCGAACGCGGCCAGCAGCCCGACCCGCGCCGAGATCGCGGCGCAGGCGGTGCGCGAGCTCACCGCCGCGTTCCGCGGCCACGCGCAGATCGAGGTGCGCGACTTCGCCGGCACGCTGTTCACCGACTCCACGGCCGGACCCGCCTTCGGCGGGTACCCCGGCGGGCCCGGCCGCGCCGCCACCGCCACCGGCGACGCGCTCGCCGAGCTGGCGCGGCTCCCGGTCGAGCGCCGGCCGGATGGCGTGGTGATCGTGAGCGACGGCGCGGTGAACGCGGGCCAGGACCCGGTCGCCGCCGCTCACGCGCTGGGCGTGCCCGTGCATGCGCTGCTCGTGGGCGAGCACACGGGCGTCGACCGCGGCATCGCCGGCGTCGAGGCCTCGACCGAGGCGCGCGTCGGCGAAGCGACGCCGGTGCGCGTGCGGGTGGTGAGCGACGAGGAGCGCGGCACGCCGATCGAGGTGAAGCTCACCGACGGCGACCGCGAGCTGGCGCACGCCACGGTGCTGGCCCCCGGGCCCGGCGCCGAGGTGACCGCGGAGCTGAAGGTGGTGCCCGCGCGCGCCGGCCTGGCGCTCTGGACCGCGCGCGTGGCGCCGCTCGAGCACGACCTCTCGCCCGACGACGACACGCACGGGGTCGCCGTGCCCGTGGCGCCCGGCAAGCTCGGCGTGCTCGTGCTCTCCTCGGGGCTCAACTGGGACCTCACGTTCCTCCGCCGCGCCCTGCTCGGCGATACGACCGTGGACCTGGACTCGCGCGTGCGCGATGCGAGCGGCAACTGGCGCGCGCTCGAGAAGCGCGTCGGGGCGCTGTCCGCGGGCGACCTCACCGGCCGCTCGGTCGTGGTGCTGGACGCTCTCTCGGGCATCGAGCTGGGGCCGGCGTTCGACAAGGCGCTCGCGGCGTTCGTGCACGGCGGCGGCGGGCTGCTGCTGCTCGCGGGCCCCGAGCCCGGCGCGGCGCGCTTCGCCCGTGGCGCGCTCGGCAACGAGCTCACGTTCATGAGCGGAGCGGCGGTGGGGGCGCAGGCCTCGCCCGAGCCGCAGCCGAACGCGTCCGAGCTGCTGATGTGGGACGACGACCAGGCCCGTGGCGCGCGCGCCTGGCACGAGGCGGCGCCGCTCTCCGACGTGGTGCCGATCGCTCCCGGCGGCGCCGACCGCGTGCTGATCGCATCGCGCGAGAATCCCAACGTGCCACTGTGGCTCGCGCGCACGGTCGGTCGCGGGCAGGTGCTGCTCGTCAACGGCACCGGCCTCTGGCGCTGGTCCCTGACCGGCACCGACGAGCTCGCGGGCGAGCGCGGGCGGCGGCTGTGGCGGAAGGCCATGCGCTGGCTCGCCGAGCCCGTGCAGGGCGAGCCGCTGCGCGTCACCGCCGAGCGGCGGCTGGTACCCGGCGGCGAGCCGGTGCGCCTCGATGCGATCCTCCAGGACGCCCAGTTCAAAGCCGTCTCCGGCGCCGAGGTGCGGGGCGAGTTGAACGGCCCCGGCGGCGCCACACGGCCGATCACGTTCACGCCCGGCGGGCCCGGCGCCTACACGTCGATCTTCGCCTCGCCCGGGCCCGGTCGCTGGCAGGTGAGCGTGCGCGCCACCCGCGACGGCCGCGAGCTGGGCCGCGCGCGCGGCGAGTTCGCGGTGGACCGCTGGACGCTCGAGGCATTGAACGCGCAGCCGGACAGCGCGTCGATGGCCGCGATCGCGGCGGCGAGCGGCGGGAAGTTCGGCAAGGCGAGTGGGGCCGCCGCGTGGGCGCGCGGCCTCGACACGCGCCAGCTCGTTCGCAACCGCACCGCGAGCGCCAGGCTCTGGGAGTCGCCGTGGCTGTTCGCGCTCGTGGTCGGGATGCTCAGCGCCGAGTGGGCGTGGAGACGGCGGCGCGGGTTGCCGTGAGTCAGCGGCGGCACGCAGCCCGCGACGTCGGGTTCAGCGGAAACGCCGCTTGAGCGTTCCCCAGTCGGTGTGGCTCACCGGCACCGGCGCGAGCGACAGGTTCACGAGCGCGATGAAGTCGGCGAAGTCCCCGCCCGGGCCAGCGCCGGTCTCGCAAGCGAACCACGTCCAGCCCGTTCGGGAGCCCGTGCCGTTGTAGGCGAGGATGCGCGCCGTGCCGCCGGCATTGCGCACGTCCTGTGTGTAGAACACGCCCCCCGCACTCTGCGCGTAGAATCCGAACGTGCTCGGGTCCGGCGGACCGGAGAGATAGGTCGTCGAGCCCTGGAGCGCGTCCGAGGCGTCGAAGAGGTTGACGACGACGCGTGTCGGGCTGGTGCGGAACGACGTCGAGCTGAACCACCCGGTCGTGGCCGCGCCGGGCACGATGATGTAGAGCGGCGGTACGGCCAGGGCGGTGTTGTAGCCGCCGAACGTCGCGCCGATGGCTGATCCGCGCGCGACCACGGGGCCGTCGATTTCAATCACCTCATCCCGCGCGATCGTCTCGACGATCTCCTCGACCGCCGCTACTCTCCGATTCGCCACAAACACCCCGTCCGCGCCGACACGCACGTCGTCCTGCATGAGGCCGCCGGACGTCGCGATCGATGCCAGCGCGGTCGTCCATGCCGGCGCGAAAATCGGCGCCGGCACCGTCGTCGGGCCGCACGCGGT
>Ga0209811_10000419_pt1 | contig 18252 bp, 16 predicted proteins | sample Coa_R1_6_FD_187161 | JGI IMG/M metagenome (GOLD analysis project Ga0209811, IMG submission 187161) | Surface soil microbial communities from Centralia Pennsylvania, which are recovering from an underground coalmine fire. - Coalmine... | ecosystem: Environmental > Terrestrial > Soil >...
GATCAGGCGCTGTGCCTCATCGAAAGAACGGCTGCCGGATTGACACAACAATGGCTCGACGCCGTGCGTTTTGTGCCCCTGAGAGGAGGCAAGCAGTGAGCGTGCCCCGTATCCTAGTACCGGTGCTCGCCTGCGCGTTGCTCGCCGCCTGCGTAAGCGCGTATCGGGCACCGGTCGTCGAGCGGAACGTCACGCGTCCGGTCCCTGCGCGCCCTGCCGCGCCCGAGCAGAAGCCCGAAACTCACACGGTCAAACGCGGCGATACCCTGTTCAGCATCGCTCTGGACAACGGTATCGACTACCGGGAGCTCGCCGCGTGGAACAATCTCTCCGATCCTTCGGTGCTCAAGCCGGGCGCCGTTCTGCGCCTTCGACCCCCGCCGGTGCAACAGATGCAGCCCGAGGCGCGGGCGCAGGCTCAGCCTCAGCCCGACGCGGGCGTTCAGGTCCAGCCGATTCTCACGCCAGGCGCGGTGGAAGTGCGCTCCCTCGGCCCGGACCAGCGGGCCGCGACCGAGCCGCCGCGGGCGGCGGCCGAGACACCTCGCGCCATCGTCGAGCCGAAAGTGCCCGCGTCCGAGGCGGCAGCCCGTCCGGAGCTTCTCAAGACCGGACCCAGGGCGATGAAGCTGCCGTATTCCGATGAAAATCTCGCGCTGCTCCTGCGCCAGTCTCCACCCGAGACGAAAGCCGAAGCCGTGGTCCCGCTGCCGGGCGCGGCGGAATCCGACGGCGTCGACTGGATGTGGCCGGCACCGGGGCGGGTACTCGCAGGCTTCTCGAAGGGCACGAACAAGGGGCTCGACATCCTCGGCAAGATCGGCGATCCGGTAGTCGCTTCGGCCTCCGGGCGTGTCGTGTACAGCGGTACGGGGCTGCGCGGCTACGGCAAGCTGGTCATCATCAAGCACAACGACACGTTCGTCTCCGCCTATGCGCACAACAGCAAGGTGCTGGTGAAGGAGGGGCAGAGCGTCGCCAAAGGTCAGAAGATCGCGGAGATCGGCAACTCCGATTCTCCACAGGTCAAGTTGCATTTCGAGATCCGGCGCTTCAGCGAGCCCGTCGATCCACTGAAATTTCTGCCCGAGCGCCGCTCGTGAGCTCGCGTATGCCCGAGCAGAGCCCCGATTCGCAAGGGGCCGAGCCCTCGGAGGCGCACGACGCACCGGGCTCCGAAGACTCTGCGGCCGAAACGGCCGGCGGGTCGCCGGAGATCGAGGAGCGCGCGCGAGCGCACGACGAGGTCCGCGAAGCCGAGGCGCTCAGCGACGCGACCCAGCTCTATCTCCACCAGATCGGCCTCAACCGCCTGTTCAGCCCGGAAGAGGAGTTGCACCATGCGCGGCGCGCGGCCGCGGGAGATTTCGGCGCGCGGCAGAAGATGATCGAACACAACCTGCGCCTGGTGGTGAACGTGGCGAAGGCCTATCTCAACCGGGGCATGCCGCTCCTGGATCTGGTGGAGGAAGGCAACCTGGGGCTGATGCACGCGCTCGAGAAGTTCGATCCGGAGCGGGGTTTTCGCTTTTCCACGTATGCGATATGGTGGATCCGCCAGAACATAGAACGCGCCATCATGAACCAGCTGCGCACCATCCGGCTACCGGTGCATGTGATCAAGGATTTGACCACGGTGCTGCGCGCGAAGCGCTATCTGGAGGCGCACGCCGAGCGCGAGCCGGCCGCGGAAGACATTGCACACCTTCTCGGCAGAGACGCCGAGGACGTGCGAGACCTGCTGCTGCGCGGGGAGCACGTCGTGTCCCTCGACGCGCCGCTGGACGCCGATCCGATGCTCTCCATCAGCGATGCGATCGCCGACGAAAGCATCGAAGGACCGGAGTCGCAACTCCAGGCGAGCGAAATCGAATCGCTGGTCCGGGAATGGCTCGCGCAGCTCTCCGACAAGCAGCGCACCGTCATCGAATGCCGGTTCGGCCTGAACGGCAGGGAGTTGCAGACCCTCCAGGAGCTCGCGCTCGGGCTCGAGCTGACGCGCGAGCGCGTACGCCAGATCCAGCTCGAGGCGCTCTCACAACTGCGGGGAATCCTGCGTCGGCGGTCCCTGACGAGAGAAGCGCTTCTCTAGCCCCGCGCCTACTCCGGCATTGTCGTCGGGGGATTGCGCTTCAGGGCGCTGCCGTTCCCCTCGTCGTTGATGGCCTGAGCGAAATCGATGTTCTTCGTGAGCTCCTCCATATAGAGGTGCTGCCCGCCGAAGTGGTTCCGCGCGTACTTGTGCGTGCCGCCGAGGTCGGAGTCCAGGCGCCGGCTGGCACCCTGGTAGAAGTGAGGCGTCTTCCTCACGAGATCCTCTCCCGATCCGTACACCACCTCTTCTTTCCCGTCGGGGAGGCGCCTGCGGGCGATCCCGCCGGCGACGAACTCCGGGTACAGCCGGTCGCGGCATTTCTCGAGATAGCACCGGTCCGACATCTGGGCGATGATGTCCGCCGAGCCGAGCAGGCTGCCCAGCAGCTTGTAGGCGAGAGCCGGCACCCTGATCTCGGCGACCGGGATCTCGTACCCGGTGAAGTGGATCAGGGCCGCGGCGATATCGGCGACCTCGCCCATGCCGATCTTGGGCAGGTAATCCCGGAGAAAACGCGCGCCGCGGGAGACGTGCGTGAGCGTGAGCTCGCCGCCGTTCTTGTGCTGACGGTCGTCGAGCCTGCGAATGTAGCCGCAGTCGTGGAACAGAGCGGTGATCACGCCCACACGGAACATCGACGCATCGACCGGCTCGAGCCCGATTCTGGCGCGCTCGTATCCGTCGATCAGTCGCGCCATGGCGAGGGTGACGTCGAGCACGTGCTGGATGTCGTGATACGCCGTGTCGCACGCGTGATACCCGGGGCGCTCGCCGCGGTACATCGTGGTGAGATCGTGGAAGGCGCGGTCGATCTTGTCGGTGGACGCTCTCGGGTACAGCTCGAGGAAGATTCGATCCACCTCGGAATTCACGACCGAGGGATCGGTCGTGTTGACCTGGCAGGAAACGTCGTATTCGTTGCCGCGGCGGTTCACTCGGCGGGTCCGGGAGGGAAGAACTTCATTTTACGCCCCGGTGCCCGCCCCGAGAAGCGTGAATACTTGGCATTTCCCCCACGAAGGACCCGGGGCGCGCGTATCAGGTCTTGAGCGTGAAGGGATTGAAGTCGGTGTGGGTGTCGTAGTAGTCCTCGTGCTCGGCGCGCTTCAACCAGCCGACCACGCCGTAGGTGATGGGGGTGAACACCACTTCCACCGCGACCTTGGTGATGAACTGGACCAGCATGATCTGTGGGAGTTTGTCGTCGGGTATCAGGCCGCTTCCCCAGAATGCCAGGGGGTAGAACAGCAGCGAGTCGACGCCTTCGCCGAATATCGTCGAGCCTATGGTCCGCGTCCAGAGCCACCGGCCCCCGGTGAGAATCTTCATTTTCGCCAGCACGAACGAATTGACGAATTCTCCGCATACGAACGCAGCAAGCGATGCTGCGGCGATCCGCCAGGTCGAGCCGAAGGCGATCTCGTAGGCTCCCTGGTTGGTCCAGAAAGGCGCGGGAGGCAGCCACACGACGACCGCCGCCATCACGGCGGCGAAGGCCAGGCCGGCGAATCCGGCCCAGATCACTCTGCGCGATCTCGCATACCCGTAGACTTCGGTGAGAATATCGCCGAACACGTACGAAATCGGAAAGAACAGCACTCCCGCCCCGAAGGACACGATCCCGACGAGAGGCAGGTCCGCCTGTGCGATTTTCGCGGGGCCGATCAGGTTCGAGCAAATCAGCACCGTGACGAACGCCGCCATCACGAATTCGTAGTAGCGGTACTGGCGCACCGGACCGGCGGTCACTGATTGTCCTTGGCGGGGCCGGTAGACGGCGCGGCCGGGGCCGCCGGCCGTGCGCGCGCGATCTCGGCGGCGAGGTCGAGTACCGCGGCTGCGTAGAGATTGGAGCGGTTGTAGCGCGTGAGCACGAAGAAGTTCTTCAGCGTCACGCGAAAATCCGAAGGCTGTCCCGGCGATTCGAGCTCGATCAGCGCGCACAGCGTTTCGCCGGGCAAGCTGGCCGCGAGCTTGATTCCGTAGGCCGACAGGTCGGAGACCCGCGTAGCCGGAACGATGCCGCTGCCGGCGAGCTTGCGCCAGGCGTCGCCGGAGACCTCGGCTCCGAGGGCCGCGGGCTCCCCGCGCACCCAGCCGTGCGACTTCAGGAAGTTGCCGATGCTGCCGATCGCGTCGCTGGGGCTGGTCGCCAGGTTGATCCTGCCGTCACCGTCGAAATCGACCGCAAAACGGCGGTACGAACCGGGCATGAACTGCGGAATACCGATCGCTCCGGCATAGGACCCCTTCACCCGCAGCGGGTCGATCTTCTGGTCGCGCGAAAATACGAGGTAGTGCTCCAGCTCGCCCCGGAAGTACGCGCTGCGCTTCGGGTAGTCGAATGTGAGGGTCGCCAGCGCGTCGATGACCCGGTAGGTGCCGATGTTGCGGCCGAAGGTGGTCTCGACGCCGATGATGCCGACGATGACTTCCTCGGGGACTCCGTATTCGCCCGCGGCACGCTTGAGCGCCTCGGCGTTCTTTGTCCAGAACTGCGCGCCCGCCTCGATCCTTTCCGGTTTGAGGAAGATCGCGCGGTACGCCTGCCAGGACGCCAGCGCCGATTCGGGGGGCTGCTCCATGGCCCTGACAATCCCCGGCTGGTAGCGCGCCTGTCCGAGTACCCGCGTCAGCTCCCTGCGGCTGAACCCGTGCTTCTTCACCATCTCGGCCACGAATTCCTTCACGTCCTTGCGATTCTGATAGGAAGTCGGCTCGGCGCAGGCAATACCCGCGTGCAGCACGATCAAGGCCGCGAGCGCGAAGTTCCTCACGGTGCAAACTCGCGCACGAGGCGCTTCAGGCGCACGAACGATTCGGCGTCGGCGGCGTGCCCGTAGCGTTGTTCCACGTAGAGTGCCGTGATGGCGCGCACCGCACTTTCGCTCCCCGGCAATCGACGCGAGACGCGGCCGGCGTAGTCGAGCGGGCCCTCGGTGCGCGCCCGGGCGAGCCCCGCGCGGGCGAGTTTATCGCAGAAGCGCAGCCACACGCGCTGCACCGCGTCCTCGCGCCGCATGCCGCGAAGCACCCACAGAGCGACCAGCAGCAGCACTCCGCCCACGCTCCAGAATAGCGTCAAGGTCATCGTCTCCCAGCTTGGCTGCTTCATTCCGAGCCGGGAGAGTAGCTCGAGCTGTCGATCCGGGTTGTATCCGAGCACCCACTGGTTCCACTTGTTGGTGAGTGCGTCCCACTCGTTGCGCAGGCCCTTCAGCCAGTTGAGGCCGCCCCGCATCAACAGGGGCGCTCCTGCCGGTGCGGCGGCCGTGATGCCGAGCTCGACCCGTATCGGGATCGCTGCCGCCGTCGGGTCGACGCGCGTCCAGCCGCCGTCATCGAGCCACACTTCCGCCCAGGCGTGCGCGTCCGCCTGGCGCACGACCATGTACCCGTCCACGGGATTGGTGTCTCCGCCCTGGTACCCGGTGACGACGCGCGCCGGGACTCCGGCGGCGCGCATCAGGAACACGAAGCTCGACGCGAAGTGCTCGCAAAACCCCTGCTTGGTATCGAACAGGAATTCGTCGACCGAATCGCGCCCGAGCAGGGGGGGCTGCAACGTGTACTCGAAGCGGCTGCCCCGGAAGAACTCGACCGCGCGGCGCACGATGGCCGGGTTGTCGGGAAGCGATTCGCGCCATTCGCGGGCGAGCGCCCGGGCGCGCGGATCGAACCCGGCGGGGAGCCTGAGCGCCGCGGCGAGGTCGCGCGGCTCGGCTCCGCCGCGCGCCTGGAACTGGGGAGAAGAGCGCATCTCATAGCGGATCCGGCTGCGGATCGGCGTCAGGGAGATCGGCAGGTACTCGCTCGTCAGCCTAGCGTTTTGCGGAAGGCGCGTCGGCATCTCCAGCGCGAACATCCAGTTGCGGTTGTGGGGTTCGAGCGTCACCTCGTAGTCGATCGGCGCACCGAACGCGTCTATCCGCATGTCGCGGCGCAGCTGCGGCAGCCCTACGCGCCAGATCGTGCCGTCGAAATCGATCATCACCGGCCCGCGCCAGTAGAGCTGGTTTCGCCGCGGGGTATCGCCTTCGAACTTCGTGCGGAACGCGATCGCGTCGGAAAGCGAGAGGGAGCTGATGGCACCGGGCGACATCGTGTCCGAGAGCCCGGTCACGCCGGTGTAAGCGTCCTGCGGCACGCCCCAGAGCGGTCCCTGGACGCGCGGAAACAGAAAAAAGAGCAGCAGCATCACCGGTCCGGCCTGGGCGAGCATGAGGGCGGCCGTTTTCAGGTCCTCGACGATGGGACGCCGAGGCGCGCTGAACGCGACCAGCGCGGTCGTCGCGACGATCACCGTGACCAGCATCAACCCCGCGATCGGTATGGACTGCGAATAGAAAAAATTCGCCAGAGCGACGAAGTAGACCAGGAAAGCGACGACGAAGACATCGCGCGTCGCGCGGGTCTCCAGCAGCTTGAGGAACAACAGCATGACCAGCAGCGTCACGCCGGGGTCGCGTCCCAGAATAGTGCGATAGGAAAGGAACACGCCGACGGCGGTGCCGACGGTGAGCACGATCAACTGCCAGCGCGGCGGCAGCGAGGCTCCGCGAAGCGCGATGAAGCCGCGCCAGAAAAGAAACATCGTCGCGACCACGCTGACCCACAGCGGCAGCCATTGCGCGTGGGAAGCCACGGTGAGGGCGGACGCAAGGACCAGCGTCGCGAGCGGCAGCGGCGCCAGCGCCTCGTGTTTGCTCGCCTCAGCCATGGAACTCAGTCATCGAGCGCGGTCATTGGACTCAGTCATTGAATAGGGCCAGCTCCCGCAGGCAGAGTTCCCGGTGGGAAAAACCCTCGCCCAGGGGGACCGTCGTCGCTGGAAGCCGGATCCCGTAGCGCAGGCCGCGCTCCTCGGCGAGCGTCACCCAGCGCGCGAGGCGCGACAGGCGCGCCTCGACCGGCATGGTCGGCGGCAGGCGATCCCAGTCGAACCAGAGCTCCGAAGAGGCGCGTCCGGCGAACAGCTTCGTGAGCAGGACTTCGCTGCGCGCCGATGCTTTCCAGGCGATATGCCGCGGCGAATCGCTCGTCTGATAGGGCCGCAGGCCGACGAAGTCGTCGGTGCCGGCGCCGGTCGACACCACATCGCCGTTCTCGGAGTCGGAATCCGGGACGGGAAGGGCAGCGGAGTCGGGGCGAGGGTAGACCAGCGCGCGCATGTCCGGCTGGACGTAGCTCCACGCGCGCATCAGGCCCAGAGGGAAGCGCGTGTCCATGGTGACGCGCTGGAGCTGGAACCAGCCGCGCTTCTCGGCCTTCGCCGCGAGCTCCACGATGCAATGGCGGCGGGCGGGGACGTCGACGCGCACGCTGGGACCTCCGCAAGCGAGGTCGAGCGAGTGGCGCACAAAGCCGCTCTTGTTCTCCAGCACGATCTGGAAATGGGCGATCTCGCCCGCGAATACGGGCGACACGCGCCCGGCGCTGACGTACAGGTGCACGAGGTTGCGGAAGGTATGCAGGATCGAGACGACACCCAGTCCCGCCAGCAGGAAGGTGAGCACGTAGCCGAGCGAAAGGTTGTAGTTGATCGAGCCGATCAGCATCAGGATGAGCGCAACCCCGAAGCTCAGGCCGTGGCGAGTGGGAAGGATGTAGACGCGGCGCTGGGTGAGAAACACCACGCCCGGCTCCGGCCCGTGCCGGCGGAACGCCCATTGGTAGAAGTTGTACGCCTGCGAGTACTGCAGAACCCGCTCGAGCTTCACGGCGCTTTCACGCCGCATGTCAGGGCGCATCTCACGGGATGGGCACCGCCGAGATCAGGCCGGCGGCCTTGTCCATGCTCGAGGCGCGCACGCCGTCGTGGATCGGGCGCAGGCGATGGCCCGCGACGCCCGGGAGCACCGCCTGCACGTCTTCGGGAACGACCTTGTCCCTTCCCTCGATGAGCGCCCATGCGCGCGCGGCGTGCAGCAGCGCCAGCGCGGCTCTCGGCGAGAGGCCGTTTGCGTACTCGGGCGAGCGCCGCGAATGCTCGACCAGCTCCTGTACGTAGTCGAGCAGCGGCGAGGCGGCGTGCACCGTCTTCACCGCCGCCTGCAGACGCATGAGATCGCCGGGCGCGAGGCAGGCGTCCAGGCCGGCGATCATGTCCCGGCGGTCCGCGCCCTGGAGGAGCGTGCGCTCGGCCTCGCGGTCCGGATAGCCGAGGTCGATGCGCATCAAAAAGCGGTCGAGCTGTGATTCCGGCAGCGGGAAGGTGCCGACCTGGTGCGACGGGTTCTGCGTCGCGACGACGAAAAACGGCTCGGGCAGCTTGCGCGTCGCGCCTTCGGCGGTGACCTGGTGCTCTTCCATCGCCTCCAGCAGAGCCGACTGGGTCTTGGGCGTGGCGCGGTTGACCTCGTCGGCGAGAATCAGCTGGGAAAAAATCGGCCCAGGGTGAAACTTGAACGTCGAGCTGTCGCGCTCGTAGACCGACACGCCGATGATGTCCGCCGGCAGCATGTCGCTTGTGAACTGGATGCGATGGAAGTCGAGGCCGAGGAGCTTCGCGAGCACCTGTGCGAGCGTGGTCTTGCCGACGCCCGGCAGATCCTCGATCAGAAGGTGCCCGCGCGCGAGCAGGCACGCGAGCGCGAGGCGGATCTGGCGCTCCTTGCCGAGGATGATCTTCCCCGCCTGCTGGACGACGCCCTGGATCAGCGAAAGGGACATCGTGACTTTGTGCCTGCAATGGTGTCCAAGGTCGTAAGTTTACTGGAAAGCCGCTATGATGGGATCGAAGGAATAAGGCTCGTGGCGACGGCATTCATTACGCACGGCGATTGCGCAAAGCACGACATGGGCCGCAACCACCCGGAGAGTCCGGCGCGGCTCGCGGCGATCGAGGATCACCTCATCGCGTCGGGGCTCGCGGCGCTGGTCGAGCGTCACGAGGCGCCCGCGGCCAAGGTGAGCGAGCTCGCGCGCGTGCATCCGCTCGAGTACATCGAAGCGGTTCGCGAAGCCTCGCCGAAATCGGGCATCGTGCATCTGGATCCCGACACGGCGATGTGCCCGCATACCTGGGACGCGGCAATGCGCGCGGCGGGCGCCGCCGTGCTCGCAACCGATCTGGTTCTCGAAGGGCGCGCGGACAACGCCTTCTGCGCGGTGCGTCCGCCGGGCCACCATGCGACGCGCACCCGTGCAATGGGATTCTGCCTGTTCAACAACGTCGCAGTCGGCGCGAAGCATGCGCTGGAGCACCACGGCATCGAGCGGATCGCAGTCATCGATTTCGACGTGCACCACGGCAACGGCACCGAGGACATCTTCAGCGACGACGAGCGCGTCGTGATGGCGAGCATATTCCAGCACCCGTTCTATCCGTACAGCGGCGCGGAAGACGCCGCGCGCAACATGGCGAACGTGCCGCTGCCGGCGGGCTCCGACGGGCGCGCCCTGCGCGCCGCCGTCGAGAAGGTCTGGATGCCGGCGCTGGACGAGCTCGAGCCCCAGATGATTTTCGTGTCGGCCGGGTTCGACGCCCACGTCGAGGACGACATGGCGATGTTGCGCTTCACCGAGGCCGACTACGCCTGGGTCACCCAGCGCATCAAGGAAGTCGCCGACAAATACGCCGGAGGAAAGATCGTTTCGGTTCTGGAGGGGGGATACGCGCTGTCGGCGCTCGGGAGGAGCGTCGTGACACACCTTAAGGTGCTCGGCGCTTCCTAGCAGGAGTCTCCCATGCGGCTCTGGCAATCCCTCACGGCCTGCGTCGCGTTGCTGTCCGTCGCGACGTGCTCGAAGACCGATTACGTGTCAGGTACGGCGCCTGCACCGGTATCGCAGTCGTTCGATTTTCGCCTGCAAGATGTGTCACCTGGGGTCAGCAGCCCGGTTGACCTTCAGGCACCCTCGGGAGATTCGCGCAAGTTCATCGCCGAACGGACCGGGAAGATTCGCATCGTCAAGGGCGACGGTACCTTGAACGCGGGCGCGTTTCTGGATCTTTCCGGCCGAGTGAACCCTCTGGTAGGCGAGGACGGATTGCTCTCGTTTGTTTTCGATCCGGACTATTTGAACAGCGGCTTCGTCTACGTCCACTTCATTGAGAAGAATCTCAATCCCAACGGCGACATCGTGGTCGAACGTTACCAGGTGTCGTCCTCCGATCCCGGCACGCTGCAAACACCCGGGATCGAGGTCATCCGCATCGCACACCACGACGCCACGAACCACTATGGCGGCCGCGTCATGTTCGGACCTGACGGGATGCTGTACCTGTCCACCGGCGACGGCGGAGGCGGGGACAATCAGTTCATGCACGCCCAAGACACGACTTCGTTCCTCGGCAAGATGCTGCGCATCGACGTCAGGGCACTCGACGCCAACATCGGCGCCAACAAGGTGCCCCCCTACGACGTTCCTGCGGACAACCCGACCTGGGGCACGGCTCAGCCGAGCGAGATCTGGGCGATCGGGTTGCGCAATCCGTTCCGTCCGGCGTTCGACGGCGCGCGGCTCTACATCGCAGACGTAGGTCAAAGCTTGCGCGAGGAGGTGAACGTGGTCGACGCGGGCGCCGGCGGCCTCAATTACGGCTGGAGCATCAAGGAGGGCACGGTGTGCCGCGGGATCGGCGCTCCCTGCACCACGCCCGGCCTGACCGCACCCGTGTACGACTACGACCACAATCAGGGCGAATGCGCCGTTATCGGAGGCTTCGTCTATCGGGGTTCAGCGATACCCGAATTGCAGGGGACGTATCTCTTCTCCGATCTCTGCTTGGGATTCTTGCGCGGTTTGACCTTTGATTCGAACGGTGTCGCCACGGTCGTCCAAGCCCCGACGGCCAATGTGGGGGCTAACCCATTATCATTCGGCCAGGACGGTGCGGGCGAAATCTACATTCTCGTCGATGACGGCCGGGTGCTGAAAATCGTCGCGCCCTGAGCCGGGCTATTTCGAATCCTTGCGCTTCAGGCTGCCGACGACGCCGCGCCAGATGTCCATGGTGGTGGCCTTCATGTCTGCGGCGGAGACGCTTGCCTGCGTTGCCTTGGATTCGAGTATTCCGATCTCGGCGCAGGCGTTCAGGAAGTCCGCGACGTCGCCCATGGCTGACTCGCACGCTTCTGCCAATTTGGCGGGAAGCACGCCTTCGGCGTTGAGCATCGCCGCCATCTTCAGGTGGGCCTGCCGGTAGGGCAGCTTGGCGAAGTCCGGCCAGCGGGCGAGGCGCACCGGCTCGCGCGGATTCCAGCCGCCCAGGGACTCGCCGGCGCCGGTGACGAGGCCCGTCAGCCAAAGCAGCTCCTGGAGCGGGCGCGGCTTGATTCCCCACCGGGCGAGACGCTCGGGAAACTTTTCGGCATTCGTGACCGGCACGATCTTGCCTTCGAGGCGCCGCCGGCTGCGCAGGAGTGCAACCAGCTCGTCGGTGGTCCTCGACGAGTAGAAGACCTTTTCCGCCGGATCGATCACCAGAACCGAGCCGTTCGCGAGCACGAGGTCCGCGGGGTGCGGCTGATGGCAGACCCTGCGCGTCAGGGCGGCGAATGTCGCCTTGCTGCTCCCGGGGACGTCATGCGCGGTTTGGGAGAGGTGCAGCTTCCCCGCCACCGCCGTCAAGACCTCGGTGACGCTGTGGGGCCCTCCGGTCTTGATCGGCTTGAGCAGCGTCCATTCCGCCCCGAGCACCTGGTCCCGGCTGAGCGCGATGCGCGGAATGCCGCCGAAGTGCACGTTCTCCCATACCTGGCGTCCCTCCGGGCCGTCCAGATCCACCAGGACCGCGTCCGGCAGGTCGCCCAGGCGCGCGGCGAGGCACCACTGCGGCTCCAGATACGATTTGAGCAGCGCGAGCAGCGAGCGCAGGTACCGCTCCTCGTCGGCGCCGACGCTGGCGAGCGACAGCACGAGCGGACGCGGCTGGTTCTCGGAATCCACCTGTCCCCGATCGCTCATGCGCGGACCGCGCTGCCGCGCACTACCGGCAGTCCCGCCATCGCCCAGGCGTTGGTCCCGCCGTCGACATGGACCACGCGGGTAAAGCCGGCCGATCGCAGCGTGGCCGCTGCAAGCTGGCTTCGCGTTCCGGTCTGGCACACGCAGTACACCGGAGCGTCGGCCCCGATGCGCGCGAGCAGGCCCGCCGGGTCGAGACGGTCGAGCGGAACGTTCACCGCGCCGTCGATCCTCACGGTTTCGAATTCGCCGGGCGTGCGCACATCCACCAGATGGTTTCCCGGGGCGCGGAGGATTTCGGCGAGCTGCCGCGCCGAGACGCTTTGCACCGCGACGCGCTGCTCGAGCGCCGACCACTGCTCGGATGCGCGCTCGACCGCGTCCTGGTCGGCGCCCGCCCCGAGGTTGGACGGCACGGCTTCGTGAATGCGCGCCGGCATCGGCAGGTTGAGCTGGCTCATGACGGCGAGAAATTCATCGCGGGTCTTGTTGGCGACGCGCGCGTTGAAACGCTTTTCCTCTCCGATGCTGCTGACCCGGCGGCCCTTGTAGTCGTGCCCGGGGTAGACCAGGGTCTGCTCGTCCAGCCCGAAGAGCTTCTCGGTGATGCTGTGCCAGAGCGCCTCGGCGCTGCCGTTCTGGAAATCGGTCCGTCCGCAGCCGCCGATCAGCAGGGTGTCGCCGGTGAACACGCGGTCGCGCCACAGGTAGCACACGCTTCCCGGCGTGTGTCCGGGGGTTGAAATGGTGAGAATCTCCTCGTTGCCGAAGAGAATCACATCGCCGTCCTGGAGCAGCAGGTCGTACCCTTGAGCGTTGCAGTCGCGGCATACCGCGGTCTGGGCGCCGGTCGCCTGCTTCAGCGCCTGCGCCGCGGTCACGTGATCGGCGTGAACGTGGGTTTCCAGCGTGTACTTCAGCGCGAGGCCATGCTCGCGCAGCAGCCGCACGTCGCGCTCGGTTTGCTCGGCCACCGGGTCGATGAGAACCGCGTGGTGGCTCGTATCGTCCGCGATGAGGTAGGTCAGCGTGGATGAAGCAGGGTCGAACAGCTGCTTGAAAAACATCGCATCTCCGGCTCCCGGTCTCCTCCACCTCAGACCGGGGAACGGGAGAGCTCCGCGGCGGCACTTTCGATCCCGGCCTCGTCGAGCCGTTCGATGGAAAGCTGCCGGGCGATATCATAATGCAAATAGTTGCGGGTAGTCGCGCGCAGGTACGACGGATCGTAGTGCGTGTGCAATAAGTCCGCGACCAGCTCCGGCCATGCGCCCGAGTCGGCCTGCGACAGCCAGCGCCCGACCACCTCGCTGCCGTAGTGCGCGTTCAGGCATCTCAGCTTCTCTTTCAACCCCGCAGGTTCGGCAAGGAAATGCCTGTATTCCCCGATGAGGAAGCGCACCCGCTCGGCGACGGGCATCTCCAGGCGCAGGCACTCTCCCTCGCGCATGCGCTCGAGCAGCCCTGCCGGGACCTGAATCTGGCCGATCTTCTTGCTCTCGGCCTCGACGTACACCGGTTTCCCGGGGTCGAAGCGCCCGAGGGCCTTCCACAGCAGGCTGTCGAACATCTTCTGCGAGGGCTGCGCCTCGCCGGGGAGATCCCCGAGGAGGGAGCCGCGGTGGCAGGCCAGGCGCTCGAGGTCGATCACCTGCGCGCCCCGTGCCGCGAGCGCCTCCAGCAGCCGGCTCTTGCCGCTGCCGGTCGCGCCGCACAGCACCCGGAAGCGGTACCGCTGCGGGAGCCGGTCGAGCTGCGCCAGCACTTCACGCCGGTACGCCCGGTAGCCGCCCTCCAGGGTCGCCGCGTCCCACCCCACTTCGCGCAGGACATGCGCCATCGAGGCCGAGCGCTGGCCGCCGCGCCAGCAGTAGACCAGCGGGCGCCAGGTTCGCGCCCGCTCGTGGAAGCGCTCGTCGATATGACGCGCGATGTTCCTCGACACCAGCGCCGCGCCGGTTTTCCTGGCGTCGAACGGCGACACCTGCGCGTAGATCGTTCCCACGCGCGCGCGCTCGGCGTCGTCGAGCACGGGGCAGTTGACCGCGTCGGGAACGTGGTCGAGCGAAAATTCGCTGGGCGAGCGCACGTCGATGACCTCGTCAAAGGCATCGAGCTGTGCTACCGTGACGGCGTTCGCGCGTTTCATTTCCCGATTTTATTCCATGAACGCCCCGGCCGATCTGATCCGCCTCACGCAGTTCTCCCACGGGGGCGGCTGCGGCTGCAAGATCGCGCCCGCGGTGCTGTCGGAGATACTCGCCAAGACCCCGGTCCGCGGCCTGCCGAAGGACCTGCTCGTCGGCATCGAATCGAGCGACGACGCGGCGGTCTACCGGCTGAACGACGAGCAGGCGATCGTCGCCACCACCGATTTCTTCACCCCCATCGTCGACGATCCCACCGACTTCGGTCGGATCGCCGCAACCAACGCGCTCTCGGACGTCTACGCCATGGGGGGCAAGCCGATCTTCGCGCTCGCGATCGTCGGCATGCCGCTCGAGAAGATGCCGGTCGAGGTGATCCAGCGAATCATCGCCGGCGGCGAGTCGGTGTGCGCTCAGGCCGGCATCCCGATCGCCGGCGGTCATTCGATCGACACGCTGGAGCCGATCTACGGCCTGGTCGCGCTCGGGATCGTTCATCCCAAGAAAGTGAAGCGCAACGACCGTGCGAAGGACGGTGACGTTCTGATCCTTGGCAAGCCGCTCGGCGTCGGGATTCTTTCCGCCGCGCTGAAGAAAGGCAAGCTATCGGCCGAAGGCTACAATCGGATGGTCGAAGTGACGACTCAGCTCAACACACCGGGCACCGCGCTCGCGGAAATGGAAGACGTGCACGCTTTGACCGACGTCACCGGCTTCGGCCTTGCCGGGCACCTGCTCGAAATCTGCCGCGGATCGAAGCTCGGGGCCGAAGTGCGCTTCGACGACCTGCCCGTGCTGCCCGAAGCGCTCGAATGGGTGAAAGAGGGCACCGCGACCGGCGCGTCCGACCGCAACTGGAAAGGCTACGGCCACGAGGTGCGCATGCCCGCAGGTGCGCCCGACTGGCAGAGGAAGCTGATCAGCGATCCGCAGACGAGCGGGGGGCTGCTGGTGGCGTGCGCGCCGAGCGCGGAAGAGCGGGTACTCGGGAAATTTCGAGAGCGGGGATTCGCTTTCGCCCGGCGCATCGGCTCGATGCGCGCGGGCAGCGCGTCGCTGGCCGTTACTTAGACGGCAACATCACCATCGTCGCGAGCTTCCGCCAGACGTTCTCCAGCAGTATCGGCTGCGCCGCGGCCGTCGGGTGCAGCGCGTCCGCCAGGAACTGCTCGCGCTTGTCGAGCCCCTCGAGCAGAAACGGCACGAACGCGACGCGCTCGTCGCGCGCGATGTCGCTGAAGACCGCGCGGAACTGGTTGACGTAGGGCACGCCGTAATTGGGCGGGAGCTGCATGCCCACGAGCACGACTCGCGCGCCTTCGCGCTTCGAGGCTTGGACGATCGCGGCCAGGTTCTTCTTCATCTCGCCGACGGGCAGCCCGCGCAGGCCGTCGTTCGCGCCGAGCTCGACGATCACGATGGCCGGCTTGCTCGACGCGAGCGTCTTGGCGATGCGCGCGGCGCCGCCGGCCGAGGTTTCGCCGCTGATGCTCGCGTTCACCACGGTATAATCCGGGCTGCGCTGCTTCAGACGCTCGCCGAGCAGAGCGACCCAGCCTGCCTTCTGCGGTATCCCGTAGGCCGAGGAAAGGCTGTCCCCGAAGACGAGGATGGTCGACGCGTCGGCGCCGGAGCCGTTGAAGGCGAGCAGCGCGGCAAACAGCAACGATCTCATGCCTGATTCTCCCCAATCCATCGTCGAGGCGACTGCGGTCTCGAAGGTCGTGCGCCTGAACGGAACCGCGGCGAACGGCCCTTCGGGTGCTTCCGAGCTGGTTATTCTGAAGGACATTTCGCTCAAGGTCACGGCGGGAGAAGCGGTCGCCATCGTCGGCGCCTCGGGCTCGGGCAAGTCGACGCTGCTCGGGCTGCTCGCGGGCCTGGACACGCCGAGCTCGGGTGCGGTACGCCTGGACGGGTCGGATCTCTTCTCCCTGGACGAGGATGGCCGGGCGGCGCTGCGCGCGCGGCTCCTCGGCTTCGTGTTCCAGTCGTTCCAGCTCCTGCCCGCGCTGAACGCGCTCGAGAACGTGATGCTGCCGCTGGAGCTCGCGGGCAAAGCGGACGCGTCTGGTCAGGCGCGCGAGATGCTCGCTCGCGTGGGACTCGCCGAGCGCCTGTACCACTATCCGAAGACGCTCTCGGGCGGCGAGCAGCAGCGCGTGGCGCTCGCGCGCGCCTTCGTCACGCGGCCCAAGCTCCTCCTCGCCGACGAGCCCACCGGAAACCTGGACGCCGCGACAGGCGCCGGAGTGATCGACCTGATGTTCGAGCTGAACGCGCAGGCGCGAACCACGCTTCTCCTCGTCACGCACGATGAAGCGATCGCAAGCCGGTGCGGAAGGAAGGTTCGCCTGCTCGCCGGCCGGATCGACGGCGAGGCCAGGTCGTGATGCTGCGGCTCGCCCTGAGGATGCTGCTTCGCGACTGGCGCGCGGGCGAGCTGCGCGTGCTCGCGCTTGCTCTGGTGCTTGCGTCGGGGAGCGTCGCCAGCGTCGCATTCTTCGCCGACCGCGTGCGGCAGGCGCTCACCCGCGAGGCGCACCAGGTACTCGGGGCGGACGTGCTCCTTACCGCCGACCACGAGTGGAGCCCGGAGTTTCGCGATGCGGCGGCGGCGCCCGGCCTCAAGCGCGCGGAGAGCGTGACCTTCGTCAGCATGGCGCGCGCGGGCGACGAGGCGTTGCTCGCCGCCGTCAAGGCGGTCACTCCGGGCTACCCGCTGCGCGGCGCGCTGCGCACGGCCCCGGACCGCAACGCCCGGGACGCCGAGGCGTCGGATGTTCCCGCTGCCGGCAGCGTGTGGCTGGACGAGCGGATGATGGACGGCCTGAAGGCGAGGCCGGGCGAGCTGATCGAGCTCGGCCGCTCGCGCTTTCGCGTCGCCGCGGTGCTCACGCTCGAGCCCGACCGCGGCGTGTCCTTCGTGAACTTCGCGCCGCGGATCATGATGCGCGTCGAGGATCTGCCCGCCACGGGCCTGGTCCAGCCCCAGAGCCGCATCAGCTACCAGCTCCTGGTCGCGGGCGAACGCGAGGCGATTCAGCGATTCGAGCAATGGGCGAGAACGCGGCTCGGTCGCGGGGAGCGCGTCGACAGCCTCGAGAACGCGCGGCCCGAGGTGCGCGCGGGGCTCGACCGCGCGCAGAGCTTTCTCGGCCTCGCGGCGATGCTCTCCGTGATCCTGTCGGCGGTCGCCGTCGCGCTCGGAGCGCGACGCTATACCGAGCGGCATCTGGACGGGTACGCGGTGATGCGCTGCATGGGAGCCTCGCAATCGCGGCTCTTCGCCCTGTTCGCCTGGGAATTCCTCCTCCTCGCGCTCCTCGCCTCCGTGGCCGGGTGCGCGCTGGGATTTGCGATCCAGAACATCGTCGCGTGGTGGCTTGCGTCGCTCATTCCCGGGACGCTGCCGCAGCCCGGTTCCGCTCCGATCTTCCAGGGAACCGCGACGGGCCTGGTGCTCCTGCTGGGTTTCGCGCTGCCGCCGCTGCTCCGCCTGAAAGGGGTGCCGGCGCTGAGGGTGATCCGGCGCGACATCGACGGCCCGCGCCGCGGGGCGCTCGCTGTATACATAGTCGGGCTCGCCGCGGCGTTCGCGCTCCTTCGGTGGCAGGCGGGAGAGATCAAGCTTGCCGCGTACGTGTTCGGGGGCTTTATCGGGTCTTTCGCGATTTTCGCGGCGGTCGCCTACGTTGCGCTGCGGCTCGTCGCCAGGCTCGGACGCGGGGGCGGCGTCTCCTGGCGCTACGGACTTGCGAGCCTGCTGCGGCGTCCGCGCAGCAACTCGGTGCAGATCGTGGCCATCGCAGTGGGGCTCACGGCGGTCCTGCTCCTCACCTTGATCCGGGCCGACCTGCTCGACGCCTGGAAGCGGCGCCTTCCGCCCGACGCACCCGACCGGTTCCTCGTCAACATCCAGCCCGAGCAGCGGGCGCCTCTCGCCGATTTCTTCGAACGCAACGGCGTGCCGCAGCCCCAGGCTTTTCCCATGGTCCGGGCGCGCCTGGTCGGGGTCAACGGCACGCCGGTGAGCGCGGGCGACTATTCCGACGAGCGGGCCAAGCGCCAGATCGAGCGCGAATTCAACCTGACCTA
>Ga0209811_10000420_pt1 | contig 18114 bp, 11 predicted proteins | sample Coa_R1_6_FD_187161 | JGI IMG/M metagenome (GOLD analysis project Ga0209811, IMG submission 187161) | Surface soil microbial communities from Centralia Pennsylvania, which are recovering from an underground coalmine fire. - Coalmine... | ecosystem: Environmental > Terrestrial > Soil >...
GCTGAAACGCCGCTTCGAGGGCGGGCTGAAAGTCTTTACGCATATGAAGCCTGGTCTAACCCTTTCCTGTTTAGGATTCACCTTTGGCCGGAAAGATGCGGCCCGGGCAAATCTCCCATGCTGCTATTAACTCTCTTAAAGCGCCGCGCCGTCCTTTGTACCGACTGAATTTTTCCTGTTTTTTTTCTGACAGGCGCTGATGTAGCGCCGGCATCCTGCCGGCAGTCGTAAGGGCGTCTCGCCCTCGCAGGGCGGGCGAACTCCGCTAGAATCGCGCATTACCCTACACTTTCAGGAATGATCCTATGGAGAATTGAAGCTCTCGGCTATCCGGAAGTTGCGCTCCGAACGCCTCCACTTAACAAGCCCGGCCCATCAACAAGACTCCCGTCACGTGCGGCGACTGCGCTCCAAACACTCTGTTGATGATTGATTCGATTGTCACGACTTTGTGATCGGGATGCCGTTTTGGCCCGGTGAATCGCGTGGTTGCAGCGTTGACAGTCAACCATTCCATAACACTCGGACTCTAACGTGCTGTTGGGCCCCCTGTGTTGAATTCCCCGATTTCGGCGGGATTTCTTCCGCCGGGAGGTCGCTATGTCTCGCCTTGTCTCGCTTGCTTTCAGCTTTGCGATTTGCCTCTCCCTGACTCCGTTTAGTTTCGCGCAGAAGAAGGTCATCACTTCTGCGGTTCCCGACAAAACCATCGCGACGGCGCTGGACTCGAACGGCTTTGCGCGTCTTCCCGTGAAGCGCGTCGTGCTCTACAAGAACGGCGTCGGCTACTTCGAGCACAACGCGCGCGTGCATGGTAATCAGGAACTGGCCATTGATTTCACCACCGGCCAACTGAACGACGTGCTGAAGTCGCTGACAGTGGTCGATCTCGGCGAGGGCCACATCGGATCCGTCCGCTACAACTCGATCGCGCCGCTCGACGAGCGCCTGCGATCGCTACGCCTCCCCTTTGGCGAGCAGGTTACGAGCGAGGAGTTTCTGACCGCATTACGCGGGGCCCGGGTCGACGTGCGCAGTGGCCCGGCTTCTGCGACCGGACGCCTGCTGAGTGTCCAGAAGGAACGCAAGCAGAACGGCAAAGGCGATTATGTGGACGCTACCACCTTCGCGGTCGTGACCGACTCGGGCGAGATGCGAACCTTCGAGCTCGGCGCGGGAACCTCGGTGCGGCTGGGCGAACGCGATCTCAACGACGAAGTCGGACGATATTTGAACCTGGTGGGCAGTTCGCGGGCGCGCGATCTGCGCCGCATGACAATTTCTGCCAACGGGTCGGGCGACCGCAATGTTTTCGTGAGCTATATCAGCGAAGTGCCGGTGTGGAAGAGTACGTATCGGATCATCCTGCCCGAGAAGCCCGACCAGAAGCCGCTGCTGCAAGGGTGGGCGATCGTCGACAACACCGTCGGCGAGGACTGGAAAGACGTGCAGTTGTCGCTGGTGGCCGGCGCGCCGCAGTCGTTCATTCAGGATATTTCTCAGCCGTATTACACCCGGAGGCCGGTGGTTGCGCCGTCTGAATCGCTGATGTTGTCGCCCCAGACGCACGAATCCACGATGAGCGCCCCCGCGCCACCGCCCCCACCATCCCAGGGTTCTGGAGGTACGGGAGGCTTGCAGGGCACGGTCACCGATCCAAACGGAGCGCCCCTCGCAGGTGCGCAGGTCACGGTACGCAACGAGGAAACAGGCGCATCGCAATCCACGACCAGCGACGCGAATGGGAAGTACCGTTTCTACAACGTGCCTGCCGGGAATGCTGCGCTGTTCGTTAGCTCACCCGGCTTCAAACCATTCAACTTGTCGAACATTTACCTCGGCGTTGGTCGCATGAACGAAATTCAGGCTGGTTTGCAGTTGGGTAGTACGAGCGAAACGGTCGAGGTCAGAGCGGAGGCTAGCGCCCTAAACATGAGTTCCGCCATGATTGGCAACGCGCTGAGCAAGCAGATCTCGGAGGCAGAGGGCAAAGGCTTCGGAGATTTCTTCGAATACGCGATCAAGCAGGCGGTCACCATCAATAAGAACCAGTCGGCGCTGGTGCCGATTCTGAATGCGCGAGTTGAGGCAGAGAAGGTCACGCTTTGGAGCGGAGAAAACGAGGACGACTCGGACTCGGATCATCCTGCCCGCGCCTTGCGCGCACTTTGGATTCGGAATACATCGGGCGAGACGCTTGATGCAGGGACGTTCAACATCCTCGAGAAAGACACTTTCGCGGGAGAAGGCGTTCTCGACGCGATTCACCCTGGCGAACGGAGGCTGCTGTCGTACGCGGCGGACACGGCCGTGCACATCGTAACCGAAGATCAGGCCTCCGACGAACCCATCACGCGCGTGCGCATTGCGAAGGGCTTGATGATCACGACCCGAGAACAACGCGAGTCCCGGCTCTACAAGATTCGCAATGCTGACTCCGCTGCGCGGCAGGTAGTCGTTGAGCATCCGGCGAAGGAAGACTGGAAACTGCTGAGCGACGGGCCGAAGGCGGAAGAGTCGACTGCTTCGTTCCATCGGTTTCGAGTGAATGTCGCACCGAACTCGACGGCGGATCTGAAAGTGGAAACATATCACCCGCTGAGTTCCACCTTTGCTTTGACCAATCTTGACGAACAGCAGGTCGGACTTTGGACGGAACAAGGTCGAGTAACGCCATCGATGAAGGAAGCCTTCAGTCGAGTGCTGGGCAAGAAGAACGAAATCGGCACGCTGGAAGTTCATCTGAAGGAACTTCGGCAGGAACGGGAGGGCATCACAGCGGACCAATCCCGCCTGCGCGAGAACGTGAAGGCCTTGAAGGGCAGCGCGGAGGAAAAGGCATTGCTGCAGCGCTACACGCGACAGCTAGATCAGCAGGAAGACCGGCTGGTTACGCTGCAGAACCAAGTGGCTGATCTGAACGGGAAGAAAGTGAAAGCTGATGATGAACTCAGCCAGATGATTCAGGCGATTGTGGTGGATGAGAAGTTTTAGGAGTTAAGCGAACGGGCGGCCGGCGGGGACGCCCGCCGGACTGTCGGCGGGACGTCGGCGCTACGGGTCCGGACAATAGCTGGACCTCGCGGCTCGTGTAGGAAGCCCCGGGCCTTCGCCGCGCATCAAGTACACTGAACCCGATGCCGCTGCAAATCTCCCGACTCCGGCGCTGGCTGGTGCTTGCTGCGGCGTTGCTATGCCTGATCGTGGCCGGGGCCTACATTCATCGGCGGCGGCAGGCGCGCGCCGTTTTCAAGCAGATTCCCGCCAAGATGAATCTGGATATTCAACAGACGGCGGAAGGTTTCAAAGTGTCCAAGTCGGACCAAGGGCGCACGCTCTTTACCGTCCAAGCCAGCAAGGCCGTGCAATTCAAGACTGGGGGGCGGGCGGAACTGCATCACGTGACAATCACCCTTTACGGCCGCGACGCCAGCCGCTACGACCAGATCTACGGCGATGACTTCGCCTACGACCAGCAGACAGGGGACGTGACGGCCAAAGGTGAAGTGCGGATTGACCTCGAGGCTAATCCTGAAGGCATTCTCAAGCCTGACCAGTCGAAGCCCGAAGGGATGAAGAACCCGATTCACTTGGTCACCCACGATCTGGTCTTCAATCAGAAGACCGGCAATGCTTTCACTCCGGCAAAGGTTGAATTACGCATGGCGCAAACGACGGGTTCGGCGACCGGCGTCCACTACACCGCGAAAGACAACGTCCTCACGCTCGACTCGCACGTCGACCTTGCGCTCTCGGGTTCACGGAACGCCACGCTGCAAGCCGCCCGAGGCGTGATCAGCAAAGAACCCCGGCAGGTCGTGCTGGAGGAGCCCCGGCTTACGCAAGGGCCTCAGCAGATGCAGGCTCGCCGTGCCACGCTCTATTTACGGGAGGACAACACGGTGGATCACGTGGTCGCGAGCGATGATGTGCAGGCGAAGATCAAAGGAGATTCGCCTGTTAACGCGCGTGCCGGACGCGCGGAATTTGCCGTGAACGAAGCGCAGGATGGAATTTCGCGCGCCGTCTTTCAGCATGATGTGCAGGTGGAGTCGGGGGGCGACCGGCCTAGCCGCATCAACGCTGGGCGCATGCAGCTGGATTTGTCCGGCAAGAATCGCGTCAGCAAGATCCGGGCGGAAGAGAACGTAAAACTCACCGAGACGACCCAGCAGAACGCAGGGTCGGGCGCCCGTGGTGGGCGCGACACTCATGAAGGTACTCAGCGGGTTGAGGCCAGCGCGCCCGCAATGAATTTTTCTCTCACGAACGGCAAGCGGATTGAGCACGCCGAAACCTCAGGTGGAGGGCGCGTCGCAATCCTCCCAGGGTCGAAGAACGAGCCATCCACCGTCATCACCGCCGGAGACTTCCAAGCAAAGTTTGACGCGAACGGCCGCATGAGCAGCGTTCACGGCGCGCCTGATGCCAAAGTTGTAAGCACAGCTCCTGGTCCGCCAGAGCGCAGCAGTTCCAGCCAGCAGATTGACGCGACATTCCGCGCGGCCGGCGGCATCGACGCCATCGTGCAGCAGGGGAGTTTTACCTACTCCGATGGAGAACGCCAGGCGCGAGCCGATCAAGCGCGGTACACGCCAGTCGATCAACTACTCGTGCTCACCGGCTCGCCACGCATCACAGATAAAGGGCTGGCCACAACCGCTGACACGCTTCGCATGAATCGCGGCGCTGGCGACGCTGTGGCCGAAGGCCACGTCAAGACGACGTATAGCGATTTGCGGGAACGGCCGAATGGGGCGCTCCTGGCGGGGGCGTCACCGATTCACGTTACGGCCCGGACGATGACTGCGCATCGTAATTCGGCGATCGCAACCTACACCGGCGATGTTCGCCTCTGGCAGGATGCGAATGTCGTGGAGGCTGCGAATATCGACTTCGATCGCGATCGTCGGTCGATCGTTGCACGCGGGAACGGCCGACCCGTTTCAACCGCGCTGGTGCAACTCGACAAGAATGGCAAGGTCACGCCCATCACCATCACCTCGACGCGCCTGACCTACACCGACGACGAGCGTCGCGCTCAATTCGAGGGAGGCGTGACCGCCCGGGGAGCCGACGTCACCGTGACTGCCGACCATGTCGACGCATACCTCTCCCCGCGCAGCCAGAATGCTCCGAGTGAGAGCTTGAAAGGCCAGGGACAACTCGAGCGGCTGGTAGCCCAGGGGAATGTTGTAGTTCAAGAACCGGGACGAAAAGCCGTTGGCGACCTGCTGACCTACACCGTGGCGGACGACAAGTTCGTTTTGAGCGGCGGAACTCCTAGCATTTTTGATGCCGAACGGGGCAAAATCAGGGGTGATTCGTTGACTTTCTTTAGACGCGATGATAGGGTGCTCGTTGAAGGCAAGGATAGCTCACCCACCGTTACTCAAACGCGAGTGGCACGATAAATGCACTCACTGGCCACGGACGAAATCGGAAAAACTTATCGCGGCCGCCGGGTTGTGAAAGGCGTGAGCCTGCGCGTGGATCAGGGCGAAGTTGTTGGATTACTTGGCCCAAACGGCGCCGGCAAGACCACATCTTTCTACGCCATCGTCGGTCTTGTGCCTCCGGATACGGGCCGGGTGCTTTACGACGATGAGGACATCACTGACGTCCCGATGTACCTGCGGGCCCGGCAATTCGGGATCAGCTATCTGCCCCAAGAACCTTCCGTATTTCGCAAGCTGACGGTCGAGGAGAACATCCTCGCGGTGCTGGAAGCTCAGCCCATCTCCTGGCACGAGCGCCGGGAGAAGATGGAAAAGCTCATCGAGCAGCTGGGACTGGATCACATCCGCCAGAACCGCGGGTATGCCCTGTCGGGCGGCGAGCGGCGCAGGGTCGAGATTGCTCGGTGCCTTTGCATCAATCCCACTTTCATTCTGCTGGACGAGCCGTTCTCGGGAATTGACCCCATTGCCGTGCTCGACCTTCAAAAGATTATTTCCGACCTGAAGGCCAGCGGCATCGGAATTCTAATCACGGACCATAACGTACGCGAGACGCTGTCCGTGACCGATCGCGCCTACATCATCAACGAGGGGCGCATTTTTCGTGCGGGCACGCCGGAGGCGCTGGGCAGCGATCCCGAGGTCCGCAAGGTGTACCTGGGCGAGAGTTTCTCGCTGGTTTGAGGCTGGAGCGTGTCGGACTGGCTGAGCCGGTGTCGACACGAAATTAACGTACCGACATTACGGCTGTAATGTAGCCGGAATGAAGATTTGCTTTGATACTGAGACATGGGGCATTGAGTTGCGCAGGCCTCGGCCGTGATGGGATCGGGATACGGGTCCTTCGGCAAGTGCAGAGAAAAGATAGGGTTAGGAGTGTGGAACTGATCGCATGGTAATGCTGCAGCACAAACTGAATGTCAAGCTGTCGCAGCGGCAGATCCTTACCCCGGGCCTCGTCCAGATGGTTTCCGTCCTTGCGCTCAACAAGATCGAACTCAAGGACATGATTAACGCGGAGATGGTGGAGAATCCGGTTCTCGAGGAACTGGAAGATTCTGTTCCACTGATTGACGATGTTGGCCGGCGCGAAGAAGAGCGCGACCGCGTCACCTCCGCTTCGGCCGTTGAAGAAGCCCCAGTCCCGGCGGAAGAAAAGAAAGATCCGTTCGACGAAATTGATTTCGGCTCGTTCTTTCAGGAATACCTCGATCCCGGCTACCGCAGCCAGAGCGAGATGGAAGACATTGAGCGGCCGTCGTTCGAGAATTTCCTCTCCAAGCCGACCAACCTGACGGATCACTTGATGTGGCAGTTAGGGGCATTATCGGTGAGCCGCGGCGTGAGGGAAGCGGCCGAACTGATCATCGGCAACCTGAACGAAGACGGTTATCTTATCGCCACTGACGATGAGCTGATGGGAGTTGCGGCTCCTTCGGCGCCTGAAGTCGACGCCGCCGCGCAAGAGAATCTGTTGAAAGAAGTCGAGGCGCTTGGCATTGGCGCACCGATTGAGGGCGAAGCGGACGAGATTGCCGATGAGTTCTCGGCGAGATGGGACGGTTCCTCGAATGGGTCTTCCGAGCTGAGTGGAATATCTGCGGCGACTGCCGTTGCACCTGCCCCCGAGGCTCCCGTCCAACCGGCTCCCGCGCCCGCGCCTGCTCCCGCCCCGCGGGCGATTTACAAAACAACATTCACGCTGAGCGATTTGCACGAAGCCCTGGAGATTGTTCGCCAACTCGATCCCCCCGGCGTAGCTTGCCGCGACCTGCGCGAGTGCCTGCTGTATCAGCTGCGCTACATCCAGCAGCAACATTTGCAGCAGAAGAATGGCAACGGCACCAGCCAGGTGCTGGCCGATGCCATGGGAATTGTGGATCAGCATCTGCGCGCGCTGCAGATGAAGCAGCACAAAGAAATCGCCAAGGCGCTTGGCCGCCCGATTGAAGCGATCCCGCCTGCCCTCGAATTCATCAAGACACTCGATCCGCGTCCTGGCCAGCAATACAACAAGGCCACCACGCGCTTGATCGAACCCGACGTAGCTTTCATCAAGCACGGCGACGAGTGGCTCTGCCTGATGAACGATGACGACGTTCCCCAGTTGCGCCTGAATCCAGCTTACAAACGCCTCCTGACCAAAGAAGCCAACGATAAGGACACGCGCAATTACGTCAAAGAGCGCTACAAGAGCGCGATCCAGCTTATTAAGAACATCGAGCAGCGCAAGCAGACCATCATGAAAGTCTGCTATTCGATCGTGGCGCGCCAGCAGGATTTCCTTGAAAAGGGCATCGATCAACTGAAACCGATGATGATCAAGGAGGTGGCCGAAGAAATCGGCGTCCATCCGTCCACCGTGAGCCGCGCGGTGGCGAATAAATACGCTCACACTCCACAGGGCGTATTCGAATTGCGGTACTTCTTCTCCGAAAGCGTGCAAGGTCCCGAAGGCGGCAACACGTCGTTGCTGATCCTGAAGCGCCGAGTGAAGAAGCTCATCGAAGAAGAAGATCCAGCCCGGCCGTTGACCGACGAGCAGATCACCCGCATCCTTCAGTCGCAGGGTATCCAGGTCACTCGCCGCACGGTTGCGAAATACCGGGAGGACATGCGCATCCCGAGTACCCACCAGCGCAGAGTGAAGAAGTAGCAGTCGCAATACCTGCAGCACCGGTTGTTTGAGCCCAGATCGTGGAGCTAAGAATCCCAGGAGGGCGCTCAATGAACGTGGAATACACCGGCAGGCAGTACGAAATCACACCCGCCATTCGCAAAGAAGTAGAAACCGGCCTCTCAAAAATCCGCAAAATTCTTGGCGATAAATTCGAAGCCAAAGTAATTCTGGCCGTCGAGAAGCACCGTCATAAAGCAGAAATCACTATCAGCCCGCGCAACGGCCCAATCGTCGGACTGGCCCAGGCCACTGACATGAAAATGGCCGTCAGCGAAGCGCTGGATCATATTGCAAAACAGGCCGTTAAATACAAAACCCGGATCATTTCCAAAAAACGCAAGTCGCACAAGAAGTGGAACGGCGAGGCCAAAGCAGATGGCGGCGAGCCACAAACCGCGGTCGGCCTCACGGAAACCACCGCTGTGCCCGTCGTCGTTCACAAATACCCGGCAGTCGCAAAGACTACTGAGGTGCACCTGACGCATTCATCGGAAGCCGTCGCGCTGCGCCCGATGACACTCGAAGAAGCGATCAAGGAATGCCACTTCCGCGACCGAGACGTTTTCGTGTTCCGCGATCCGAAGGGCAAGGTGATGGTGCTGCACCGGACGCGGGATGGGAAGATGGAGTTAATCGAGGCGCCGTAAGAACCGGCTCTTAGCGGTTAGCTCTGGGCTCTGTAATCTGTGGAGGCAATCGGACACCCTATCGGCGCCCGATTGCTTCCGAGCCGTGCAAAACGTTGGCCCCGCATGAAGATCCTGCCTGCTCTTCTTCTGCTGTCCACTCTCTCGTTCGCACAAAATCGTTTTGAGGGAACCTGGGAGATGAATATGGACACAATCGAGCTTTCAGGCCCACCCGAGGAATACCTACTGAAGAATGGTACGTACCATTGCTTGACTTGTGTCCCCAGGCTCGATGTTTTAATGGACGGGAATGAAAAGAAAATTACAGGACACCCGGGTTTCGACACGATTTCGATTCGCATCCTAGATGCGAATTCAGTCGACTTTGCGTTCAAGAAGGAAGGCAAACCAACTTTTGCCTGCACGGAAACAGTGTCGAAGGACGGCGATAGCATGATCGAGGAGTTCACTGAAAACCCAGCGCTACAACGGGTCACTGGACATGCATACTTCAGGAGAGTGGCTCGCGCTCCTGCCGATGCGCATGCACTCTCGGGCTCTTGGCAGATGCAGACCGTCAAAAACGTTTCCAGCGCCGGGCCGATGACGACATACCACGTCAACAACGGCGAGATGAATGTGACGTCGGGTAACCAAAACTACGAAGCTAAAATTGATGGTCAGAACTATCCGGTAAAGGGCGAACCTGGACACGCTGTCTCGCTGAAGTCGCTCGATCCCGCCACCATCGAACAAACGGACAAGCAAGATGGAAAGGTTATCAGAATTAGTCGCATGACCATTTCCCAGGATGGCAAGAGAATGACAGTTGAAGTCACTGACCTGCAGCGGGGCAGTCGAATGACATATAGGGCCGAAAAGCGGCCTTAGCGTTCATTCAAGCCAGCTATGGTAATCCTTCGGGTAAAGATGCCGGCAGCCCCAACAATTCGCACGCAAAGAAGTTTGCACACTGGGGCGAGCTAACGACCAAACGACTCTGCTTGCGACTGACGACTAGCGACTGCTTTTTTTCAGGAACTCCCAATCAAAATCCCCGTCAAGAACACGAGCGCCCCACCCAAACCAACCTGCAGGGCCGCCGAGGGAATGGGCGTATCCATGTAGCGGTGGCGAATGCAGGTGATCACTCCTAGTTCGACCAGCACCACCGCGATCGCCAGCGCCATCGCGTAACGGAAGTCGTGGATCAGAAACGGCAAGGTGTGGCCCACGCCGCCGAGGGCGGTCATTGCGCCGCAGACCAGGCCGCGAATCCAGGGATGTCCGCGCCCGGTCAGGCTGCCGTCATCGGAGAGCGCTTCGGCGAAGCCCATGCTGATCCCGGCGCCGATCGAGGCCGCTAGGCCGACCAGGAATGCGTCCCAGCTATTGCGCGTGGCGAGCGCGGCGGCGAACACCGGCGCAAGCGTGGAGACCGAGCCATCCATCAGGCCCGCGAGGCCTGGCTGCACGATCTGCAGAACGAACAACCGGCGATTCGCTTCGTCTTCCTCGGCTTTAACTCCGGCCGTGAGTTTTTCTTTCTCGAGTGCGTCGGCGCGCTCTTCGTGATGACGTTCTTCATTGGCCAGGTCGTCGAGCAATTGCCGGATGCTGGCATCTTGCGTACGCCGCGCTGCTTTCTCGTAGAAGCCGCGCGTCTCGAGTTCAATAGCACTGGCCTGTCGACGAACCGTTTCGAGCCCCAGTGGTCGCACCAACCACACCGGCTTGCGCTGCACGAACCCGCGCACGTCTTGCCGGCGGATGAGTGGAATGTGCTCGCCGAATTTCTCCTTATAGAGCTCGATGAGCCGACGGCGGTGCCCGGATTCTTCTTGCCGCATGCCTTCACAAACGGCAGCGGACGCGGGGAACGACTCGCGCAAGCCTTCTGCGAAATCCGCATAGACGCGCTCATCTTCCTCTTCAAGCGAAATGGCTAGTGCTAACACTTCCCGTTCCGTGAGTGCTTCGAAGCTTTTCATGGCGCGGATAGCTTACCAAGGGAGTGTTATCAATCGCAGTGCGCAGCATATATTGCGGCGAAGTCGGTCGCGTTTCCGACGCAGAGGTGGGAAAACTCGAAGGAACGGAACTAAATATTTCTCCCCGGTGCGCTATCGAGCACAAAAACTCAGAAGGCTTGAAACCTTTCCAACCTGTTCGGAGAGCCGCGATCAAAGCCAGCATGGGATATGAATCCCAGGTTCCTCGGCCCCCTATTGCTGGCGCTCGTGTGTCCGTGCGTCGCGTCCACCATCACCATTACCACTCCCAGCGTGCCCAACGGCACGGTGAAGACCGCGTACTCTGCCGTGATCACGGCCAGCAAAGGATGCACGCCATACAAGTGGGCGATCGCCTCGGGCGCTCTTCCGGCGGGAGTCACGGCGAAGCCATCGAGCACAACGACGTCGCTGACGTTTAGCGGCACCCCCACAACCGCGGCGACTTATTCTTTCGCGGTGAAGGCAACGGGGTGCGGCGGAAGCGTCTCGCAGGTTGCGTACAAAGTAGTGATCCAGGCGGGGGCGAATCACGTGGTGGACCTTTCATGGAAGGCTTCGACTACCGCGGGTGTCGTCGGCTACAACGTGTATCGCAGTCCGGACGCGGCCAGCTGGAAGAAGCTCAACCCCGGCCTGATTGGCTCGACTCTATACAGCGACTCGACCGTAGCTAACAGCTCGACGTATTACTACTCTGCCACGGCCGTCGATGCTACGGGACATGAGAGTACGAAGACGGCCCCGGTGAAGGCGACTGTGCCGTAGTGAAGTTGCAGGCTAAGAGCTCTTGACCGCTAAGCGCGCGAAGAAAAGCCCCCAAGGGCGAAGAGGAAAGCTCTTTTTCCTTGCGTACTTCGCGCGACTTTTCTTTGCGATCTTTGCGGTTAGCAGCTCTTTTCGGTTAGGGGGTTACTTAGTATTAGGAAGACGCCCGAAGAGTGGGTTGCTGAGGAGCTCTCATCCTTCTGTGTCCTTCGCCGCCGTGCCTACCACGTCCATGACTAACTCTCGCCGCCGCTTGCCATTGCCATTGCGCGTTTCAAGCACGCGCACTCTGCGGGCGGCGATGCTTACGGGATGAATCTTTCCAATGCGGCCGTCGACAACCTCGGCGCGGAAGCGGAACCAGTCGGTCCGGAACAATCGGCCCGATACGTAGAACGTGATGGAGACGGCGACCGTGCCCGCGTAGTCGTCGCCCGTGCAATCAAAGAAACGCTTACCGAGTTCGTCTGTCCAGGTGGTACCTCCCACTAGAGGTTCGTTCAGGAAGTAGCGCGAGGAAGGCACGCCTAGCGAGAGCTTGCGCAGCTGCACCATCTGCAATAGCACGGAAATCTTGGCGAGATTCGTGATCACGAGCCTCGCATCGTGCGGAGAAACCCGCTCAAGCTTGATGTGCAGTTCCGGCGACCACTCGCGCTCGAACTCTTCGCGCGCCAGGGCAAGGCTCTTGTCGCTGGCCGCGGCGTAGCGCAGCGTCGCGCGCGCCAGAACAAGGCTAAGGATTGTCGTGACGACGGTCGCGATGAGGGGGATGTAGGCGATCAGCACGGTCAGGATGCCGTGCTGGTTGAACCATTGCATCAGGTTCATCGGAACGTTGCCCTCCCCGCCATCGACGCTCGGTCCCACGAGTTTAGCGAGGGAAGTCGACCCGTAATAGTGGCTGAAGGACTAGTCCGGGTGAGGGTGACCTTTCGTCATCTGGCGTTGCTCCTCGTTCTGCTCTCAAGTAGTGGATCCGGTGATATCCCTGAAGCGCCAAGGTCATAACCTTCGCGACAATCCGCGCAATATCCACTAGTCGTCAAAGACGAAGTTTGAAGCAATTAATCCTGCGGCTTGATGAGCTTTACCGATAGGGTCTTGTGATCGCTTTCGGAGAGCGTTACAACTTTCGGTTCTGATTGGAAAGAGATACTTTCGGAAGAGATAGAAGATTTTGCGAACACTCGATACTAGCGTAGGTCGCCACCATTATAGCCAAATCGCATGCCAGAGCGAGCGGAGCCTAGAGCGAAAATGTCTAATCACAATCTGCGAGAAACAACGTGGCGATAGACAACCTTGGTATGGATTGCGGCAATGCAATGCAACACATCGCAGATAGGCCGGCCAGATCCCAAACATGGTGGGCACTGAATCCGCGGATTGGGGCATGCGATTGCCGTCTGAAAACCGCACCGAGGCCGTGATAGCATTTCTGTATCTCGATGCCTTTGCGTCGCACCGTGTCTCCTCATTCGCACTTTCGGGTTCTTGCCGCTTCCCTTCTCCTGCTGACCGTCTGTCACACCCCCCTGCACGCGGCTGAGCCGCAGTGGCAGGAATATCGTTCAGCACATTTCACCGTAGTCACCGACGCGGGCGACAAAAAAGGACGCGAGGTCGTTTTGCGCTTCGAGCAGATGCGCGCCGTGTTTGCCGAACTGCTGGCCCGCAAGAAGGTTGTCATGCCGGTGCCTCTGACGATCTACGCGCTGAAGGATGACAAGCGATTTTTCCAGATGGCGCCCCTGCACAACGGTCAACCCATCTCTGTGCCGGGATTTTTTCTGCCTGCCGAAGATCACCAGTTCATCGTGCTGAACATGTTCGAGGAGGAACCGTGGCGTGCAGTGGCTCACGACTTCGCGCACCTGATGCTGAATTACAACTATCCACCGACCCAGGGATGGTTCGACGAAGGCTTTGCGGAGTACTTCTCGTCGATCAAGCTCGATAACAAACAGGTGGAGATGGGAAGCGATCCGGAATTGGCGTCAGCCTACAGCGAGGACCTGCTGGGCAACCAGACCGAGGCGCGCACTCCACCGAAATCTTTGACCGAGTTGCTAAGCTCCTGGGTGTGGCTCTCGCTTCCCGATCTGTTCACGATGAAGCACGATGCGTCGAAGTATCAGGAGGGCACCCATCGCACGCTTTTCTACGCGCAGTCGTGGATGACGATGCACTACCTGCTGAACAAGGACAAACTCAGCGAGACGGGAACTTATTTCGGATTGGTGCAGCTGCAGCACATGCCGGTGGAAGAGGCGATCCAGCAGGCGTATGGCATGACGCCGGCGCAGTTCGACAAGACCGTCAAAGACTACTTTCATTCCCTCACCCAGCTTTTTCAGAATCAGGATGCCGCTCGGCAACCCGGGGCGACCCCGAGTGCCGCGGGGATCTACCGCTCGGCTGTTCCGCTGGGTCCAGACGACATTGCCATCAACGCCAAGCCGATGACAGAAGCGGATGCCGACGCCCAGCTTGCTGAGGTGATGGTGCGCATCCCGGAGCGGCGCGAGCAGGGACTGCGTGAGATTGACCGGATCCTGAAGCTGACCGACAAGAATGGCCAGCTCATTGACAACGAGGTGGCGCATCGCGCGCTTGCGTGGGTGCATCTCGACAAAAAAGAATTTACCGAAGTGGCGGAAGAACTGGGCAATGCGGCAGCGATCGATCCGCATGATGTCTGGAACCGCTATTACCTGGCGCTACTCAAGTACCGGACAGCGCAGACGAATCACGAGGAGACGTCCGGGCTCGCTAACATGATGATCGATCTAAAGGCGACGATCGACTGGTATCCGGACTTTGCCGAAGCCTTCAACATGCTGGCGATGGCGCGCATCGAGGGCGGCGGAGCCGCGTCGGCGTTGGACGCGATGAAGCAGGCGATCGTGCTGAGCCCGCGCAATGAGCAGTATGCGTTGAATATGGGAAAAGTCCAGGAAGCTTCCAAGAAGTGGACGGCGGCCGAGGAAACATTCGAACGGCTGAAATCAAGCAACAACCCGCAAATCGCGGCGGCAGCGAAGCATGAACTCGAGGAGCTTCCTACGTTTCGCAAGTACGGAGTTTCTCCCAGCGCACCCAAGCGCAGTGCACAAGCGTCGCCTTTCGATGAGTTGGAGCAGGAGGCACAAAAGCGCGCGCAGACTCCGGATCCGAAAATACCCGACAAGCGTCCGACGGTTTTCAGCAAAGGGATTCTCACCAGTGTGGATTGCTCAAAAGCTCCGGCGGCCACCCTGATGGTGAACACAGGCACTCGATCCATGAAACTGCATACGGGAGACTACAAGGCGCTGCTCGTGATCGGGGAAGATCAATTCTCATGCGATTGGAGAAATCGAAAAGTGGCCGTGAACTACAAGGCGGCCGGCCCGGGAGATGGGGATCTGGTTTCGCTGGAAGTGCAGTAGAGCAGGTCACAGGTTACGGTCGACAAGTCACAGCTTATGCGCCTTTCCTTTCACTCGCATTCGTGAGGGCGAACCTCAACGGCTGAAGCAGCTGTGAACTGTCATCAAGCGCTGGAACCGCGTGGACTCAACGTGGTGCCACTTCGAGCGCTCCGGGGCGCGAACTTAGGCAACAAACAGAGCACGTTGGTGAGAACGCCTGGTTACAATAATGCCGGCTCACTCAAGTTGTTCCATAGTGCAGAACAAAAGCCGCCGAGGACATCCCGCGGCTTTGACCACTTAAGCACTTTGAGTGGTAACGTCGGGTACTGGATTACGAACCCAGTTTCAGATCCCAAGGTTCTTCGGATTCTCTACGCACCGACCTTCTCACCAATCACTTCCCCGGAGACGATGATCTCGACGCGGCGGTTCTTCTGACGCCCCTCGCCTGTGCTGTTGTCCGCCACAGGGTTGTTCATGCCGAAACCAAGCGCTGATAAGGACCTGGCATCGAGTCCCTGGCCGATGAGGTAGTCGCGGACCGAGTTTGCACGCTCTTCGGAGAGGGTCTGGTTCAGTTCGGCACCGCCGGTGCTGTCGGTGTGGCCCTCGATGTTCAATTTGAGGCTGGGATAGTTGAGTACGATGCCGCTCAGCTTCGCCAGGGCCTCGCGGGCATCGGATCGAAGATCGGACTTGCCCGTATCGAATAAAACATCGCCCATGTTGACGACCAGGCCGCGCGGTGTGTCGCTGGTGGGCAGGACGCGATTAAACTGTTCGAGTAAGCGCGCCCGCAATTGTTGCTTCTCTCGTTGGGCGGCCTGCACGGCCTGTTCCTTGGCCGCGATTTCGGCATCTGCTGTGCGCTTGGCTTCCACCGCTTCGGCATCTGCTTTGCGCTGGGCCTCAGCGGCTTCTGCAGCGGCCTTCGTTTCCGCGTCAGACTTGGCCTTGGCCGCCGCGTCGTCACGCTCCTTCGCGATGCGTTCCTCTTCCTGGCGCTGCACCGCTAGAATTCGAGCGTCCTCAGAGAATTGAACCGTCTGCCGCGCTGTCGAAAGGGTCGCATTCTTGTCGGCCTTGCTCGCGAGGGACTTCTCCGCCATCTGCAGGCTACCTTCCGCCTTGGAAAAGATTTCGGGTGCGTACTTGTCGGCCGCGCGCGACTTCGCGATCTCCACCGCGTTGCGAGCTTCGTACATCTCCAGCGGGACATTGGGATCCAGGGTCAAGGCCAGTGGATTTCCCATTTTCTCGTACTGAGCACGCCTCAGAAGCTTGTACTCATTCACGGGGAAAACCTTTCCCTTAGTGTCGCTTCGCCGTTCGCTTTGCAGGACCACCATTTCGCTTGGCAGGCGGACGGCGAAATAGGGTTCGGCCGTAACCAGTAACGAAAACGTTTGTGCAGGCGTGGTGGCGGTCAGCTTGCCCTCTCCATTTTTGTTGAGGAGAATTTCCCCGGTGTTGCCACTACGTCCCTCGGGGGTGACCACCCAAAGCACGTACGTCAGAAACTCAGCGCCGAGTGCCGAGGGAGGCTTCAGGCCCTTCATCTGCACCTCAACGCTGCTCCTTCCGGCCTTCGCCTTGATCTCAACCTTTGCCCAGCCGTTCGCCTCGGGCATCAAGTCAGTGGATTTCAAATCGACCTTTGTGCTGCCTCCTCCGACTTCATAGCCGATAGCCGTAACGGACTTGGTGATCGTGGCGGACTGGGGTAATTCCTGATTTGTTTGAGCATGAGCGTCACCTGCTGATAATCCAGTCGACACCCAGGCCAGAGCTATGGCACACGCAATCATCCGTTTTCTGCAAGACTTCATAGGTACCTCTTCTCGGACCGCCGTTTTTGCGTCACACAGCACGTATGAGTAGACCCAGGATGGTCCGACCCGTCCGGGTCGTATCGCTCGCACTTGGCACAAGACGGCGGGCTACCGCACTCAGCGGGGCACGGTGTGTTCGGGAGTGAGTATTGGCCCGTGCTGGCTGTCCGGCCACTGTCAATAGCTACAGGGACCGGGTAGCTGGTGAGCGTGCTGGTTCTGTTTACGTCTTACGTCAACGGCAGTGGTTCGAAACGTCCGACATTTCCCTGTGCGTTATTAATCAGATGGGAAGAACTGTTTCTCGTTGATCGGAACGGGAACGACAAGGAGGGCACCAGCGAAATTCAAGACAATCGCTGCAAGCCTCGTTGTGGTCTTGGTCGCTGGAGTTTTTGCAAGCGCAGGAGACTCCCCCGACCAAAAACGGGGCAAGACCCATAAGATGGCGGCCCAAAGCCTGAAAGACTTGTACAAGACGGAACCCACAGCTCAGGGGGCTATCCAGAAGTCTGCGGGATATGCCGTCTTCAATAACATGGGAACGAATCTGTTTCTGTTGAGCACGGCGCGTGGCTCAGGAATGGCCGTCAACTCGAAGAGCAAGCAAGAAACCTTCATGAAGATGATTTCGGCTGGAGCTGGTCTTGGCCTGGGAGTGAAAGACTATCGCGTCATCTTCGTGTTCGAGAACGATAAGGCGTTGTCTCAATTCCTCGACTCTGGCTGGTCAGGCTCAGCACAACGGATGCGGCTGCAAAGGCAGGAGCGAAGGGCGCTGCGTATTCGGGAGCGGTCGAGGTTTCTCCGGGCGTTTGGGTGTATCAAATCACGAAAAATGGCCTCGCGCTGCAGTTAACTCTGCAAGGTACGAAGTACTACAAGGATGATGACCTCAACAAGTCATAGCTCATGATCGTCGGCGAAACCTACGAGGTGCCAGATTTGCGGGCGTCAAAACGGCTAGGGGGTGGTTCTAAACTGTTGTTGGGGGAACAATCCCCATCTCACTAAGTCAGAATGCGGGGCTCTTCTAGAAGACGATAGCGCACACTTCCACTGCTCCGATCACGATCCAGCAAATCGCTCTCCGGCTTTCCCCAGCCAGCCAGAAGCCGCTTGCTGCACTGAAACAGAGAACTGCACTTGTCCATCCGCTCACCAACGCACCGGGCTTGCTCAACATTCTTAGGAGTCTCATCACGTCAGTTTACGATTGATTGGCGAAAGATCTCGATTACACGCAATATCAAAAGGCGCCCACTTTTGCGGTAAGTTGTGAGTCGTCAAAACACCACACCTACCGAAAAGGAGC
>Ga0209811_10000421_pt1 | contig 18105 bp, 18 predicted proteins | sample Coa_R1_6_FD_187161 | JGI IMG/M metagenome (GOLD analysis project Ga0209811, IMG submission 187161) | Surface soil microbial communities from Centralia Pennsylvania, which are recovering from an underground coalmine fire. - Coalmine... | ecosystem: Environmental > Terrestrial > Soil >...
GAAGATCGCCGAGGACTACGATCCCACGGACCCCACGCACGCCATCACCGCGGTCCGCGAAGCGCGCGACGAGATGAAGCTCCTGACCGGGCTGCTCTACGTGAACACGGGCACGCACCGGTTCGACCAGGAGATGCAGATGATCGACGAGCCGCTGGCGACGCTGCCGCTCGAGCGCGTGCGCCCGCCGAAGACCGTGCTCGACTCGATCATGGCCAGCTATCGCGAGGGCAGCGCGCCGGTCGGTGCGGGTGGCGGTTGATCGGCTGACGGGGGTGCGCGAAGCGTTCGACGCTCGCGCGACGTCGTACGCCCTGTGGCCCGAGCTGGTGCGCGGCGAGACGCGCCACCGCGTGCTCGAGCGGCTGGAGCCCGTCGCCGACGAGGTACTGCTCGACCTCGGCTCCGGCCCCGGCGCCATGGCCCGCGCCGCGGGACCGTTCGTGAAGCGCGTCGTGCTCTGCGATCTCTCGCCGGCGATGCTGCGCGCGGCCGCGCTCGAGTCGCGCCGCGCCGAGCGGCTGGTGCCGCCGCGCGCGGCGGGCGATGCGTCGTCGCTACCGTTCAGGAACGGCAGCTTCGACCTGATCGCGTGCCGGCATTCCGCGCGGCTCTTCGGCTCGCCTGCGGCCGCGGCCGCGGAGATGCAGCGCGTGCTCCGCCACGGCGGCCGCGTCGCGATCTGCGACGTGATGGCCACCGGCGATCCCGCCGTCGACCACGTGCTGCGCGCGCTCGAAGAGCTGCTGGCGCCGTGCCCGGTGACGCTGCTCACGCCCGCGGCGTGGGGAGAGCAGCTCGCGCGGGCAGGCTTCCGCCGCGACTGGGACGACCAGCCTGTCGTGGAGCTCGAGGCCGGCCGCTCGTGGCTCGACGCCTGTGCCCGCTGCGGCGTGGCGCAGGCCGCGTGCGACGAAGGCAAGCGACTGCTGCTCGACGCGCCCGCAGACGCGCGCCGCTCGCTCGGCGTGCTCGCGCACGGCACCGACGTCGTCTACCACCCGCCGTTCGGCATCGTCGGCGCGACGCGGGTGTAACATCGGGTTCTCGAAGGAGGCGCTCCATGCCCGGTCCCATCCTGGTCCACGCGATCATCAGCTCCCTGCTCGTGCTGCTTGCGATCCCGCTGATCCTGCGCCGCGTGCCGCCGAATCCGCTCTATGGGCTGCGCGTGCCGGCCACGTACAAGGACGATCAGGTCTGGTACGACGCGAACGCGGCGAGCGGCCGCGACTTCGTGATCTTCGGCGTGTGCATGACGCTGCTCACGATCGTGCTCCAGGTCGCGGGCGTTCGCGACATGGCGTTCGAGATCGCATGGAGTGTGGCGGCCGGCGCCGGTGCGATCTGCGTGGTTGTTCTCGGGTGGACGCGCGCGAACCGGATGTTCCGCGAGCGTCAAGGGCGCGGCCGTTGACCGTTCTGCGGCGTCGGTAGCCCGCGCCCCGCCCGGCTGCCACACATCCGCCATAAATTGTCGCACCGAAGCCGTTGCTGCACCCCCGGACGCGTGCTTGAATCGAGAAGCCTAACCGTGAGGCACCTCGCGGGCGCGGGCGGAACCGCCGGCGCCGACCTCGTACCCGTTTCAAGGGAAGCCAACCCCGCATGCGCGCTCCCGCCATTCGCCGCTCGATCGCGGCCTTCGCCACCCTCGTCGTCGTGGTCGCCGGCTGCGCGCAGGCGCCGGAGCGCCGCGGCGGCCGCGTGCCGGTCACCGTCGCGACCGCCGAGACGCGCAGCGTGCCGTACGAGCTGGACGCCACCGGCACCGTGGAGCCGATCGCATCGGCCGACGTGCTGCCGCAGGTGGGTGGCATGGTGACGCGCATCGGCTTCCGCGAGGGCGACGACGTGCGCGCGGGCCAGGTGCTGGTGGAGCTGGACAAGACCGTGTTCGAGACCGAGTTCGCGCGCACCGCGGCGCTGGTCGAGCGCGACCGCGCGCAGGCGCGCACCGCACAGTTCAACTGGGAGCGTACACAGGCGCTCGCCAAGCAGCAGTTGGTCTCGAACGGCGAGGTGGACGACGCGCGCTCGGCCGCCGAGTCCGCCATCGCCACCGCGGTCGCCGACTCCGCGAGCCATGCGCGCGCGGCGTTCGACCTGGCGCACGCCACCGTGCGCGCGCCGATCTCGGGCCGCACCGGCAAGCTCAATGTGCACGTGGGCGACGTCGTGCGCGCGAACGAGACGGCCTCGGCGGTGGTGACGATCAACCAGCTGCGTCCGATCCGTGTGCGCTTCACGATCCCGCAGGGCGACATGAGCGATTTGCAGGGCGAACAGCGCCGCGACGTGAGCGTGTACGTGGTCCATGACGACACGGACTCCGCCAGCGCCGAGGGCACGCTCGCGTTCATCGACAACCAGGTGGACGTGGCGAGCGGCACGCTGCTCCTGAAGGGCGAGTTCCCGAACCAGGACGCCTCCCTGTGGCCGGGCGCGTTCGTGCGCGTGCGGCTCAAGCTCCACGAGCAGCAGGGCGCGACCGTGGTGCCGACCGCGGCGGTGAACAACTCGCAGTCGGGCTCCTACATCTACGTGGTGAAGTCCGATTCCACCGTGGAGATGCGCCCGGTCAACGTGATGCGGAGCTGGCAGGACCTGAGCGTCGTCGCGAGCGGCATCCAGCCCGGCGAGACCGTGGTGACGGACGGGCAGGTCCGCCTGTCGCCGGGCGCCAAGGCGCTGATCCGCATGCCCGGCGGCGCCGGCGGTGGCGAGCAGCGCGCGGGCGGCGAGACCGGAAACGGGAAGCAGGCAGGGGCGCCCGGCAAACCCGGGGCGAACGGTGCCAAGCGCCAGGCTGCGGCCGGCGGAGCGCACGCGGGTGGTGGCAGCACCCCGGTCTCCAGCGAAACGCAGCGATGAACCTCAGCGAACCCTTCATCAAGCGACCCATCGCCACGACGCTGACGATGATCGGCGTCGTGCTCTTCGGCGCCTTCGCCTACCCGCAGCTGCCGGTGAGCGACCTGCCGAACGTCGACTACCCGGTGATCAGTGTGCGCGCGAGCCTGCCGGGCGCGAGCCCGCAGACCATGGCGGCCTCGGTGGCGACGCCGCTCGAGAAGCAGTTCACGACCATCCCCGGCCTCGACGTGATGACATCCAACTCGGGGTTGGGAAGCACGAACATCACGCTGCAGTTCGTGCTCTCGCGCAACATCGATGCCGCCGCGCAGGACGTCCAGGCCGCGATCTCGCAGACGCTGCGCCAGCTGCCACAGGACATCCTGCCCCCGAGCTACCAGAAGTCGAACCCGGCCGACTCGCCGATCCTGTTCCTGGCGCTCACGTCCGATCTGCTGCCGCTCTCGAAGCTCGACGAGTACGCGCAGACGACGATCGGCCAGCGGCTCTCGACCGTGGACGGCGTGGCGCAGGTGCAGGTGTTCGGCTCGCAGAAGTACGCCGTTCGCATCCAGCTCGACCCGCAGGCGCTCGCCTCGCGCGGCGTCGGCATCGACCAGGTCTCGGACGCCATCGGCGACGGCAACGTCAACCTGCCGACCGGCGTGCTGTGGGGCTCGGACAAGGCGCTCACCGTCCAGTCCAACTCCCAGCTCCAGTCCGCGGCGGAGTTCCGTGACCTCGTCATCAAGAACATCGACGGCGCGCCGGTGCGCCTCGGCGACCTGGGCCAGGTGCTGGACGGCGTGCAGGACACACGCGTCGCCAGCTGGTTCAACGGCCGCCGCTCGGTCGTGCTCGCGATCAACCGCCAGCCGGGTACGAACACGGTGAGAGTCGCCGACGCCGTGCACGCGATGGTGGAGAAGATCAGGCCCCAGCTGCCCGGCTCGGTGCGCATCGAGACGCTCAACGACCGCTCGATCTCGATCCGTCACTCGGTGAACGACGTGCAGGTGACGCTGCTCATCACGCTGCTGCTCGTGATCATCGTCATCTTCCTGTTCCTGCGAAACGCCTCGGCCACGGTCATCCCCAGCCTGGCGCTGCCGCTCTCGATCCTCGGCACGTTCGCGGTGATGAAGCAGTTCGGCTTCAGCCTCGACAACCTGTCGCTGATGGCGCTGACGCTGTCGGTGGGCTTCGTCGTCGACGACGCCATCGTCATGCTCGAGAACTGCGTCCGCCACATGGAGATGGGGAAGCCACCGCTGCAGGCGGCCCTCGATGGCTCGGCCGAGATCGGGTTCACGATCCTGTCCATGACCATCTCGCTCGTGGCCGTGTTCATCCCGGTGTTGTTCATGGGCGGGCTGCTCGGGCGGCTGTTCCACGAGTTCGCGATCGTCATCAGCGTCGCCATCCTGGTCTCCGGCTTCGTCTCGCTGACGCTGACGCCGATGATGGCGAGCCGGTTCCTGCGCGCGGGCCACCACGAGTCGAGATCGCCGGTCCTGCGCGCGAGCGAGGCCGCGTTCCAGTCCGGACTCAAGGCCTACGAGAGGAGCCTTGGCTGGGTCATGCACCATCGCCGCACCGCGCTCCTGTTCTCGGCCGGCATCCTCGTCGGCACGGTGCTGCTGTTCAACTGGATCCCGAAGGGGTTCATCCCCAGCGAGGACATCGACCAGTTGACGGCCACGACCGAGACCGCGGAGGGCACGTCGTTCGAGTCGATGGTGCGCCACCAGCAACAGATCGCCGCGATCATCCAAAAGGACCCGAACATCGAGGGCTTCATGTCGTCGGTGGGCGGCGGTGGCGGCGGCACGAGCTCGAACCAGGGTCGCCTGTTCCTGAGGCTCAAGCCTCGAAGCCAGCGCAAGCTGTCGGCGGACCAGATCGCGCGCGCGTTGACGCCGAAGCTGAACGCCGTGCCGGGCATGCGCGTGTACGTCCAGAACCCGCCGCCCGTGCGCATCGGCAGCCGGTTCGCGAAGAGCCAGTACCAGTACACGCTCACCGGTACCGATCTCGCCTCGCTCTACGACAACGCGACGAAGCTCGAGGCGAAGCTGAAGACGCTGCCGGCGCTCGAAAACGTCACCAGCGACCTGCAGATCAAGAACCCCGAGATCCTTGTCGACCTGGACCGGGAACGCGCCGCGCTGCTCGGAGTCTCCCCGCGCGACGTGGACGAGGCGCTCTACGACGCCTACGGCTCGCGCCAGGTGTCGACGATCTTCACGCCCACGAACCAGTACTGGGTCATCATGGAGCTGCTGCCCCAGTACCAGCGCGACGTCTCGGCGCTCCAGCTCCTGAACGTGCGCTCGAGCAAGGGCGGGCTGGTGCCGGTCGGCGGGGTGGCGAAGCTGACCGCCGGCCTGGGCCCGCTGAGCGTCAGCCACTCCGGGCAGGTGCCAGCGGTGACGCTGTCGTTCGACGTCAAGCAGGGCACCGGGCTCTCCGAGGGCGTGTCGCAGATCCAGGCCGCCGCGCGGCAGACGCTCTCGAGCGACATCAGCACCGCGTTCGCGGGCACGGCGCAGGCGTTCCAGGCCAGCCAGCAGGGGCTGACGCTGCTGCTGCTGATCGCCGTGCTCGTCATCTACCTGGTGCTCGGCATCCTCTACGAGAGCTTCGTCCACCCGATCACGATCCTCTCCGGGCTGCCGTTCGCCGGCTTCGGCGCGCTGCTGACGCTGGTGATCTTCCGCACCGACCTGTCGGTGTACGCGTTCGTGGGCGTGATCATGCTGATCGGGCTGGTGAAGAAGAACGCGATCATGATGATCGACTTCGCGATCGCGGCGGAGCGCGAGGAGGGCAAGAGCCCGAGCGACGCCATCATCGAGGCGTGCCTCGTGCGCTTCCGGCCGATCATGATGACCACGATGGCGGCGCTCATGGGCACGCTGCCCATCGCGATCGGCTGGGGCGCGGGCGCGGAATCGCGGCGGCCGCTCGGCCTGGCCGTGGTCGGCGGGCTCGCGTTCTCGCAGCTGATCACGCTGTACGTGACCCCCGTCTTCTACACGTACCTCGCGCGGCTCCAGGAACGTTTCTCGTGGAAGCGCGCGAAGGCGTCCAAGCGCGGAGTGGGCGGCGCCGTCGCCGAACCCCCGGCGGAGTCGGCCGCGCTGCGCTAACGCACGATCTCGTGGGCGCCGGCGAGCACGCCGTGCGACTTCACGAGGTCGACCGCCTTCACCAGCACGTAGTCGGTGTCGTACGTGCTGACGACGAACACCGGGATGCCCGCCGCGGCGAGCGGCGCGGTGAGCCCGCTCACGACCCCGGTGAGGCCGAACGGCAGCGGGCCCACGACCTCGAACGCGCGCCAGTCCCTCTCCACGTGCTGGTCGACAGAAGGCGGCAGGTCGTCCTCGCTGCAGACGACCGAGAGCTCATGCGGCGTGCGCGTGATCGACCAGAACTCGACCGAGGCGTGGAGCACCCAGGCGGGGAGCGGCGCCTCCGGCGGGAAGCGGCAGACGGCGAGCCGCCACGGGGTCTCGCGCAGCTGGAGCCTCGGCGGCGGGTTCCCCGCCGGCCGGCTCACGGAAAGACGGTCTCGCCCTCGTCGTCCATCACGACGATGGCCGAGCACGGACAGGTCTCGGCGGCCTCCAGGACCTTCTCCGGTGTCTCGGATTCGGGGTCCAGGATGGTCGCCTTGTTCTTGCTGTCCATGCCGAACGCGCCGGGCGCGATCTCCTGGCACTGGCCGTGGCCACAGCACTCTCGATGGATGATGCGGATCTGCATGAGGGGTCTCCGAGAGCGCAACATGGTGGCGCATGGCTGCGGGGCGTTCAAGCGGGTTGTCGGCCGGAGCGCACGCGTTCTAGAGTCCACTGTTCACTTTCGACCTCGGCCCTCACGCGGGAACGCCCCATGGATGCCCTCGATCGCTACCTCGAAGACCACAAGCCCCAGTTCCTCGAGAACCTGAAGGCCGCGCTCCGCATCCCCAGCGTGAGCGCGCAGCCCCAGCACAAGGCCGACGTACAGCGCTGTGCGGAGCACATCGCGGCGCACTTGAAGAAGATCGGGATGACGCGCGCCGAGGTGGTGAAGACGCCCGGCCATGCCGTGGTCTACGCCGAATGGCTCGGCGCGCCCGGCAAGCCCACCGCGCTCCTCTACGGTCATTACGACGTGCAGCCGGTCGAGCCGCTGGAGCTGTGGAAGACGCCGCCGTTCGAGCCCACCGAGCGAGACGGCAAGCTCTACGCGCGCGGCGCCTGCGACGACAAGGGCCAGGTCTACATGCACCTCAGCGCGATCGAGGCGCATCTCGCGGTGAACAAGAAGTTGCCGATCAACCTGAAGCTCGTGATCGAGGGCGAGGAGGAAGCAGGCAGCGAGAGCCTCGAGGGGTTCCTCACCGGCCGGCGCAAGGAGCTGGACGCCGACGTCATCCTGGTGAGCGACACCGGCATGCCGGGGCCCGACCAGCCCGCGCTCACGTACGCGCTCCGCGGCATCTGCTACACGCAGATCGAGATCGTGGGCCCGAGCCGCGACCTGCATTCGGGCGTGTTCGGCGGCGCGGTGAAGAACCCCGCGAACGCGCTCGCCGGCATCATCGCCGGGCTCATGGACGCCGACGGCCGCATCACCGTGCCCGGCTTCTATGACAAAGTCCGCGAGCTGACGCCCGCCGAGCGCGAGGCGTACGCCGCCGTCCCCTTCGACGAGAAGGGCTTCATCGCCGAGACCGGCGTGTTGCAGCCGTTCGGCGAAAAGGGGCGGAGCACGCTCGAGCGCATCTGGTCGCGCCCGACGCTGGACGTGAACGGGATGTGGAGCGGCTACACGGGCGAGGGCAGCAAGACCGTGCTGCCGAGCTTCGCCGCCGCCAAGGTGAGCATGCGGCTCGTACCCGACCAAGATCCCAAGGCGATCTTCGCCGCGTTCGAGAAGCACGTCCGGGCGCTGGCGCCGCCGTCGGTGAAGGTGACGGTGAAGGACCTGCACGGCGCCAAGCCGTGGATCACGTCGCCCGAGCACCCCATGCTCCAGGCCGCGGTGCGCGCGCTGGCGCGATCGTGGACCAAGAAGCCGGCGCTGATCCGCGAGGGCGGCTCGATCCCGGTGATGGCGACGTTCCAGCACACGCACAACCTGCCCTGCATCTTGATGGGCTTCGGTCTCCACGACGACCAGGTGCACGCGCCGAACGAGAAGTTCTCGCTCACGAGCTTCCACGGCGGCACCCGGAGCTGCGCCTATCTCTACGAGGAGCTCGGCATCGGCGCACGATCCGAAGCGGGGGCGGCCGCTCGAGGCCACGGCGCGTAGCGGGAACGAGGAGCGGCCCGCGCTGAAAACCACCTGGGGAGCGCTGAAAGAGCGCTCCAGGTGGCGCCGCGTCGCAGCAGGTGGGGTGAATCCCGTATTCCCCGGATCGCCCGCCCGGAGCTAGCTTCGGGTCGTCTGCGACATGCGAGCGATCGGGGACGTGGAATGCCACATCAGGGGACTGGGCGTGGTCGCCCCGGCCGCTCGCATCGGCGTACGCCGATCGCATGTTGCTGTGCGCTCGTCGCGATCCTGGCCTCGGTCGATCCCGACGGGGGATCCGGCGCGCGCGCGGCCCCGCCCGCGAGCCGCATCCGGATCACGGTGTCGCATTCGGAGCACGGCGGGATCCTGCCCTCGCATCCGGCGCCCGTGACGCCCGGCAGCACGGTGCGGTTCGGCATCCTCCCACGCACCGGCTACCACCTCGACTCGCTGTTCGTGGACGGGGAGCCGGTCCGGCCCGGGTCCGAGCTGGTGCTGAGCGATGTCCGCGGGCCCCACCGCGTCACCGCCACGTTCGCGCGCAACGTGCACGTCATCGTCGCCACCTCCGGTCCGCACGTGACCGTCACGCCCTCGGGCCTCGTGCCGGTGCCCCACGGCCGGAGCCAGTCGTTTCTGTTCGCGGCGGACCCCGGATACCAGGTGAACGAGGTGCTCGTCGACGGCAGCGCCGTGCGCCCCCGCAAGCGCTACACGTTCACGAGCGTGGAGGCGGAGCACCGGATCCTGGTCCGCACCGAGCACCACGCGGCCACGGTCATCGCGCCCGAGCCCGGCGAGCTGTGGCTCGCGGGCGAGACACGCGAGGTCCGCTGGCAGCCGCTGGAGAAGGAGGATGCGGACTCGGCCGAGGTCCGCGTCTCGTATCACGGGCCCGACGGGCCGTGGACGCCCATCTGGCGCGGCCTTTTCCGCACCGGCTCGGCGGACTGGGAGGTGCCCGCGCTCGACTGCGACAGCCTCGTCCTGTGCGTGGCCACGGTCGACTCGGGCTCGACACCCGGGCTCGACTACAGCAGCGGCCTGGTCCGCGTGCGCTCCATGGTGGCGAGCGACGGCGCCACGCTTTTCTACGTGCGCGCGTCGCCAAGCCCGGCCTCCGTGGGGCCGGTGCGGCTCGATTACTCGGTGCCCATCCCGGGCGAGGCGACGCTGGAGATCTTCACCGTGAACGGACGCGAGGTCTGGCGCTGGTCGGTGGCCTTCACCTCGACGGGCCAGCGGAGCGCGACGTGGGACGGGCGACTCGCGGGCGGCGGGCCGGCACAACCCGGCGTCTACTTCGCGCGCCTCACCACGCACAGTGGCGTGCGCAACTGCCGGCTCGTTTTGCTGCCGTAGCCGCACAGGCTCTCCGCACGGGGCTGCCGAGCGTCAGCGAGGCATTCTGTAGACATCCGGCGCCCACTTCTCCATCCAGCGTTTCGGATCGGCGAGCGGGGTGAAGCCGAACTTCTCGTAGAGGCCGTGCGCATCGCGCGTGAGCAGGATCCAGCGCCGGAAGCCCTGCAACTCCGGGTGCGTGGACATCACCTCCATCAGCCAGCGGCTCAGGCCACGGCCGCGCCATGGCTCGAGCACGTACACGTCGCCCACGTAGGCGACCGTGGCGAAGTCGGTGACCACGCGCGCGAAGCCCACCTGCCGCGCGCCCTCGTAGATGCCGAAGCAGAGCGCGTGGCGCACCGAGCGCTCGAACACGTCGCGCGGGATGCCGCGCGCCCAGTACGAGTTCGAGAGGTAGTCGTAGATGCCGTCGACGTCGAGCCGCGCGGGATCGGTGCTGATCGTGAACCCGTCGCGCTGCCACTCGCCGTGCAGCGATCCTCCCGCGGCGGGCGGCATCAGTTGCTGCGGTAGTTGCCGAACTTCAGCTCCACGCCGAAGTCCTGCTGCTTCAAGAGCGTGATCGCGCCCTGCAGGTCGTCCTTGTCGGGGCCGGAGATGCGCACCACCTCGGCGTTGATCGAGGCCTGCACGCGCTTCAGCTTGGCGTCCTTGAGGCAGCGCACCACGTCCTTCGCCTGCTCCGCGGTGAGCCCGTCCTGGATCGCCACCACCTGCCGGCTCGTGGAGCCGGCAGCGGTCTCGACCTTGCCGGGCTTCAAGTTCTTGAGCGGCACCTTGCGCTTCACCATCTTCGACTGCACCACGTCCCACACCGCGTTCAGGCGGTGCTCGTCGGGTGCCGCGAGCGTGATCGTCTTCGCCTTGGTGTCGAGGTTCAGCTCCACCTTCAAGCCCTTGAAGTCGTAGCGCTGCGTGATCTCCTTCGTGGCCTGGTCCACGGCGTTCTGCACCTCCATCATGTCCACGCCGGTGGTGACGTCGAACGAGTTGCTGCCTGCCATGCCCAGCCCTCCTTGGGAAGTGGTCGTCAGGCCCGGCGGCGACGCGCGGCCGGGCGCTTGGTCGTTGGCGTCGCGCGCGACGGGGCACGGGCCGTCGCGAGCCTCGCGGTCACCTCGCGCGCGGCACCGCCGGGCGAGCCCGAGAGCACCTCGTCGCGCAGCGCGGCGATCGCCTGGCGCTGCGTCGCCCACAACACGCGCTTCGAGGCCTCGGTGAGCGTGACGAACGCGTAGCGGTCGTGTTCATGAGAAAGCTGCACCGGATCGGTCCAGGCCGCCTCGGCCGCGAACACGGGCACGACGCGGATGTGGTCGCGACCGGGGTCGTAGAACGTGGCCAGGTGCTCGAGCGCCCACCAGCGGACGGGGGTGAGGCCGGTTTCCTCGCGCACTTCGCGCACCGCGGCCGCGATCGCGGTCTCGCCGCGCTCGATACCGCCCGTCACCGGCTGCCATACGCCCGCGAGAGAACGCTGGGGCGAGCGACGTATCAGCAACAACTCCACACGCTTACCGCGCCGTCGAAAGACGTGCACCTCGACCTGCGTCGCGCTGACCGGGATCACGCGCGGCAAGATAGCGTGCGCTCGCACCGGGAGCCAGCGCGGCGAACGAGCTTTGGCCCCGCCCGCGCCGGTTCCGGACCCGTGGTCACCCCGGCCCCTGGACCGGCTCATGCGCGCGTTCTGGCTTGACCCGACCGGGACCTTCGACTAGGGTTCCGCCGCCTTCGTCAGCCGTTGGAAACATTACGGTTGGCCCAAGGTTTGTGAAAAGTTTCTCTAACTGGTTTCAGTCTCCCCGGTCGGCCCGCATGGCACCTCCGCAGGACAAGTTGCCGGACGATCCGAAGCGGGACCCGTCGGGCTTGCGGAGCGCGGCGACCCTGCTCGCGATCCCCTCCCTGCTCATCATCTCGCCGCTCGTCGGATTCTTCTTGGGGGATCTCGGCGACAAGCGGTTCCACACCTCTCCCTGGCTCGCACTCATAGGACTCGCGTTCGGGTTCGCGGCGGGAGCACGAGAGGTCTGGATCATCTACAAGAAGTACCTCGAAACACAGGAGCGCTGAGCCGCAGCCGCCCCTCCTCAGGGCGGCACGCGCGGCGACCGAGATCATGGGCCTCGAATTCCTCGCGCGCGTACGCCACACGTCCACCTGGCTGGGCGGTGTGATCGCGCTGATGGCGGCCACGTACGTGAGCCCGATGCTGGGGCTCGCGTTCGCGGCCGGCGCGCTGTGGTCGCTCGTGAACCTGCAGCTCCTCGAGCGGCTGGTGGTCGGCATCACCGGGCCGGCTCGCGGTGCTCCCGACGGCGTGCGCCGCATCGGCTTCGCCGCCATCGGCATGCTGTTGCTGTTCGCGGCCGGCGGCGTGCTGCTCACGCTGCTCTCGCCCGCGGCGCTGGTCGCGGGCTTCGTGCTGCCGCTCGCGGTGATCGTGGTCAAGGCCGGCACGCAGGTCCTGCTCGGCTCGCGCGCCTGGCGCGGGCTCGTGACCCATCGCTGGCGCGCCGGGATCGCGGCGCTGGCGCTCGCGACCGTGACCTGGTTCGCGCTCGGCGCGCTCACGAACGCGGGCGGGCAGCCGGCAGGGACACCCGCGGGGACCACGGTCTCGGAGCAAAAGCATGGCGCCCCCACCGAGGCCCACGGTGACGCGACGGCCGAGCCGGAAGGCGAGGCCTCCAAGGAGAGCAAGTCCGAGGGCTTCACCAACATCATCGCCCTCGTCACTGGCGCCTTCCCCCATGCCTCCTGGGCGCACTTCCTCGAGCACTATGAAGTGCTCGTCTTCTCCCTGCTCGTCGCGCTCGTGCTCCTGTTCGTCGCGTTCCGCGCCAGCCGCGATCCGCAGCTCGTCCCGAGCGGGCTCCAGAACGGCGTCGAGATGGTGGTGGAAGCCCTCTCGGACTTCATCATCAGCATCCTCGGCCCCAAGAACGGGCCGCGCTTCGTGCCGTTCCTCGGCACGCTGTTCATCTACATCCTGTCGATGAACCTGTTCGGCCTGATCCCGTTCATGCATTCGCCCACGGCGAGCTTGAACGTGACGGTAGCGCTGGCTCTTACCGTATTCGTGTACGTGCAGTTCATCGGCTTCAAGGAATTGGGCCCGCTCGGCTGGCTGGACCACATGCTCGGCAGCCCGCGCGACCTCACCGGCTGGCTCCTGGCGCCGCTCATGCTGCCGATCCACATCCTCGGCGAGCTGGCGAAGCCCATCTCGCTCTCGTGCCGACTGTTCGGGAACATCTTCGGCGAGGACATGCTTCTGGTGGCGTTCGCCACGCTCGGCGTCACCATGCTGCCGTTCAAACAGCTGCCGTTCGGCGTGCCGATGCACGCGATCTTCTTTCCGCTGGCGCTGCTCGGCAGTGCCCTTCAGGCGTTGGTGTTCACCGTTCTCAGCTCCATTTACATCCTCCTCATGCTGCCGCACGAGCCTCACGACGAGCACGGGCACGAGGGGGATGCGCAACACGCCCACTAGCCCATCAGGAGGATCACCATGGATCTGAAAGCTGCTCTCTCACTCGGTCTTCCCCTCGGCATCGGCATCGCCGCCATCGGTTCGGGCATCGGTCTCGGCCTGATCGGCCAGGGCGCCATGCAGGCGATCGGCCGCCAGCCGGAGGCCACGGCGAAGATCCAGCTCGCCATGATCATCATCGCCGCGCTCGCCGAGGCGCTCACGATCTATGCGTTCGTGACCATGTTCCTCCTGCAGGGCAAGATCTGACGCCCCACAGGCGCATGAACTCGCCGCTCCCGCGCCTCCGCGCGGGCCGGCAAACGGAGCACGCATGAACCTGATCGACATCCGCATGGTCGGCACCCAGATCCTGGGCTTCCTGATCCTGCTCTGGGGCCTGAGCAAGTGGGCTTGGGGACCCCTCACCGCCCAGCTCGAGAAGCGCCGGCAGCGGATCGCCGGCGAGTTCGCCGAGGCCGAGCGCCGGCAGAACGCCGCCGACCAGTTGAAGGCCAAGTTCGAGCAGGATCTCCGCGGCATCGACGCCCAGGCACGCGCCAAGCTCCAGGAGGCGGTGTCCGAGGGGCAGAAGGTGGCCGGCGAGATCCGCGCCCAGGCGAACTCCGAGGCACAGGCCCGCATGGCCCGCGCCGAGGAGGAGATGATGCGCGAGCGCGAGAAGGCGAAGGAGCTCCTGAAGGAGCAGATCATCGCGCTCTCGATTGCCACGGCCGAGAAGATCTTGAAGTCGAAGCTCGACGAGCCCGCGCACCGGAAGCTCGCAGGGCAGTTCATCGACGAGGTCGGGGCCCTTCGATGAAGAATCGCAGGAAGAGGACTCGCCGTTGATCAAGGACGCCTCGGTCGCCGCGCGCTACGCCCGCGCCCTGCAGATCCTCACCGAGAAGCAGGCGGCGAAGGCGGGACGTGCGCCTATCCCGCTCCTGGAACAAACCCTCGAGGAGCTCCAGGGGCTCGCGCAGCTGCTCGCGCACGGCACGCGGCTCGGCAAGTTCGTCCTCGACCCGCAGATCAGCCCGGCCGACCGGCGACGGGTGCTGGAGCAGGGACTCGCTCAGCGCGTGCTGCAGTCGGTACGCGTGTTCGCGGACCTGCTGCTGCGGAAGAAGCGCATCGCCCTGCTCGAGGCGATCGCGCACGAGTTCCAGGCCATCGTCGAGCGCGCGAAAGGCCTCGAGCGCGCCACGGTGGTGAGCGCGGTCCGACTCACCGACGGCGAGCGCGACCGGCTCCACCGCGAGCTCGAGCGCTTCACCGGCAAGAAGATCGTCCTCGAATCCCTCGTCGACGCGTCGCTCGTGGGCGGCGCCTACGTGCGCATCGGCGATCGCGTCATCGACCGCAGCGTGAGGAGCCTCCTCGGCTCGCTCGCGCAGCAGCTCTACGAAGTGAGCGTGTAGCCGTGATCCCGAACGGCGCGCGCCGCACACCACACTGAACCAACGGGGCTTCCACCCATGTCTTTCCGACCGGAAGAAGTGAGCGCCATCCTGGCGCAGGAACTCGAACGCTACGAGGCCAAGCTCGAGACCAAGAGCGTGGGCAGCGTGCTGTCGGTGGGCGACGGCATCGCGCGCCTGTGGGGGCTCGAGGACGCCATGGCCGGCGAGCTGATCCGCTTCCCGGGCGACGTCATGGGCATGGTCCTGAACCTCGAGGAAGACAACGTCGGCGCGGTGCTGTTCGGCTCCGACAAGAACATCAAGGAGGGCGACCGCGTCGAGCGCACCGGCAAGATCGCCTCGGTGCCGGTCGGCAAGGCGATGATCGGGCGCGTCGTCAACGCCATCGGCCAGCCCGTCGACGGCAAGGGCCCGATCGGCGCGGACAAGCTCCGCAACATCGAGTTCAAGGCGCCGGGCGTGATCGACCGCCAGCCGGTGAAGGAGCCGCTCCAGACCGGCATCAAGGCCATCGACGCGATGATCCCCATCGGGCGCGGCCAGCGCGAGCTGATCATCGGCGATCGCCAGACCGGCAAGACCACGATCGCGGTGGACACGATCATCAACCAGAAGGGCACCGGCGTCATCTGCGTCTACGTCGCGATCGGCCAGAAGGAATCGACCGTGGCGAACGTCGTGGGCGTGCTCGAGAAGTACGGCGCCATGGAGTACACGATCGTGGTCACCGCTTCCGCCTCCGAGCCGGCGCCGCTCCAGTACATCGCACCCTACTCGGGCGTCACGATGGGCGAGGAGTTCACGTACGCCGGCGGCCACGTGCTGTGCGTGTACGACGACCTGTCGAAGCACGCGAACGCCTACCGCCAGCTGGCGCTGCTGCTGCGCCGCCCGCCGGGCCGCGAGGCGTTCCCCGGCGACGTCTTCTACCTGCACTCGCGGCTGCTGGAGCGCGCGTGCAAGCTCTCGGACGAGAAGGGCGGAGGCTCGCTCACCGCGCTGCCGTTCATCGAGACGCAGGCCGGCGACGTTTCGGCCTACATCCCGACCAACGTCATCTCGATCACCGACGGCCAGATCTTCCTCGAGAGCGATCTGTTCTACTCGGGCGTCCGCCCCGCCATCAACGTCGGCATCTCGGTGTCGCGCGTCGGCGGCAACGCGCAGATCAAGGCCATGCGCCAGGTCGCCGGCCGGCTGCGCCTCGACCTCGCGCAGTACCGGGCGCTCGCGGCGTTCGCCCAGTTCGGCTCCGACCTCGACAAGACGACGCAGGCGCAGCTCACGCGCGGCGAGCGCATGGTGGAGCTGCTGAAGCAGGGCCAGTTCATGCCCATGCCGGTCGAGCAGCAAGTCGTGAGCATCTGGGCGGGAGCGAACGGGTACCTGGATGACGTGCCCGTCGAGGCCGTGCGCAGGTTCGAGACCGACTGGCTGGCGTTCATGGCCAACCAGTACGCCGAGGTGGCGCACAACATCCGCACCGCGAAGGCGATCTCGAACGAAGACGAGAAGCGGCTGCACGAGGCGTGCAAGGCGTTCAAGGCCAAGTTCAAAGCTTGAGGTGACGGCCCCATGGCTTCGCTGAAAGACCTCCGGCGGCGCATCCGCGCCACGAAGAGCATGCAGCAGATCTTCAAGGCCATGGAGATGGTGGCCGCGGCGAAGCTGCGTCGCGCGCAGCAGCGTGCGCAGTCCGCGAGTCCGTACGCGGCGAAGATCTCGGCCATGCTCGCGAACCTGTCCGGCGCCGCCGCCGAGCTGGAACACCCGCTGTTCAAGGTGCGCGAGGTCAAGACCACCGCGCTGGTCCTGATCACCGCCGACCGCGGCTTCGCCGGCGCCTACAACACCGCGATCCTGCGCGTCGCGGAACAGCGGCTCAAGGTGGCGCCCCCGGGCTCGATCCAGTGCGTCGTCGTGGGCCGCAAGGGACGCGACTACCTGCGCCGGCGCGGCTACCCGGTGCTGGCGGCGCACACCGACCTGCCGGGCGAAGCGAGCCTCGAGCTCGCGCGCCGCATCACGAACGACCTCACCGAGCGCTTCATCGCGGGCGAGGTGGACCGCGTGGAGATTCTCTACACGCACTTCGTCAACGCCATCGTACGCCGCGTGCTGACCGCGACGTTCCTGCCGATCGGCACCGGGATCGGCAGCGGCGATGCGACGTCGGCCGCGGGCTCGGCGATCTTCGAGCCGGACGCCGAGAGCATCTTCGCGGAACTCCTGCCGCGCTATGCGACGGCGATGCTCTACGCCAGCATGGCGGACGCGCTGGCGAGCGAGCACTCGGCGCGTATGGTGGCGATGGGCTCGGCCCGCAAGAACGCCGGCGAACTGGTGGATGCGCTCACGCTGACCCGCAACCGGATGCGCCAGGCGGCGATCACGCGTGAGATCTCGGAATTGGTGGGCGGCGCAGAAGCGCTGAACTGACGGGGGACCTGAAGAATGAATGTGGGAAGAGTGGTGCAGGTGATCGGTCCCACGGTGGACGTGGCGTTCGATCCGGACCAGCTGCCGAAGATCTACAACGCGATCCTCATCGAGGACGCCGCGCGCGACATCAAGCTCACGGTCGAGGCGGCGCTGCACGTGGGTGACAACGTCGTGCGCTGCATCGCCATGGACTCGACGGACGGGCTCGTGCGCGGCATGAAGGCGACCGACACCGGGAACCCGATCATGGTGCCGGTGGGGGACGTCGGCCTCGGCCGCATCTTCAACCTGACCGGCGATCCGATCGACGGCAAGGGCCCGGTGAACGCGAAGCTCCGCTACCCGATCCACCGGCCCTCGCCGACGTTCTCGGAGCAGCAGACCGAGAAGCAGCTGTTCGAGACGGGCATCAAGGTCGTGGACCTCTTGGCACCCTACCAGCGCGGCGGCAAGGTCGGGCTGTTCGGCGGCGCCGGCGTCGGCAAGACGGTGTTGATCCAGGAGCTGATCCGCAATATCGCCACGCAGCACGGCGGCTTCTCGGTGTTCGCGGGCGTGGGCGAGCGCACGCGCGAGGGCAACGACCTCTACCGCGAGATGACCGAGTCGGGCGTCATCGCGAAGACGGTGATGGTGTTCGGCCAGATGAACGAGCCGCCGGGCGCGCGCCTGCGCGTCGGGCTCACCGGCGTCACCATGGCCGAGTACTTCCGCGACGAAGAAGGGAAGGACGTGCTGTTCTTCGTCGACAACATCTTCAGATTCACCCAGGCCGGTTCCGAAGTGTCGGCGCTCCTCGGGCGCATGCCGAGCGCGGTGGGCTACCAGCCCACGCTCTCGACCGAGATGGGCGCGCTCCAGGAGCGCATCACCACGACGAACAAGGGCTCGATCACGTCGGTCCAGGCCATCTACGTGCCCGCCGACGACCTCACCGACCCCGCGCCGGCCACGGCGTTCTCGCACCTCGACGCCACCACGGTGCTCGAGCGCTCCATCGCCGAGCTGGGCATCTACCCGGCCGTCGACCCGCTCGCTTCCACGAGCCGTATCCTTGATCCCGCGATCGTGGGCGAGGAGCATTACAAGGTCGCGCGCGACGTTCAGCGGATCCTCCAGCGTTACAAGGATCTCCAGGACATCATCGCCATCCTGGGTGTGGAGGAGCTCTCGGAAGACGACAAGGTCGCCGTGGCGCGCGCGCGGCGCATCCAGCGCTTCCTGTCGCAGCCGTTCTTC
>Ga0209811_10000422_pt1 | contig 18078 bp, 15 predicted proteins | sample Coa_R1_6_FD_187161 | JGI IMG/M metagenome (GOLD analysis project Ga0209811, IMG submission 187161) | Surface soil microbial communities from Centralia Pennsylvania, which are recovering from an underground coalmine fire. - Coalmine... | ecosystem: Environmental > Terrestrial > Soil >...
GAGCATGACGGGAACGCGCGCCACGGACGGCACGCTGGAACGCCTCGCAGCCGGGGCGTTCCTGCTGCTGGTTGTAGCACTCGCGGGCCCGATCGCGCCCATGGGCATCACCACCGCGCTCGCGGGCGTGCTCACGCTCGCCTGCCTGTTCTGGGGCTCGCGCCGGCCGTGGCCACGGACGCCGGTGGACATGGCGGCGATCGGCTGGCTCGCCGCACTCCTCGTCGTGAGCGCCACCGCGCTCGATCGCGCGGGCAGCTTCCCGCGCGTGGTCAAAGGGTTCATGCCGCTCCTCGTGGGCCTCGCCGCCTGGCACGCGGCCGACGAGCGCCGCGGCCGGCGCGCGCTCTCGGTCTACCTCGCGGCGTTCGCGCTCGTGAGCGCGATCGGTTTGGGGCTCTGGGTGATGCACGGCGCGAGTTTCACCTCGCGCGCGCGCGGCCTCGCCGGGCACTACATGACGTTCGGCGGCCAGCTCCTGCTCTTCATCCCCGTGGCGTTGGGCGTGGCGCTCACATCGCGCACACCGCGCTGGCGGTGGAGTGCCGCGGCGGTGGCGTTGCTGGCGCTGGCGCCGCTCGCGGCCACGTTCACGCGCAGCGCCTGGCTCGGGCTCTTCGTATCGCTCGCCGTGATCCTCGCCGTCGAGCGTCCCCTGGGCCTGGTGCTGCTCGTGGTCGCCGGCATCGCCGCCTGGTTCCTGGCTCCGGGCGCGTGGGGCGCGCGGCTCCACAGCGTCGCGGACCCGGCGAACATGTGGAACCGCGAGCGCGTGTTCATGTGGGAGGCGGGCGTGCAGATGTTCCGCGACCATCCGCTGACCGGCGTCGGGCTCCAGGACCTGCACGCGCTCTACGACCAGTACCGCTCGCCTGATTCGGTGGAGCGCGCCGGGCACCTGCACAATGCCTACATCCAGATCGCCGCGAGCATGGGGCTCGTGGGGCTCGCGGCGTTCGCGTGGCTCTACGGCTCGCTCGTGCGCACCGCGTGGGGCGGGCTCCGCGTCGGGGCAGGGCGGGGTACCCACGCGAAGCGTGGGTCCGAGGGCTCGGAGCTCTCGGCCGGCGTGCGGCTGGGCGTCACCGCGGCGCTCATCGGGTTCCTCGTCGCCGGGCTCTTCGAGTGGAACTTCGGCGACGAGGAGCTGCTCTACCACCTCTATACACTCGTGGGGATCGCCTGGGCTTCCCGTGGGTGGGCGGTAGAGCGACCGTGAAAGTCGCGCTGGTCCATGACTGGCTCACCGGCATGCGCGGCGGCGAGCGCGTGCTCGAGCGCGTCGCGCGCTGCTTCCCCGATGCCGACCTCTACACGCTCGTGTGGCGCCGCGGCTCGGTGTCGGCGGAGCTCGAGCGCCACCGCATCCGCACCTCGTTCCTCGACCGGCTGCCCGCGGCCGACACGCACTACCGCTGGTTCCTGCCGCTGTTCCCACGCGCCATCGAATCGCTCGACCTCTCCGGCTACGACGCGGTGGTGAGCGTGAGCCACGCGGTGGCGAAGGGCGTGCGCACGCGCCCCGGCGCTCCCCACCTGAGCATCGTCCTGACGCCGATGCGCTACGTCTGGGACCTGGAGCCCCAGTACTTTCCGCCCGGCCGCTTCCCGTGGCCGCTGTCGTCGTACGTGAGCGGCGTGTGCGCGCGGCTCCGGCGCTGGGACCGCGACACCGCCGCGCGGCCGACGCATCTCGTCTCGATCTCGCACCACGTCGCCGAGCGCGTGCGCCGGCACTGGGGACGCGAATCGCGGGTCATCTACCCGCACGTGGACGTGGAGCGCTTCACCCCGTGGCGCGGCGAGCGGCCCTACTACCTGCTCGCGGGCGCGTTCGCGCCGTACAAACGGCTGGATCTCGCGCTCGCGGCGTTCGCGCGGCTCGAGCGCCCGCTGCTGGTCGTGGGTGGCGGGCAGGAGGAGGCGCGGCTCCACGCCGCCGCACCGCGCGGCACCGAGTTCCGCTCCGGCGTCGGCGACGAGGAACTGGCCCGGCTCCTGGCCCGCGCGCGCGCGTTCATCTTTCCCGGTGAGGAGGACTTCGGCATCATGCCGCTCGAGGCCATGGCATCGGGCACGCCGGTGATCGCTTATGGACGTGGTGGTGCGGTCGAGACCGTGGGCCGTGGCGCCACGGCCGCGGCCCTTGAAACCATCGCCGCCGGCGGCCTCGCGCGCGTGCCGGGCGGCATGCTGTTCGGCACCCAGAGCGCCGACGCGATCGCCGCGGCGGTGACCGCGTTCGAGCGCGAGACGTTCGAGCCCCCGGCCCTCGCCGCGCTCGCGCAACCGTTCTCGGGCGAACGCTTCGACGCCGAGATCCGCACCGCGTTCACGGCCGCGGGCATCCCGGTGGCCGGAGGCAGCGCGTGAGCGCAGCCGCGGGCATCAACCTCGCGGGCCACCTGAGCGCACCGCAGGGACTGGGCGTGGCGGCGCGGAACACGACGCGGCTCCTGGACGCGAAGCACGTGGACTGGGCGGGGTTCGACGTGCCGCCACCCGCGGCCACCGCCGAGCGCGTGCCGTGGGCATCGGGACACGCGCGGGACGCGCGCGAGCGCGCGCCGCACGCGGTGAACCTGCTGCACCTGAACCCGCCCGAGGTGCTGGAGCTGCTCTGGGAGCGCCCGCGCTGGCTGGAACTCGAGGCCCGCGTCACCGCGTGCGTGCCGTTCTGGGAGTTCCCGCGGGTGCCTCCCGCGTGGATCGAGGGGCTCGCGTGCATGGACGCCGTGCTCGCGCCGTCTCACTTCGTCGAGCGTGCCGTCCGCGCCGCACTTCCTGATGTGCCCGTGTTCCATTTTCCGCAGGCGGTGTGGCTGGACGCCACGCCGGCTCCGGATCGCGCGCGGTTCGGCATCCCGGAGCGCGCGTGCGTGTTCGTGACCGCCTACGACACCCGCAGCGACGCTGCACGCAAGAACCCCCTCGGCGCGCTGGAGGCGTTCGCGCGCGCGTTCCCGCGCGGGGCAGCCGGCGGAGCCGGGTCCGACGACGTGCGCCTGGTGCTGCGCATCCAGAACGCACGGGGTAGGGCAGCGCCTGCAGGGAGCGACGTGGCGGCGTTGCGCGAGCAGGCGCGTCGCGACCCGCGCGTGCTGATCGTGGACGGTCCGCTCGCACACGGGGACGTGCTGGCGCTCGTGGCATCGTGCGACGTGTACGTGTCGCTCCATCGTGCCGAGGGGCTGGGACTGCCGCCGCTCGAGGCCATGTCGCTCGGCCGGCCGGTGGTGGCGACGGCGTGGTCGGGGAACCTCGACTACATGACGAACGAGGACTCGCTGCTCGTGCCGGCCGTGGAGACGCCGGTCCGCGGCACCGGCATCCGCGCCTACGACCCGTCGCGGATGGGGGAGGGCCAGACCTGGGGCGAGCCCGACCTCGCGGTCGCGGCCGCGCACCTGCGCGCGCTTGCCGACGATCCGGAGCTGCGCGCGCGCATGGGCGAGCGTGCGGCGCGCGCCGCGGCGAAGCAGCGCGAGGCGAGCCTCGCGGGCACCGCGCTGGCGCAGCTGTTCGAGTGGGCCGAGCGCGGTGGGCGGCCGGCCCCGGCGTGCGCCGCGGCGCGTGCGCGCGTGGCGCGCGAAGCACCCGCCCGCCGCGTGCGCCGCCGCATCGTCAACGCGCTGCGCTCCGTGGGCGTGGGGCCGCGAACGTGACCGCGCCCGCACCCACGCGTGAGCGCACGGGCGCGCCGCCGGTCGAGCGCGGCCGCGTGGTGGCACTCGTCCTCCACTACGAGCGCCCGCGCGGCGCGCTCGCGTGCGTGCGCTCGCTGCTCCGCTCCACGCACCCTTCGTACGAGATCGCGGTCCTCGACAACGGCTCCTCCGCCACCGCGGTCGCCGAGCTGGAAGCCGAGCTCGCCGGGCACGTGGGTGTGACGCTGGTGCGCGTGAGCCCGAACCGCGGCTACACCGGCGGGGTCAACGCGGCGTTCGAGCACGCGCTCACGACGCGCGCGGAGTTCGCCTGGCTGCTCGCCGACGACACGCGCGTCGACGCGGGGACGATGGCGGCGCTGGTCCAGGCGCTCCGGGCCGAGCCGGCCGCGGGCATCGCCGCCGCGCTCACGCTCTATGCGTCGCCGCCCGACCGGGTGTGGTTCGCGGGCGGCTACGTGGAGCGCGGTCGCCTGGGTCGGGCGCGTCATCACGGACTCGACGAGCCCGATCGCGGGCAGTTCAAGGCGGGTCCGGTGGACTGGGCGAACGGCTCCAGCCTGTTCGTGCGCGCCGAGGTGCTGCGAACGATCGGCGGGCTCGACGACGCCTACTTCACCTACTGGGAGGACGCCGACTTCTGCGCGCGTGCCGCCGAAGCCGGGTTCGCGACCTGGTTCGAGCCCGCGGCGCGCGTCTGGCACGACGTCACCCCGGACACGGATGCGCGCCTCGACCGCGGCCGGCTCTACGACGGTCGCAATCGCATGCTGTGGCATGCGCGGCATCGGCCCGGCCGCCTGCTGCCCGTGCTCCTGTGGACGCTGGGGGCGTTTCCCTTCTACGCCGCGCAAGGCCGCGCGCACGAGGGCTGGCTGCAGATGAGGGGCGTGTTCGCGTTCCTCTCCGGCAGCAAGGGGCGCATGCGATGACGGATCGCCCCGACAAGCAGCGGCTTCTCGCCAACACGTTCGCCACCGCGGTGGCGCAGTTCGGCACGCTCGCGATCGCGTTCCTCCTCGCCCCCGTGCTCATCCGCTCGTTCGGCGAGGCGGGCTACGGCGCCTACATCCTCGCCACCTCGGTGGCGTCGTTCCTGCTGCTCCTGGATGGCGGCCTCGGGCCCACGGTGGAGAAGCTGCTCGCCGAGCGGCTGGCGGTGGGGCGCACGGCGGAGGCGGGCGGGCTCGTCTCCACGGTGATGCTGGCGTACGTCGTCGTCGGCGTGCTCGCCTGCCTCGTCAATCTCGCGCTCGCCGCCGCCGCGAGCCGGGTCTTCCACCTCGGAGACGAGGAAGTGCGGCTCCTGTCGCGGCTCCTCATCGTCGCCGCGATCACCGCGCTCGTGTGGTGGCCGCTCTCGATCGGCGCCCGCGCGCTCGGCGGGCTCCAGCGCTACACGCACAACGCCGCGGTCAACGGCGGCATGGCGGTGGCGAACGCGCTCGCCGCGCTGTGGGTGGTGTGGAGCCATCTCGGGCCGTTCGCGCTCGCGGTGGCGAACGCGGCCACGAGCGTGGTCGCGATCGCGATCCAGTTCGCGCTCGCCCGCCGTCAGCTGGGCCGGAACGGCGTGGCGTTCGTGCCCCCGAGCCGCGAAGCGCTCCGCGCCGCGCTCGCGTTCAGCGGCCCGGTGCTCACGCTCCAGCTCGCGGTGCAGGTGCTCTACCACCAGACCGACCGCGTGCTGCTGGGCATGTTCGTGGGCAGCGTCGCGGTGACGCTCTACGAGGGCCCGGCCCGGCTCGTGGCGCTGCTCGTCCAGCTCACCGGGTTCGGCAACACGGCGCTGATCCCGTTCGCCTCCCAGCTGGAGGCGATGCAACGACGCGACACGCTCGAAGCCCTGCTGCTCCGCGGCTCGCGCTACGTGAGCGCGATCGTGGCGCCGGTGGCGGTGCTGCTCGCGATGCTGGCGAAGCCGCTGCTCGTGGGCTGGCTCGGGCCCGCGTTCGAGGCGTCGGTGGTGCCCACCATTCTGCTCACCGGGCTCCAGGCGCTGCTCGCCAGCCTCACCGTGGGGCACACGCTCGTGGTCGCGACCGGCAAGCTGCCGGGCCGGCTGCCGGTGATCCTCGCCATCGTCGGCCTGAACCTGGTGTTGTCGCTGCTGTGGGTGAAGCCCTACGGCATGACGGGCGTGGCGCTGGCCACGGTCGTGGCCTCGGTCATCGACTATCCGCTCCACCTGCGTTACCTGTCCCGGAACGTCGGGCTCCATTACGGCGCGTTCGTGCGCGAGGTGGTGCTGCCGGTCTACCCGCTGCTGCTGCTGCCGGCGGCATTGGCGTGGGCCGCGCGTGCGGGCGGGCTCACCACCACGCTCCCGGGTACACTGGCCACGTTCGCCATGGCCGCTCTTCTCTACTGGATGGCGTTCCTGATGCTGATGGTGAGCCGCACCGAGCGCGAGAGCTTGATCGCGACCGCGCGTGCGCTGATGGCGGGGCGCGCCGCGGGCGGGGTGAGGAATTGAGCCCACTGCTCCCCGCCGCGGGCGGTCGCGTGCTGCGCATCGGCGTGGACGCGCGCTCGCTCCAGCCCGGTTTCCGCGAGGACTCCGCGCGCGGCATCGGCGTCTACGCGCGCGAGCTGCTGCGTGTGCTCGCCGCTCGCCAGGACGTGGCGCTCACGCTGTGGTTCGAGCCGGCACTGCCGGTGCTGAACGGCCTGGTGCCCCCCGGCGTCCTGACGCGGCGCTACGCGCCCACGTTCCTGCCGCTGCGCGACCGGCTCGCCTCGCAGCTCTCGGTGCTGGCCGCCGCGCGCGGCCGGAGCCACGACGTGTTCCACTGGCTCTCGCACATGCACGCTCCGGCGTTCCCGCCGCGGCGCAGTGTGCTCACCGTGCACGACCTGATCCTCGAGCGCTTCGCCCACCTCTATCCCCGGCACACCACGTTCGCCTACCGCGCCGCGCGCGAGGTGGAGGGGATGGCGATGCGCAAGGCGACGGTGCTGATCGCGGACTCGAACGCCACGCGCGACGACCTGCTCGCGTCCCACGCCACCGACCCCAACCGCGTGCGCGTGGCGCCGCTCGGCGTCAGCCCGAAGTTCGCGCCCGCCCCCGCGGCCGAGGTCGCCGCGGTGCGCAAGCACCACTCGCTGAGCGTGCCGTTCGTGCTCTACCTCGGCGGCATCGATGCGCGGAAGGACGTTCCCATGCTGCTCGAGGCGTTCGCGCGCGTGCTCGCCCGGCGTGCCGAGCCCGTGGTGCTCGTGCTCGCGGGCCACGTGCTGAACGCACCCGAGTACCCCGCGCTCATGGAGCGCGCGCGGGCCCTGAAGATCACCGAGTCCCTGCGGGTGCTGGAGTTCGTGCCGTTCGAGCAGCTGGCGATGCTGCTCTCCGCCGCGCGCGTGTTCGCGTTCCCGTCGCGCTCGGAGGGCTTCGGCCTGCCACCGCTCGAGGCCATGGCGTGCGGCACGCCGGTGGTGTGCACCACGGGTGGCGCGCTGGGCGAGGTGGTGGGCGACGCGGCGCTCACCGCGCCGCCCGCCGACGTGGCCACGTTCGCCGCCCAGCTCGAGCGCGCACTCGGCGATGAACCGTTGCGCGCGACGCTGCGCTCGCGCGGACTCGCGCGCGCCGCGTCGTTCACGTGGGCGCGCACCGCCGAGGCCACGGTGGCCGCCTACCGCGTCGCCATCGGCGCTGGAGCCACCGCGTGAGGGTGGCGCTCGACGCGCGCAAGCTCTTCGATGGCGGCATCGGCACCTACATCCAAGGGCTGATGCGCGCCCTTGCCGTCGATCATCCACACGACGAATGGAACGCGCTCGTCGATCCAGCCGACGCGGGCCGCGTGCTCTGGCCCGCCGCCGTACGCGAACGGGTGGTGCGCGCGGGCAAGTACGGGCTCGCCGAGCACTTCGCCGTGCCGGCCGAGGCGCGGCGGGCGGGCGCCGAGCTGCTGCACGCGCCGCACTACACGTTGCCGCTCGCCTGGGGTGGCCCTTCCGTGGTCACCATCCACGACCTGATCCACATCCGCTTCCCACGATTCCACAGGCCGGGCGTCGCGCTCTACGCGCGTGTCATGGCCGGGCTCGCCGCGAAGCGAGCGCGGATCGTGATCGCCGACTCCGAGGCGACGAAGCGCGACATCGTGGAGCTCCTGGGGACGCCGGAGGAAAAGGTCCGCGTCGTCTCGCTCGGCGTCTCGAGCCGGATCCAGCGTCGCCCGGCCGAGGAGGTGGCGCGCTTCTGCGAGGAGCGTGGGCTGCCCCAGGGCTACCTGCTCTACGTCGGGGCCCGCAAGGGGCACAAGAACCTCGGGCTGCTGCTGCGTGCCTCGGCGGCGATGCGCGCCTCCGAGCGCCCGCCGCTCGTGCTGTCGGGCCGCGCGTGGACGGGCGACGATCCGCTGGCGGTGCTCGCCGCCTCGCTCGGTGTCACGGACGCGATCTGGTTCGCCGGCGACCTCCGGGACGATGTCGAGCTTTCCTGTCTCTACAGCGGTGCCTCCCTGCTCCTGCAGCCGTCGCTCGCCGAAGGCTTCGGCCTGCCGCCGCTCGAGGCCATGGCCTGCGGCGTGCCCGTGCTCGCGAGCGATGCCGGCTCGCTTCCCGAGGTGCTCGGCGACGCCGCGGAGTTCCTGCCGCCCCGGGAGCCCGCCGGTTGGGCGGCCACCTCGGAGCGGCTGCTCGACGACCGTGTCCGTCTCGCGGAGATGGGGGTACGCGGCAGGGCGCGAGCCGCGCAGTACACGTGGGACCACACCGCGCGCGCCACGCACGCGATCTATGCCGAAGCGCTCAGTACGCGCTCGCGTCCTTGAACACGCGCGCCACGGTCAGGAACAGGATCCGGACGTCGAACCAGATCGACCAGTGCTGCACGTAGTAGAGGTCGTAGCGGATGCGGTCCTCGAGCGGCGTGTCGCCGCGCAGGCCGTTCACCTGCGCCCAGCCGGTCATCCCCGCTTTCACGTGGTGGCGGAGCATGTAGCGCGGGATGGCGCCGCGGAACTCCTCCACGAAGCGCGGCTGCTCGGGCCGAGGTCCGACGAGGCTCATGTCGCCGCAGAACACGTTCCAGAGCTGCGGCAGCTCGTCGAGCGAGAGCCTCCGCAACGTGCCCCCGAGAGCCGTGCGGCGGGGGTCGTCCTTCACCGTCCAGCCCGGGCCCTTCGTCTCCGCGTCCACGCGCATGCTCCGGAACTTGAACATGAGGAACCGCCGCCCGTTCATGCCCACGCGCTCCTGCGCGTAGAACACGGGGCCCGGCGAGTCGAGCTTCACGAGCAGCGCGAGGATGCCGAGCACGGGGGAGATGAGGAGCAGTCCGAGCCCTGAAGCGACGAGATCGAAGCCGCGCTTCACCACCGCGTTCCAGCCCTGCTCCGGGCTCTCGGTGACCAGCACCACCGGCATGCCGTCGAAGTCCTCGACGGTGGCATTCAGCCGGAACGCCTGCGAGAGATCGGGTACGAGCCGCACCGCGGCCGTGGAGTCGGCGAGCAGGAACAGCGCATCGGCTTCGGCCTCCCACTCGCGGCGCTCGAGCGCCAGGTAGATGGTCTCGGCGCCGTGCTCCTCGACGAGCCGCGGCAGGTCCGTGACCGCGCCGAGCACGGGCACGTCGAAGAGCACGCGGCCGACCTCGGCGGCGTCGGCGGCGACGAGGCCGTGGACGCGGAAGCCGAAGTCGGGATGGCGGCGGATCTTCTTCAACAGCAGCCGCGCCGGCTCGCCGGTGCCGACCACGAGCACGTGGCGGAGGTTGTGGCCGGCCCGCCGCATCGCCCGCAGCACCAGGCGTGCCGCCACGCGCACGCTGCAGAGCGCGAACGTCGCGAGCGCGAAGAAGATCGCGATCACCACGCGCGACAGCTCGCCGCGGGCGAAGAACGAGCCGACGCCGGCGATCGCCGCCACCACGACCATGCCCTGCACCACGCTCAGGAGCTCGAAGCCGAGCCGTCCGGTGCGCGCCGAGCGGTAGAGCCGGAGCGAGCGCAGGACGAGCAGCGCGGTGGGCGTCAAGACGGCGCCGCTCCAGAGGTAGAGCCGGAGCGGCGGCACGCCGAGCGGTGCTTCGAGCCCGAGGCCGAAGAAGCGCAGGTAGTAGGCGCCGATCCAGGCGACGGCGATCAGCACCGCGTCCACGGCGAACATGCCGGTGGCGAACAGTTGTCGGCTGCGAGCGAACACGAGGGCAGGGTAGTGGACGAGCGTCCGAGCGGCCACCCGCTATAGTGCGCCCATGGCCCTCCCCACGGCCCCGGGCCGGATCGTGCGCGAGACGACGCGGCTGCGCCTGCGCGAGTTCACCGAGCAGGACGCGGCGTTCATCCTGGAGCTCGTGAACGAGCCGGCGTGGCTGCGCTTCATCGGCGACCGGAACGTGCACTCGCTGGAGGATGCCCGCGGTTACATCGCGCGCGGGCCGGTGGCGAGCTACGCCAAGCATGGCTTCGGCCTCTGGGCCGTCGACCTGCGTGCCAGCGGTGAGTCCCTTGGGATGTGCGGCCTCATCCACCGCGACTCGCTGCCGCACGCCGACCTCGGATTCGCGTTCCTCGCGCGCCACCGTGGCCACGGCTACGCGCGCGAGGCCGCGGCCGCCGCAGTGGCGCTGGCTCGCGAGGCGTTCCATCTCCCGCGGCTGCTGGCGATCACCGATCCCGACAACACCGCGTCGCGCGCGGTGCTCGAGCACGTGGGCTTCGCCTTCGAGCGCGAGTTCACGTGGTCCGAGACCGGCAAGCAGCAGGCGCTCTACACGAAGGACCTCGCGTGAGGCCGGCGGCCGGCCCCGGAGTCATGGCGCTCGTCGCGACCACGCGCCCACGTTGGCACCGGGATATCGGCTGAATTCCCGCCAAAAACCCGGCAAATCCAGACGGAATAAGGTCTTGAGAGCCGATCGAGCGCTCCCGTATACTGCTCTGCTGCTTGCAGCAGCCGGTCCCCTTGGCCGGCCATCACGAGTGGAAAGGAGCCCGCCATGGGCCTGCTGGAAAAGGTCGAGAACACCCAGATCAAGACCGAACGCCCGGACCTGCGACCCGGATTCACCGTCGAGGTCATGGTGCGTGTCATCGAGGGCGACAAGGAGCGGCAGCAGAAGTTCCGCGGCCTCGTCACCAACGTCCGCGGTGCGGGGATGCGGAAGACGTTCACGGTGCGGAAGATCTCCGAGGGCATCGGCGTCGAGCGCACGTTCCCGCTGCACTCGCCGACGCTCGCGAGCATCACCGTCATCCCGTCGGAGCAGAAGAAGGTGCGTCGCGCGAAGCTCTTCTACCTGCGGAAGAAGAAGGGCAAGGCCGCCCGCTTGAAGGAGCGGACGGGAGCCGTCACCACCACCGGCGAGTAGCGCGCCCGTGCCGAGTCCCCGCTGGCGCCGGCTGGCACGCGAGGAAGCCCAGTGGTCGGGCGAGCGCGCCACGGTGGCGGGGGTGGACGAGGCGGGACGGGGGCCCCTTGCGGGGCCGGTGGTCGCAGCGGCGGTGATCCTGGACCTGTCGAAGAACTGGAGCGGGATCGACGACAGCAAGCAGCTGACCACCGAAGAACGTGAAGAACTCTACGCCCGGGTCCTGGAAGGGGCCCGGGCGTTCGCCTGGTCGGCGGCGGGGCCGCGCGTGATCGACCGCATGAACATCCGCAGGGCGACGCACCGGGCGATGGCGAGCGCAGTAAGGAGGCTCGGGCTCGCGCCCGAGGTGGTGCTGGTCGACGGCCACGAGACCGTGCGCGAGATCGCGCACGAGCAGCGCGCGGTCGTGGGCGGCGACGGCAAGTGCCTGTCGATCGCGGCCGCGAGCATCGTCGCCAAGGTGATCCGCGACCGGCTGATGGAGCGCCTGGACCGCGTGTGGCCGGCGTACGGGTTCGCGCGGCACAAGGGCTACGGCACGCCCGAGCACCTGGACGCGCTGCGCACGCACGGCCCCTGCCCGCTCCATCGCTGGAGCTTCGCCCCGGTCACGATGCTGGAGCTGCCGCTGTTTTCCTAGGCACCGCCTGCTCGGCGCCTCCGCACCACACCGCATGCTACATTCCGTTGCCCCCCGGTCCGCCCCCGTGCGGGAGTGGCGATGGGCGATGCTCAGGACCGCGGGCGAGTGGGTGAGGCGCTGGCGGCGGCATATCTGGAGATGGTGGGTTGCCGGTGCGTGGCGCGTAACGTGCGGCTCGCCGGCGTGGAGGTGGACCTGGTGGTCGACGACGGGCCGAGCCGCGTGCTGGTCGAGGTGCGCGTGCGCTCGCGCGGCGACTACGGTGGCGCCGCCGCCACCATCCTGCGCGCGAAGCGCGAGCGGCTGGTGCGCGCGGCGCGCGCGCTCGAGCAGCAGGGCGTTCGCCACCCGCGCGTGGACGTGATCGCGATCGACTTGACCTCGAGCGGCGCCACGCTCACGCACCACCGCAACGCGGTCACGGGCTGATCGTGAAGCTCCCGAGGATCGGCAGGCTCCGGCTCCCGCCCCTGAGGAGGAACTGGCGCGTGCGCCTGCGCGCGCAGCGCGCATGGTGGCGGCGGCGGCTCCGGGCACTCGCCGGCGACCACGAGGTGCTCTTCCCCGAAGTGGGCGGCGGCGTCGTCGCCATCGAGACGCTGGCGGCGGGAGCCGGACCGCGCATCGCCATCCTCCATGCCACCGCCGGCAGCGGGCACAAGAGCGCCGCGGTGGCACTGGCGCACGCGCTCGCCGGCTTGGCGCCCGACGCCCAGGTGCGCGAGGTCGACACGCTGGTGTTCGCCTCGCGCTTCTACCGCCGCACCTACGCCCAGAGCTACAACGCCATGGCGACACGCGCGCCGCGGCTCTGGGGCGCGCTCTACGCGCTGTGGGCGCAGGAGCGCGTCAACAAGAGCGCGGGCAAGGCGCGCGAGGCGCTCGACCGGCTGTCTCTGCGCGGGCTCGTGCGCGTCGTCGAGCGCGAGCGTCCGGACTGCATCGTGTGCACGCACTTCCTGCCGGTCGAGGCGCTGTACCCGATCCGCGGCCGCGGCCGGCTGGACGTGCCGCTGCACGTGGTGATCACCGACTTCACCGCGCACCCGCTGTGGGCCTACCCGCACGTCGACCGCTACTTCGTGGCCAGCGAGCAGGTGGCGACCGAGCTCGCGGGTCACGGCGTGCCGCGCGAGCGCATCGAGGTCACCGGTATCCCGGTGGACCCGCGCTTCGCGCAGCCGCACGGCCGCGAGGTGGTGCGCGCGCGCTTTGGATTCCCGATCGAGCGCCCGCTGGTGCTGGTGATGGGCGGCGGCGCCGGCGTGGGGCCGATGGCCGAGCTCGCCGACCGGCTGGCGACGCTGCCGGAGTCGCCCCAGGTCGTGGTGCTCTGCGGTACCAACGCGCGCCTGCTGCGCCAGATCGAGGCGCTCGTTCCCGTGCACGGCGGCCGGCTCCGCGGCATGGGCTTCACGCCGCACGTGGACCTGCTGCTCGAGGCCTGCGACCTGGTGGTGAGCAAGGCCGGCGGGCTGACGTGCGCGGAGGCGCTCGTCAAGCACGCGCCGCTCGTGGTGTTCAGGCCGACGCCGGGGCAGGAGGTCGGCAACGTGCGCTTCCTCGAGGCCGGCGGCGCCGCGGTGCACGCCGACTCGCTCGACACGGTCGCGGCCACGGTGTCGCGCTGGCTCTCCGATCCGGAAGCCCTGCGGCGTGCGCGCGAGAACGCCGCCGCGCTGGCGAAGCCGGACGCGGCGGAGGCGATCGCCCGGCGCGTGCTCGAGTCGGTGCGCCGCGAGAGACATGACGAGGGCGCTGCTTGAGTCGCTGGCGTGCTGCGGTCGCTGTCCTCGCGGTGCTCGTCCTTGCCCCCGCAGCGTCCACGCCACCCTCCGGCGCCCGCCCGGCGACCATGACCCGCGACGCCGCGGTCGCGCGCGCGCACGCCATCCGCGACCTCGTGAGCCGCGGTGACACGGACAGGCTCTGGGGCGACTTCGACGAGCGCATGCGGGCCGCGGTCACGGACTCGGTGTCGTACGCGGCCATGGGTCGCTCGATCCATGGGCGGGTCGGCGCCATCGACTCGGTGCTGAGCGAGGAGGTGAGCGAGAGCGAGTCGCTGATCGTGGTGCGCACGCGCTGCCGGTTCGAGCGGCTGGCCGTGCCCGGCGTGCTCACCGTGGGCTTCGATCCCGCGGGCCGGATCGGCACGTTCAGCATCCGGCCCGATGCGGCCGAGCCCAGGGAGTATCCCAGTCCCTATCTCGATTACGAGGCGAGGACGCGCTTCGAGCTGCCGTTCAAGGGCGAGTGGCTGGTGTTCTGGGGCGGGCGCACGCTGGGCGAGAACTACCACGCCGCGAGCCGCGCGCAGCGCTTCGCCTACGACCTGGTCATGGTGCGGGACGGCAAGACGCACCCCGACACCGCACGCGCGCTCACCAGCTACTACTGCTACGGCCAGCCGATCCTCGCGCCGGCGCCCGGCGTGGTCGTGGTCGCCGTGGACACGCTGCCCGACCAGCCGGTCGGCTCGCGCGATACCGCGCATCCCGGCGGCAACCACGTGGTGATCGATCACGGCAACCACGAGTTCTCCCTGCTCGCGCACATGCAGCCGCACTCGCTGCGCGTCAAGGTCGGCACCCGCGTGAAGCGCGGCCAGCTCCTGGGCCTCGCCGGCAACTCGGGCAACACCAGCGAGCCGCACCTCCACGTGCACTTGATGAACGGCCCCGACATGGCCGACGCCGACGGGCTGCCCCTGCCGTTCTCGAACTACGTGATCGACGGCGCGGTGATCGACCTCGGCGAGCTGAAGCGCTTCCAGCTCGTCCGGCCCCATCGGAAGTAGGGGGGGTGCGCTTCCTCCGGCAGTATGGTGTGCCTCAACAATTGGGAGCCGGTGCGGTGACGATCCAGCCGACCGCCATCCGGTACCGGCTCGGGGTCCGCATCCCCATCGCGCCATGGCGTTCCGCCTTGTCCACACCGCGGGGCTGTGAAACGCTCCCCCCGGCGCGATCCGATCCGCACGCGCGGCGTGCGGGTGCTGCCGCGCCGCGACTCCCGGGGTTCCCATCATGCGGTCCCGCCTCCGTGCTCTCACCCCGCTCTGCCTGGCATTGCTGGCGTTTCCCGCCGCCGCGGCCGGGCGCTTCGAGCAGGATGGCATCCCGCGCGTGGCGGTGTACGCGATGCGCATCGATCCCGGCGCCCCGCTCCAGCAAGGCGCGTGGAACTCGGGCTACGGCGGCGGCGCCGACGTGAGTTGGCCGATCGCGAGCACGCAGGGACTGCTTGCGGTGTTCGGCGGCGCGGAGGTCTCGAGCCTCCACTCCGGGGTGCGCAGCGTCGTGGACACGACGACCGGCGACCACGCCGAGCACCACATGGATCAGCTCTACGGCCGGTTCTTCCTCGGCGGCGAGCTGGGCCCGCACAAGGACGGCACGCTCGAGCCGTACGCGAACCTGGCGCTGTCGATGATCGCCTACGGCTACTACGACGACGTGCACGTCACCAGCGGCGGCGACTTCAGCGAGCTGCTCGTTTCGCAGCACGAGGTGGGCGTGGGCTGGTCGGCAGGTGCGGGCGTGAACCTGAACTTCACCCGCTTCGGCTTCACCGGCGGCGTGCAATACCTGCGGCAGTTCGGCACGCCACGGCAGCTCGGCAACAACTCGGTCGTGATCCAGCCCGCGTACATGCAGTACCGGATCGGGCTCACGGTGCCGTTCCCCGTCGAGCCCTGAAGTTCCTGCCGGCCTCGGTCGCCGAGCCACTCGATCCGATCGGCGCGTCTTGACCCTCACCGCACGCGACCGTAGCTTCGGCCGGCTCGCGCGCATCGATCCGGAGCCCGCGTGGCGAGTGTCGTCACGCGGGCTCCGCATGTTCGCGACAGGCGAGCGCTCCGCATGCCCGATCTCGAAGCCGACGAACTCATCCGCCGCACGCTCGCCGGCGAGCGCGTGCCGCTGGCGCGTGCGCTGTCGTGGGTGGAGAACGAGCACCCGAACGCCACGGCGCTGCTCGACGCCTGCTTCGGCCGCACCGGCGGTGCGTTCCGGCTCGGGATCACCGGCCCGCCGGGCGCGGGCAAGAGCACGCTGGTGACGCAGCTCGCCAAGGAGTATCGCGCGCGCGGCGAGAAGGTGGCGGTCGTCGCCGTGGATCCCACGAGCCCGTTCTCGGGCGGCGCGCTGCTCGGCGATCGCGTGCGCATGAACGAGCTGTCGGGCGATGACGGCGTGTTCATCCGCAGCATGGCGACGCGCGGCAGCATGGGCGGACTCGCCGTGCACACCGCGCAGGCGTGCGACGTGCTCGACGCCGCGGGCTTCGAGCGCATCCTCATCGAGACCGTGGGCGTGGGACAGAGCGAGCTGGAGGTGGCGCAGACGGCGGACTCGACGGCGGTCGTGCTCGTGCCCGAATCCGGCGACGCGGTGCAGGCGATGAAGGCGGGCCTGATGGAGATCGCCGACCTGTTCGTCATCAACAAGTCGGATCGCGAAGGCGCCGATCGCGCGGCGCAGGCGATCCGCTCTGCGCTCCACCTGCGTGCGCGCACGAGTGAGTGGGTGATCCCGGTGATGCTCACCGCCGCCTCGATCGGCCGCGGTGTGAGCGAGCTGGTGGAGGCATTCGAGCGTCACCTCGCGTGGCTCGCCGAGACGGGCACGCTCGAGCACCGAAGGCGGCAGCGGCTGGAGCAGCGGCTCGAGTCGCTCGTGCGCGAGCGGCTGTGGGAGGACTTCCGCTCCCAGGTGCCGGAGGGCGCCTGGCGCGAGGCGCTGGCCACGCTCGGCGAGCGTCGTGAGACGCCCAACCGCTTGGCAGAACGACTGGTGCGTAACGGTGGACCGAAGCCAGGGCCCACCGAGCCACGCGGGCACTGAGCGGCGGAAAAATACCGCTGATTGCTGACTCGCACGGTGGGATACTCCCGCTCGTCCCAAGGAGCACCGATTCGATCAGGGAGGTTCCCCGTGACCATCGCCAGTCATCGGATCCGCTACATCGTGCTCGCGCTCGTCCTCACGTGGATGGCGCTCGTACTGCTCACCCGCCCCGCGCACGGAGCGTGGAGCGCCGACCCTGTCGAGGTGCACGCAACCAGCGCGCTCTGCCCGGCCGTGGGCGCGATCGAGGATGGCCGCTACGGCGCCATCATCGTGTGGCAGGAGAACACCGCCAGCGGCGGCCTCCTGAAAGCGCAGCACCTGCTTGCGAACGGCGATCTCGATCCGGCGTGGGGCGGGCCGACGGCGGTGAGCGACGTGGACGCGTCGCGCATCGACGTGGGTGGCGTGAGCGATGCCGCGGGTGGTGCCTATATATGGTGGATGCAGGGCGCGACGCTGTTCCTCACGCACGTCACCGCGGCGGGGACGATCGCCGGCGGCTGGTCCACGCACGGGCGCACGATGGGATCGTTGCCCTCCGCCCAGCACCGGCCCACCGCGGTCGCCGACGGCGCGGGCGGCGTCTACCTGGGCTGGCTCACGCGCGCCTTCGTCTTCGATCCAACCGTGAGCGCCCGCATCGTGCGCGTCGGGCCCTCCGGCGCGGGGGCGGGCAGCTGGCCGAGCGGCGGCCGCGCGTTCGGGCTCGTGGGCGATCCCGGCGTCTCGGTGTCGGCGTTCGGTATCGATGCCGCGGCCGGTGACGGGCTGTGGTTCGGCTGGCAGACGTTGATCGCGAACTCGGACGGAACGCAGTCGCCGGGCGACCTGCGCGTGCTCCGGCTCGGGGACGGCGGACTGCCCGCGTCGGGCTGGACCAGCGATGGCGTCGAGCTGGCGTCGTACGACCCCGCGTTCCTGAACCTGGCACCCGGCTGGCAGGCCGCTCCAGCGGCTTCGCAGACCGCGATCGCGCGAGACGGCGACGGCGGCGCCTACGTGCTCGCGAGCCAGGGCATCAGCGACGGCCAGGGGCTCGTGTTCCACAACTCTCTGCGCCACGTCGATGCACTGGGGGCGCCGGCGGAGGGCTGGGCACCGGAGGGCGTCGACCTCGGCGACGTGTACGCAAGCGGCATCCCGGACCTGGGTGCGCAGGCGTCGCTGCGCGCGGTCGCGGACCAGCACGGCGGCGTGTTCACCGGGCTGCCGTATTACGCCAGCGAGGCCACGACCGGCATGTCGTTCTCGCGGCGTTCGCCCACGGGCGAGCCGCTCCCGGGCGGGGTCGGCGGCGACCAGCGGGGCATCGAGTACGCGTCGCGCGGCGACGGCGGCATGTTCATCGCCTCGTTCAAGCCCTCGGGCGCGACCGGCCCGTACGAATCCGACGCGTACGTCAGCGTCGGCCAATCCTCGCCCGGCGCGGGCTTCTACGAGTCGAAGACGTCGTACTACGCCACGCGCTACGGCGACATCGGCCTCACCGCGACCGGCGACGGTGGCGCGATCTTCGCCTGGTCGCAGCTGATCGACAGGCAGGGTATCTACGCCATCCGCATCGGCCAGGCCGGCGCGGTG
>Ga0209811_10000423_pt1 | contig 18049 bp, 18 predicted proteins | sample Coa_R1_6_FD_187161 | JGI IMG/M metagenome (GOLD analysis project Ga0209811, IMG submission 187161) | Surface soil microbial communities from Centralia Pennsylvania, which are recovering from an underground coalmine fire. - Coalmine... | ecosystem: Environmental > Terrestrial > Soil >...
AGTGCCGGTGGGGCGCCATCCCTTACCCCGGGCCAGGACCCGGTAAGGGCTCCGTAAGACGCCAGTCCGCCCGTCAGCCGGGCGTGGGCCCGTCAGGCCGGAGTGATCGCCGCGAGGAGCCCCACGAGGTCCTCCGCGCACGGACCACACGCGGCCAGGTGCGCTGCGACCGCAGGCTGCTCGCGCGCCGCGAGCTCCGGCTCCGCGGCATACAGGTCCGCGTAGACGTGCAGGAGGGCGAGTGCCTCGTCGCAACCGCTGTCCCTGGGGTCGGTGGTGAGGAAGGCGACCAGCCGGGCGCGGTCGGTGAGCTCGGTCATCGGGCCACCACCTCCGACGTGAGGTGCCCGCCGGTGACCAGCGTCGTGAGCAGCTTGTGCCGCGCGTCGTACAAGGCCTTGTAGACGGCACCCCGCGTCGCTCCCAGGTCCGCTGCCACGACGTCCAGCGGCTGGCCGTCGAGCATGAGTGCCACGAACACCGTGCGCTGCAGCGGGGTCAGCCCCTCCTCGACGGCCTGCCGGAGGGCTGCGGCAAGCTCACGCCACTCGCTTGCCGCCTCGGGCTGCATCCCGAGCCGGCCGCGCAGCGCGTCCCAGTCCTCGACCTCGACCGGCCGGTCCGGGCGTCGCCAGGCGTGCCGGGTGAACTTGCCGGACACCTCCAGGACGGCGAACTTGTACGCCCAGGTCGTGAAGCGGCTCTCGCCCCGGAACTCGGCCAGCCGGCGACGCACGGACATGAACGCGTCGTCGGCGGCCTGGTCGGCGAGGTCGTCGAGCTCGGCTCCGGGGATGCTGCCCTGCACGTTCCTTCGAGCCGCCTCCGAACGTGCAGCGCGAAGCAGCATCGTGTGCAGCCGACGCTCGGCGGCCAGCTGTTCACCGCCGGTGGAGGCGAGGGCCTGCACCCATTCGGCGCTCTCCGGGTCCATGCGCTGGGGCGCGGCTGCGAAACGAGATGCCACACGACGGATGCTAGCGAGTCGCGTCAGCGCAGACCGTGGGCTTTGTGTGGACGTGAAGGTGGGCCCCATGACGAGCACCGGAGCGTGCGACGGTGGACGTAAAGGTGGGCCCCATGACGAGCACCGGAGCGTGCGACGGTGGACGTAAAGGTGGGCCCCATGACGAGCACCGGAGCGTGCGACGGTGGACGTAAAGGGACTCGAACCCCTGACCTTTCGCGTGTGAAGCGAACGCTCTAACCAACTGAGCTATACGTCCGGATGCCCTCGCGGGCTGACACAAGATACCCGTCAGCCCCGGTCGCCGCGAAATCCAGTGGGCGGCGGGGTCAAGCCCACTCAGCAGACCTTGGGTCACTTAGCGCAGGTTGCAACCTCTGCTGAGTGACCCAGCCTCTGCTAGCAGACGCTGCAGCACGGGGGCCGCCAGCCCCCACCACGTCAGTCGAGGCCGAGGTGGGACTTCAGCCAGGTCTCGAGGCCGTCGGGCAGGAACGCCGGCACGCCCGACACCCAGAGCATCGCCCACACGACCGCGAGGACGGACGCGACCGTCGCCAGTACGACGAGCCCCTTGACCCAGGATGGCTGTGCTGCCGTCCAGCTCGTCCAGGCCCGCACCTTGCCACGCACGAACCCGAGGAGCCGCTTGGCGATCCGGAACTCCGACGCCCAGATCGCGAGCCCGAGGAAGACGATGACCCAGCCCGGCCCGGGCAACGGCACCAGCAGGATGCCGAGGGCGACCACCGCCAGCCCGGCGACGAACACCAGGATCCGGTACGCGGCATACAGGGGCGGGTTGGCCCGGATCCGCCGACGCCAGGCCCAGTCTCGGTCGATGACTGCTTCGCCGGCCTCCTCGAGGTCCGGCTCGGTCACGGATCGACGTCCGTGGTCGAGCGGTCGGCGAAGAGTGCCGACAGCTTCGCGGTCACCGGACCCGGGGCGGCATACGAGCGTCCCTCCCAGCTCGCTACCGGCAGGACGTCCTTGGTCGAGGACGTGATGAAGACCTCCTCGGCGTCGTATGCCGTGTGCATCGGGATCGCTTCCTCGCGCACCTCGAACCCGGCGGCGCGGGCCCACTCGATGGTGAGGTCACGGGTCACGCCGGCCAGGCAGCCGGAGGAGAGCGGCGGGGTGAGCACGACCCCGGAGCGGACGAGGAAGAGGTTGGATCCGGTTGCCTCGCAGAGCTCGTCGCGGGTGTTGGCGAAGATCGCCTCGATCGCTCCCCGGTCGTGGGCCGCCGCGAGGGCGATGACGTTCTCGGCATACGACGTCGTCTTCAGCCCGGCCGTCGCGGCCCGCTCGTTGCGCACCCACGGCACGGTCGCCAGGGTCGCGGTCGCGGGTGGGCGCGGTTGGGGGCCTGCGGTGACGATGTAGGTGAGCGGTGAACCCGCGCGGTCCGACCCGAGCGGCCCGGAGCCACCGGTGACCATGTAGCGCAACCGCCCGAAGCCGAGGACCGGGCCGGCACCGAGCACCGACTCGATGCCCTCGGCGATCCGGGCGACATCCGGGGCGGGGAGACCGAGCCCCGCCATCGTCCGCTCGAGCCTGCGCAGGTGTCTGCTCCGGGCGAAGGGCACCCCGTCGACGACCTTCAAGGTCTCGAAGGCGGCGTCGCCGACGGTCACGGCGTGGTCGAGGGCGGGAACGGCGGGCTCGTCGGCGCCGACGAGGCGGCCGTCGACCCAGACACGGAACGGTTCGGGCATGGCACCACTCTCCCAGAAGCCCGTTCGGGGTAGCGTCAGGCTCAGGTGGGCGGGCCATCTGGGGCGCGGCCGTGGATTGAAGGGACCAACCATGTCGGACAGCGCGTTCAGCAAGTCGTTGGATCGTCGCAGCCTGCTCACCCTCGGCGGTGGAGCGGCAGCGGCCGGGCTGCTCGCCGCCTGCGGCAGCAACACCGGCCGGACGACGTCGTCGAGCACCACGTCCGGGTCCGGCGGGAGCAAGCCCGCGCTGGCCCAGTGGTACCACCAGTACGGCGAGACGGGCACCCAGCAGGCCGTCCAGGGCTATGCCAAGGCCTACACCGACGCCACCGTCACGGTGACCTGGAAGCCCGGTGACTACGACCAGTCGACCGCTGCGTCGCTGCTCACCGACTCAGGCCCCGACGTCTTCGAGTACGGCAACGGCCCGACGATCGACATGATCAAGGGCAAGCAGGTCGTCGACATGACCGACGCCGTGGGCGCCGCCGCGAGCGACTTCAACGACGCGGTCATCAAGCGGATGACCTACGACGGCAAGATCTGGGCCATCCCGCAGGTCGTCGACATGCAGCTGCTCGTCTACCGCAAGTCGTTGCTCGCGGCCGCGAAGATCACTCCCCCGGAGACGATCGAGGAGCTCCAGAGCGCGGCTGAGGCGCTCACGACGGGCAAGGTCAAGGGCCTGTTCCTCGGCAACGACGGGGGTGCCGGCCTGATGGGCGGACCGATGCTGTGGGCCGCCGGCCTGGACTACCTCAAGGACGACAACACCTTCGGCTTCGACGACGACGCGGCGGTCACCAGCCTCAGCAAGCTGCGCGAGCTGTTCACGTCCAAGCACCTGCTCCTCGGCGCGCCGGCCGACTGGTTCGACGCCTCCGCCCTCAACCAGGGGCTCACCGCGATGCAGTTCACCGGGCTGTGGACCTTCCCCGACATCAAGAAGGCGCTCGGCGACGACTTCGGCTGCATCCCCTGGCCCAAGCTCGGCTCGGCCAGCGACGGCAAGAAGTCGGTGCCGGTGGGTGCCTACGGCTCCTGCGTGAGCGCCAAGAGCAAGAACGTCGACGCCGCCAAGGCGTTCGCCAAGTGGCTGTGGGTCGACCAGACCGACAAGCAGCTGGACTTCGCCACGGCATACGGCTTCCACATCCCCTCCCGCAAGGCGCTGCTCGCCAAGGCGACCACGCTCCAGTCCGGTCCGGCCAAGGACGCCGCGCAGTATGCCGTCGACTTCGGTCACGCGCAGAGCCCTCTGCTGTGGACGCCGAAGTGCCAGACCGCGTTCGGCGACATGATGTCCAAGATCGTCAAGGACGGCGCCGACGTGAAGGCCGAGATCGCCAAGGTCAAGACGGTCGCCGACGCCGAGCTGAAGCGGGTCGCGGGCTGAGCAGCGTCCCGCTCGGGCGCCGCCTGCGCGGGCGGCAGGACCAGAACCTGTGGTTCTGGGCGTTCGTCGGGCCGTTCGTCATCGGGCTCGTCGTCTTCATCTACGTGCCCATCATCTGGAGCGCGTACCTGTCGTTCTTCTCCGCCTACAACACCGTCACCCCCACGGAGTTCGTCGGGCTGGGCAACTATCTCGACATGGTGCGGGACCCGGCGTTCCGCAGCAGCCTGGGCACGTTCGTCGTGTTCGCCATCTTCATCGTCCCGACGACGTTCGCCCTGTCCCTCGGGACGGCATTGCTCGTCGCCCGCACCCGGGTCATGCAGTCGTTCTTCCGGTCGGTGTTCTTCCTGCCGGTCGCCTGCTCCTACGTCGTCGCGGCGCTCATCTGGAAGATGTCGATCTTCTCCGGCGTCCGCTTCGGCCTGGCCAACACGATCCTCGGCTGGCTCGGCCGCGACACGGTGCCGTTCCTCTCGGTGACGCACCCGCCCTGGTACTGGCTGGTCATCGTGACGGCACGGCTGTGGCTGCAGATCGGGTTCTACATGATCCTGTTCCTCGCTGCGCTGCAACGGATCTCGCCGACCCTGTATGAAGCGGCGGCGATCGACGGCGCCCGCGGCTGGCAGGTCTTCCGCTGGATCACGCTGCCGATGCTGCGGCCCACCTCGACCGCCGTCACGCTCCTGCTGCTCATCAACGCGTTCCAGGCGTTCGACGAGTTCTTCAACATCCTGTCGACGTTCGGCACCTATCCCCCGTACGCCCGGCCACCGCTCGTCTACCTCTACTACACGGCCCTCGGCCAGGGTCAGGACTTCGGCCACGGCAGTGCCGGTGCCGTGATCCTCACCCTCATCATCGCCATCGTCGCGGTCGTCCAGGGGCGGCTCACCGGCATCGGACGGGCGGCCGACTGATGGCCATCGTCCAGGACCGCAGCCAGCGCGCCGGCGCGATCGGGCGGTATGCCGCGCTCGGCCTCGGTGCGCTGCTCTTCCTCATCCCGTTCTACCTGCTCGTCCGCAACGCGCTCATGCGCGACCTCGACCTGACCGCGCCGGACTGGTACTGGCTGCCGCCGCACTGGCAGTGGAGCAACCTCCAGGGCGTCTTCGACGACCCGGCCGTGCCCATGGGTCGGGCCCTGCTCAACTCGGTCGCCATCTCGGTCGTCCAGACCGTCGGCGTCCTCGTCCTGTCCGGGCTGGCCGGCTACGGCCTGGCTCGAATCCCCTACCGCCACGCCAACGCCGTGTTCTACACGATCACCGCCACCCTGCTCATCCCGGCGGCGGTCACCTTCGTCCCGAGCTTCGTCCTCGTCTCCAGCCTGGGCTGGATCTCCACCCTGCGCGGCCTCATCGTCCCCGGCCTCTTTCAGGCGCTGGCGACGTTCCTCTTCCGCCAGTTCTTCCTCTCCTTCCCCAAGGAGATCGAGGAGGCCGCCCAGATCGACGGGCTCTCCTACTGGGGTGTCTTCTGGAGAGTCGTCGTGCCCAACTCCGGCGGCTTCGTGGCCGCCATCGGCACGATCACCTTCATCGGCTCGTGGAACGCGTTCCTCTGGCCGCTCGTCATCGGGCGCGACCCCGACAGCTGGACCGTGCAGATCGCCCTGTCGACCTACCTCACCGCCCAGAAGGTCGACCTGGCGCAGCTGTTCATGGCCGCTCTGGTGGCGATCCTGCCGCTGCTCGTCATGTTCCTCTTCCTGCAGCGCTGGATCGTCGAGGGCGTCGAGCGGACCGGCATCGCCGGCGACTGACCCACCCCACGTCACTGAGTGACCCAATTGTTCCGGTAGTCACGGTGTCTACCGGAACAATTGGGTCACTCAGTGACGTGTATGCCGGTCAGTCCAGGCCGGGGACGTCGGCCCGGCGCGCGATGGTCGCCGTGGCTCGGCGGCAGGCCTGGTCGGGCACGTCGCGCACGAGGTCCCCGAGGAAGCCGTAGCGTCGCCGCAGCGAGTGCGTGTAGCTGTCCTCGGCGGGGCAGCTGCGCAGGCCGGCGTGCCAGTCCGCGAGGTCCCCCCAGCCCGGCGCCGCGAGCGAACCCCCGAACTGCTGGAGCGCCAGACCGGAGCACAGGGCGGCGAAGGACAGCCGGTCAGTGAGCGGCCACCCGCCCAGCGTGCCGAGGACCAGCGCAGCGCCGAACACGTCACCCGCACCGGTCGGGTCGAGCTCGGCCACCCGAAGGGCCGGCACCTGGGCCTCTTCCCCCGTCGTCCCGTCGATGGCCAGGGCCCCGTGGGGACCGTTGGTGACGATGGCCAGGGGCACGCGGTCGGCGAGGGCGTAGACCGCGTCCTGCGCCGTCGAGGTGCGGGTGTAGGCCATCGCCTCGACGGCGTTGGGCATGAAGGCGTAGCAGTGCTCGAGCTGGTCGAGCACTGCCGTGGACCAGGTCTCGGTCGGGTCCCACCCGACGTCGGCGAAGACGAGCGCGCCGTCCTGGCGGGCCAGGTCGACCCACGTCGGCTCGTCGGCATCGGAGATCGGGCCCGAGTGCGACAGCTCGACCATCACGGCCCGGGATCGCGGCGGCCGGCCGATCATCTGGCTGGCCGGCAGCGGCGCCTCATGACCGTGCGTCACCATGCTCCGGTCCCGATCGACGGCCAGGGACACGGTGACCGGCGTGTGCCAGTCGGGGAAGCGTCGGGATCTCGCGAGGTCGACGTGCTCCTGCTCGGCGAGCGTGCGCCAGCAGAAGTCGCCGTAGTCGTCATCGCTGAAGGCCGCGGCGAGCGAGGTGCGCAACCCCAGTCTCCTGGCAGCGATGGCGAGGTTGGCGATGCCGCCTGGACAGGACGCCATGCCTTCGGCCCACTCCTCGGTGCCGCTCGCCGGCATCCGGGCGAGCCCGGAGAAGATGATGTCGAGGAACACCGTTCCCCATAGGAACAGGTCGACCTCGGGCAGGCCGTTGCCCCGCCTGTCCGCGAGCGGGTCAAAGGCGTCGTTCGGCATGGGCCAGGTCCCTCCTGTCGTCGTCGATCGTGCCAGGTCCGGCGTGGACCGTCCCCGAGGCGAGCCCGACCAAGCGCGCGGCCTTGAGCTCGGTCTCCTCCCACTCGGCCTGCGGGTCCGATGCCCAGGTGATCCCCGACCCGGCACCGAAGCGCAGCCAGCGCCTTCCGACGGTATCCCGCTCGGCCCAGAAGGTGCGGATGCCGACGGCCAGTGCCGCCTCGCCGGCATCGCCGTCGACCCACCCGATGGCGCCGCAGTAGGGCCCGCGCGGCACTGGCTCGAGATCCGAGATCGCTTGCAGCGCAGTCGACTTCGGTGCCCCACTCACGCTGCCAGGGGGGAACGACGCGGCCAGGATGTCGGCCCAGGTCGCATCGCGTCGCAGGTCGCCGCTGACGTCCGAGACGAGGTGCACGAGGCCGGGGTGCTGCTCGACGGCGCAGAGCCGGTCGACACGGATCGTGCCGGGCCGGCATACGTGCGAGAGGTCGTTGCGGACGAGGTCGACGATCATGACGTTCTCGGCGTGGTCCTTGGGGAGCATCTGCTCGGCGATCGCCGCCGTGCCCTTGATCGGACGCGACACGAGGTGACCTCCACGCCGCAGCAGGTAGGCCTCCGGCGAGGCGCACACGATGTCGAGCCCTGCTTCGGGGAGAGCCAGGCGCGCGGCATACGGGGCCGGGTTTCCTTGTGCGAGAAGGAGACCCAGGCCATCGAGATCGGCAGCCTCGGGCAGCGGGCAGGACATGACCCGGCAGATGTTGACCTGGTAGACGGTGCCGGCGGCGATCCGTTCGCGGACGTCGGAGACCGCGGCGACGTATGCCGCACGGTCCAGGCTCGTCGTCCACTCACCGGCGACCGGGACCCAGGGAGTATCCGACGCAGGCGTGGGTGCGTGCCGGACCGTGGCGAACCGAACCGCCGTGATCTCGCCCTCGAAGCTGACGACGAGGGCCCAGAAGCCGGCACCGAGACCGTCGACGTCGTGCCGGACCTCGACGACATCGGTCGCGAGGCGGTCACCGAACTGTGCCCAACCCACGCGCCGATCCTAGGCGAGACCACGAAGCCCGCCCCGACGCGCCGCGGGAGTCAGGCCAGTCGGGTGAACCGGACGGTCACCTCGGGCTCGGCCACCCCGCGACCGGAGTAGACGCCTTTGAACGGCGGGACGTCCTCGTAGTCGCGGCCGCGGGCGACGACGACGTATGCCAGCCCGACCGCGCCGACGTTGGTCGGGTCGAGCGGCAGCCAGGCGTTGTCCCAGTACTCGACCCACGCGTGGCTCTCGCCCTCACTCACGTCGCCGACGTTGCTCTCGGCGCTGGGGTCGAGGTAGCCGGAGACGTAGCGGGCCGGGATGTCGAGGTACCGCAGCGCCCCGATCGCGATGTGGGCGAAGTCCTGGCAGACTCCGTTGCCCAGCGCCCAGGCCTCCTCGCCGCGGGCCGCGACACCGGTCGCCCCACGCTCGTAGGTCATCGTCGTCCGGATCGTCTCGGCGAGCCAGGCCGCTGCCTCGCGCGGGCTGGGTGCGTCGCGCACCGACTCGGCGAGGGCGATGAGACCCTCCCCCGGCCTCGTGCGAGTGGAGTCCATGAGCCACTCCGAGCTGCGGTCGACGAGGCCGGGGTCGTGCAGCGCGTCCCATCCCGCGGTCGCCGGGGGCTCGGGCTGGCTGGTCCGCTCGACGGTGCTGGTCGCCTCGATCTCGAGCCGCTGGTGGGGCGCGAGCGACTCCATGGCCGTGACGTGCGTGCCCCAGTGGTCGCGGTAGACGTGGCTCCAGGTGATCGGCCGGATGCGGATCCGGTTCTCCAGGGTGCTCTGGCCCGGCTCGTTGAGCGGGCTCATCCGGACCTCGTTGTGCGAGGCGCGGACCGCCTGGTCGTAGTCCATGACCGTGGTGTGGACGATCCGATAACGGCGCATCACACCAGCTCCTCGGTCCAGGAGGGCGTCGGTCCGGAGAGGAAGTAGCGCGAGCGGATCGCGGCGGCCGAGGCCATGACCGCCCGCTGAACCCGCTGCATCTGCGCCGGCAGGTCGGCGATGATGTCCGGCGTAGCGCGGTACTCCAGAGTCGTCCGTATGCCGCCGAGCTGGCGGCGGGCCTCGTCCGAGACGCCGATCCGTTGGGACTCCGGCGAGAGCGCGGACAGCCGGCTCTCGGCCTCGGACAGCGCGAAGACGACCGACCTCGGGAACTCCCGGTCGAGGACGAGGAAGGTCGCGGCCAGCTCGTCGGTGTAGAGCCCGCGCTGGCTGCGCATGAAGGACTGGGTGGCGCCGCAGCTGGACAGCACCGCCGACCACGGTGGTCCACCGTGCCGCAGACCGCCGGTCGCGACGAGTCGAGCCGTCATGTCGGCCCGCTCGAGCGACCGGCCCAGGACGAGGAAGTCCCAGGCGTCGTCGTGGCTCATCGTCGAGTCGGCCACGCCGGCGACGAGTGCGGCTCGCTCGCGGACCCAGGACAGGTGCCGCTCGGTCACCGTCTGGCGGCCCAGACCGTTCCAGCGGTGCCACGTCGTGTTGATGGCCTCCCACAGCTCGGTCGAGAGGGTCTCCCGGGCGCGGCGCGCGTTCTCGCGGGCGGCCAGCCAGGAGCCGTTGATCGAGCTCTGGTTCTCGTCGCCGAAGACGAGCTGTCGCCCCACCTCGGCGAAGGTCACCTCGTCGTTGCTCGGCAGCCCCATGATCACCGAGAGGACCTGCCGCGAGGCACGCGCCTCATCGGTTCCAGGGTCCTCCAGCAGCTGCAGCCGCAGCACGTCGACGATCCGAGCCGTCCCGTCCGCGCGCTCGACGTAGCGGCCGATCCAGAACAGCGACTCGGCGATCCGGCTCAGCATCGGCGCGCCACCCGTCGCTCCTTCTCGTGGTGTTGTTGTCTCTGTTGCTGCTGCTGTTGTTGCTGTTGTTCCTGCTGGGCACTGCCGCTCATGGCGTCCTCGCGAGAGGTCGTGGGGGCGCTCATGACGACGACCTCACGGGTGTCGGTCGCCTCGTCCCGCGGCACGAACGGCCCACGGTCGCCCTTGCGAGCGATCACCCAGGTGTCCTTGGAGCCGCCGCCCTGGCTGGAGTTGACGACGAGCTCGCCCTCGGGCAGGGCCACCCGGGTCAGGGCCCCGGGCAGGACCCGGATCCGGTCGCCGTCGTTGACCGCGAACGGACGCAGGTCGACGTGCCGGGGCCGGAGCGCCCCGTTGATGAAGGTGGGCACCGTCGACAGCTGGACCACGGGTTGGGCGATCCAGCCTCGGGGGTCGTCGGTGAGGGTCCGGCGGAGCCGGTCGAGGGTCTCGCCGCTCGCCCGAGGGCCGATGACCAAGCCCTTGCCGCCCGAGCCGTCGACCGGCTTGACCACCATCTCGTCGAGCCGACCGAGCACCGTCCTCAGCGCCTCGGGCTCGTTGCACCGGTAGGTGTCGACGTTGGGCAGGATCGGGTCCTCCCCGAGATAGAACCGGATGAGGTCCGGCAGGTAGGAGTAGATGAGCTTGTCGTCGGCGACACCGTTGCCGATGGCGTTGGCCAGGCTGACTCGACCCGCCCGTAACGAGGACACCAGCCCGGCGACACCGAGCATCGAGTCACCCCGGAAGTGGACGGGATCGAGGAAGTCGTCGTCGATCCGGCGGTAGATGACGTCGACCTGCTGCTCGCCCTGGGTGGTCCGCATCCGGACCTGTCCACCACTGCACACCAGGTCGCGTCCCTCGACGAGCTCGACACCCATCGTCCGGGCCAGGAGGGCATGCTCGAAGTAGGCACTGTTGTAGACGCCGGGCGTCAGGACGACGACGGTCGGGTCGCTCGTCCCGTCGGGTGCGGCCGCTCGCAGCGCCTTGAGGAGCATCCGCGGGTAGTCGTTCACGGGGCGGATCCGCATGGTGGAGAACGCCTCTGGGAACACGTTGGCCATGGCACGGCGGTTGGCGACGACATAGCTGACCCCGCTCGGGACCCGCACGTTGTCTTCCAGGACGCGGAAAGTACCTTCCTCGTCACGGATCAGGTCGACCCCGGCGACGTGCACTCGCACACCGTTGGCGGGGCGGATACCCATGACCGCGCGGTGGTAGTGGCTCGAGGAGGCGATCAGCTGCCACGGGATGACTCCCTCGTGGACCGACCGCGGGATCTCGCCCTCGCGGGAGTAGATGTCGTCCAGGAACGCCTCGAGGGCGGCGACCCGCTGGACGACGCCGGTCTCGATCGTTGCCCACTCGTCGGCGGAGAGGACGCGGGGGACGACGTCGAGCGGGAAGGGTCGCTCCTCCCCCGCATGGTCGAAGGTCACCCCCTGGTCGAGGTAGTTGCGCGCCAGCACGTCGGCCCGCTCGCGCATCGCCGTAGACGACATCGACCGCAGCGTGTGGTGGACCGGTTTGTAGGGCGCCCGAGCCACACCCGGCGCCGCCAGCATCTCGTCCCAGGCCGCGCCCCTGCCGATGTAGTCATCGAAGAGGGACGTCGCAGTGTCCTCGCTCACAGTGGGCACTCTATTGGGGAGGGCGAACGCGCGCGTGTCCTACATGTCACGGGGGTGTTTCCGGGCGTATGCCGGGTGCCTCGCCTCCTCCACCGGGAGGGTCAGGTCGTGTCCGCCGCGAGCGGCCTTGGTCTGCAGGTAGGTCACGTTGGTGGGCGACACGTGGACGGCCGTCGGAACCCGGCGAGCCACGACGACGCCCCGAGCGGCAAGCTGTCGAGCCTTGTCGGGGTTGTTGCTCAGCAGCACGATGCGCGGGGCACCGAGGGCGTGCAGCATCTGGGCCGCGGCGGTGTAGTCGCGCGCATCTTTGGGGTACCCGAGGGCCTCGTTCGCGGCATACGTGTCCAGGCCCTCGTCCTGCAGTGCGTAGGCGTCGACCTTCCCGTAGAGCCCGATCCCCCTTCCCTCCTGCCGGAGGTAGAGGACATATCCTCCGACCTCGGCGATCCGGCCGACGGCTTCACGCAGCTGCGCGCCGCAGTCGCACCGGCCGCTGCCGAAGACGTCCCCGGTGAGGCACTCGCTGTGCAGCCGGACGAGCGGCTCGTGGTCGGTGGAGTGCAGGGCGGTCGTATGCCGCCAGCGAGCGCCGAAGCCGAGAGCCAGGTGCTCGCGACCATCGACCAACCCACGGAAGGTGTGCAACCGGGCGATGACCGTGTAGCCGTCGCCGAAACGGAGCGGCACGTCGACCCGTTGGCGAATCGTCGCGGCTGGCGGTTGTGGCGTCATGTGTCACCTCTGGGTGCATCGTCGGTGCAACGGTCGGACAGGGCGATCCGGATCAGGGCGACGCCTCCGACGGTGGCGGCCTCGATGACCCGGGCCCGGTGGTCGGCCGTCCAGGGGTAGGCGCCGTCGTTGACGAAGCGGGGGCCCGCGCCGACGAAGAACGGCGCGACCGCGAGGTGCAGCTCGTCCGCCACGCCGGCGCCGAGGAACGCGGTCAGGATGCCCGAACCGCCCTCGACGAGCAGTCGTCGTATGCCGCGCCCGGCCAGCGTGTCGACGATCCCCGAGGGGCCGGTCGCGGGATCGAACGCCAGGACGTCGGCTCGCTCGCCGAGGCGCCGGGCCAGGGCACCGGCAACGGCGGTGGCCGCGAGGACGAGGCGCTCGCCCCGACCGGTCGTGAAGAACCGTGCCGCGGGGTCGAGGTCGCCGCTGGCCGTGACGGTGACCCTGGTCGGGGACTCGCTCCGCCCGGCCGCGACCCGCGCCGCCCTCCGGCCGGTGTCGCGTACAAGGAGGCGCGGGTCGTCTGTGCGGACCGTCCCGGCGCCGACGAGGATCGCGTCGCAGGAGGCGCGGACCGCATCGGCCCGGTCGAGGTCGGTGGCGTCGGACAGGACGAGGCGGTGGGGTGAGTCGTCGTCGAGCCGGCCGTCGAGGGACATGGCGGCGCTGAGGATCGTGTACGGGACGGGTGTCACGCGTCACCGCCTGCGCGGGAGGGTTCGAGGCTGCGGGTCGATGCAACCGGCGCACACAACTCTCCAATTGCTCCGGTGTACACCGGAGCAATTGGAGAGTTGTGAACGGGACGAGCGCGGGACCCGTCGCCGCCCAGGCCGGCGCCGCGGAGGAAGGCCAAACCTGGGGACACGGCGAGGAGCGTGACGACACCGTGCACGACAGCAGCCGAGACCCCAGTGGCGGCGCCCAGGCCTGCGGCCGCGAACGCCCAGGCCGCGACCCCCTCGCGCGGACCCCAGCCGGCGAGGTTGAGGGGCAACGCCCCACCTGCGAGGACGAGCAGGGCCAGCGGGATGAGTGTGCTCACGGGTGCCTGTGCGCCCACCGAGCGGGCGGCGACGACGAAGGTCAGGGCGTGAGCGACCGCCACGACGAGCGAGGACAGGACGATCCCCGGCGCCCGCGCGAGCAGGACGAGCAGCGCCAGGAGGCAACCGCCGGCCGCCCACGGGGCGACCCGCCCCAGCCCAGCCGGCACGAGGGCGGGTGCGCTGGCGACGGCGGCACCCGTCAGCAGCAGGGCAACGGACTGACCGAGCACGCGATCCGCCACTACCGTGCGCCCGGCCAGCCCCAGGTGCGACGCAGAGCGGCCGTGACGCACGGCCCGGTCCACGTCGCCGATCACCCCGAACGGAAGAGTCGCGTTGAGCAGCTGCGACCGGTAGTAGGCCCGTACGGCATCGACCACCCGCAGGTCGAGTCCGGCCCGCCGCGCGAGCAGGGTCCAGCGCCAGGCCGATGCGACAGTGGCGACAAGGGTGCAGCCGAGGGCGACGGCGACGGTCCGCAGGTCGACGGCGGCCAGCGCCGCCAGGAGGGTCCGGGGCCCGACCCACCACAGCGCGACCACGAGAACGAGCGCGCCCACGAGCGCGCGCCCGATACGCCATCCCGCGCGTCCAGCCATCCACCCTCCTGGGTCGGCGTCCGGCCAGACTCGGCCCGACACAGTTGACACGATGCCGCAGTGCCCTCGGTTCAGTTTCACACCCCTCCGAGGTCGGTCGACCCGACGGCGAGGGCTGACTCGACCCTGTCGACCGTGGATGACCACGGCGCCAGGGTCGCCCGCCGCACCCGGGCTGCCGCGCGGAGCCGAGTCCGGAGCTCGGGATCGGTGAGCCACCTTCTGATGGCATCAGCCAGGCCGGCGGCATCATCGGTCGCCGCGACGAGCCCCGGCACTCCCGTCCGCGTGGTCCCCAGCGCCTCGGCGACCCCACCCACCGGCGTCACGACCACGGGTATGCCGCGGGCCAGCGCCTCACCGACCACCATCCCGTACGTCTCGTGTCGCGACCCGACGACGAGCAGGTCGGTCGCGGCATACGACTCCCCCAGCTCCTCGGGAGGTTGCGGGCCGGCGAGTCGCACCCGGCCCCCCAGACCATTCCTGTCCACCTCAGTGATCAGTCGCTCGACGTATGCCGGGTCGACGGCCCGTGATCCGACGCACGTCCAGGTCCACTCCAGGTCGCGAATCCCGTTGAGAGCTGCGAGGACTCGATCCTGCCCCTTGACAGGAGCCAGGGCGCCGACGGACAGCAGCCGGCCGCCGTCAGTGCCTCCCACTGCGGTGGGCGCAGGGTCGACGCCCGGCCTGGCGACGATGACCTGAGCGGGGTCGGCGGCGGTGTGCTGCAGGAGCCAGCCGCGGGTCCAGTCGCTCGTCACGATGACCCGCTGCGCCGAACTGACTGCACGCAGCTCGGAGGCAACCAGCGCGGCGTCCGGCGCCACACCCACCCCGAGCGGGAGGTGGACCAGCAGCACGATCCCGAGCCGTCCAGCCTCGGCCGCCAGGAGTTCGCCGGCAGCCGATCCGACGAGCCCGTCGACGAGCACCACCGAGCCGGCCGCCAGCCCCGCCAGGACCGAACGCAGCGCAGTCAGACCGCCTGGGCCCGGTACTGGCCAGTCGCCCGGGATGTCGTGACGCACGACGCGCCTACCGCGTTCGGTGAGCTCGCGGCATACGCGCAGGTCATAGGCGTTGCCACCACTGGGCCGGGCCGGGTCCTCGATCCCGGCCGGCACGACGAGGTGGACGGTCCTCACCAGGGGCGGGTGTAGGTCGCCCACGCGCTCGGGTTCTCGCGCAGGGTCACCTCGACCTCGGTGACGCCGGCCGCGCCCGGTCCGAGGTCGCTGGCGGCGACCCGGTCGGCGACGACGCGCGCGAGCACCTCGGTCGTCGTGTTGAGTCCGGCGAGGCTGGGGTCGTCGTCGAGGTTGCGGTAGGACAGGGCACCGACGACCGCGTGGAGTACCTCGCTCGCCCGCCCGATGTCGATGACGATCCCGTCTCGGTCGAGGTCCGGGCGGCGGAAGGTCACGTCGACGACGTAGGTCGCGCCGTGCAGTCCCTGGGCCGGCCCGAAGACCTCGCCGCGCAGGCTGTGGGCCACCATCATGTGGTCGCGAACGGTCACGCTGAACACCGGTCAGCCTCCCTCTGGGTAGGTGATGACGTGGCAGATCGCGGGCTGTTCACCGCTCGCGAGCCGGGGCATCAGGTCGGGCAGCTCGTCGAACGGGGTGGTCCCGGTGAGGAGCACGTCGTATGCCGGATCCTCCAGCAGCCGCAGCGCGAGGGCCAGCCGGTCGGTCGTCGAGCGGCGGCTGGCCCGGGCCGGCCCGACCCGGCCGACCTGGCTGGAGCGGAGGGTGAGCCGCCTGGAGTGGAACGCCCCGCCGAGCTGCACGGTGACCTCGCGACGGCCGTACCAGCTGAGGTCGACGACGACACCTTCGACGCCGAGCAGGTCCAGGGAGGTCTGCAGGCCCGCTCCGGTGGCACTGGCGTGGATGACGAGGTCGAGGTCTCCGCCCGTTGCCGCGGCGGCCTCGGCCGGGGCGGCGAACCTGACGCCGAGCGCGTCGGACTCGCTGTGCCGCAACGGGTTCGCGTCGACGAGGGTGACGTCGACGCCGGGGATTCCGGCGAGGAGCCGGGCTGCACACAGCCCGACCATCCCACCACCGACGACGGCCACTCGGTCGCCGACGAGCGGTCCGGCGTCCCAGAGCGCGTTGACGGCGGTCTCGAGCGTTCCGGCGAGAACCGCGCGGTGGTCGGGTACGCCATCGGGAATCGGGGTCACGGCCGCGGCGGGGACGACGTACCGGGTCTGGTGCGGGTGCAGGCAGAAGACGCGACGCCCGACCAGACGGTCCGGGCCGACTTCGGCGACGCCGACGCTCAGGTAGCCGGAGCTGACCGGACCGGGGAGGTCGCCCGCCTGGAACGGTCCGCGCATCGCGGCATACTCGCTCTCGGGGACACCGCCGGAGAAGACGAGCGTCTCGGTCCCCCGGCTCACCCCGGAGGCGACGGTCCGGACGCGGACCTCGTCCGGCCCCGGCTCCGGAAGGTCGACGGTCACGATCTCGCCGACCCCCGGCTCGCGCACCCGGAAGGCCCGCGCCGATCCCGCCGCCGACCCTGCCGCCAATCCTGTGGACTCGCTCATGAACCCGGCCGCTCCCTCACTCGTGAACCATGGCATACGACAACGACCACGGAGGTGTGATGCGTTCGGTTCACCGCGGTGTGGTCGGACGCGCCCTCGACCCGCTGGGCGGTCGGCTCGGCCCGGCCAATGCCGTCACCGTCGGGCGTTCGGTGCTCGTGGTCGTCGTGGCTGTGCTCGTGGTGGCCGCGCCGACCGCCCGCTGGCCGATCGCCGGCCTCGCCACCTTCGCCCTGGTCCTGGACGGGGTCGACGGCTGGGTCGCGCGACGGACCGGGACGGTCACGCCGTTCGGGGCGCGGTTCGACATGGAGGTCGATGCCGCCCTCGTGCTCATCCTCGCCGTCCACGTCGCCGGGCAGCTCGGCATCGGCTGGGTCCTGTTCATCGGCGCCGCGCGCTACCTGCTCGCGATCGGCGTCTGGGTCGCGCCGTGGCTGGGTAGCCCTGTCCCGCAACGCTACTGGCGCAAGGTCGTGGCCGTTCTCCAGGTCGTCACCCTGGTCGTCGTCGGCACCGGGGTGCTCCCACGGACCGCCGACCGGCTCGCCCTCGCTGGAGCGGGGCTGGCGCTGGCGGTCTCGTTCGGCACCCAGGTGTGGGAGGTCCGGCGGTTCCGCCCCACTGCGTCGCGCCGCTCGGCGGTCCTCGCCTCCGGGGTGGCCGTCGTCCTCGCGTGGGCCGTCCTCGCCGCCCCGGACGACGTGCGACAGGGGCTGGCTTCGATGGCCCAGATCCCCCTCGAGGGGCTCGTCGCGGTCGGCCTGGTGGTGCTGACCGGGGGCCGGGTCCGCGCCGTCCTCGCCGTGCTCGGCGCCCTGCTGCTGGCGGTCGTCGCGGTGGTCAAGCTCGCCGACCTCGGCTTCCGCGTCTCCCTCGGTCGGGCCTTCGACCCACCGACGGACTTCTCGTATGCCGGGTCCGCCGCCGGTCTCGCACGCGACTCACTGGGCCCGTTCGTCGGCACCCTCGTCGTCGTGCTCGCGGTGGGGCTCACGCTCGGGCTCGTGGCGGGGGTGGGTTGGGCCGGATGGCGCACGGCCCGTCTGGTCGCCACCCGACCGGTCACCAGCACTCGGGTACTCGTCGTCGGCGGCGCCGCCTGGGCGGTCGCCGCGGCCGTCGGGTTGCAGACTCCGACGGGGACGCCGGTCGCCGGACGGGCTACGGCCGGGGTCGCCGCCGCGCACGTGACCCAGCTGAGAGCCGACCTCGCCGACCGGGGCCGGTTCGGCGCGCGGATCGCGGCTGACCCGCTCGCCGGCGCGACCGCGACGAGCGAGCTCGGTGCCCTGCGCGGCAAGGACGTCCTGGTCGTCTTCGTCGAGAGCTACGGCCGGTATGCCGTCGAGGACTCACCTGTCGCGCCCGGGGTGACCGACGTGCTCAGGCGGGGTACGGATGACCTGGCGGCCGCCGGGTTCTCGGCACGGTCCGGCTTCCTCACCTCGCCCACGTACGGCGGCATCAGCTGGCTGGCCCACTCCACCCTCGAGTCCGGGCTCTGGGT
>Ga0209811_10000424_pt1 | contig 18047 bp, 17 predicted proteins | sample Coa_R1_6_FD_187161 | JGI IMG/M metagenome (GOLD analysis project Ga0209811, IMG submission 187161) | Surface soil microbial communities from Centralia Pennsylvania, which are recovering from an underground coalmine fire. - Coalmine... | ecosystem: Environmental > Terrestrial > Soil >...
CTTGATGGCGTCGAATCCGTTGCCCGCAGCCTTGACGTAGACCGCGCCCTTGCCACCGCGGAGCGAAGTGACCCCAGCGAGATACTGAGCCTCATCCTGCGGGTCAACCAGCGTTGGAGTGTTCGTGTCGATGCCGAAGCTCTGGTTGAAGATGAACACGTCGCTGCTGTTCGGATTGGAGCTCGACGCCCCGAGCGAATCGAGAAACTGCGACTCGGACTGCGTGGAAGACAGGAAATTGAATCCCTTCAGCTTCGCTCTCGGCGCGACCCCGATTCCTCCCTTGGCATTGTTCACCGCCATGGCGATCAGCCCGGAGACGCTGGTGCCGTGATCGCCGGTGGTTGCGGTGGTGTTGGTGGGGTCGGTCGTGCCGTTGTTGAAATTCCACGACCCGCCCGGCAGGACGTTCGCGGCCAAGTCCTCGTGCGCGATTTCCAAACCCGAGTCGACCACGGCGACCGTCGCGCCGAAGCCGGTGTACCCCATGACGTATGCCGGCTCGACATTGATGTCTATGCCCGGAGTCCCCGCCGTATCGGCGAAGGCTTTCTGCCCGGTGTTCTTCAGGTGCCACTGCTGCGTGGCGAGCGGATCACTCAACGATGCGATGGTAAAGCTGCCGAGTGCGCCGCAGACTACCGTGACGTTGCTTACGTTGCTCGGCGGCACGGTGCCGCTGCCGCTCGAAACGCTGCAGGTCTGGGCGGCCGGCTGGACCAGGACCGTTACGATGAAACCGGTGCCGGCGGGGACCGGACCCGGAAAATTGAAGGGACCGTCTGCGGCAACGTTGAGATCGCTTCCGCCGTTAAGCTCCAGCACCAGGCCCGCGCCGGTCAGCCCGGACACCGTTCCGCCGACGGTGAACGTGGGCGTGGGCGCATTGTCGCCGCCGCCTCCGCCTCCGCCGCAAGCGTTGAGGCAGGCTGCCGCGATCAAAGCCACCAGGCGCACTCGAATCTTCATTCCCTCTCCAATTCCCGCGGGATACGGATATTTCAATGCAATGCCGGCCCCGTCAAGGGCCAAATCCCCGAAAGCGCCTCCTGCACCCGCGGGACTGTCTAGATCGTCAGCATCCACCCGAACGGACGCGGATTAGCCGACCCCGGTCCCGCCAGCAGGATGAGCAACGGCTCGAGGTCCTTGCGTTCCGACACGGTCTGCGCCTGCCCGCGCAACTGCACGACCCGCGGCTGGGCGGCGGCCCACTCGCCGTCGCCGTTCACGCGCAAGTCCCCGCGCAAAGTCACCAGCTTGAGCGTCGCGCGCGCTCCGGTTCCCGTGATCTGCAGCCGGTAGTCCCCTACCCGCGCGACGCCGCTCATGCCGGCCTCGGACCATTCGATCGTCGCCGCGCCGCGCACGTTCTCGGGACCGATTTCGAGGGAATCGGACAGGATGCGCACGCGCCCCTCCGGCTTGACGAACGCAGCCATCGGAACAGCCGGCTCGAGGATCGCCACCGGAACGCTGACCTCGACGTTCTGCGCGAGGAAGCTTCGCAGGCCGAGTCTCAGGTTCCCTCGCAAGCTGGCCCCGGGCGCCTCGCCGGAGAGCGCGACGCCGAGCCGACCTGCGAAGACCGAAAGCGGGTTGCAGCGCCACTGAATATCCGCGATGCGGCGAAAGCCGCCGCTGGAACGGACCGCCAGCGTGCCCTGGCCCTTCCACACCGTCCCGCGGGGATCGCCCAGGCCCAGCGCGCCGCCACTCGAGCGCTCCAGCGCGTATCCGAACCACGCGGCGGGCAGATTGGCCACCAGAAAAACGAGATACGCCGCGGCGCCGATAAGGGCGAAGCGGACCCACGTTTTGCGAATCGCCTCGATCATGTGCCCTGCGCCTGCAGCCGCAGGTCGGCGTTCACGGTGCCGGGCTTCGCGTTCCTTTCAAAGGTCGCGCTTTCGGCGCGCAAACCGGCCTGCTGCAATTCGACCAGGAACGTCATCAACGCGGGAAAAGGGGCGGCTTCGATCTGCACGCGCGCGCTGCGCGGGCCGTCCGCATCGACGCGCTTGACCTGCTGCCGCAGGCCGTTGCGCTCGGCCGCCTTCTGGACTTCGGAACCCGCATCGCCGACGGCCTCGGTGCGCGGCGCGGTGCGCAGGCTCGTCACCAGCGCGGCCTGCGACTGGACCTGGCCGAGCTGTGCCTGGACCGAAACGAGACGCGCCTGCGACCTGACAAGACCGCTTTCGACCGGCAGCCACAGCAGCAGGTAGAAGAGCACGATGCCGAAGAACACCGCGATCGCCGATGCCGCCCGGCGCTCGCGCGCACCGAGCGCATTCCAGCGGGCGCGGTAGGGCTCGATCCAGGTCCAGGTGAGTTTCACGTCTTGCCTCCCCCGGCCGGTCCCGGCGCGCGCAACTGCAGCCGCGCCTCCCCGCCAGACCGGTCCACCGTGACCTCGAGCGAGCGGGCGCGCAGCGCGCGCGCCAGAGAATCGGCGTCGGCCTGCGACGCCGCGAGCCGCACGTTCAGGGTCTTGTTCGAGTACTCGATGGCCTGGACGCGAAGGCGCGCCTCGCGCTCGAACGCCGGCGAGGCGCGCGCCAGCAGGTAGAGCATGTCGCCCGGGGATGCGGCTCCGCTGCGCGCGCCCAGCTCTTCCAGTCCGCGGCGCATCTGCTCCGCGGGGTCGACGATCACGCGGGTATCCGGGAAGCTCTTCACCAGCAGCGCCCGCATCTCCTCCTCCGCGGCGCGCACCCGGTAGGCCGCGCGTGTCCATTCGACCGCATCGAGGACAAGCGTGAGCACGAGCCACGCCGCGAGCAGCGCGGCGGCGGGAAGGTAGGCGCGGCGAAGCGCCGCCGTGCCCCGACCGCGCTGGGTGTAGCGCTGCTGGAGCAGATCGAGCGAAGCCGCCGGAACGTCCACTCCCGAGGGCGGGATCGCTTCCAGCGGAAGTCCCAGCGCGGCGCGCCATGCTCCCGCGTCGAGGTCCCCCGGAGGGTCGACGAGAAGGATGCGCTCGGGCGCGGTCAGCTCGGCTCGCGCTTCGGCGAGCGCGGTATGCAGCCAGCCCGGCGGATGCACCTCGCGCGGACCACCGAACCCCGCGTGCACGCCGCTGCGCAGGACCATCTCGCCGTCGCTGAACGCAAGCGTCCAGACGCGATCGGCGAGCGGCAGGGAAAGCGTAACCGGAGCAAGACGCGCCGGTGACAGTCCCGCCGCGCCGAGCGCCGCGAGCCAGCCTTCCATGCGGTCGCGCCGCGTCACCGCGACCGCAAGCGCGCCACCCGCCTCCTGAGTGAAAGCGAAGTGCAGTTTCTCCGGCGGATCGATCAACTGGTCCTCGAGCGCGAACGGCAGAGCCTGGGCGATCTTCGAGGCCGAGCGGGTCGGCAGCCGCGCGCGCAGGAGCAGGGTCTCGGCGGCCGGGGTCCAGACGATGATCTCGTCGGCCGCGGCGAGGCCCTCGAGACCGCGCTGGCTGCCCTGGCGAGAAGCTCCGCCCGCGTCGGTCCGGCGCCAGCGCAGCTCGGTATCGGCGCCCGGCCAGTCGCGCGGCAGCCAGATCTCGAGACGATCGCCTCCCTGGGGTCGCCATGCGGCGGCGATTTCCAGCCAGCGCAGACTACTTAAGCTGGGTGCTTTCATCGCTTGTGCTCGAGGGTTGCGGGCCGGACGCGTCGATCAGGGGCTCAGGCTTGTGCCAGATCCAGGTCGTGATCTTCGCTCCCGAGGAGCGTTGCATCAGCGCGACGGTCCGGCGCTGGTGGCGCCCCATCGAGGTCTCGAGAGTGATCAGGAAAAATTCGGTCTTGACGTCCGCGATACCGGTTCGAAGCGCGGGGGTTCCGGCGGGAAGCTGCTTGGTGAAGTCGCCGACGTTCTGCATCGGCTTCGTGGCCCGGTTGTCCGCGATGCGCTTCGCGCTCGCCGCATCCATTCCCGTGAGCGCCGCCAGGATTTCCGGCGGAGCGGTATTGACGTTGATCGTGGAACGGACTGCCGAGGGCAGGACGGTCACGAAAGGCAGAAGCAGCTGCACGGTCTTCGCGTCGAACCCTTTCACCAGCCGCAGCTCGTCGACGCTGGTGAGCGGCTGGTTGGCGGCGCGATACGGCGTCTTGAGGTTCAGGTAGTCGACGTCTTCCGCGCCGCCGGGCGAGGTGATGTTGCTGTCCTGGTCCAGCCAGTCGATGAGCGCGTTCGCGAGCAGCGGATCGAGCTTCAGCTCGACGAGCAGGCGCTGGAAGACCGACACGTCCGCGGGGCTCGGCTGGTTGTTCAGCATCAGATTGTTCAGGTTGAAGCGTCCCTGCGCGTCCTCGACCGACACATGGATCGCGCCGCCATCGACGGGCAGCGTCGGCAGGCCCTGCGCCCAAGGCTCCCCGAGGTGGTCGATCGAGTTCTGAGCGGCGTCCTCCAGGAGCGCGACGCTCGCCCAGTGCAAGGCGCCGCGGCGAAGCAGGTCGGTCGCGCCGCGATCGCCCACGTTCTCCATTTGCCTGAACCAGATCTGCTGCGCGAACAGGATCTTCGAGGCGACGGCCGCGACGATCGCGACGATCATCACCGCCGTGATCAGGGCGACGCCGCGTTGCCTGCGAGCGGAAGCCATCACCGGTTCACCAGAAACAACCGCTTGAAGCTGCCGGCGCCCTTGACCGCGAGGGTGACCTCGACCGCCGGCGGCGGGTTGTTGCTGTTGGCGCCCCCCACGGGCCAGGTCGTCGCGCCGGTTCCGGTCGAGTCCATGAACCGCACTTCGAAGGTCTCGACGTTGCCGATCAGCGGCGCCTCGGTCGGCTTGGTCACGGGTGCGCGATCGAGTACCGGCCAAGTGATGCGATACAGCTTCCCCTCCTTCAGCCGATAGGCGACCCGACGCAGGTCGGATTCCGCGGTGGCGGCGTACTTCAGCTCGCCACCGCGCGTGAGTTCCATGCTCGGCTCGGCGAGCGCGCGCGAGTCGTAGGGCCGTCCCACGAAGGACGGGAGGAGCCCGATCCCCACCTCGTCGCGTATCCCGCGCGAGCGCGCGTGCGCCAGATCGTCGGACATGCGCAGGAACGTCTGCGACAGGTCCTGCCAGACGTGCTGCTCGTCGGTGAGGCGCGCGCGCCCGTCGAGAATCCGGCCCAGCCCGGCGTAAGCGAGCGCCGAGAAAATTCCAAAGATGAGCAGCGCCACCAGCAGCTCGATCAAGGTGAAGCCGCGCGCGCGCCGCATCGGGGTCTTCATTTCTGTGTGTCCGGCGGCGGCGAGGATGTGGGCGGCGTGTTGCCCATCTGCGACAGGTCTCCGGTCTGGGACGCGGTCGACGAGGTCACCGAAGTCCCCGTCTGCTCTACGAACCCGGTAAGGCGCACGAGCGGCACCTTGGCGCCGGGGAGGAGCACACTCAGCTCGACCCGGCGCAGGCGCCCGACCGGCGTGACCCCGGTCTCCTGGACCCAGTGAAACTTGCGCCCGCCCATGGTCGCGTCGCCCTCCTTGCTGTCGAGAGCGGGCCACTCGTTCCTGAGCTCGAGCTCCGAGAGCCTGTCCTCCGCAACCCAGCGCGCGAGCATCCTCTCGCGCAGCGCCGAAGTCGTATCGATCGCGCTGCCCAGACTGTGCGCCGCGGCGCCCAGGGCGATCGCGAGCACCGCGAGGGCGACGAGGATCTCGACCAGCGTGAACCCCCGGGCGCTCCGGCCGTGGATCATGAGCCCGCCTGCGCACGTATCGTCCCGTCGGGATTGCCGACCACGGTCCAGCGCGCGCCGCTACCCGCGAGAAAAATGCGAAACGCCGGCAGGTCTCCGCTAGGCTGCAGGATCACGCCCTGCGGTTGCGATCCGTCCTCCGCGGCGACGCCTTCGATCTGCAGCGATTCGATTGTGACCCCGCGAGCGAGCTGCCTGGGGCGCAGCAGCTCGTCGTCTTTGGCGACCTTGAGCTTGCCGTCGCGCTCCAGACGCAGGAAGCGATACGAATCGCGCCCGACACCGAAAGCGAACACGCGGCCCTGCAGAATCGCCTCCTCGCGGGCCGCCTGGAGCAAGAGCGCGAGCCGCTCGCTCTCGTCGCGGACGATTTCGCCGGGGCTGCGCATGAGCTGCGCTCCGGCCAGCCCGACGATTACGCCGATGATCAGCACCACCACCAGCACCTCGAGCAGCGTGAAGCCGCGCACCCGGTCCGGGACGGGACGAGGTCGAATCACTGCCACGACCCGATGTCGGCGTCGTAGCCCTCGCCGCCGGGCCTGCGGTCCGCGCCGAGGGAGAAGACGTCGACCTCGCCGCGAATCCCCGGGTTGAGGTACTGGTAGTCGGAGTCCCAGGGATCCTTGGGCAGCTTCTCGAGATATCCTCCGGGCTTCCAGTTGCGCGGGACGTCGCCGCGATCCGGCTTTTTCACCAGCGCCAGCAACCCCTGCTCGTTGGTCGGGTAGGTGCCGTTGTCGAGCCTGTAGAGCTTCAGGCCGCTCATGATCGCGTTGACGTCCGCGCGCGCCGCCGTGGCGCGCGCCTGATCGGGCCGGTCCATGATGCGCGGCACGATCAGCGCCGCCATGATCCCCAGGATGGTGATGACGACCAGAATCTCGATCAGGGTGAAGCCGCGGGCTCGGCGCGGAAACATCGGGGTGAGTCTATGCATGACAACTCCGGAATGTCGGGTATTCGTTCGCGTATCCCATATTGTGCGCGATTCCCGGACGGGCGGAAACCTCGAGGTTCATCCTCAGCGTACCAGCGTGTTCATGTCGAAGATCGGCAGGAGTATCGCTACGACGACGAACAGGACGATCAAACCCATGAAGATGATCAGCACGGGCTCGAGCAACGCCGTCAGCCTCCGGACCCAGGTGTCCAACTCGCGCGATTGCGCCTCGGCCGCGCGCGCGAGCATGGTGTCCAGGCGGCCGGTCGCCTCGCCACTGGCGATCAGATGAATGATGAGGGGCGGGAAAAGCCGCGCCGAACCCAGCGAGGACGAGAGCGCCGCGCCCTCGCGCACCCGCCGCACCGCCTCCTCCACCGCCGCGCGCATCGGCAGGTTGGTGAGGACCGCGGCGGCAGACTGCAGCGACGCGAGCAGTGGCACGCCGGCGGTGGTGAGTATTCCCAGGGTATCCGCGAAGCGCGCGGCATTGACGCCGCGAATCAGGCGCCCCACGACCGGAAGCCGCAGAAGCCATCGATGCCAGGCCGCCCTGCGCGCCTCGTCGCGCAGCAGCAACTTCGCGACCACGAAGGCCGCGACCAGCCCGGCGAGCGTCGGCAGGCCGCTGGCGCGGGCGAAATCGCTGAGCGCGATGAGGATGCGCGTCGCCAGGGGCAGCGTCTGGCCCATGTTGACGAAAACGCGCGTCACCTGCGGCACCACGTACACCAGTAGCCCGCCGACCACCAGCAGCGCGACTACCGTCACGAGCGCCGGATAGATGAACGCGGTCAGCATGGTGTTACGCAGGCTCTCGCGGTTCTCGGTGTAATCGGCGAGCCGCTCCAGCACGTCGCCGAGCTTTCCGGAGTGCTCGCCCGCCTGGATCATGGCGCGGTAGATCTGCGGAAACGCGGAGGGAAAGGCCGCGAGACCGCGCGACAGGGACTGGCCCTCGAGTACGCGCGCGCGAACTTCGGCGAGCAGCCTGCGCGCGCCCGCCGACTCGGCCTGCTCGATGAGCACGTTCAGGCATTCTTCGATGGTGAGACCCGCCCGCTCCAGGGTCGCGAACTGGCGCGTGACAAGCGCCAGTTCGCCGCGCGAAAGACCGGCGCGCGAGAAACGCTCCCGCAGCGCGCTTTTCTCGACCGAATCGCGGGTGGACTGTACCGCCAGCGGCGCGAGGCCGCGCTCGCGCAGCAGCGTCCTCGCGTGGCGCTCGGTGTCCGCCTCGATGACGCCGCGCTTCTCGCGTCCGGCCGCGTCCAGCGCGTTGTATTCGAAGCCCGACATTGAGGTTACCGGATGAGATCTTGCCGCGATCTATTCGCGGCTCATTCCCGGCTCACGCGCAGCACTTCCTCGAGGCTGGTTTCGCCGGCGCGCACCCAGCGCAACCCGTCGTCGCGCAGGCCCTTCATGCCTCGCGCACGCGCATGGTCGCGCAGGTCGGCCTCGGCGGCGCGGTCGTGGATGAGGCGACGGGATTCGTCGTCGATCAGGAGCAGCTCGAAGATGCCGCTGCGGCCCTGGTAGCCGGTGAACGCGCACGCCTCGCAGCCGGGCGCGGTGAACAGGGGGTGCTCGGCGCTCCCTTCGTTGCCGTTCGCGAGCAGTTGCCGCTCGGCGGCGTCGGGCGCGTGCGCGGTCCGGCACGCGGGGCACAGCCTGCGCACCAGGCGCTGGGCGAGCACGCCGAGGAGGCTCGACGCGACCAGGAAAGGCTCGATGCCCATGTCGACGAGACGCACGACCGCGCCGGCCGCGTCGTTGGTGTGCAGCGTGGCGAGCACCAGGTGCCCTGTCAGGCTCGCCTGCACCGCGATCTGCGCGGTCTCCAGGTCGCGGATCTCGCCGATCATCACCACGTCCGGGTCCTGGCGCAGGATCGCGCGCAGCGCCCGCGCGAAAGTAAGATCGATCTTCGGGTTGACCTGCGTCTGGCCGACACCGTCGAGGTCGTATTCGATCGGGTCCTCGACGGTGACGATGTTGGTGTGTTTCGAGTCGAGCTGGCTGAGCGCGGCGTACAGTGTGGTCGATTTTCCGGAGCCAGTCGGACCCGTCACCAGAATGATGCCGTGCGGCTGCCGCACCAGATCCTTCAATGTTGCGAGCGTCGTGTCCGCCATGCCGAGGCCCGTGAGGTCCAGCCGTCCCGCCTGCTTGTCGAGCAAGCGCAGCACCACGCGCTCGCCGTGAGCGGTGGGCAGGATGGAAACGCGCACGTCGACCGAGCGCCCGGCAAGGCGCAGCGCGATGCGCCCGTCCTGCGGCTGGCGCTTCTCGGCGATGTCCAGCTGCGCCATGATCTTGATGCGCGACACGATCACGCTGTGCGCCGCCTGCGGCGGCTCGAGCACGTCGCGCAGCATCCCGTCCCTGCGGAAGCGCACCACCGAGCGCCGGTCGAAGGCCTCGATATGAATGTCGGACGCGTTTTCGCGGACGGCTTCCGAGAACAGCGCGTTGATCAAGCGCACGATGGGCGCGTCGTCCTCGCTCTCCAGAAGATCGGCAACCTTGGGCAGGCTCTCGGCGAGCGCTGCGAGGTCCGGGCTCGCATCCAGGTCGGTGACGATATCGGCCGCCTGCGAGGTTCCGCGCTCATAGGCGCGGGCGAGCGCCGCGGCGAAGGCTTCCCCGGCGAGCTCGCGGATGGCGAGCGGTCCGCCCAGAGCGCGTTGTACCTCGGCGAGCACGCTCGCCTTCACCCCCGGACGCACCCACAGCTCGATACCCTGTTCGAGCTGACGCGCGCTGATCACGCCGTGGCGCTTCGCGAAAGCGTAAGGCAGGCGCTCGACGCAACGCGCGTCGGCCGAGAGGGCGTTCGAGGACATGTCCATTGCGCTACTGCGTCGCCGGCGCCGTCGGTGAGGAGCCCTGCGGCGCGGGCGGCACCGCGGGCGGGCTCGCGGGAAGGGCCGGGGCAGGAGCGGGCCTCGGGGGCGGAGGGGGAGCCGGATTCGGCACCATGGGCTCCAGGCGATCGTAGATGTTCTCGCGCTCGGGACCCTCTCCCCGAGTATAGCCGCGCAGGTATTCGTAGCGGTCTACCGTCACGCGGTAGCTGTCATCGAGCGTGCGGATGATGACGGGTCGCAGGAAGATCATCAGGTTGGTGCGCTTACGCTCCGTGCTCTTGAAGCGGAAGAGCGCCCCGAGGATGGGAATCTCGCTCAGATAAGGAATCCCCTGCGTGGTCTCGTTCAAGGTGTTCTGGATAAGCCCGCCGAGCACGATCGTGGCGCCGTCGTCGACGACGACCTTGGTCTCGATCGATCGCTTGTTGGTGATGAGGTCGGACGCACCGGTGAGTATGGTCTGAGCAATGTCCGACACTTCCTGGTAGATCTCAAGGCGCACCGTCGACCCTTCCGAGACCTGCGGCTTGATGCGCAAGGTGATGCCCACGTCCTTGCGCTCGATGGTCTGGAACGGATTTACCGCACCGGTGGCCGGGGTGGCGGCGGCGACCGGCGTCGTGAAGCTTCCGGTCACGAAAGGAACGTTCTGGCCGACGACGATTTTCGCCTGATAGTTGTCGAGCGTGAGCAGTGTGGGCGTCGACAGAATGTTGCCGAGCTGGTTCGAGGTCAGGGCCCGCGCGAGCGCGCCCAGGCTCTGCACGGTCGTCCCGTTCGGCAACGTAATGGATTTACCCAGAACCGCCACGGTCAACCCCGCCGCGCCGGCCGCGGCGGCTGCGGGAGCGGTGACCGCAGCCGCAATACTGGGACTGGCTCCGGGAAAATTCGTGAAGCCTCCGACCGAGGCCTGGCCCACGCCGGTAACGCCCGCCCACTGGAAACCGAGCTCGTCGATGCGATCGGCGTTCATTTCCGCGATCAGGGCTTCCACGTAGACCTGGGCACGGCGGATATCGAGCTGTTCGACCACGGTGCGCAGGTTGTTGTAGACCGTGTCCGACGCGGCGATGATGATCGAGTTGGTTGCCTCGTCCGCCTGGATGAGCGACGCGGGAGCGGCCCCGGGTGCGCCGGGCGGACGCCCGGGAACACCGGCGCCAGGGGGAGCGCCCGGCCCGCCAGCGGCCGCCCCGGCCAGCATTCCGCGCAGGACCTCCGCCAGCTTGGTCGCTTCGGCGTGTTTCAGGTAGATCACGCGCGTGCTGCCCGTTGCGCGCGCGGGAACATCGAGCTTGGTGATAAGGCTGCGCAACTGTTCGATGCGCCCCGGGTTGTCGGAGCGCAGCAGGATGCTGTTGGTGCGCGTGTCGGCGACCACGGAGAAGCGGTCTCCGCCCGCGGCGATCTGCGAAGGGGGCGCGCCCGGCACGGTCCCGGGGGCGGTGACGCCCGTTCCCGAGAGCCGGACCACCATTTCCGAGAGGTCGACGACGGAGGCGTGCTGCACCGGAACGACGGTGACGTCCGTGCTCGTGGGCAGGTCGATTCTCTCGACGATACGCAGCAGCCGGCGAACGTTGTCGGCGTAGTCGGTGATGATGAGCGCGTTCGCCGGCTCGTACGCGGAGAGCTGGCTGGTCGGCGACATCAGCGGACGCAGCACAGTCTGCAGCTGCCCGACGGCGACGTGTTGTCCGATGAGGACCTGGGTGACGACCTGCTCGCCGCCGCGGGGAGGTCCGACCTGCTCGTTCACCGGCGCGGACGCCTTGGCCTCGGCGACCGGAACGATGCGCACCGAGTCGCCGGGTCCTTCGACGGCGGTGAAACCTTGCGCCTTGAGCGCGGAAAGGAACACCTGGTAGGCGGCCGCGACCGGCATGGGGCGCGCCGAGACGATGGTCACCTGGCCGCGTACGCGCGGGTCGACCAGCATGTTCCGGCCGGTCATCTGCGACATCGCCTTGACCACGGCCTGGAGGTCGGCCGACTGAAAATTGAGCAGTACTTCGCCCGCACGCGGAACCACCGCGACGGCCCCGGCCCCCCGCGGTGCCCCGGGCGCGGTGCGCGCGCCCGGCGGCGTGGGTGCCGGTGGCGGAAGGGTTGTCGCCGGCGGAACCGGCCCCTCGGACTCGGGAGGCTCGCCCTGCGCCGGCGCATCCTGCCCTTGTCCTTGCGCCGCGGCGGCCTGCGCCCCGAGCGCGAGTGTCCCGGCAAGGATTCGCGCGGCGATCGAATGGGTGATATTCATGGCAGGTTGATCCTGGGCGCCGCGTTCAGCGCATGTCGTAGTAGAGGGTTTCGTTGCGGCCCTGGCGCTGGACTTCCACCAACACGCGCTGAGCGCTGCCGAACTGCTGATAGAGCTTCATCACGTCGTCCATGCTGGTGAGCGCCTGGCCGTTGACGTTCCGGATCACATCGCCGGGCCGCAGCCCGAGTTTCTCGTACAGGCTCCCGGGCTGGATCTGACGCACCAGGAACCCGCCATCGGGGTTAGGGACGATCAGCGCCTGGCTCAAGAACTCGGGCCGGCCCATCTGCTGCTGCAATTGCTTGCGGTCCACGAGCTGCCCGCCGGTCGCGCTGGGCTGAACGATGGGCGGGGGCGCGGACGTTATCAGCGCGGCAGACTTCTCGATATCCTTGAGCGCCACCGCTTCGCGGTTGCCGTTGCGCAGAATCAGGATGCGGTCGCGCTCCACGGCGTCGAGACGCACACCGGGCGTGATCTCCTCGCCCGCGCAAAACGCGGACTCGGGCTGCCCCTGCACGAGCACCAGCGCGCATCCGCCGGTGGGACGCATCGCGACCCCGGTCAGGGTGATGTTCAGGTTTGTCGGGGCGACGCTCGCTTCCTCGACCCTCGGCGCGGCGGGCCCGAACAGCTGCGAGCGGGTGAGCACGTTCAGATCGATCGCTTCGGCGTCGCCGCGGGCCACTGCGGGGGAGGCGGGCTGGATGATCCGCCAAGTGCCTTGCGCCAGCGCCCAGCACAACCACAACAGGGCAGCGACCGCGGCCGCCGTGGGTACGGCGCGGTGAGTCAGCAGGGCCTGGATTCGCCCCGCCGAGGGCATGAAACGCTGCGCAACAGACATAGCCGCCGTCATGGGTTGGGACCGAATACTTGACGAAGCAGTACCAGTTTCTTTTATAAACCCTTCATCTTACACGAGAAGAAGCTCATTCCGTCACCGGGGGCCGCTACGTGGGTCGACCGCCCGACCCGCTCCTCGTCCGATGCCATAATCGGGAGCACCGAACCCCAACGAGGCAGCCATGATCACCCCGCAATCGGCGCGCATGCTCACGCGCTATAACCGCTGGGCCAACAAGCTCATTTTCGACGCCGTCGCCGCCCTGCCCGAAGGCGAGGCGACAAGGCAGCGGCCCTCTCTTTTCAAGAACATGGTCCACACCCTCAATCACAACTACGTCATCGACCTTATCTGGCAAGCCCACCTCGAGGCGCGCGAGCACGGCTTCAGCGCCCGCAACACCCCGGACTACCCGCCGCTCGCGGAGCTGTGGCGCAAGCAGCAGGTGATCGACGACTGGTACATCTCCTGGAGCGACGGCATGTCCGAAGCCACGCTCGCAGAACCGGTGCATTTCACGCTGGTCGGCGGCAACCGCGGGGTCATGACCCGCGGGGAGATTCTCCTTCACATCGTCAATCACACCACCTATCACCGCGGCTTCGTCGCCGATCTGTTCTACCAAGTGCCCGACGCCCGTCCACCGACCACCGACCTCCCGGTCTACTTGAGGGAGACCGCGCCCGCTTAGCGGGTAAAACGAGAAAACGACGCCCCCGGACGCGCGCCGCCCCTGCCTACGGCTTCGCGTCCGGTGATTTGGTACGGTCGAGCGCCGGCCAGCGATCGGACACCTCGGGCAGCGGGGTTTCCTTGCCGCTGAGCCGTTCGACCGTGATGGCGTAGAGCGTGATCTGATCTATGCGGGGATAAAAGCCCTTGGGACGCTCCCAGTCCTTCCTCGCGTACTTTGCCATCAACGCATTAAAGAAACGTTGCCGCGCCGCAAGCTCCGGCACCACCCGTATCCTGCCGAACGCCACCACGCTTGCGTACGCCACGCTCGAGTCGCACTCGAAGCGGCCGTACGGGAACACCTCACCCGCCTCGTCGACCTCGAAGCACACCCGCGGCTCGTGGTCGACGTTGGCGCGCAGATGCCCCCTGACGCGCGTGTTGTGCACGAAAATATCATCGTCCATGCAGACGTACAGGAGCGGAACGCAGTATGGCCAGCCGTCTTCGCCCACGGTCGCCAGACGCCCGCAGAATCCCTTCTCCAGCACTTCGCGGGCGCGGGCTTCCGCCATCACCTTGTCCGCGCGCCTCACCTGTGGCAAGCCGCTCACCTCGGTAACCCCCAATCAAAGACCCGATTAGACCACGGGAGTTCGATCCGAACGAGCCAGGACGGCTCGGTTACAGCGGTTACAAATCCCGGGGCGCCCTCATTTCCCGGATCTCCTATTGGCGCGCTGGTCGGCCGAAGGCAGATGCGCGTCGTGACCCGACCACACGTGCTTTTTCATGGTCTCGGCGTCGGCGACCTTGGCGAACGCCTTGCGGTGTTTCCAGGCCTCGTATCCCTTCGCGACCTTGCCCAGAATCCACCAGGCGAGCATCGCTGCAAGAAAGGCCGCAATCCCGAGCGCCCACCATTTGACGTCCTGGCAGAAGGCCTTGCCGATGTTCCGTCCCGCGCAGTACTGCGCGAGGAAGGACAACCACTCCCAGTCCTTGGTCATTTCGTCGATCAGCTTGCCCACGACGTCTCAGCTCCCATCGCGTGTGTAGGGCTCGCGCAACTCGACCGGGTTGCCAGCGCGCTTCCTCCTCATGCGGATGTTGAGCGCCTCGACCGCGACCGAGAAGGCCATGGCGAAGTATACGTAGCCCTTGGGAATGTGGTGGTCGAAACCATCGGCGATCAGCACGACGCCGATGACGAAAAGGAACGCGAGCGCGAGCATCTTCACCGTCGGGTGTGCGGAGACGAAGCGGCCGACACCGCCGGCGAACGCCATCATCATCGCCACCGAGGCGACCACGGCGGCGACCATCACCGCCAGGTGATCGACCATGCCCACGGCCGTCACGATCGAATCGAGCGAGAACACCACGTCGATGATGATGACCTGGATGATGACCGCGGAGAATGTGGCGCGGGCGGACGCGGAGGCCTCGCCCTTCTCGCCTTCGAGCAGCTGGTGAATCTCCGCGGTGCTCTTCCACAGCAGGAACAGTCCACCTGCGATGAGTATCAAGTCCCGGCCGGAGAGCTCCTGGCCGTGAAGCGGCACCACGAACAGCGGCGCGGTGAGCCCGGCGATCCAGGCGAGGAGGAACAGGAGCCCGACACGCATGAACATGGCGAGGAAAAGACCCAGTTTCCGGGCCAGCTCGCGCCGCGCCGGCTCGAGCTTGTCGACCAGGACGGAGATGAAGATCACGTTGTCGATGCCGAGCACCAGCTCGAGCGCGGTCAGCGTGGCAAAGGCGATCCAGGCCTGCGGATCGGCGAGCAGCTCCATCATGCGGCGGGCGCCGCGCTCGTCACACTACTTCGGCGGTGCGGGTGATTTCGCCCATCTTGCCGCTCTGGAAATCGCGCACCGCCTGGACGATCTCCTCCTGCGTGTTCATGACGAAGGGACCGTAGCGCGCGACGGGCTCCTTCGTGGGCACGCCGGCGAGCAGCAGCAGGCGCCCTCCTCCTTCGGCCCCGCGGAGGCGAACCGCGTCGCCCGCGCCGAACATCGCGAGCTGTCCGTCCTTGATCTCCTTGGCTTCGTTGCCGACGAGCGCCGAGCCTTCGAACACGAAAGCCATCGCTTGCTGCTCCCGCGGCAGCGCGACGGTGACGTCGGCGCCCGCGTCCAGGGTCCAGTCCTGGTAGACGACGGGAATGTAGGTGTCGATCACGGCCTTCACCCCCAGCGCCTCGCCTGCGACCACGCGCACCCGCGCGCGGCCGTCCGCGCTCGCGGCCTGGGGAATCTTGCTGCCCGAGACTTCCTGGTAGCGCGGCCGCGTCATCTTCAGCTTCGCGGGCAGGTTCACCCAGATCTGGAAGCCGTGCACGCGCCCGCCCTTGTCGCGGATCTCGCGCGAAGGCTCCTCGGAATGAACGATACCGGCGCCGGCAGTCATCCACTGCACGTCGCCTGGCTTGAGCACGCCCTTGTGGCCAGCGGAGTCCTCGTGCTCGAACTGGCCCTCGAGCATGTAGGTGATGGTCTCGAAGCCGCGGTGCGGATGGTCGGGCGCGCCCACGGCCTCGCCCGGGGCGTAATCGACCGGGCCCATCTCGTCGAGCAGCAGGAAGGGGTCGACCAGGTCCAGGCCCTGGGTGGGAAAGGGACGCCGCACGATGAAGCCGGCGCCCTCGCGCTGGCGGTGGGCGGTGACGACGCGGGCAGCTTCGCGAATGGTCTGGGATGTCATTGGTTTACGCTCCTGTCGCCCGCATATGGGGTAGCTCGCGGACTTCTGCAAGACCTGCCTAATCGGGTGCATACTAGTCTCTTCGAAAAGCCCGCGCCACTGCAGCCAGTTACTGTATATAATTCCAGTCCCCATGAACGAGCTCGTTTCCGCCGTCGCCGAATCCCTCCCCGAGCAGGACATCTGCCGCGAGGCGCTGCTCGAAAAGTACGCGAAGGGCAAGGAGCACACGGTGGGGGACGTGCGCCGCCGGGTGGCGAACGCGCTCGGCGCCGCCGAAACCCCTGAGAAGCGCGCCTATTGGGAGCGGCGCTTCCTCGAGGCGATGGAGGCGGGCTTCGTCCCGGCGGGTCGGATCAATTCCGCTGCCGGAATCCCGATGGCGGCCACGCTCATCAATTGCTTCGTGCAACCCGTCGGTGACTCGATCTCGGAGGTCGTCGACGGCAAGCCCGGGATCTACACCGCTCTGCAGGAAGCCGCGGAAACCATGCGCCGCGGCGGCGGCGTCGGCTACGACTTCTCTTCCATCCGTCCCAAGGGGGCGGATGTGAAGGGCACGCACTCGCGCGCCTCGGGCCCGGTATCGTATATGCGCGTCTTCGACCGCTCCTGCGAGACAGTCGAGTCGGCCGGCGCGCGCCGCGGAGCGCAGATGGGCGTGCTGCGCTGCGACCATCCGGATGTCGAAGACTTCATCCACGCCAAGGACCAGGGCGACCTCGCCAATTTCAACATCTCCGTGGGCGTCACCGACGCCTTCATGAGAGGCGTCGAAGCCGACCGCGAGGTCGAGCTGGTGCACAAGGCGGCGCCGCACGCCGAAGTGCTGGCCGCGGGCGCGTACCAGCGCGGCGACGGCCTGTGGGTCTATCGCAAGATCGCGGCGCGCGCGCTGTGGGACCAGATCATGCGCTCGACCTACGACCACGCCGAGCCGGGGATCCTGTTCATCGACCGCATGAACCAGGACAACAACCTCAACTACTGCGAAGCGATCGAGGCGACCAATCCCTGCGCCGAGCAGCCGCTGCCGCCTTACGGCTGCTGCTGCCTCGGCTCGATCAACCTGGTGCGCTTCGTGACGCATCCCTTCGGTGAGCAGGCCGTGTTCGACTTCGAGCGCTTCGGCAAGGTCGTCGAAGTGTCGGTGCGCATGCTCGACGACGTGCTCGACGTGACGGCCTGGCCGCTCAAGGCGCAGCACGAAGAGGCCATGAACAAGCGCCGCGTCGGCCTGGGCTTCACCGGCCTGGGCGACGCGCTCATCATGCTGCGCCTGCGCTACGACGGCGAGGCCGCGCGCGCGATGGCGGCGAGGATTTCCGAAGCCATGCGCGACGCCGCGTATCGGACCTCCGTGGAGCTCGCGAAGGAACGCGGCGCATTTCCGCTGTTCAACGCCGACATGTACCTGTCGGGGACGAGCTTCGCGGCGCGCTTGCCGCAGGAGATCAAGAACCTCATCCGCAAGCACGGCATCCGCAACTCACACCTGCTTTCGATCGCTCCCACGGGCACGATCAGCCTCGCCTTCGCCGACAACGCCTCCAACGGCATCGAGCCGCCCTTCTCCTGGACCTATATCCGCAAGAAGCGGATGGCCGACGGCACGATGAAGGAATTCCCGGTCGAGGACTACGCCTGGCGGCTCTACAAGCACGGTGGAGGCGACACCAGCGCCCTGCCCCCGTACTTCGTCACCGCGCTGGAGCTGTCGGCTTCGGCGCACGAGAAGATGGTGGCCGCGGTCGCGCCCTACATCGATACGAGCATCTCCAAGACGGTGAACGTTCCGGAGGACTATCCCTACGGCGAATTCCAGGACCTCTACTTCGAAGCGTGGAAATCCGGGTTGAAGGGCCTGGCGACGTACCGCCCGAACAACGTGATCGGCTCGGTGCTGTCCGTTGCTCCCGCATCGCAGCCGCAGGATTTCGTCTCCACCGACCGCAACCGGCGCATCGAGATCAAGTCGCTTCCCGAACCGGTGCTCGCGTCCCTGCGCTGGCCGGGACGCCCGAAGCTCACCGGGGGCAACCCGGCCTGGACCTACATGATC
>Ga0209811_10000426_pt1 | contig 18014 bp, 16 predicted proteins | sample Coa_R1_6_FD_187161 | JGI IMG/M metagenome (GOLD analysis project Ga0209811, IMG submission 187161) | Surface soil microbial communities from Centralia Pennsylvania, which are recovering from an underground coalmine fire. - Coalmine... | ecosystem: Environmental > Terrestrial > Soil >...
CCAGCGCGAGAACAAGCGTGCCGAATGGCTCGCCTACACGGTGTGCAATCACCTCCGCGTGGTGCACTGCTGCAAATACGGTGGCCAGCAAAACGACACCGGCGACCGAGACGATTATTCCTCCGCTGCCGAGAACGAACGGACCCCTACTCGCGCATCAGCACCCGCTTCGCCTCCTGCTCGAGATCCGCGTACGCAGCCTTCTCGACCGTCACCCCGACCACGAAGATCGTACCGCCTTTGAATGTTCCCGGGGTCTTGTACTCGTGGCTCACGGCGTCGCCGCTGTCGAACCCGACGCACAGGCCGTCGCCGGCGAGGGTGAACTTGCCCGGCTGCGTGCGCATGGGGCCCTGGGCGACGACCTTGTCGTCGATGTAGAGCTTCATGTGGCCCAGCGACTCCCCGTGCGTGCCGGTCGTGTCGCGGACGAATTCCATGCCGAATGAGTGCTTTCCGTGCGTCAGCGCCACCGACGAGACAAAGCTCTGCTCGGGTGCGATGCCGAGGAAGTTGTACACGTAGTGCAGCTTGTGATCCTTGATGAACAACGCGTGCCCGCCGAAGCGGGAGCCGTGCGCGAAGATCACACCCGAGGCATTCGGGTCGGTCAGCTCGACGTTGGCGATGATCTTGTACGAGCGGCCGCGAACACTGACCGCCACGCCCTCCGGTACCGGAGAGGTGCCGGGATAGTAGAGGTAACGCTCCCGTGGCGGCTCCACCGTGGGGCGCTCGATGCCCAGCATCTCGACCGCCGAGCGGTCGTCGAGGGGCAGGACCAGGTTCTTCTTCGCTTCGTCGTCCCATGCCGCGACCAGCTCCTTCAGCTTGTCGGGATTCTCCTTGGCGAGATCCTTCGACTCCGAGCGGTCGACGTCGGTGTGATAGAGCTCCCACTGGTCCGTGTCGAAGTGCCCCCTGCCGGTGAGCGGAGCGTGCATCACCGCGGCCTTCCAGCCGTCCTTCCAGATCCCGCGCGTGCCCAGCATCGCGTAGTACTGGATGTGTTTCTGGGTCGCGGCGTCCGGCGGCGCGTCGAACGAGTAGCGCATCGAGACGCCCGACAGCGGCCACTGCTGGACGCCGCGATATGTGGTGGGCATCTGCAGGCCACAGACGTCGAGAATCGTCGGTGCCAGGTCCGTCGAATGGTGGTACTGGTTCCGGATCTCCCCCTTCGTCTTGATGCCCTTGGGCCACGAGATGACCAGCGGGCAGCACGTCCCGCCGGCAAAGTTCGAATAGCGCTTGAACATCTGGAACGGCGCCGAGAACGCCACCGCCCAGCCGGTGGGGTAGTGGTTGTACGTGTCCGGTGAGCCGAGGCGGGAGAGGTACTTCATGTTTTCGGACAGCTCGTCCGGATAGGCGTTGAAGAACTTGTTCTCGTTGACCGATCCGCTCGGGCTGCCCTCGCCCGACGCGCCGTTGTCGGCGCAATAGATGACCAGCGTGTTGTCGAGCTGCTGGGTATCCTGGAGGTAGTCGACGACGCGGCCGACCTGAGCGTCCGTGTACTCCGAGAACCCCGCATAGACCTCAGCCATGTGCGCGAACAGCTTCTTCTCGTCCGCCGAGAGGCTGTTCCACGGGCGCACCGCGTCCCCTTGGTTCGCGATCGAGTCCGGCAGCGGGTTGATCGGTGTCAGCTGGGTGCCCTTCGGCATCACACCCCTGTCGATCATGCGCTGCAGCACCCACGTGCGGTACGCCTCGTAGCCGTCGTCGAACTTGCCCTTGTACTTGGCGATGTACTCGGCCGGCGCGTGGTGCGGGGCGTGATTCGCCCCCGGGCAGAACCACATGAACCACGGCTTGGACGGATTGCTCGCCTTCTGGTTGCGGATCATCTCGATCGCGTGATCGGCGAGGTCCTTCGACAGGTGATAGCCCTGCTCCGGACCGTAGGGCTGTTCGACGAACTTGTTGTCTTCGACGAGATCGGGATACCACTGGTTCGTCTCGCCGCCCAGGAATCCGTAATAGCGATCGAAGCCGAGCTGGACCGGCCACTGGTGACGGCTGCCCCCGGGCGCGACGTCCTGCTCGGGAACGTTGTGATCCTTGCCGATCCAGTACGTGGCCCAGCCCGCGTCCTGCAGGACGTTGGCGATGGTCGCGCATTGCGCGGGGATGTAGCCGCTGGCGCCGGGGTATCCGTCGGCGGCCTCGGTGATGGAGGCCATTCCGTTCAGGTGGTGGTTGCGGCCGGTGAGGATCGTCGATCGCGTGGGCGAACACAGCGCGCAGGTATGCCACTGCGTGTACATGAGGCCGTTGTCCGCGAGCCGTTGCAACGTCGGCATGTTGATGCGCCCGCCAAACGGGGACCAGGCGGCGAGGCCCGTGTCGTCGTAGAGAACGAGCAGCACGTTCGGGGAGCCCTCGGGGGCACGCTTCGGCGTGAACGGGCTCCAATCGGACGTGGACTGACGGATGTCGAGGGCGATCTTGCCCTTGAACCCGGGCGGGGGACTCGGTGCAGTGAAGCCGGCGTTGTCGCTGGTCTTGCCGGACCCGGAGCATCCCGAACACGCCGCCACGACGAGACCAAGCACGATCGCTGCTGCGGCTCTCCTGGACATTGAGGTACCTCCTCCTCAGCCCGCGAAGCGGGGAAGGGCAAGCCTGTCGCGTGTGTATCGGGCAGGCGCCGAGGGTCGGTCTGGCGAGCATGACGACCCCGGTGCGGCCGGCGGGCCGGTCAGGCTACGCACAATGTGCGGTCGTTTCAAGACCCAGTGCTTGTAGCGATCATCGTCAGGGCCGGCGACGCATCTCCGCCCCCGCGAACGCATCGATCAGCCGCGCCACGTGGCGTGCGTGCGCGTGGTAGTGCTCGATCACGATGTTCTCGTCGGGCGCGTGCGCTCGCGTATCCGGGTAGCCGAGTCCCGCGGTCGCCACCGGCACCCCGAGCTCGCGGATGAACGCGGCGTTCGGGCCCGAGCCCCCCAGCATGGGCACGATCTGCATCGGCCGGCCGTACACGGGCTCGGCGGTCTTCGAGACCAGGGCGAGGAACGGATCATCGGGATCGGTGCGGCCGGCCGGCCCGCCGCCGAGGAACTGGATCTCGACGTCCGTGAAGCCACCGGCGTCGAGGTGAGCGCGCAGTGACTTCAGGACGCCGTCGATGGTCTGGTCCGGCACCAGGCGGAAGTCCACCTTGGCGGACGCGAACGCCGGCAGTACGGTCTTCGAACCGGCACCCTTATAGCCCGAGTCGAGCCCGCAGATCGTGCACGTGGGCTCGAATACCTCGGCGATCCGAAGCTCCTCGCCGCCGCTCAATCCGCGCAGGAAACGCTGGATGCCGTAGCGCTCACGCAACTCGCCGGATCGATCGGGCAGCGCGCGCATCAGCTCGCGGTCGCGCACCGACGGCTGGCGCACCGAGTCGTAGTAGCCGGGAATGCGAATGCGCTCGTCGAGACCTTTGAGCGACGCCAGCGCCCAGACGAGCCGCCACGCGGCGTTGGGGAAGATCGACCCGCCGAGCCCCGAGTGGACGTCGAGCTTCGCCGTGCGTACCGACAGCTCCACATAGCAGATGCCGCGCAGGCCGGCGTACTGCATGGGCGTGCCTTGTTCGTCGAGGGAGCCGAACTCCCACAGGCATGCATCGCCCGCAAGGCGCTCGCGGTTCTCGTGGATGAAGTCGGGCAGGTGGACGCTGCCGACCTCCTCCTCGCCCTCGACAACGAACTTGATGCGGCACGGCAGCTCGCCGCCCTGCGCGAGCAGCGCGTCGATCGCGAGCAGGCGCGCCACCAGGTGTCCCTTGTCGTCGCTCACCCCGCGGCCGAACAGCTTGCCGTCCCGGCGCGTGGGCTCGAACGGCGGCGAGGTCCACAGCTCGAGCGGCTCCGGTGGCTGGACGTCGTAGTGGTTGTAGACCAACAGCGTCCGGTCCGTGCGTCCGGCACGCTCTCCCAACACCACCGGCGGCCCTCCGCCGGGAGCGAGCTCGGTCTTGAAGCCGCGGCGCGCGAGCATCGCCGCCACCAGCTTCGCGCACGGCTCCATGCCGAGATCCTGCGCGGCGATGCTGGGCTGGGCGACCAGTGCGCTCAGCTCGGCCAGGCTCTTCTCGAGGTTCTCCTCGATGTGGCGATCCACGGCGGCGAAGTCGATCATTTCGAGCTCCGGGTTCGTTCGGCGGCTCTTACAGTTCCATTACGTGGGCCATCCTGACGCTAGTGTACGCTGCCGCGACATGGCCACTACCCACGTGCTCGACGCAATCCCTTGATTCGTGCCGAGCGGAATCCGAATCGCGACATCTGGCTCATCGCCTGGGCCCTGACGCTGGTCCTGCACGCGCTGGGGGTCCTTCTCTTCCGGAACCTCCCGGCGCCCACGCCCGCGAAGATGGTGCAACGGATCCAGCCCATCCAACTGGTGTTCGCCAAGCCCGGGCCCGAAGCGCGCAAGTCGGATCAGCCGCACATCTTTTCCGAGCTGCCCCCCGATCGGAAGGACGCGGCGCCGAAGCACGCCGACTTCCTGAGCAACGTCACGAGTCGAGCCCGCGACAACGCTCCGGGTGGCAGCGACGGCGCCATGCCGAAGATGCAGGGTGACGTCGACGCTCCGCTGGTGAAACTTCAGGCCGATGGTGGTGCTCCGCATCCGGCGACACCAACGCTCACCTCGCAGACCGCCGAGACGCCGCCGTCTCCTCGCGCGGGGGGATCGCTGGTGCGAAGGGATCCGGCGCCGGGCGGTGCCACGGGATTCACGACGTCGCCGGCGCCCCCCACGCACCCGGCGGCGAACGCGACTCCCCAGGAGCTCGGGGGCTCGGGGAGCTCCGACATCGATCAGCCCGAGATGGACAATCCCAACGGCAACGCGCAGCTCAGGGGCGACGTGAGCCTCAACACCGTCGCATGGGATTACGCCCCGTGGCTCCAGCGCTTCGGCCGCCAGCTCATGAGCCGTTGGATCCCGCCGCCGGCCTACTCGATCGGGCTCCTCAAGGAGGGAGGCTGGGCCGTGTTCGAGGTCGAGATCTCGCGAGCAGGGGAGATGCTGCACCTCCAGGTGCTGGAGGAGCAGGGGCACCCGTTGCTGAGGCAGGCCGCGGAGAGCGCCCTTCGCAACATGAACCCGATCGAGCGCCTGCCCACTGACTTTCCCGAGCCGACGCTGATCCTTCGCATCCGCATGATCTACCCGAGGATCCATCCCCGGTGACCCGTTGTCGGAACTCGTCCGCGTCCGGCCCATCGACGATGGGCCCGTTGCCTCACCCGCCGAACTGAGGAGAGCATTCCATTGTTGGATCTCATCGAGAAGTCCGGGCCCGTCTTCTATGCCCTCGCGTTCTGCAGCCTGATCGCCACGGCGGTCATCATCGAGCGCTTGATCGCGCTGCGGCGGAGTCGCGTCCTGCCCCGGCAGATCATCGACGTCGTCGAGGCCGTCCAGCCCGGGAAGGACCTGAGCGTGCCCCTGGAGGTCTGCCGCAGGAATCCCGGCGTGTTCTCCGACGTGATGCGGGCGGGACTCGAGAACGCGGACCGGGACTGGGAGGTGATGCGGGACGCGGTGATCGACGCGGGCCGTTCGGAGACCCCCGCGATCGAGCGGAACCTGTTCTGGCTCCAGACCGTCGCCCAGGCGTCGCCGCTGCTGGGACTGCTCGGCACCGTGTTCGGGATGATCCGGATGTTCTCATCGGTCTCGCTCCAGGGCCTGGGCGATCCGCAGGTGCTCTCGCACGGGATCAGCGAAGCCATGCTGGCCACGGCCGAAGGGCTGTGCATCGGCATCCCGGCGCTCGTCGCCTACAACTACTTCTCGTCGCAGGCGGAACGCTTCATCGCCGAGATCGAGGCGCATGCCGGCCGCCTGGTGTCGCGACTGCGTCCGCAGCGGGAGCAGGCCCGATGAGCGGCCTCGTGTTCCGCAGGCCACGGGCGCGGAAGCAGGTGGACCTGAACGTCACCTCGCTGGTGGACGTGCTGTTCCTGCTGCTGATCTTCTTCACGCTCACGAGCACGTTCAAGCGCGCGGGCGAGATCAACCTTCAGCTGCCCAAGTCGACCACCGGCCAGCCCGCCGCCTCGGGCGCGAACCAGGAGCCCGTGGACCTGGTCCTGACCGAGAAGGGCACGCTGTTCCTGGACGGATCGCCGACCACGTTCGACGCCGTGCTGCCGAGCCTGCGCGCCGTGCACGCGCGCCAGCCCGACCGGCAGGTGATGATCGAAGCCGAAGAGCGCGTCGGGCACGGGGAAGTCGTGCGACTGCTGGACGCCGTGCGCACCGCGGGGTTCACGGGCGTGGGGATCGGAGTGCGCAACGCGCAAGCGGCGTCCGGCGGACGCGCGCGCCCTTGATGCGCGCGGTCGGAACGCACGTCCGTGGCGGGGAGAAGGGCATCCGCACCCTTCCGGGGGATGGGTTGTCGCCGCCCTGACAACCGTTTAGGCTCCGCGCGATTCCAGCCACTTCACGTCGAGGCGCGCCAATCGCGCGTCGAGGAGACGCCATGGGTACCAAGAAGTGGTACAACACCTTCATCACGGTCGATCGCCCCGCGCCGGCGGCTTCCGCTCCGGCGGATCCCGCGCGCGCGGTCGCCGAGATCGCAGCCTCGATCGCGCCGGACACGCAGTTCACCTCGCACGTGAGCGACCCGAACGCGTTCGACCAGATCTATGCCGCCGCGGAGATCAGCTCGCCGCCGGGCGGCTACACGATCCTCAAGGTCGCCGACATGCTGCAGAGCGACCACATCCGCACGGCTCCGCCCGAGATGCGCAAGAACTCGATCCTGCTCGCGCTGGATGCCGCCGCCGTGCCGCTCAAGAGCGTGATCGAGGACGCGATCCGGCGCGACCGCGCGCTCGACACCTATGAACGCGTCCAGCAGAAGGCGTTCGAAGACCTGGTGGCGAAGAAGGCCGCGGAGACCAAGGACATCGAAGCCGAGATCGAGCGGCTGACGAAGGAGCGCCAAGCGCGGATCCAGGCGAATGCGGAGGCGGTGGCGAAGGAACGCGCCCGCGTCGACGACTGGCGGCTGCAGAAGCAGAAGGAAGAGCAGCGTATCGCGGATGCGGTCTCGTACTTCGTGACCGAGAACCCGATCACGACGACTCTATCGCCCGGCACGGGCGGGTCCAGCACGGATCCCGGTACCCGCGATACCAAGCGCTAGGCATTCCGCCCTCAAGGAGGCCCCGGCATGTGGAACCGGCTGAAGCGTGTCATCCGCTCGTTCGTCGGCTTCTTCGTCTCGACGGCTGAGAACCCGGAGCTGATCCTCGAGCAGAACATCCGCGACATGAACGACCAGGTGCCGCGGATGAACGAGAGCATCGCGATGGTCAAGGCCAACGTCACGCTGCTCGAGAAGGAAGAGGCCAAGTACCAGGGCGAGCTCGCCGACCTGACGTCCAAGGTGAGAGCCGCGATCCAAGCCGGGCGCGATGACATCGCTGCCAACTACGCCGTGCGGCTCGAGCAGCTCAAGGGTGCGCTGGCGCGCACCCAGGGCCAGCTGGTGACGGCACGCGCTGCGGCCGACAAGGCGATGGTGGTGAAGCAGGCGTTCCTGCGCGAGAAGGAACGCAAGACCCAGCAGGCACTCGACGCCATCCGGGACTACCGCCGCGCGCAGTGGCAGAAGAAGGTCGCCGACGCGATGGAGCAGTTCGAGGTCGCGGGCATCAGCGAGACGCACGACGAGATGGTGCGCAAGATCGAGGAGATGACCGCGGTCAACGAGGCGCGCATGGACATGGCGCTCGGCAACGTCGACGCCCAGAAGCTCAAGATCGAGGAAGAGGCCGAGGGCCTCCGTGCCAGCGAGCTGGTGAAGCAGTTCAAGGTCGAGATGGGGCTCGCCACGCCGCAGGCGCCGAGCCCGGCCGAGAAGACGATCGGCGAGAAGCAGCCCACCAAGACCACTTGATCCGCCCGCGCCGGCGTCCCAGGTCGCGGTTGGGGAGGTGTCATGGCCGTCAAGATCGAAAAGGGTGGATGGATCCTCATCTTCCTGGTCGGCATCGCGCTCGTTGGCTTTGGTCTGTACCGCTACGGAGTGCTCCCCATCGGCAAGCGGCCCGCGCCGCGCGCGGCGGGGGGCGGTGCGGCGTCGGGCCAGCTCGACACCAGCCAGCCGTTGACCACCGCGAGCACCGAGACGAAGGACGTTCGCATCCGGGTGAACATCTGGGTGGGCTGCGCAGCGGGGCTCGTCGCGAACGGTGGGCTCGAGACGGCGCCGGGCTCGATCTTCGCCGACGAAGGCCTGAACGTGTCGTTCAAGATCATCGACGACTGGACGGAAGGGGCGGCGGCGCTCGCCACGAACAACGTCGACGTGATGCTGACCACCGCCGACGTCTGGGCGAAGGACTACTCGCAGCTTCGTGACAAGGGCGCCCCGGCGCACGCCTTCTACATGGTCGACTGGTCGCGCGGCGCCGACGGACTCATCGGCAAGCAGGGCATCAACAGCATCGAGGACCTGTCGGGCAAGGTGGTCGCGTTCGCGCCGTACACGCCGTCGCACTTCCTGCTGTGGGACGGGCTCAAGTCGTCGTCCCTGACGACGCAGCAGCGCGACGAGATCTTCTCTCACGCCGTGCACACGAAGGACGGCATCGAGCCGGCGACGCTGTTCGCGCAGCAAAAGGTCGATGCCGCCGTGGCATGGGATCCGGACATGAGCGACGCCGTCGCGAAGCGCCCGGGGGCGAAGAAGGTCTACGACACGAAGGTCGCGAGCCACCTGATCGCGGACATCCTCGTCGTCAGCGACGAGTTCGCCGCCAAGAACCCGCAGACCCTGGTGAAACTGGCGCGCGGATGGCTCAAGGGTGGCCAGTTCATCGAATCGAATCCGGCGCGCGCCTATAGCCTGATCGGGACCATCAAGGACTTCAACATCCCCGAGGACCTGGCGAAGACGATGCTGGAGGGTGTGCGGCTCGCCGACTACGCCGAGAACGTGACCTTCTTCGGCAAGCCCGGCAGCACTTCGGACTACGACAACATCTTCCGCCGCGCCCAGGAGATGTATCGCGAGGAGCGGATCATCAAGCACGCCGCCGATACCGAGGGCAGCGTCGACCGGCGCTACCTGGCGAGTCTCACGAGCGACTTCTCCACCGCGTCCAGCGAACCGCCGACCCAGTACAGCCCGCCGAAGTCGGGCGAGCAGCCGATCGCGACGCAACGGCGCTCGATCTACTTCGACGTCAACTCCTCGGCGTTGAGCGTCGACTCCCGCGCCGTCGTCGACGAGATCGGCGACATGATGCGGGCGTATGAGAACACCGTCGTCGACATCCTCGGCAACACCGACGCCACCGGGCCCCACGAGCTGAACGTCCGGCTCTCGCGCGAGCGCGCGCAGATGGTGAAGCGCTACCTCATGGACAAGTACCACTTCCCCGACGAGCGGATGCGAGCGATCGGCAACGGCCCCGACCAGCCGGTGGACACGAACGACACACCGGAAGGGCGCGAGAAGAACCGTCGCACCGACATCAAGATCTATCCCAATCCGTCGCACTGACGCGGGGCGCCTTTGAGCTCGAGCCTGTTCGCCATCCGAGGTCGCCTGCCGGCGGGGCTCCGCCCCGTGCTCGCGCTCGTCGCCTGGCTGGTGGTGATCGCGGCGTGGATCGCCGTCACCGAGTCGAAGCTGCTTCCGGTCATGGCGCTGCCGAAGCCCTGGGGCGTGCTGCAGGCGCTGGGCCGGCTGTGGACCGACTACGACCTGCTCGGAAACGTGGCGCAGAGCTGGTGGCGGATCGCGCAGGCGTTCTTCTGGTCGGCGGTGGTCGCGATCCCGCTCGGTCTTGCGATGGCCAGCTTCGGGTGGTTCTACCAGCTCGTGAACCCGATCGCGGCGCCCATGCGGGCGATGCCGATCACCGCGTTCCTCCCTGCGTTCATGGGGTTGTTCGGCATGGGCGAGGAGATGAAGATCGGGTTCCTGATCTTCGGCATGTTCTTCTACCTGCTGGCGGTCGTCGTCGAAGAGGTGAACCGCGTCGACGACAGCCTGCTCGAGACGGCCTACACGCTGGGCGCCCGCAAGATCGATGCGCTGTGGTTGCTGTTCCGCGCCGCGTTTCCCGGCATCTTCAGCTCGTTCCGGATCCTGTACGACATCGGCTGGACGTACGTGATCCTGGCGGAGACCGTGAATGCGCGGAAAGGCGTGGGCTACATGGTCACGGCGGCCTACAAGGTGCTGGACTTCGACCGCGTCTACGCCGGGATCATCGCCATCGGCGTCGCGGCGTTCCTGTTCCGGTGGCTGCTCACCCTGAGCGAGCGCCGCCTGTTCCCGTGGCGGCGCCCCCCGGGCGTGCTCGAGAGCGCGCCGGCCGCCGTGGCCCGCCCGCGCGGCAGGGCACCCGTCCATGGCTGATCGTCCGAGCAAGATCAGCGTCCGCAACGTCTCGCGCCAGTTCGTGAACGCGCAGGGCGAGACCGTCGAGGCGTTGAGGAACATCAGCTTCGAGATCGAGGACCTCGTCGACAGCGGCCGCGACGTGGGCGAGTTCCGCGTGATCCTCGGCCCCTCGGGCTGCGGCAAGTCGACCTTGCTCCGGATCATCGCCGGGCTCGATGAGCCGACGGCGGGCGAGGTGTTCGCGCACGGCAGCAAGGTCACGGGCCCGGGCCGCGACCGCGGCATGGTGTTCCAGAAGTACACGTCGTTCCCGTGGCTCACGGTCGAGGAGAACATCGCCTACGGCCTGCGCCTCGAGCGCGCGCCGGCGGACAAGACGCGCGAGACGGTGCGGCAGCTCATCCAGGCGGTCGGGCTCACGGGCTTCGAGCGCGCCTATCCGGACACCCTGTCGGGCGGCATGCAACAGCGCGTCGCGATCGCCCGCTCCCTCGCGGTCCGCCCCGAGGTGATCCTGATGGACGAGCCGTTCGGCGCGCTCGACGCACAGACGCGCGGCGACATGCAGACCCTGCTGCTCGAGATCTGGGAGGCGACCGCCAGCACGGTCCTGTTCGTCACCCACGACGTCGAGGAGGCGCTCTACCTCGCCGACCGCATCTTCATCATGAGCGCGCATCCGGGGACGATCGTCCAGGATCTCGGCGTCCCGTTCGGCCGGCCGCGCCGGCCGGAGATGAAGATGGGCGAGCAGTTCCACGAGCTCCAGGCCGACATCCTCGCGCATCTCCGCCGCTCGCCTGGCCGCGGCGAGGTCCGAGTGAGCGTCTGACATGGCGCCGGACGCGCCTCGACCCGACGGCTTCGAGACGCCCGACGCGCGCGAGCCGAACTACGTTCGGGCGGCGTTCCACAACCAGTACAACTGGATCATGCTCGCCGCGGTGGCCGGGTTCTCGCTGTTGTCCTTGAATCCGCTGCCGCTCGTGATCGGCGCCGGAGCCGAGCTCATGTACCTGAGCGTGGTGTCGCAGAACCAGCGCTTCCAGCGGCTCGTGCGCGCGAAGCTCGGCGCGCGCCGGCGGGAGGTGACCGACGAGCAGTTGCACGAGGCGCTGGGCCTGCTCACGCCCGACCGGCGGGACCGCTTCAACTCCATCGAGAGGATGTGTGCCGCCATTCGCGAGAATTACCGCCAGCTCTCGGTCGGCTCGCAGATGATCACGAACCAGATGCAGGACCGGCTCGATGGGCTCCGCCTGGCGTTCCTGCGACTCCTGATCGCGGGCCAGCAGCACGGCGAGTACCTGAAGAACTTCGACGCCGCCGCGATCGACAAGGCGCTCGGCCAGCTGAACAACGCGGACGCGGGCTCCGACAAGGTCGCCGCGATCAACCAGAAGCGGATCGAGATCCTGCACATGCGCCTGGAGAAGCTGAAGCGGATCCGCGAGAACCGCCAGCTCATCGAGGCTCAAAGCGCGGCCATCGAGGACGTGCTCGGGTTGATCCGCGACCAGTCGATCACGATGCACGATCCGCAGTCCGTGAGCGATCAGCTGGGCGAGCTGGTGCAGGACGTCGAGCACACCGAGAGCAGCGTGCGCGAGGTGGAGTCGCTGTTCGATTCGCCCTCACCCGAGGAAGTGCGCGCGCTGCCGCCGGATGCGATCCCGGCGCGGCCGCCCGCGGGAAAGGCGAAGGCCTGAGATGACCGAATCGTCCGCCCCAGCCGCCGCCAACCTGCCCGCCTGGGCGCAGGAGCTCTCGCACAAGTACTACTCGCGCACGTTCGCCGTGTTCGTGCTCCACGGCAACGTGCACGATCTGGTGCCGAATGGCGCCGGGGACTACGTGCCGCTCGGCCGGTTCCTGAACGAGGCACTGTTCGCCCGGCGCGAACTCGTGTTGAGCTACGACCGCGGAGGCGGCATCGCGTTCGCGAAGCCGGACATGCAGGCCGACTTCAGTGCGGCGCTTGGCGGCTACGACAGCTTCCACGGCACGAACTACGTACGCGCCCTGCCGCGCAATCCGGATGCGGTGCTCGGGCTGCTCGACAACTATCTGAGGCTCCGGATCCAGGACCACCGCAAGCTGGCGCTGACGATCGATTTCGCCGAGACGATCGCGCCCGCCGGTGACGTGTCGATGATGTCCGCCGAGGACCGGAATGCCCTGGTGATCCTCAAGCGCTGGGCGCAGAGCCCGCTGCTGCTCCAGGCCGACGTCACGATCTGCCTGATCGCCGAGAACAAATCGGACCTGAACCCGGGGCTGGTGCAGCATCCGGGGGTGGCGACGCTCGAGGTGCCGCTGCCGGACGAGTCCGATCGCGCGGAGTTCATCCGCGCCGAGCTGGCAGCACGCCCGCTGCCCGCGGGCTCCGAGACCGGCGTCGATCTGCTCGCCAAGCTCACCGCGGGGCTCAAGCGGATCCAGATCCAGAGCCTGATCGCCGCAGCGGCCGAGAGCCGCCAGCCGCTCACGATGCGCGTGCTCCTCGACCGCAAGAAGGAGGTCATCGAGGCCGAGTGCGCCGGCATGCTCGAGTTCGTGCAGAGCCGGTTCAACCTCTCGAACGTCGCCGGTCTCACCGAGGCCAAGACGCGCCTGCAGAACGCGGCCACGGCGATCCATGCCTCGCGGACCGAGGTGCTGCCGATGGGCTACGTCGTGTGCGGTCCGGTGGGGACGGGGAAGACATTCCTGGTCACGTGCTTCGCCGGCGAGGTCGGGATCCCGGCGGTGACGCTCAAGAACTTCCGCAGCATGTGGCAGGGCGTCACCGAGGGGAACCTCGAGCGCGTGCTGGCACTGCTCAAGGCGATGAGCCCGATCGCGGTGATCGTCGACGAGGCCGATGCCCAGCTCGGCGACCGGTCGAGCGACGGCGACAGCGGCGTCTCGAACCGCGTGTTCGCGCAGATCGCGCAGTTCATGGGCAACACGGAGTTGCGCGGCAAGGTGGTGTGGTTCCTGCTGACCTGTCGGCCCGACCTCCTGCCCGTCGACCTCAAGCGACAGGGCCGCGCCGAGGAGCACCTGGCGTTGTTCTACCCCGAATCCGGGGAGGAGCGCCGCGCGCTGCTTCGGGCGATGCTGCGCAAGTCGGGCTCGAAGGTCGCAGCCGATGACATCGAGGCGCTCTTCGCGGACACGTCGCTGGCGTTGTCCGGCGCCGACATCGAAGCGATCCTCACCCGCGCGCGGATGAAGAGCGCACTGGAGGGCGACGCGGATGTCGACGCGGCCGACGTCCGCGCGGCGCTCGAGGACTTCGTGCCGCCATCGTACCCGACCGAGATCGAGCTGCAGACCCTCGTTGCCGTGCTCGAGTGCACGAGCAAGAGCCTGCTCCCGGTGCGCTTTCGCAACATGGACCGCGCCGAGATCGTCCGCCGGGTCGAGGCGCTGAAGTCACTGGTCCGCGACTAGCCACGGACGACGCACCACGCACCTCGGGATCCATGGGCGTGGGGATCGGAGTTCGGGACGCTCAGCGGGTACTGCCGCCGCGATAGCTTTCTGCCACGAGCCAGCCGGCAGCCGTGAGCGCCCAGGAGTCGACGATCTCGTCCCAATTCGCCGCGTCAGGCCCGGCGATCAGGATGGGTCCCCACACGAGCAACGTGAACAGTCCCATCTGCAGCGCGGAGAGTGTGGCCGCGAGCCGCCCGAACCGGCCGAGGACGATCGCGACGCCGGCCACCACGAATGCGGTGCCGGTGAAGTAGGCCCACGCCAGGTGCCAGGGCAGCCACGCCGGCACCATGCTCACCGTGCGCTGGAGGAACGTGAAGTGCGCGACGCCGAACGGGATCAGCCCGACGCCGTAGAGCACGCTCGCGATCCGCAAGCCCCGGTTGCCGGTGGCGAAGCCCAGGCGCGAACCAACACGGTCGCCTGCGAACCAGACGAACAGGACCCACGCACCCGCCGTCATCACCGCGGTCTCGCCGCAGACCCACCACGCCTCCGAGGCCCTGGGCGCGCGCACGAGGAGCGGCAAGCGGAAGAGCAACATCCACAGCACCAGGAAGCCGAGCAACACGCGTGACGCGATGGCGGCCGCGCGCCGCCACATCAGACCGAGGCCAGAGCCCAGGGAGATGAACGCGCACAGCCAGGCCACGGTGGCTCGAGCGGGAAAGCCCTTGGGGACGCCGGTCCAGACCGGGACGAAGTCCTTCCGCACCAGCCCCGTGATTCCGAGCGCGACCAGGCTCGCAGCGAAGATCACGCGGCCGAGCGTCGCAGTGCGCGTGGCGCCTGAGTCGGCGGCCTTCATGGGGTCAGCCATGCAATGCGCATGATGCCGGAACGAGCCCACGAGAACGAGGCCTTTAATGCTTTCCGGCCCTTCCATTTGCAGGAATCCGCCGCCGGCTAAGGTCGAGGTCCCCTCGCGCCGATAACTAGGCGGTCCCCGAAGCCATCAGCGCATCGCCCCGATGGAAGAGGTTCGGCTTCGCGGCACGCCACTACGGCGTCGAGCGAGACGCTCGTCTCGCGTCAAACTGGGAGGGAAAGACCACATGATGCGGAAGTCTGCGTACGCGATTCTGCTCGCGATGGGATGCATCACGGCCATGGCGGCCACGGCCTCTGCGGCCACGGTCGGCGGCGAGGTGTTCGGTGCGTTCAACACGCACTCGATGAAGGATTGGAACGACCGCGTCGTCGCCCCGGCGAACCAGTCCGGCGGCAACATGGACAACTTCAGCAACGGCTACAGCGGCGGGCTCGGCCTGCGCGCATGGCCGAACAGCAAGTGGATGCTGTCCGCGACCTGGGAGCCGCTGTTCGTGAGCCGTGAGGAGAAGGTGAGCGGCGACAAGGCGAACCTGGACGCGAATGCGTTCGAGGCGACCGCGGGCTACTTCTTCCCGAGCCACACGCCGGCGAAGTTCGGTCTGGCCGCGGGTCTCGGTTACTACTCGATGAACGGCAAGATCGAGAGCACCTCGGATCTCAAGCTCGAGGGCAGCACGGTCGGGTTCCACGTGATGGGCCTCATGGAGTACACGGTGAAGCCCGGCTTCGCGTTGACGGGTAGCGCGGGCTATCGCGTGGCGAAGATCAAGGACACGCAGGTCCAGAACGTGTCGGCCTCGCCGGAGCTGGCGACCGACTATTCCGGCCTGACGCTCCGTGCCGGCATGGCGTTCTACCTGCCCGGCGTCAGCAAGTAAGTCGTCGTTTCTGTAGTTCGGGAGCCGGACCCTTCGGGGTCCGGCTCCTTCTGTCTTCAGGGTCGCGTATCCTCTCGAGGCGCAGGTCCGACCATCGCCCAAACCGTGGAGACCACCGCATGCCCGACGCCCTCTACGACACGATCGGGCGGGGTTACGCTCGCCAGCGTCGCCCCGATCCACGGATCGCGTCACGATTGATGGCAGCGCTCGGTGGCGCGCGCTCGGTACTGAACGTCGGCGCCGGCGCGGGCGCCTACGAGCCGACGGATCGATCGGTCGTCGCGGTCGAGCCCTCGGCGGTCATGATCGCCCAGCGCGCGAGCGGTGCAGCACCCGCCGTACAGGCCCGGGCGGAAGCGCTGCCGTTCCGCGACCAGGCGTTCGATGCGGTGATGGCGGTACTGACGCTGCATCACTGGACGGACCGGGCGCGCGGGCTCGCCGAGTGCGCGCGCGTGGCCCGCCAGGGCGTCGTGCTCCTGACGTGGGACCCCGGGGCCGATGCGTTCTGGCTCGTGCAGGACTACCTGCCCGCGTTCGCGGAGATCGATCGGCGCCAGTTCCCACCCATGTCGGGGTACGGGGAGGCATTCGGGGATGGCGCGCGCGTCGAGGTGGAAGCGGTTCCGGTGCCGCGCGACTGTGCCGACGGATTCCTCGGCGCCTACTGGGCGAGACCGGCCGCCTATCTCGATCCGGCGGTGCGAGCGGGGATCTCCTCGTTCGCGCACCCGGGTACCGAGGCGGGCCTGGAACGGCTGGCTGCGGACCTGGCGTCGGGCGCGTGGAACGCCAGGCATGGACATCTGCTCGAGGCCAACGCGCTGGATCTCGGCTATCGGCTGGTCGTCGCGCAGCTGGCGAAGGCGTGAAGCCGGCCCGGCGGCGGAGCCCTCTCTGGCCCCTGCCGCCGGTCACCGCTCAGCTGAGAAAGCGCCTGCGCAGCTCCGGCGGCATCACCGGGCATTCGGCGGGAGGCGGGAACCAGCGCTTCCGCCTCGCGGCCACGAACGAGTAGACGCCGTCGCGAAGCGGCTTCGGGACCACCATGAAGCCATAGAGAAGCGGCCATGGCGCCGCGAGCCTGCGGCAGATGCGCAGCGCGGCGGTCGACCGCGTGTAGCGCTCATCGCCTTCCACGAGGACGATCGTCTTCAGGTCCGTGTCCGACATGTCCAGTGCCGCCAGCTGCCTGCGGCCACCTTCCGACTGCAGTGTCGCGAACTGGAAGTACTCCGAGCGGTCGCCTCGCAGCACGAACTGGACGAAGCGATCGCACAGGCCGCATTCGCCGTCGTAGTAGAGCGTGGCGTGCTGGCGGACCGGCTGCGGCACGCGATCCACCTCCACCTCCGGTGCGGGCACCCGTGCGCGCCACTTGGCCTCGGGCGTGCGTCCGTACCACAGGTCCAGGATGCGCTCGACCGGGAAGAAGGCCAGGTACATCACGCTGCTGAGCTGGTAGTGGAACGTGATGTGCATCACGGCCAGGATGCCCCAGTGCATGAAGAAGGCGTTGATCGACCACAGCCAGCCCAGGCGTTTGTTGAAGAGCGCCAGCGGGGCGAACAGCGGCATGCGCAACGGCTGCCGACCGGGCGCCACCACGAACAGCGCGAACGCCGCGATCGCGAACAGGTTCACGAGGTCGATCAGGGCCGTCTGGCCGGGTCCCGCGGGCACGCACAACGGCGCCAGGATCACGGCGAGAACGACGTAGGCACGACCGCCGCGGTTCCGCGACCTCGTGTCCGCGGCGGGGACCGGGAGGCCGGAGGCCCGCGGTTGCGAGAGCGCGACGCTCATGCGGGCAGCGTTTCGTGCAGCGCCTGGAGGACCCCCCGGGTGCCGCCCATCCGCTCCCCGGAGACGCGCAGCAGCCTCGACATCTCCTCGCGCACCTGGGCGACGTCGTGCTGGCTCACCGCGCGCAGGATCTTCGGGTGTTCCGACTTCCACACGGTTTCGTGGTCGTTCAGCAGCTTCTCGAACAGCCGCTCGCCGGGGCGCAGCCCGGTGATCTTGATCTCGATGTCCTTGCCCGGCGTCAGGCCGTAGAGGCGGATGAGCGCCTTCGCCATGTCGAGGATGCGGATCGGCTTGCCCATGTCGAGCACGAACACCTCGCCCCCGCGACCCAGGCTGGCCGCGTGCAGGATGAGCTGCACCGCCTCCGGAACGGTCATGAACAGCCGCGTCACCTCGGCGTGCGTCACCGTGACGGGGCCCCCGCGCTCGATCTGCTCGCGGAACAGCGGCAGCACGCTGCCGCTCGAATCGAGGACGTTGCCGAAACGCACCGTGAGCAGCTTGGTGCGCGAGCCGTTCTTCATCACCTGCAGCGCCAGCTCGGCCAGGCGCTTGGAAATGCCCATCATGCACACCGGCTCCACGGCCTTGTCGGTGGAAATGAGCACGAACAC
>Ga0209811_10000427_pt1 | contig 18006 bp, 12 predicted proteins | sample Coa_R1_6_FD_187161 | JGI IMG/M metagenome (GOLD analysis project Ga0209811, IMG submission 187161) | Surface soil microbial communities from Centralia Pennsylvania, which are recovering from an underground coalmine fire. - Coalmine... | ecosystem: Environmental > Terrestrial > Soil >...
ATGCGTCCGTAGCTGATGGCGGTGAAGAGCATGGCGACCATCGCAATGAGGATGGTCGTGACCACATGTCCGTGGCCGCGGTCGCTCAAGACGCCGAACACCGACATCGGCGCCACCGGCTGAATGACGATCACGCCGTAGAGAATCAGGTCCCAAAGAGTGAGAGTGCGCCGCAGGCGAGGTGCGCTGGCGGAGGTGGTGCTTGGATTAGTGGCCATGGGCTCCTGGTGTCAGTCGCTAGTCGCTAGTCGTCAGTGGTCAGCAAGGCTCGACAACCTACTTCACATGGTCGATGGAGCGACGGGCGTCCTCGCCCGTCGGCACGAGGACCGTCGCAAGCGCCACTCAGTGTACATTCCACCCGCTTACTTCTACGACAGGTTTTGCATTCCCCAATTCACTAGTGCGGTAGCTGGCGGTGAGTTCGCGCTTTTCTCCAGGCAACAGCGAAACGTAGTTGTCTTCCCAGACAACCGGCACAATCTCCGCTCCGCCCTTGGTTTTGCTGACTTTCACATGGACAAAAAATGCGAGCGACTTGCTCGGATTCTCGAGCGTTACATGCGTGATTGATTCTTCGCCCTGTTGGACCGTACGGTTGGTCGTCTTGAGATCCACTCTTGGTAGCTTGCTCAGCGCCGTGTAGTCAGCGAATTGCGATGTGGGCGTGGTGAACCAGTTTGATTTTTCCCAGTCCAGCGTCTCCGGCTTGGTCGAAAGCCAGTAGAAATTTGATCCGACAAGTTTGCCCGAAGCATCCTGCAAACGAAGCACAAGGAAGTAAACCGGGCTGGCCTCATCGAGCGCAGGCAGCGTCAGGATCTTCGCTGTGCTGTCGGCGGTCACGTCGACGGGCGAGTCCTGCGAAAACTTTTCCGCCATATCCAGGTTGTAGAGCTTCGTGGTGAGCTTCAGCCCCTTCACATCTTCATAGCGGCTACTGACGATCCACACCGACCGGTCATCGTAGGCGTACATCGGGTGTAACGGTTCCATGGCGCGCTTGGCGCCAAAGTAGCCGCCTCCCGGACGCAGGTAGTAGTCGTACAAGTGCCAGATCACCGAGGGCCACGCGTTGTTCAGCATCCATTGAATGACCCCTGTCGAGGTGTACTTGTTGTGGCTGTACGCTTCGAACATCGCACGGATGCCCTCGTAGTTCATCAGCTGCGCTTTGCGAACGTAGTCGTCAAGCGTGTCCGCCTTGCCGTAACGGGCAGTGAGCGCGTCGCTATAAACGTGAATGTCCTTAAACTCGCCGCCGCCCGCGTGGTAGTTCCACCAGTCGTCGATTGGCCAGAGGTGGTCTTTGCCTAGCATGGTGCGCAGCGAGTCGAGTTCCGGCACGGCCGGGCCGGGACTGGTTTCGGTGTTGAAGCCGTAGGCTCCGCCGCAGCCGCCGGGATTGCAGTGGTGGTTGCCGTCGATCTTGTCCTCGGACCAGTACGAAGGCGCGACGTACTCGTACGGCCCAGTCATCTTTACGCCGCTCTCGCCTGAGACCGTGGTGGGCTTGGCGGTCGCGGAAGAGACGGTTGGGTTAGGGAAGTGCAACTCCTTCTCGACCGCCAGGTACATTTCCTCCACGTCGGGCGGCGGAGGATTGTCGCTCCCATTCAGCCACATCACCACGCTGGGATGATTGCGCAGCCGGTAGATCTGATCGGTCAGGGAAGCCTTGGCGATGTCGAAGTCCTGCGGCTTCCATTTCGCCCAGTGTTCCCAGTGATCGCAGCAGCACCATCCGGCCATGATGAGGACGCCCTCGCGGTCGGCGCGCTCAAAAAATTCGTCGGTCTCGAGCTTGCCCTCGAGGCGGATGGTGTTCAGGCCCATGTCGCGGACGTAGCGGAACTCGTCGGCCAGGCGCTGGGAGTTCTCGCGCAGCATCATGTCGGGAGACCAGCCGCCACCGCGGATCAGGATCTTCTTGCCGTTAATGGAGAAGACGCGGCGCTGGTTCTCGTTCAACTGCGACGTCACTTCGCGGATACCGAACTTCGTTTCCGCATGGTCCGATGTCTTGCCGTCAGCGACGAACTCCATCTTCAAAGAGTAAAGTTCAGGCTTGCCCATCTGCACGGGCCACCAGAGGCGGGGTGCGGTGAGATTCAACTGCGAGAACTTGTCGGGATCGAAAGTGACATCTTTGTTTTCGCCTGGCGCAAGCTCTACGTCCTGCGAGAATTCAATTTTGTCGATGGCGCCTTTCAACGTTCCTTTCACTGCTTCTCTGCTGCCGTTCTTCAGAAGGGCCGTCGCGGTGAGTTGCGCGTTGCCCGAAGCGTCCACATGCGAGACGACGGTCGGGTAGCGCAGCGCGACAGGGCCACTGGCGCTGAGGTAGACAGCGCGCCACAGGCCCATATTTTTGTCCGGAGGCGCGGGGTTCCAATCGACGAACGTGATGGCCAGATCGTTCTCTGTAGGGGCGAAGACTTCCACGGCCAGAACGTTTTCGGCGCCATGCTTTATTGACTCGGTGACGTTGAATTCGTAGGTGCGCCAGGCTCCAGCGACGTCATCAGACTTGGCAATCTGTTTCCCGTTGAGCCAGATATTCGCCCGGTAGTTGATTCCGCGAAAGTTCAGCCACAGGGTCTTGCCCTTGTAGCCGGCAGGCACGGAAAATGTTTTTCGGTACCACCACGAAAGCAAGTACGGGCTGTCGGGCGCCATCACAATGTTTGAGAAGTTTGCGCCGATTGGATACGTGACGCCGGGCATCTGGCGCAGGTTCATGCCGTAAGTCGGGTCGGGCAGGACCTTGATCTTCACGAGTGCGCTGACGACCGTAGTGGGCACCGTGACCGGATACCATCCCTTGGGCAGGAACCCGGGTTTGGAGAGAACCTCACCGCTTTGATCGACCTTGCGCGACGACTGGAGCGTCCAGCCGCCATTGAGTTCGAGTTTACCCGCGTTCGCGGTAGCGCGCGGTGCCTTTTCCTGGCCCACGGCGGCAGAGAGCAGTAGAGCGAAAGACAGAGAGACTGCGTAAAAGAAGGAACGAAGTTTCATGGATGAGTCCTCGTGAACGGAGGTCGAGAAACGGGAACGCCAATGGCGAGCAAGATGCCCAGTTGGATAGCACGTTTTATTGATACGTTTCAATAGCTGTTTTTCCGAGAGTAATTTGCGGCCAGCCCGCACGCCACCCGGAATCGGGACCGCCAACGTCTTAAGAGCCCCTTAGTTTATAATCTTCTATTCCGCCCCCCAAACATTCTGGAGTGAACACGACAACATGATTCGTTTTCTACAAACCCCTGGACCGACCAAAAAGATTATCCTGAGCAGCCTTCTGCTGATTATTTGCGGCGGTATGGTCATCACGCTGATTCCCGGTGGGTTGGGCTCCGACATTATGGGGCAGCCCAGCACGGGAGTGGTCGCCAAAGTAGCCGGGCAGGACATAACCGTTCAGGAAGTTCGTGACCGCGCACGCGCCCTCGCCGAACAGCAGGTCGCCCAGTACGGTCCCATGGGCAAGCAGTTGCTGCCCATGATCATGCCGCGCGCCATCCAGCAGTCGGTGGAGCAGATGATCACTGGCAAGGCCATCGTTTCCGAAGCTGATCGCATGGGTCTCAAGGCGACTGATGAAGACGTCCGCGACGAACTGCAGCATGGGGTCTACGCAGCGACTCTCTTTCCGGACGGGAAGTTCATCGGCGAGCAGGCTTACGAGAATCTGCTGCAAAAGGCAAACCTGACGGTTTCAGCATTCGAGTCCGACGTAAAGAACGAGATTCTCGAGCGCAAGCTGGCGGCCCTGATCACGGGCAGCGCGTCCGTGTCGGACGCTGATCTCCGCCAGGAGTTCCAGAAGCGCAACACCAAGGTGAAGTTCGACTACGCCGTGCTGTCGCAGGACGACATCCGCAAGGGGCTGCATCCGACCGACGAAGAGCTCAAAGCCTTCTACACGCGCAACCAGTCGCGCTATAAGGACTCCATCCCCGAGAAGCGCAAGGTCCAGTACGTCTTCCTCGATAAGAGCAAGATTCTCAGCCAGATACAGGTCTCGCCAGAAGACTTGAAAGCGTACTACGAGAAGAATCGCGATCAATATCGCGTTCCCGACGAAGTGAAAGTTGCCCACATCGAGATCAAGACCCCCCAGCCCGCAGCCGATGGGAAAGTCGACGAGAAGGCCGTCGAAGAGGCCCGCAAAAAGGCGGAAGACGTCCTCAAACAGTTAAAGGGTGGTGCGAAGTTCGAGGATCTGGCCAAGAAGTACTCCGAGGATCCAAGCGGAAAGCAAGGTGGCGAAGTGGGCTGGATAGGCCGGGGGCGCACCGCGGCGGAATTTGAGAAGACGGCGTTCTCGCAAGCTCCAGGACAGACCAGCGACCTGGTGAAGACTGGCTACGGATTCCACATCATCCGCACCGAAGACAAGCACGAAGCGCACACCAAAACCCTCGACGAAGTGAAGGCCGAAATCGAGCCTTTGATTAAGCAGCAGAAGGCTTCCCGGATGATGGACAATGCCGGCAATTCGTTGCTCGAGCAGGCGCGCAGCCAGGGCCTCGAGAAAGCTGCTGCCGCCAAGAACTTGAATGTGGTCACCACCGACTTCGTCGGTCGCAGCGACGTGCTGCCCGGGATCGGAGCGTCTCCCCAGTTGATGGATGCGATCTTTTCCGAGCGGGAGAAGTCTCCGCCCGACATGGCACAGCTGAGCCAGGGCGCGGTGGTGTTCGTGGTCGACGGCATCAAGCCGCCAGCCACGCCTTCCTTCGAAGAGATTCGTTCCAAGGTGGACGGCGAGTTCAAGAATGAGCGCGCGAGCATCCTGCTCAATCAGAAAACACAAGAACTTTCTGACCGTGCCAAGTCGGAGCATGATCTGAGGAAAGCGGCGAAGGAACTGGGCGCCACCATGAAGACCAGCGACTTCGTCCTTCCCGATGGCCAGGTACCGGATGTCGGCAGCATGGCTGGGCAGGCTTCGGTTGCGTTCTCCATGAAGCCGGGCGAGATCAGCGGCCCAGTGAATGCCGGAAATAATGGCGTGGTGCTTTCGGTTCTCGAGAAGCAGGAACCGACCGACCAGGACTTCGCGGCCAAGAAGGATCAGATCCGCGACAACCTGCTGCGCGCCAAGCAGCAGGATATTTTCGAAATGTTCATCTCGAACCTGCGCCAGCAGATGGAAAAATCCGGCAAGATCAAAATCAACGAGCAGGAAATGAAGAACCTCACTAAGGGCCAAGGCGGTGCGGACGTCGGCTTCTAGCACTCAACCGCGGGCACGCTCTGGCGTGCCCGCCATCATTCCGCAACGTAACTCCTCAATGTAAGAACCGGGTGATCTCCGAAGAGCCATGCCATTCGCGCGCGCCACAGGAATTCTGCTGCATCCCAGTTCGCTTCCTGCGCGCGGGGGCATCGGTGATTTCGGACCCGCGGCGTACGAGTTTGTCGACTTTCTTGCGGCAGCCGGACAGGGGTTGTGGCAAGTCCTGCCTCTCGGGCCGCTAGGCTACGGCAATTCTCCGTATTCGGCCACGTCGGCGTTCGCCGGCAATCCACTCCTGATCAGTCTCGAACGTTTGGCGCAACACGGCTGGATCGACCCCGGCCGCGTCGCCAACCTGCCCGAAGCCAATGGTCCGGTGGAGTACGAGAAAGTCTTCTTCAGCAAGATGCCTTTACTGGCCGAAGCGGCGCGCAACTTCTCGAAGAACATGCACGGTGACGCTCGCGCCCGCTTCGAGCGCTTCTGCAGCGAGAACAAGGACTGGCTCGACGACTTCGTGCTCTTCGATGCGCTGCGCGCCCATCACAAGCTGTCCAACTGGAACGAGTGGCCCCATGATCTCGCCTTCCGCGAGCCGGCCGCACTCGCTCGCGTGCGCCAGCAGATGGCCGAGGAACTCGTCTGGCGAAGCGCCTTGCAGTTTGCCTTCGCCGAACAATGGCGCGCGTTGCGCCAGCATTGCGCCCGCCGCTCGGTGCGCGTGGTCGGCGACATCGCAATCTTCGTGAACTACGACAGCGCCGACGTCTGGACCCACCCGGAATTTTTCCGGCTCGACCGGGACCGCAATCCGGAAGTAGTGTCCGGCGTCCCGCCCGATTTCTTCAGCGAGACCGGACAGCGTTGGGGCAATCCGCTTTATCGCTGGGACGTGATGAAGCAGCAAGGCTACGCCTGGTGGGTGGCGCGACTGCGCGCGGTCACCCAGCACTGCGACTACATTCGACTCGATCACTTCCGCGGGTTCGAGCAGTTCTGGGAGATTGACGCCAGCGAGCCGACCGCCATCAACGGCCGCTGGGTCGATGGCCCGAAAGACGACTTGTTCGCGAAAGTGCAGGAGGCGCTCGGCGGCCTGCCCTTCTTCGCCGAAGACTTGGGCTACATCACTCCCGAAGTCCACGCCCTACGCAAGCGCCTGCAGATGCCCGGAATGGCCGTCCTGCAATTCGGCTTTGTTGACAAGGGCGCCCACATGTACCTGCCGCAGCAGTTGACGCCCGAGACGGTGATTTACACCGGCACGCACGACAACGACACGCTAGCCGGATGGTGGAAGAGCGGGGCCACCAAAGAGGAGCGGCACAACGCCGAATGTTATTTCGGCAAGTCCAACGACGGAATTCATTGGTCATTCATTCGCGCGGCGCAAGCTTCAGTGGCCAGCCTCTCGGTAATTCCCGTGCAAGACCTCCTCGGCCTGGGCAGCGAAGCGCGCATGAACATGCCCAGCGAGCGCGGAGGCAACTGGCGTTGGCGCCTGCAACCCGGCGTGTTGACCCCTGAGCTTGCGAAGAAGATGGCCGCGCTTGCCGAAGTCACCGACCGTTCGCCCGAGCCTCTGCCCGAACCTCCCGCCGAGGAATTTGCCGCCTAGCTGCGGGTCCGCAAAATTGGTGGGCTAATTCCGCGCACCGGTTACTTCGGTGCTTCCCCTCTCTGACATTCACGAACATTTCATTTGGCTTTCATCACCCGTCAAATTGGCTGCGCTACGAATGGCAGCATGCCCATTCTCCATTCAGCGGATTCCCGGGGAAACGCGACGGGTGTGCTGGAAGGCGCGCCCTTGCTCGCGGGATTGCCTCCGTTTGCCAGCAGGCTTCTGCCCCTGAAGCAGGCGCACGACCTGTACGTCCGAGCGCGCAACCGAGGATCGCGCTCGATCCTGGAAAATCTGCTGCGCGAAATGGAAGTGGATGTGCAGGTCGATCTCACCGACCTGCAGCGCATTCCGAAGACCGGTCCTGTGGTGGTGGTAGCAAATCATCCTTATGGCATGCTCGACGGAGCCGTGCTCGGCGCTCTGCTCGCGCGCGTGCGGCCCGATGTCAAGGTGATGACCAACTTCCTGCTCGAAGGCGTTCCAGAACTCGAGCAGTGCTGCATCTTCGTCGATCCGCGGCGCAGTTCGAAATCGCAGGAACGGAATCGCCGCGCGTTGAAAGATTCTATGGAATGGCTACGGGCCGGAGGCATGCTGGCAGTCTTTCCAGCCGGAGAAGTTTCGCACTGGCAGTTGCCACAGGCGTCGGTGGTCGATGCCCCCTGGAACGACATTGCGGTGCGCCTCATTCGGAAAACCGGTGGGGTGGCCCTGCCTGTTTATTTTTGCGGGCAAAATAGCGTCGGCTTCCAGTTGCTGGGGATGTTTCATCCCCGGCTGCGCCTGGCCTTCCTGCTGCAGGAATTCCTGCAACAACAGGGACGCGAGGCGGCTCTGCGGATCGGCAGTGTTATTGGAACAGAGGAGATGGCGGAAATTCCCGATGCCCGCAATGCGACTGAGTACCTGCGCTGGCGCACGTACCTGTTGGCGGAACGAGGAAAAACGCACGGTATTCCAGCTTCTCTCCGCTCGGTACTTCCGAAGAAGCGCGAAATGGCGATCACGGCGTCGGTTCACCAAAACCTCTTGGAGCACGATCTAGCTGCGTTGCCTGCGAACCGCTGTTTGACCTCGCATGCTGAGTTCGCCGCGTACGCCGCTCGCGCGGAGGAGATTCCTAACTTACTTGAAGAAGTGGGTCGGCTGCGGGAAGTGACCTTTCGCGCGGCCGGAGAAGGAACCGGCCGCAGCACCGACCTCGACCGTTTCGATAGTTGCTACTGGCATCTCGTGCTCTGGAACAAAGTTAAGAGGGAACTGGTCGGCGCGTACCGGGCAGGGAACACGCAGGAAATCATTGCGCAGCACGGCATAAGAGGCCTCTATACGAACACGCTCTTTCACTACAAGGCAGAACTGTTCCAGAGGATGGGACCGGCGCTCGAACTGGGACGTTCGTTTGTGCGTCCCGAATACCAGCGGCAGTATGCGCCTCTGCTGATGCTGTGGAAGGCGATCGCCCGCTTCGTTGCGCAGCATCCTGAGACTCCCGTGCTCTTTGGAGCTGTAAGCATAAGCAACAGCTACACGCATGCTTCGCGTGAGCTGATCTGCTCCTTCTTCGAGGCTCGCATGCGACAGGACGAACTCTCCGGCATGGTCACGCCGCGCCGCCCGTTCCGCCCCTCCCGGTTACGCCGCTGGGATTGCCGCGCTCTCTGCAAAGCGCTGCGCGACGTGGAAGACTTGTCGAATCCGATTGCCGACGTCGAAATCGACGGCAAGGGCTTGCCCATCTTGCTGCGGCAATATGCGAAAGTTGGCGGGAAATTTCTGGGTTTTAACGTAGACCGCAAATTTTCCGACGTGCTCGATGGCCTGGTCGTGGTCGACCTGCGCGAGACCGAACCAGCTGTGCTGGAACGCTACATGGGCCGCGAAGGCGGGGCAGAGTTTCGGAGGTACCACGCGCAGCCGCCAGTCGCTCGTCGCTAGTCGTCAGCGAAAGCGCGCTGAATAGTACGGATGCTGAGCGCTGGCGAAATCGCGGCAGGGGATGACTGGGCGCGGCGCGCGCTGGAAGCAAGAACTTGAGCGAGGCAAACCGCCAAGAAAACAAAGCCCACCACCGCAACAGCCGCGGAGCGGCGGCATAAGATAGCCCAGCCCGTAAGGGCTGGGTAAGCTGCAAAGCCAGCGCGGCCCCCGGAGGGGCGGCATGCCGGCGATGGGGGCGTGAGCCCGCGAGCCCTCGAGCCCTGCTACGACGGCTTCAAAATCTGCTCGGTGGGCGTAATGCACACATCTGCCGCAGGTGCGAGTTCGCCCTCGATAAACCCGCCCATCCGCTCCAACTCGGCAGGGCTCAAATGCTTCTGCATCTCCTCAAAAAGCCCACGTTCTTCCTTGCGAATATGCGCCGAGAACATCTCCGCAAACTGCCGCAACGACGGACCATCAAGCGTGCGTGCCTGCGCCTGCGCAAAATAATCACGAAGCTGAGAATGCTCCGCCACCAACTCCTGGACCACTGGCACGAGATCCGCCACTTTTCGCGCGACGGGAAACACCTCCTTCTCCTCCGCCGCGAAGTGGTACTGAATTTCCAGCGCGAAATGCTGCTCGACCTCCGCCTGCCACGCCTGCACCTCTCGAACTGTAGCCAGGGCCGCGCGGTTGATGCGCACGCACAACGCAAGGGCATGCTGATGTTGCCGGGAGAGAGGGATCAGGCTCTTATCGCGAAGCATGGAACTATTATGCGCCAGGGGCTGGCTTCACTTCGCCGGCGGGTGCGGGATCGAAGCGCTCCGGCCAAGCGGCTGTCACAATGAGCGCCACGGCGATTCCCAACGACACCTCGACAAACCGATGAGCGGCGATAATCCTCGCCGTCCGCTCGCGCGCCACCAGCATCACGATGACCTCGGTGATTCCGGCGAATCGATACGCGGTGCGGTCCAATCGTAGAGCCAGGCAGATCAGGCCAGTTACGAAGAGTGTCACTCCAAATAAGGCGATGCCCGGCGGCAAATAAGACCCGACGAGTCCCGCGACGAACGCGCCCAGCGCAGTTCCGGCAAAGCGCTTCACAGACACCTTCCACGCTGCCCCCAGTGTCGATTGCATCACCACGATCGTTGTAACGGTCGCCCAGTAAGGCTCGGGCATGTGCAGCGACTGTGCTACCAGCTGCGAAATCACGGCGGCGAGCGTCGTGCGCCCGACGTGCAAAATGGAAGTCCGTTCTTCGATGGGCACGACCCGAACTGCCGCCATGCAAGCCTCCTGGACGTCCCGACATTTTACGCGTCGGGCTGCACCCATCCGTGCACGGACGCCGCTTTACTAATTTCGGGCGAGCCTAGAGAATGGAGAGTTCGCTCGCGGTCGATGCTTTCGCCTGTAACTCAGACCAAAGCAAAGCGACCGCGCGCGCAGGAGCCTTTCATATGCCAGCGACCGGGGAACTTATCCGCCTCATGAACTACGTGGACGACATCAACGCCACCTTGCGCAAGATCACATCGACAATAGGCACAATGACCGAAGAGGAGCGCAAGCGCCTGTCCGAGTACATGAGTTCGGCTACCAACGGGCTAAAGGAAGTCATCGCGCAGCTCGAGAAGAGCGTGCGCTAGTGGCGGAGGTCAAGACCATCGCGGTCATTGGCGCTGGCACAATGGGCCGCGGCATCGCGCACGCCGCAGCCCTCGGCGGCTACCGCACCATTCTCGAAGACATTCTTCCGGCGACGCTGCGCAAAGCGGAATCCGAAATCCGGGCGAATCTGGATAAAGCGGTCGAGTTAGGCAAGGTCGCCCCTAAAGACGCGGACGCAGCCTTCGGGCGCCTGGAGTACGCGGGATCGGTCGACGAAGCGGCCCGCCAGGCCGACCTCGTCATCGAGGCCGTGCCCGAGGAACTGGAATCGAAGATCGAGATCTTCACCCTGCTTGATAAAATCTGCCGGCCCACGACGATTCTTGCGTCAAATACCAGTTCTCTAAGCCTCACCGAAATCGCCAGCGTCACCTATCGCGCGCCAAAAATCGTCGGCTTGCATTTCTTCAATCCCGTGCACAAAATGAAATTGCTCGAAATCGTGCGCGCGCTGGAGACGGACGAAGACACTTTGAATGCGGCCGTCGAAGTCGGCCGCTGTATGGGAAAAGAAGTGGTCGTGATCCGCGAGTCGCCGGGCTTCATCACCAGCCGCATCAACGCGATGATCGGCAACGAGGCGTTCTACATGCTGCAGGAAGGCATCGCGAGCGCCAGTGACATCGACAAGGCGCTGAAGCTTGGACTGAATCATCCCATGGGCCCGTTCGAGTTGGTCGATTTGGTGGGCCTCGACACGCGCCTGCACATTCTCGAGTATCTCCACAAAATGCTGGGAGAAAAGTTTCGACCGGCGCCCTTGCTGGTGCAGTACGTGAAAGCCGGAAGGCTCGGGAGAAAGTCGGGCCGCGGCGTGTTCGAGTATCCCGAGCAGAAGCCCACCGAAGTCACCACAACGTCGCGTTAAAAACGTGGGAGCGATGGGCGTCCCCGCCCGTCGGTGCGGCGGCTGAGAAGTGTCGCTCACCCAAACGCCTGTTGATCAATCTTCTTATTGTAAGTACGCAAGTTGTTAAGTTGTCGTATCGGGTTTTACGCCTTTGCTGGCGATATCTCAACCGTTACGCGCTGCGGAAGCGGGACTTCAGGGATCCCGAGGTGGATAGTCCTTGCCCGTTGCTGTGATCAGCCAAGGCTTGTCATACGATCGGTCAGCGACCCTTTTCAAAGTTGCAGTGCGAGAGACATCTTCATGCAGCCCCGTCATGGTGACCCAGAATTGCTGTCCATCGGCTGTTACGCAGTAGTAAATGACTCCCGGTCTCTCAGATAGACCCTCCAATCTTGGTCCTGTGGCATCGTTGGTAACCACGATTTGGTATGGCAAGCGGACTCCGCCTTTAGCGTAATCGCTCTCCGCCGGAGGTGCTTTCACCCGGTATTGCCATGCCGCCGGCCCGCTTCTGAGAGCATCGAGAAATTCGGCTTCGTTTTTGGGAAACCCATGATGTGTCTCATACCAGACTTGAAAAAACGAACTTACAGCACTCAGATAATTGGTGTCGTCCAACATGCTGTGCTGGACATGGGGTGATGCGTCCGGGATGTAAACCAAAGTTGCCAACCCGAACACAACAGGAACAACAAATACGAGTCCGTAAAAACTCCGACGAAGGGCACCATACCCACTGCAAAATGCACTCAACAGGCCGATGCCACCGAGCACTAATGCAGCGAGCAAATATGGGTACTCTACGTAGAAGACATCCATTGTGTGGATGCGAATCCAACAAAGAAAAAGATATGAGCCGAAGATGAGTGCCGGTAGGGAAAACAACCCAGCAAGGATGGCGAGCGACAGTCTAGCCGCTTTTTGAGTGGGGTTTTGCACTGCTCCTAAAATGTACGTGGGAGAGCCAAAACCGCAAGATTACCGTCGTTGAAAGGCGATTTCACGCTTAACGCCCGTAGTGCGCAGTCGTGCAAACAACGACCGCCAAAAGCCGTCGGGCGGGGTCGCCCGACCCTCCACTGGCAAAAAGAAGCGGCCGCAAGCGGCGGCCGCTCTCATCAGCCTCGATCATTCCGATCAGCCAAGACCTACTTGTTGATATCGTCCTTGGCTTCCAGCCGCTTGATCGCCGTTTCAATGAATACTTTGTTCTGCTCAGGCGCCGCGGCTTCGGCGAGCTTCATCTCTTTCACCGCGTTGTCGAAGTCTCCCTGTGCTGAGTACACGCGCGCCATACCGGAGTGCGTGAACCACATGTCAGGATGCTGCTGGAAGTTCTTCTTCCACACTGCGTAGGCTTCTGCGTCTTTCTTCTGGCCTTTCAGCGCGAAGGCATACTGGTGTAACTGGATCGGAGTTGCGATCTCGATTGCTTTATCGTGGGCGACCTTGGCTTCGTCCTTCTTGCCCATCGCTTCCAGGATCTGCGACTTGGTGTTGTAGTTTTCGTAGCGCGGCTCCGAGCCGATCGAGCGGTTCGAGAAATCCAGCGCTTCGTCCAGATTCACCTTGTGCGCGAGCAGGTAGTTCGCTGCGTCATCCCATCCATCCCAGGTGTATTGGGGAAGTCCCCGCATCTGCGCTTTCAGGCTGGCATCGACGATATTGTTGACATCGACCCCTACCTTGAATGGCACCGAGACCTTTTCCCAGCGCATGGTGATGATCGCGGAGTTCTCGGTCGGCTGATCGATTTCGTACGCCAGCGCTTCTTCCATCTCAGCGGATTGCGGCTTCACATTCACGCGCAATGCATCTTCCGCTTCTTTGTAGGTGAAGCTGCCCCAAGCCGTGTTTACCTTCGAGAAGATGACGGTCCACTGATCCTGGTTGGGAATCATGTGCAGGCCGTAGGTGCCTTTTTCTAGCGTCTTGCCTTCGATGGTCACCGGATCGGTGAACGTGATGGTTGTGTTCTCATTGGCGCCGGCGCGCCAGACTTGTCCGTAGGGAACCACCTTGCCCCAGATCGTGCGGCCTTTCACGAGCGGGCGGTGGTAGTTGACGGTGATGTCGGTGATGCCGACACGTTGTGTGACCGAGGCCCGCTGGCTGTCGCGGGGAATGTTCAGCTGGGTCGATTGGGCAAAGCTGGCGCTGGCGGCGAGCAGCACCGTAAGTGCGACGGGCAGAAGTCGTTTGTACACGGAAATTCCTCCTCAGGACGTCTCTGGAAACGGCAAACCAAACTTGCCTGGTTTGAGACCTTGCGTGTAGGCGAGCACGGAACCATTAGACGGGGGCCAGTTCAACAGGTGAGCAATGGCGCATGTCCACATGTGGGTATCCAGGATTTGGAAGGGGAGGATTTGGAAGGGGAGACAACCGCACCTAGACCCGTGGGCGTATATACGAAACGGTTTCTGGTCAGAAGCGAACCCTGACCGAGTAGTTTTCGCGGCGTACTCCTGCAAACGCAAGCTAACTCTGCTTGCGTTCACAGGTTCATAAAGAGGGCAGGTACCAGTTCCAAGGACTTACGGAGTGACGCGAAACACTACGTTGCTCGTTAATGTGGCAGCTGGGGTCCTCACTTTCACGGAACCAAACAACGCTCCAGCCGGCACTGACGTATCGATCTCGCCTGGCGAAACGATCGTGAAGGTTGCGGATACCCCTCCGTTGAACGTGACCTCCGTTGCGCCGGACAGATCGCTGCCATAAATCTTAACCATTGTGCCCACTGGGCCAAAAGACGGAGTCATCGTGATGAACGGCGGGTAACCGTAGGTGAACAGTGTGCCGTTGCCCGGACCCATTGTCGTCCCGTAGAAGAGTCCGTTCGTCGACTGGATAAGTCCCACAGGGTTTGTGCTGGAGTGGCAAGCTGCGGCATTGCAAAAGTTAAACAGAACCGAGACCGAGCCAGCAGCATCCATTTTGAAGAGAGTGCCCAGATTTGAAGATCCGCCTAACCGTGCTGTTCCATAGAAACTGCCATCGGTCGCCTGAATTAACTTTTGAACCTGCACTCCTTCGCTGCTGGTAAAAGCGTGCACTACGGTAAGCGGCGCTCCGCTGAGGGGGATTCTGAAAATTGTTCCACAGCCCGCGGAGCACGTACCATCAACCAATCCACCCGAACCGGTTGCGCCATACATGTTGCCGTCCGTTGCGGGGAGCAGGCTGGTTAGAGGATTCGCCCCATCCGCACAGTTTGGCTGCGCACAAAAGCTGTACAAGGTGGAAAGTTTGCCGCTTGAGCTAATCCGGAAAATGGTTCCGCCGCTGCCGTTTGCACCCGCGCCGAGGGTTGTCCCATAGAACAGGCCGTTCCTGGCCTCCACCAGACCTGTCCCGGGACGTAGTCCATCGGCGCAATTGGGCTGGGAGCAGAAGTCGTAGAGCTTCGTGAAGACTCCCGACAGTGTAATCTTGAAGACGATACCGGCGTTGTGAAGTCCACCATTGGCTGCTGTGCCGTATAAGTCGCCATCACTGCCTTGAATCAACTCGCCTTCCGGAAACAGGCCATTGGTACAAGTTGGAGTGTCGGCGCAAAAGCTATAAATCGTAGTCGCTCCACCCGTCGGGCTCGCCCGGAATACGATTCCATCGCCACGCTGTCCCCCGCGGCGTGCAGTTCCGTAGAAATTTCCGTCGCTCGCAAGGACCAGTCCATTGGGTGTTTTCCCGTCTCGACAAGGCGCCGTAGCGCAAAACACGTACAGATGTCCTGCGTCGCCAGCGGGAGTAGCTTTGAAAATGCTGCCGCCGGCATTATTTCCGCCTGTTATTCCGACACCGTAGAAGTTTCCATCGGCGCCTTGCACGATGTCGATCGGGCTTCCGCCAGTCCCATTTTCAAATCGAACGAGCACATTATGACTTTGAGCCTCGACTGCAATTGTCATAGCAAAGCTGAACACTAGAAGAATGAAGGCATTTCGCGTTAGCCAGCGTTGGTCCGGATGTTTGGAGATGGGGGCGGGAGCGTGCACTTTCATAGCAGCCTCCTTTGTGAAAGGCGCCCACATCATAGTCCTGCTCCAGATGGCATGCACAAGAATCGGATCGCCGAGTGAAGCGAGAGGATGGCCCAAATCGGCCCACCCGGCATCTGGCAATCTGCTGTTTTATCAGCAGTCAGCTAACTCTTGGCCGCTCAGCGGAGTCTAAATAACAAGGCCATGCTAAGTGGTTTCCGTCAGTTGCCACCGTCGCCCGGAAACCACTGGTTTGCGGGCAACGAGCGGATGGAGACTGGCGACGGCTTCTTTGGAACTTTCAGGGCCTCAGGGACGTATTTCCACCTAGAAGCAAGGGGCGGGACATGAGACCCCCCGCCCGACCTTGAACCCGGGGCCCCCAGTCGCTGCCCAGTGCCTGGGGGCACTACCTATGAGGATGCTCACCGACATCATTCGTCAGTCGCTGGCCACCTTGTGGGCGCACAAGCTACGTTCGTTCCTGACGATGTTCGGGATCGCCTGGGGTGTGGGATCGTTGCTTCTGCTGGTTGGCCTGGGCGAAGGCTTTCGCAGCGGCCAGGTGAGGCAACTAGCGACGCTTGGCCAGGACATCATGTTCATCTTCCCGGGCCGCATTCCGGCCGTGGAAGGCAGCCTTCAATCCGGACAGACCTACCACTTTACCTACGACGACTACGTCGCTGTGCGAAGAGAAGCGCGCACGTTGAAGTGCATTTCGGCCGTTATCAATCGCGAGGATATTCGCGCGGTCAGCGAATTCGGTTCGACAGCCGGACAGGTATTCGGAATCGCGCCCGAGTACAACCAGATCCGTAACGTGCCCGTCGGTACGGGCCGCTGGTTGAATGATCAGGACAACACTGAGCACCGCCGCGTCGCCGTCGTCGGCTGGGAACTGCTCAAGAATGTATTTCCCGGCCGCCCCGCTGTGGACGCGAGCATGCTGCTGAATGGCATCCGGTTCGATATCATCGGCGTCGTGGCTAAAGTCGGGCAGGACGGCAACAACGGCACCAATGCTCGCATCTTCATCCCCATTGAGACGATGCGCGAGTTGTTTCCGCTGAAAGGGAACAACAGCGAGAAAGCTGTTTCGTTCATCAACTACCGGCCCATCAACAAAGCGGAACATCTGGCGTCGAAATCCGAGGTGCACGAGATCATCGCCCGCCGGCACAACTTCAATCCAAAACTTGAAGATGCTTTTGAAGATTGGGACACGATTGAGAACTCCCAAAAGGTCGGTAAAATCTTTAATGCGATGGATTACTTCCTGGGCGTAGTGGGATTGGTAACACTGGGCTTGGGCGCGATTGGAATCGTCAACATTATGCTGGTCTCAGTCGCCGAGCGCACTCGCGAGATTGGTCTGCGCAAGGCTCTGGGCGCAACCCATCGCAGCATCATGACGCAGTTTTTCATCGAAGGCGCTTTCCTGACGGCATTCAGCGGCGGGATTGGACTGGCCATCACAACTGCGCTCGTTACCGGATTGGCTATGCTGCCTGCGCCCGAAGGTTTCGACACTCCACGCATCGTGCCGCTTTCCGCCGTGGCGGCGATCGGTTCTCTGGCCATTGCTGGAATCACCGCCGGACTTTATCCGGCGCGCAAAGCAGCGCTTCTTCCACCCGTCGAAGCCCTGCGGCAGGAATAGCATGATCGCGAATCTCTTCCGCCAGGCCTACGAAGCGCTTCGCTACAATCGGCGACGGAGCTTCCTCACCATGCTCGGCATGGCATGGGGCATCGCGACGGTCGTGCTGCTGCTGGCATACGGTGCGGGATTCGAGCGCGGCCTCTGGTCGGCGTTCCGTTCGTTCGGCACCAACCTCATCTTCGTTTTCCCGGGCAGGACCTCGATGCAGGCCGGCGGCAGCAAGGCTGGCGCCGAAGTCCGGTTGACATTGAACGACTTCGAGCACATCCAGGCAGAAGTGCCGCTGTTGAAGCGAAGCTCTCCGGAAGTTTTCAAGCAGTGCAATGTTGCCTACGGAACGCGCAGCGGCAACTATGGGGTGAGTGGCGTGTACGCGAATTACCCTCGCATGCGCCGCATGGAGTTTGCCGAGGGCAGTTCCTTCAGCGAAGCCGATGACTACACGCACACGCGTGTTGCTTTCATCGGCGCAGACATCAAGCAGAAGCTTTTCTCTGGGCAGAACGCGATCGGCGAAAGCATTCGCGTCGACGGAATTTCCTATCAGATCGTGGGCGTGCTCAAGCACGTCATCAATAACAGCGATGACAATCTGAACGGACACGTTTACGTGCCCTTCAGCGGCGTCAGCGATATCAAGAACACGCAGTACCTTAACTCCATCGTGATGGAATACGAAGGGGACCACGCGAGAGTCGTGCAGGCGCTGCGCAATTCACTCGCCTTCCATCACAATTTCGATCCCAAGGACAAGCGCGCTATCTTCGTCTTCGACGTCTTCGCCGACCTGCTCGATCTGCGTGTAATCACTACCGGCATCAAGATACTGCTGGGCTTCATCGGATTGCTGACACTCGGCATCGGCGGCGTGGGCCTGATGAACATCATGCTGGTCTCGGTGACGCAGCGCACGCGCGAGATTGGCGTGGAGAAGGCTCTGGGCGCCCGGCGATGGCATATTCTCTTCCAGTTTTTGTCCGAGGCACTGGTGATTACGTTTCTGGGAGGGTTGGCCGGCGT
>Ga0209811_10000429_pt1 | contig 17940 bp, 38 predicted proteins | sample Coa_R1_6_FD_187161 | JGI IMG/M metagenome (GOLD analysis project Ga0209811, IMG submission 187161) | Surface soil microbial communities from Centralia Pennsylvania, which are recovering from an underground coalmine fire. - Coalmine... | ecosystem: Environmental > Terrestrial > Soil >...
CTCTTGTTCTTATTGTCTCATGTATAGCATTTATGCGTTTAAATATCATAATAATGATAACGCTATTTATAATCACAGCTATCTCTGCTAATATTGTATTCACTTACTCACCTCTTTTGCATCTTCACTAGATGGAAGCGACAATTGTCCACCACTCTCTACAACGTCTGCTTTTTCACCACAAGATAGAACAATCGTTAACAATCCATATGAACATCTACACGTCTCAAATTCACGTATAGGAAGGTGAATAACAACATTTTCACAATTATCCAATGGGACAATTTTCATATGGTGATATATTTTCTGACAATGTGTACACTGGGAAGTACAATGCCACTGTTTACTCATTCACTTACTCACCTTTTGCAGCATTCTCAAGTACAGACTCATCATGTCTAGCCCAATACTCACACTGTGGCATAGGGTTCAGAGAAGACCCGTTAAATAAATGTATGTTCTCCCTATACACATTATCTGCTTTTTCAAGTACTGTAGGTATGACATGCAATATATTTTTTATGCCAAACCCACTAGGCATATACAGATATTGATAGATCACGAAATAAATAGGCATACTATCACCTCTCTTGCCTGAAAATAGGTACCGATACTTGAACAATATCGGTATTAAAACACCTCTAGCATGTTGTCGTCTATGACCTCACCACGTCTCATCACACATACTGGCATAGGCACGGGATATACATCCTCATATTTCGCGGCTGGCGATACTTTCACGATAGACTCTTCTATGATCTTATTGACCATAGGCGTTGTATCTATGACTCGCCCGGTGAAAAGTTCCTGGATTGCTTCCCAGTGCTCGCATATGAATCGATCTATCCAGGGGATGACAACTTCAATGAAGAGGTACTTAGCAAGCATACACGCTATTAGGATTAATCCACCTAATAAGAATAGGATCGATCCATGCCATGCATTCATAAAATCACCTCAAAAATTAAGTGGGCACTAGGGGGGACTCGAACCCCCGGAAGCGTGTCTAGAATGACTTCCCCTACCTTAGGCGGCCCTTGTCCTTCTCTCTACGCAGCAAACATAGAAAAAAGGAAGGCTAACGGATTACTCGAACTTGCTGGCTCTTTCACCCTCCCTAAGACATTAGCCTGATGCTCTTATACGGCCCTGGCCAGACGACAGTACAGACTCCGCTCGAGGTAGCTCCATTATAGCAGAAACCCCACCACAACGGGAGGGGCTTCCTGTTCTGCTATATCCATGTGAGACGAGGTAATTTATGCTTTACCCGATACCGCCATTACAGCGGTGAGCGCATATAGACCACCTCCTTTCTAGCTAGGAGTAGCTGGCGGTGGGTGAGATACCGTCAGTATAGGCGGCGGCTGAGTCACCGTCAACGTTGCTGGCGACGAGTTAGGACCAACCGCTTGATTCATCTGGCTAACAACCTCACTGGCTACCTGCTTAGCTGAACCGGACACGAACCAGTAGCCCTGCACGGTCGTGATGAGGGCTACTCCGACTCCTTTAGTTGTTGCATCCAAGCCAGGCACTAATATAAGCGCAATGCCAACCGCTGTACATACAAGGCTCATCACAAGATGGCCTATCCCGTTCGTGTATTTAGCCAGCATAGGCTAACCCCAAAATTTCTTGTAGACCCATACACCGCCGACGATCACAGCCCCGGCAATCAACAATTTTTTGACAGACATCATTTCACCTCTTTCAAGGACTTCTGATAATCAGGCTCAATAATCTCTTCCAAGATCTGATGAGCAAGCTTCTGTGCATTCTCGAGAGTGCCAGCCGCCAGCGTCAACTCTTGTACAGTAGCGCGTGGGAATTGCTTCTGTAGAATGGCCTGATAGTGCGTACCGCGAGTGCTATCGTCAACGTGAGGGATATACCAGTCAGTAGTGAGAGGCTGGCCAGTGATAGCGCACTTTTTGGGAAGCTGACCAACGGGCATAATCCCATCAGTGTTGTACTCTACATTGAGCCGGGCCGTCTCATGATCAATATGAGATTCGTCTGGATTATGGATTTCAGGATGATACTCTCCGAATGGAATGTCCGAGTGCTTTTGGATACGCTGGCGGATAGCACTCCGGGCCGCGTCTCTATTGGCACAATGCAAAGTATTGAAAACTTGGTTGTAACTACGCACAAGCTGGCCATCCTCATCTAGCTTGTAGTGGCTAAAGCCTACGCCGAATCTATGGCTATCGTCACGGTTGATAATCTCGTTGGTAACTGGACACTTCACAGTTGCTGGCTGGCCAGCACCATTATCTTTCAAATGTTGAATCAAATCTGACATTTTATTCTCCTATATCAATTTTGTCTCGCAGACATATGTACCGCTCACGCCGCCAGTAGGTGTGTACTGGGTAGTTGTGATAGTACCAATCGCCGTCGCCGTTGCGGTCCCGGTTTGCTGGTTCATGTTTACAAGGTTAGGTGTCACACTACCAATAAAGTTATGATTGGTAGTCGAGATTGTGCTGAAGGTGCTTTTCGCACCTGCGTTGATCTGGTTGCCAGCCGCGTCGATCATGTTGTTGGTATTTGCCACTACGGGCTCTTGAAATGCTGCCATGATTCCTCCTAAAACTAAAATCCTGCTAAAATGAACACGCCAGTATGAGCACTGGCATAGGCTCCTTGTGACTGCACACGGTCAATAGCCGTGTTGTTCCATCCGATGGTACATTGTGCCGCCGCCGTTTCAGCCGTGAAACCTCCCCCTGTAGCTGCAATCGATGAAAGATAATTTCCAGATTGCACACTAGCACCGTTCAAAACCTGCATACCACCACAACCCATATTGATGATTAAAAACGGCCCTGTGAAGGTATTCTTTAGCACGAGCTGTTGAGCCGCGCCGTTCTGTCGATAATTGTTCTGTTTTACAATGACCCACTTCGAGCCACCTGAGAATATCTCTTGTATAGTCATGCTGCCAGATGTGTCACCATTGACTGTCTGAATCTGTCCGGTCATGTTCAGACAACCATTAAAATCAATAGTTGATAGTACCGCACCGTTCTTATCCCAGATGACCACCTGATTATTTGTACTATGTGCCTGTAATATAGTATTCCCTATGCTATCAACCGTCAATATATTGGCTTGACTTCCACTTGCATCATTGATAGAAATAATAGATCTGTTATTTAAATGGAGACTTGCACCTTGTATATAAAGATTGCCTATTATCTCCATAAGCTGGCTAGTATTGGCTAATGCAACAATACTAGGGTTTGAGCCAGTTTGACCGGGTATTATTTCAAGCAGAATATGCCTGGCAAGGCTTGCCCAATCGGCAATCGTCACCGTCCCATCGTTGAGGATTGACACATTCGAGCCCGGGCTACCTACCTGTGTAGCCTCAATAATTGAGGTCCCGGCCGCATTATTATCATTTGTTAAACTTGTCGCACTCACGTTACTCGCCGTTTGAACTGTATTTGCAGTTGTCTGCATACGATTAAGAGCTATTTGTGCTTGGGGTTGATACCCTTGCGGATAGCCAAGCACTGTCACGCTTGAAGCCGGTGCTGATGCGAGATTAGTTGTACCTCCTCCGCCAGCCGGTACTTCCGTATAGACAAAGATAGTACCGTTCCACTTTGCTCCGCCTATCGAGCGGCGATTAGCACCAAAAGGTGAAACACCAAAGATCGCACCATGTGGTGATGTGTAATAGTCGCAATTGTTTATACCTGAATCTACTCCAAGTGATACACCAACATTATAAGGAGAATCATTATGAATATCAAATATGACAAAATTATTATTTGCATTAGGCATAGGAAAAGAATATTTTTGACCGCCTGTAACGACTTGCTGGCCTATCCTCATACAGCTACCTCTGCAACTGTTTCAACTTTTTCCGCTGTAGCCGCTTTCTTGGCAGTCTTCTCTGTAGCCGCTGGCTTCTTAGCCGCTGGCTTCTTTTCTGGCGGCTTTCTGGCGGCTTTTTCCTGCTCTCTTTCCTGCTTTCTCTGTTGTCTTTTCGCCTCTGATTGCTTCTCTCTCTCTGCTCTCTTGCTCTCTGTCTCCTTATCCCTTGCTTCCTTTTTGGACTTGCGTTCTCTCTCCTGTACTTCACCTCGTTTGTATTCCCCACGCTGTTTCTGGAAATTCTCTGGCATCGACTTCATTGCATCTATCACTTCTCTTGTGCCAAGATAGATAAGCCCGATTCCGACGCTACCAACCGCAACACGTAGCAAGAAAGGCCCGGCTTTAGCATTAATCCAGTTCGCAATGTCGGATGCTACGGTAGTCGCCGCGCTATTGGCTGTATTTTGAGCCTCACTAGGCCAATTAGCCGGATTCAATGAACCGCCCGGATATGGGTCAACTTGGCCAGAACTAGGCACATTTACGCCCGATCCCGCACCGATCCCGCCGTGTTGCAAACTCAGAATGAAAGGAGTGATGTCCGGGCCATGTGGTAATGTGGCGGTCTCCTCACCACTCAGAGACTCATAGGGCACGGTTACGTACCCGTCAAACCAACCGATATGGGTATGCGGTCCGGTCGACCACATCGGGTCCGTAGGATGCTGTGAGCCCGGATATGAGCCGACCTCGTTAGTATTCTCACCACCAGACAAGCCAAGATTTTGACCGAGTGCGACATGAGCCCCGGCGTGGGCAGCCGGGTCTAAGGTATCCAGATGATACATATAGTACGTCGGCTTGCTCGTATCGTCTGGTTTGATGAAAATCTCACCTCCCCACGATTGAAAATCCGCTTTTGTCACTGTACCGGGTAAAGGAGCGGTCAATTCAGTATGGAATGGGGTTTCAATGTCATTGGCAAAATGTGGACTATCCAATACACTACTTTCTAGTGTTGGATAGAAACCGTGCCCTATGTCGTACTGAAACCAATCTGTCATTTTATCCTCATGAATTTAGAAGATCGTTGAGACTACCTGCAGTATTCCGCCCGGCGTTAACCGGATGAGAGAAACCACCACCACCCATATTTGTAGTGTTCGTGTTCTGTTGAACTTGGACCTGGCTGTTACTGTTGCCACTGGCGGCTTGAAACGGTGCTCCTACCGGGTAAGATTCCTTTTCACTCGCCGGTCCGACACCAGATGTTAGCAAGTGCTCTGTACCTAAATCGTTGTGAAATGAATACCAGACGCGATTCTGGCTACCTTGAAACACTCTTGTGTCTGAAGGTAATGGAATCGGCTTATAGTTACCCGCCTTATCCTTATATCTAAAGCCAGGTATATCGACCTCGGCATTAGGCCCTAGCAATCCCCAAAATCCCTGATTGCCTTGATTTGTAGGTGCTGGCGTGGGCGTAGGTGCTGGCGTGGGCGTAGGTGCCGGCGTGGGCATAGGTGCTGGCGTGGGCGTAGGCGTGGATGTAGCACCTGTAGACGTTTGTGGATAGTTGTCTACAGGTCCGTTTTGCGACACATAGCCATAGGGCAAGCCGGCCATCGACGACACGCCATATCCATTCATGGCTTGCATAGCCCCCATATCCGTTGAAGTCGGGGTGCTTTCCGCTGCTGGCGTATTGGCACTAGCACTAGCAGCGGCTTTCTGATGATTCTTGATCACAAAGAAAATCACCACGCCACTACCAAGCGCCGCGCCGCCAGCTACCGCAGGATGAGCCTTGATCATTTCTTTGAGCTTATCTAACCATGCTGGCATAGACTACCATCCCGTCCCGGCGGCCTGGCGTATGTTTTGCCAGAACGACGTAGTGTTTTGATACAAGGATTGCAAGAGTTGGGTCATTCCGGGGTCATTACTCTGAATTGGCAACTCGTTAGCTTCCATCATGTTACGCATCGCTATTGCAGCTCCTACTTGAACTTCGGTAGGAATATATTGGAATGATTCACCGCCGAAACTCTCATCTGCAATTTGTCTACCATCGAATGGTAGATTGTACGCGTAAAACATGTTGACAATACCAAGACTCTCAACATACTTCTCTTGCATAGCGGCTTCATCTTCTTGAGAGACAAAGCCGTTTACAGCCCAGGTCGGATTATCTAGAAAAAGATCTGGCATAAATCACGTCCCGGCTCCAGCTGGAGCAGCGTTAAAGAACGCGCCTACAATGCTTTGATATAGGCTACCTGCAGCGGCCCCGGCCGCTTTATCGCCACTCGGATGTGTAAGCACCAATCCGATTCCAATGACGACTAGGGTAGCACTCATGAACTTTTCTACTCCGTTCATTTTGTCGCACCTCTAATAAAGTTTGCTGCATTCTGCAATTCGTTAGGACTGGTAAGAACCGTTCCTATCAGGATAAGCGATGTGGTAGCGACCGCTGTTTTAGGCATGAAATCACCAAAAACTAGCAGTATGCCACCTATGAGCAAGTAACCGGCTATTTTCAAAATTTACCTACCTGTCCTGTTACTGCGGATGCTTTAAAAGCCAAATTCCATAATTCACTGAATTTGGTTAGCAGACCGAACTTGAGAGCAAAAATCACAACCAATTCAGTGAAAATCAATTTTTGAGCATCATTCATGCTGTCTGTCCTGATATGACTTTGTATGCATCATTGATCGTATTATGGTAAGCAAATCCAATGAGCATAGCACCTATTGCGATAAGCAGACCTCCAAAAACAACCTGCATGGTTAATCCGCCTCCATGTGCAAATGGATCATCACGGCTCCAATTACCATGAGAGCTAGCGCGTGTACGTCGGCACGTGCCCAAAACGGCGCTCCGCCTGATCCAATGGCATTAGCTATCGCAGCCTCACTACTGGCGACTGGCGAGCCGTTGGCATACATGTCGAGCGTGTTCTGTGGCGGCCCATACAAGTCGAGCATGTCGGGTCCCGCAGCCGTCGAAAAAAACATGTAAGGATTCGGATTCTGAAAATCTGTCATTCCAGCTTGCATTATCTTCTCCTTACTTTGCCAAGTAGTTTTGAACAGCGAACACTTTATCAAGCATGATAGCCACCTGGCTATTAGCCGGTACGACATAAGAACCTGAGAAATTAGCTACAACCTGTACATTAGCTGTATTCTCAGTAGATTTAGTGTTTACAAGTGTTCTAGTAGGTGTGTAGTAGTCGAATATAAATGTTCCTTGAGGCAAAGTTCGACCGTAGTCTAGAAGCTGTTGATGGATGTTTCTGTAAGGCGTCTCTACATCCATCTGTTTATTGGTTCCATATTGGTAAGCGATAGATGAGAGGTTAGCCGTTGCCATACCTGCTGGCGTCGAGTTCGTACCGACGGTTCCATCAATGAATTGGAATACAGCTCGCAACAGTTCGCCGCCAGGCTCAAAGTTGTACGTGAAACTAGAACCTGAATAGGGCTGTAAGACCTCATAGATATACCTTGTAAAGCCAAACAAGGGCATATCGTTACGGCTAGCCGGGACGGTATGCAACGTTTTCCACGTTTCAAACGTGGGGGCTGCTGTCACCGTCGCGTTACCAGTGATCGTATAAGGTGCCTGGCCAGACGCTGTATTGGCTTGCGAGCTTGTGTATGGAGAAGCCGCGCCGGTGAGGTTAAAGACCGGCTGAATCACATTCGCGATTCTTTTATTCTGCAAGACGATGTATCCGACGAAGCCGCCCGGCGCTCCCATGAGACGGAGTGCTAACGGGATACGTATCCAGTTACGCATGGTTCCCGTCGCGAGCGGATAATTGAAAAAGTCGGATGTATTAGTGAGAATGTTCTCAATAGAGGGTGCGATGCTATCCGCTTGCCATGTCCTATCTGGATATTCGATTGTCTGCAAAGTATCCAGTGCTCGACCTGATAGCTGAATAAGTGGGGTGTTTGTGCCTACACGAAAAGTGTAGTTATTTATGGCAGAAGCAATGCCAAAAATGTCTTTTGCGATAGTGCCGGTTCCTGGCGTGAGCGTGTATGTCCCGAAGTGGTGGTGTTGAATCTCACTTACGAGTCCTGCGTCCGCCAAAATGACCTGCTGGTTGACTGGCGACTCGATGAGAGATACATCTTGTACGAAGAACCTCTCCGAGATCCCCTTCTGTCCCCACCTCGTAGCAGGCTGTTTTGGTTGTGCCCCGGTCGGTGCTACCGACGTGCCTGGTGTTCCCAAAAGATGTCTCCTTTTCTCTTAGAAAGCAATCTTAAAGCCCTAAGCGGGTTTTAATATTCGTTGCATAGAATTGCGCCGCGCCCACGGCAAGTATCGCCAGTCCTCCAATGAGGAACAAATTGGATGCATAGATCTTTTTCAAGATTTGTCTCCCTTAAAAATTTGTAGAAGAGCTGTTCCGGTTGCCAGCAAGAAGAGGCAAATATGCCAATGCTCTTGCAAGAATTCCTCAACTGAGGATAGATTGACCGATAGGCCCTCACGTATGTCCTTGAGTCGGTTCATACGGAGTCGTTCATTTTCGCGTTGTAGGCCCTCTATGACGGCTTCATAGTTCGTCTCCTTATCCATTTTTCCTCCAAGGTGCTGATATCATGAAGGATTTTCGAGCGGCTTTCCTCATTGTCTTTTGGCTGGCTTCCACTGATGTCCTTGCCAGCTCATCCCCCACTACGTCCGCATAGACCGGGACAGCTTCTATATCACGCCCGGCCTGGCGTGCATTCATGACCATTTCAAGGTGTTTTTCCTTGATATGTTCTTGCGCCTCATTTTCACCTGCAAAAATTTGCTGGCGGGGTGCGTCAAGTCCTCCGTGCATTCTTTACCTCCTGATGCATTAGTGTCAACGGTTTAGACGGTCTATCACGTGGTATTTCGTAGTACCAGAAATCTCTGTTTTGTGCCATTTTTAGAAGTCCCGGGTGTATCCACTCTGCCAACCTTTTTCTATCATTTTTATTCATTAACATAAATATTGCATATCTTTGTGCTTGATCCACTGCTATTTGTGGTATTCCACTCGGCCTTTGACTCCCTAAGATTGTCCTAACTTTCTTGCTTCTCCCCTGACGGATAAGCTTGCTCATAGCTGGCGTCGTGTACGAACCTTTTGAGAAGTCCGCCAGCTCGTCAACGACTATGGTCATGCCCTTTTTCTTTTTGAGCTTATCGAATCGAGCGATAGCCCAAAAAATCAGGCGTTCTATATTCGGGTCGTCGTATGCTGGCCTGTCTGGAAGCGATTGGTATACATAGATTCCCTTAGCCTTGATATTGTTGAGCGTCCATAGGAAGCGCATGTCGAGCTTCCTAGGCTTGTTGCCTTTGTTTCGCCCAAACATCGGCGCGAGTTTGTCCCAGTCGGGTTTTGAGTCAATAATGACGACCAATTCATCCCGGAGTGCTGGCAAGGCCAATAAGCGTCTGATAAGCGTTGTCTTGCCAGCACCTTTTTGACCGGCGATGAATAATTGTTCATCTTCATTTGGTAGGATGTCTTGATAGGTTGCCACATCTAGCCCTCCACAAGCCCTAGATCCCCGGGCAACATGGCTACCATAGCCGCGTGTCCGTTCGAACTCGCGGTTGCTACCGGTGCTTGCTGGCGTGCCGCCATTGGATCGGGTGGATTCTCATCTGCAAAGTCTTCTAGTGCTGGCGGCTCAACATGTTGTACAGCCTTCTGAACTTGTGGGCTTGCCTTAGTAAGCTTTCTTGTCCTCCAGTCGTTGTACCAGATGTTGAATCGGCGCATTGCAAATTTGAGTACGGTTGCTGCAATCTCAATTACATCGGCTAAATCCTCATCTTCCACGCCAGGGATAGCAGGAAGCATACCTTTAGCCGTATCTGGCAAATGTCGCCACAAGATACGCCCGCCCGGGTGCGTGATACTTTGTGCCTCCTGGAATGTGAACCCCTTCTCACGTACTCCCGAGGCTACCTGCGTCGAATCAGCTAGTACAGTAGCAGCCGTATCGGCTATGTTCCTTCCAAACTCATTCAGGACCTTCTTAGGCCCGGCTTTTCCCTTGGCGTGCTGTTTTTGTTGATCATTTTCATTATCTACAGTTGTTCTGATAATGTCCTCTTCAACTGCATTAAAATCATCCGTATCTTTGAATGTCTTCTGACATCCTGTTTTAGTACATTTGTACCGCTTTATACCATCTTTATATTCTTTTTTTATTTCATTCGCATTATGACCACATTTGGGACAAATCATCTCCTTTTCCTCCCAAATTTACGCCGCTTTTTCGCTGGCTCGACTACCTCTTCAGCAGCAGCAGGTATCTCGCCAGCATCGTGAATTACATCCTCTGTAGCGGCGAGTGGAACATCAACGGCCTTCACTGCAGTTTCGCCAGCTGACCCGGTTGTATCCAGTGCGTCGTTTACCGTCTCTCTGGCTGTGTGAGCGGTGTCCTGCGCCGCCTGATGTGCTTTAAGCTCTGCTACGTGAGTAGCGATTTGAGACGTGTTGTTAGCCAGCGTGGTGACAGAATCGGTCAAGGTCTTCATCAAGTCCTCTAGACGGCTAACGGCCTTGTCGCCAGCGTCCTCTGTATGCTCGAGTGCTTCTTCTTTTGGCAGTATGTCATCTTCCATTAGCGTTTCATCCTGTATTGATCTTGGCCTTCAAGGCTTACTGGCTCAATCCATGCGGACATGCTCATAAGAGTTGTCGCATTTGAGTCAGTTGATAAAGTAAATGTAGCACCTACCGGTACTCTAATGTGATGAGGGATAGGAATAGGAGTGTTACTACTGGCAATCCTACAAATCTGTATATTTCCTCCTAAAGGAGAGAAATTATTTATTCCAAGTGTGATGTTACCCGGTCCTGAAATAAGGAGAGAACGGATTATTCCATTATAATTGACTGGATTAGAGGTATAAACTGTATTTTGAGCTGTAACTAATTGAGAGAAGGAAAACGGGTCACCTTTGGGCATACCGTATTGTTCTTCAAATTTCTGCAAGAGACGCTCGAGTATGCCAGCATGATTTATGAGGATTGCTTCAATAGATTCATGGTGATGGCAACATCCTAGGATATTGTGATGTGCTGGCGGCGCTGGCGGCGCCGGTGCTCTGTGAGGATAGAAATGCTCCATAAAAAAATGCCCACTCCTTTTCCGTCCGGGAGTAGACACGCCCAAAAATGCACAGGGTAGACGCATTCTCGCAGTGTCTACCCTAAGCACAAGTATAACATATTCCTACATTATTTCACAATGTTTTGACAATGTTTCGTCTAAGCGTCATTAGTTGTAACTGGCAATTCCTTCAGAAGCTTATCGACCTCGAGTATCATTTCTACTTGGTCCTTTCTGAAGTGTTTTCGTTCGGCCCCCAAGACATACATGTCTACTTCGTATCTCCCATCATCCCAGATGGTGACATCACTTATAAAAGGCCATCCATCATTTTGGTTAAGCAGCCTTAAATTTCTTGATCCTCTGTAAACGTCCTGGTTATCTGAAACAATTTCAAATGGCATAATTTTGACCTCACTTTCAACTAACGGGAATTTCTCGCAATTATGGAACCTTCTACAAAGTCAACGCTGTCAAGTAGAATCATCTGCTTTTGGTCCTGATAGGGTCCCCATATCTCCTCAACTAAATCCATGATTTCTTCATACGAATTGACACTAAACCACGGTTCCCTATCTGCCCAGTCAAGGACTTTCTCAAGATTCTGAGAACCTACCATCTGTTTTAATAATTCTATGATTTGAGCCGGTGACATATAACCTCCAAATTTCTCCTTTTCAACTAATCAGATTTATTCGCAATTACTCACGCTCTGGCCAGTGCCAAGAATGTGCATCTGTTGCTTCTGCCTGGAAAGGAACCTCACATCTAAAATAAGGCTCTTCCATATCCCCGAATACTGTTAGATTAACAATTCCTTTCTCTTTATCGTGTACTCTTGTTACAATAGCAGAGGCATGATTAACATCTATACCTACAAAATGAACTACTCTTCCAATTGTTACCATGATATAATCTCCCTGGCGCGGATAGTGTAACAGTAGCACGCCACTTGCATAAGGTGGAAGAATTCGGGTGCAATTCCCCACCAAGCTATTCGAAAAATACCAGTTAGTTGCAACTAACCTCGAACAACACTCCATTCATAGGTTACAATTCCGTTAGCTTGTTTTATGGTTGTGTCTCTACATACTTCTAGGTCTTCTCCTTTGTAAAACACATAGCCATACCTAAAACCGTTTTGCGTATACTGTTTGCGAACTAACAGGTTTACTTTTTCTCCATTAATTCTAACAACTTGCCTACCTTCTGGCATATCTTGACCTCCAATTGCAACTAAGGTGACTTTCTGGCAATTAACTAAATTCCGCATTTCTTGCAAGATCTACATTGATACGAAATATCTCATGCTCAATTCCTCTCGAACTGAGAAAGTGATCAGGATTTTCGTGACCTTCTTTGATCACTGGGTACCAGAGACCTTCTACTTGGACCTCTACTATGATCCTTCCTTGCTCATCACGTGTAAGGCGAAGTCCTTCAATCTCTATTGGTTTTATAGGTTTCATCAATTTCTCCTAAGAAGCATTTCTTGCAATTACTAAAATGGCTTTCTCATCTCTGAGATGAGCGTTACTGGACAATCCACCTCGTGGATTTCGTGCCATTCCCCGTTCGATACGTCATCCCCATATCGTAGTCTCTTGCCATTTCCTTTTTCATGTAGAGTGGCACGTGTGTGGCATACAGGACAACAGTCATCTTTGTAATTATTTTTGATTTCTTGCAGAATACGATCAAGCTGATCGTTGTCTAAGACTCTGATCAAGATATCAAAAAAATCAATCATATCTACTCTGTCTTCGTCTGGTTCCATAATTTCTCCTAACCGCAATTTCTTGCAATTTCAAAATGTAGGCCTCAAACAGGCCATGTATGATGTCTGAGATAGTAGCAGGAATGGATAGTTCATGCAGTCATGACCGACAAAATAAATTAGCTCTATCCGCATTCCTAGGAGGCCTCCTACAAGACCTCCTACAAGACCTCCTACTATGATTCCTATCAGAAGTGCAAGAAGCACCCTTGCATTCATTTTTTCTCCTACATTCAACTAAAGCCCATTTTTGGAAGGTTGATCTCGAGCTTGCAAAACTTCCTCTTGCAGTGCTCTTTGGAAATTCTCCAATTCATCAATGACATCGAGATATCTGTTTCTCTCTACTGTAATGCGTATCTCCATGGTCGTAATACGTGGTAATGCCAAGAGCAAAAGTTTCTTCATCTCAATTGAGAGTTCCATCAATTTCCTCCATTTTGACATCACCAGCTCTAATGGCAGCCGCCAGAATACCGGGCCGCGATTCCGTCTGGTAATGATCTTTCATCCGTCGCATATGATAGCGAATCGTCGCTATCTTCACCTTCAGTTTCCTGGCGATTTCTCCATCTGATAATCCCCTGGCGGAAAGAATAAGAATCTCCTTTCTATGCTGATCTAGCTCTATCATAAATCCCTCTAATTTTATTCCTAAAAGGCTTCTAAAAATATTCCAATTAGAAGCCTTTTGACTTCGTTTTATGCGCCCATTATCGCGCCGCCACTCCAGACAATTAGCCCCAATAATGTCAGGATGCACGCCACTATGACGGCAAGCATGATCTTTGTGCTAAGTGGCAATTTATCTGGCGGTTCCTCTATTTGATTCCAAAAGTGGATAGGAGATTCCGGGTCGGTTTCCTCTTCAGAAAGTAGCATATGGTGACCTTCCCCCAAGATCGTACCCTCCATCAATATCAAAATCACCGTCAAAGATTATCTTGATTTGGTTGCCATCACGTGCGATCTGAAAATTTCTGGCGTTACTCATCCCCTTTTCCCATTGCTCCGGGCCGAATCCTCTATCTCCAGTAACATATTGATCGAATATAGCGGCGAAACTTGGTTGGTTAAGGAAGTCACGCGCCTCTTTACTTAATCCTAGCAGGCTACTATTTGCTTCAAATTCTTTGACAGCTTCTAGCAGGTCCTTTTGAGCATCGCTATCCGCCCCTAAGATTGCATCGTCTCTAGCCATTCCCCCACTAGTCCCGCCGCCCGGAACCATGCTAGGTGGTAAGATCTTGCCAGTTGTCGGCGCTGGCGGCCTCTCTACTGGTATGGTAGTGGTGGTACGTGCTACTGGCGGCGCTTTGGTCGGCGTAGGCCTAGCGGTTGGTGCTGATGGTGCTTTAGTCGGTGCCTTGCCAGCCAGCTTATCGCCGGCTTTGCTCATGGCCCCGCCAGCTTTAGAGAGTCCGCCGCCGAGTGCTTTGCCTACACCTGATACGGCCTTTCCGATTCCGGATGCTATCGCCTTAAATGGATTCCACAAGGCCCGCCACCTCCTTTTTGAGATATGCGCTACAAGCCTCCGGGCTATGTGTTGCAAATTGCCTGATGATTTCGTCGGTCATATTGACCGTGCCTATGTGGTGGTAGCCTCTCTGCTCATTTTCGTGAGCAAGGATATCTGGAATTGCAAGAGCCGGATTCGGCTCATCCGACACAATCCAAAATGAATCCGTACTGACTAAGACTGGTTTAATCCTGTATTGACCTTGCCATTTATTGAGACTGTAGAATTGATTGCAGATAGCCTTATGGACTATCTCTAAGTTCCAATCTGGCTTATATAATTCCTTTGAGCCAGGCTTAGCCAGCCTACCCATAAGCATGTTGCCAGCGAGCTTTGCAGTTCCCTCCGCATTCTCGCGTGCTATCTCATCTGGATATAGCTCTTTGTTGCCTAGCGCCGCGCCGTGCAGCCACATTTCTTTAGCCCAGGTCTCTAGATATTTCGCCGACCTAGGCCAGACAATCCCCTCTAAGATCTCGAATTCCACGCCAGCATACCGCGCCGCCCGGAGTAAGTCGCTCGACGCCCACTCCCTATTGATGTCGAGCGGACACGGCATGTCGTATCCATCGAATGGTGTGCTTGATACGTCGGTGATTCTGTATTTCCAGAATCCGACACGACCCATATCGAATTCGCCGCCAGTTACAACTTCTGGTTTGCCAATTCCCAAGAAGACAGATTGCGCAGCCCCTAAGAACTGGCGGCGCTTATCGTATCCGTGCAAATAGCGTTTGGATTTCTGCTCTTCAGAAAGTCCGTAATAGCGTTTCCAGATAGGCCGGAACATTGCACGATTCAGAGTTTCCCGGAGTTGATCGGTCATCTCTGTGTTGGCAAATTTGAGCCCTTTTCGCTCGAAGTCCCGGCGTAGGACTTTCATTCCAATGTTGCCAGGCCCCCATGCAATATCCGTCTTAAATTGCTTTGTGAGGTAGTTGATTGTCTGGCCGAGTATGTACGGACTTGGCAAGTACCACTGACCGTCATTGCCAGCATTCCACTCTGTGTGAGCAGGAAAACTAAAATAGTAATCCTTCTCAAATTGATCTGATATTCGTCGCACACTGACGAAGCCTGGCTTAACATCTTTATCCGGTCGGTCCGGGAATACTTTGTTTCTATCCCTATCAATTCTGTCGAAATCCCGCCAGCTGATATGTTTGCTCATCTCAGTATCTGGCATAGCCCATAGTGTCGAGATTCCATGCTCCGCCAGAATCGATATCCATTGTTCCAAGAATGGCGGCGATTTTATGGCGTGTGTCTTACCATTAAAGTAGAGGTGATAAATGTACTTTGTCGGATGTTCCGGATCTACAGTTTGACATAGCGCCGCGTGTCTCATTTATGCGCCTCTCTTCCCAAAATGTTAGGCATAAGGCGTTCAATGGCATAGGTGAATCGTTCGAACTCTCTCTGTTGCTTCCCCAGTGCCAAGGTGACAATGGTTGTGTCGGTCAGCACTTCCCCTATCAGATCTGACAAGAGCGTCTTAACGCAATTTTTACAGAGATCGCACCGGCAAGAAGAGACGATCGTCAAGATTTCATCACAATATTTTTCGATAGCACGCTGGCTATGGCTGGCCAACTGATCTACTGGATTGCGTACAACGCCCGAGTGTGACAATGGTTCTATTGTCGGTTGGTGTGGAACTGGCGGCGGAGTGATAGCTTTCATCTCGCCGACGGTCTCTTGATGCTGAATTGGCAGCTGCACTTGCTGGCGGATCGGCAACGGGTCCGGTGAGTAGGGTCCGTAATGTGTATTCATGGTTGATAATTCCTTCCTAAAATTGCGACTAACAAGCGGCTGGCTAGGCTTGTGCTTGCAATAATGCTTCTACAGTGTTGGCATCGAAACGATATTTGTGGCGTTTCCCTCCATTCTGTGGTATGGCTACCGCCTTCAGATGCCCAGTGTGAGCCCATCGGCGGATAGTTGATTCGTCGACGCGTAAAATTTTGGCTACTTCTTTTACGGTCAACAATTTTATATTTAAAATACTCATGGTTGTTTTGTTCCTCCTTTATGGTTCCTCATCAGGAGATTTGATAATTTTCATCTCCAATTCCGCTAGAGGTATTCCTAATGCGATTGCGATTCTGTTTGCATATAATCGGCGAATAGGTACCTCGTTTTCGGCCCTCCATACCGTGCTTTTGGATACGTTCGCGCGATTCGCTAAATCTTTTTGTAGCCACCCGAGACTTTCCCGAGCAGCCTGTACGGTTACGGTCAAAGTACTCCTCTCTTGCATTGCCTCCCTCTTATGAGTATAGTTCATTTTTGATGTAACGTCAATAGTCTTCATTCGTCTTCATCCATCTTCATTAGTCTTCAGAAAAAGCACATTGACATATGTTAATGGCCCTTCCTTCTCTAATTCTTGTGCACGCTCTAGCGGATGCGCTACAATGTTAGTAAGTTCCATATCATACTTGTATTCATGGTTGATACAAGCCTTCTGGAATGATTGCGGTTTCTTCTGGCGACTCGCTTGGCTGGCTACCTAATAGCGAGTCGCTTCCGCCCCCTCCTCTAAACAGCCATTCGAGATAGTCATCAGTGAATCCCCTTATCCTTGCCCGCTTTATGAATGTCTCCCGAGTCATAATCCCCCGCTCTATCAGGTTCAGACAGTTCTGTATGAACTCCCTATTCTGTTGTAGCGGATTAGTGATCGGAGTAGTCGGTACGGCTGGCGGCGGTTTGACGACCGGGGCTTTAACTGTAGCGTCGTCATCTGGTGGCTTGACGACCTGGCGCTTATCCGTCGGCGAGTCGTCATCGCCCAGGTCCGGTTGCATCATAGCTTCCCATTCCTCCTTTGAGATATCCTCTCGAAAAATTTCCGCTAGCCTCTTACCAGTCGACCGATCTGGCACGTCCACACGATATCGGTTTACGTGAGTCAATTTGCCATCTGGAACTAGGTATTTCTTGTCTTCCACTAGAAATTTAATAATTCGGTCTACCTGTCTAGTTGAAAGTTTCGTCAAGGTCGCAAGCAACTCGCGGCTAGGATATGCTCTAAATCCATCTGGATTAGCATATCTTGCGTATAGAGTCAGTACCATTTTCTGTTGTGCTGATAAGTCGATCAATGCACAAACATCCTCAATCAATGAAATACGAGTCTTCCTCGTTGGCTGGTCGGGCTTCATATAACCCTCACACTACATTTTTTAGTTCTACAGGTCGTTTGATTCGCCGAGGCGCAATTTTTAGGCCTTTGATCTGATGAGGATCTATCTCAAAAGCTTCTCCAATAAGCTTGGCTATTTTCGGACTTATTGGTTTTCCAGTTTCAGCATTAGAGTAGCTTCCTACCGATATGCCTATCATTTTAGCAGCTTCTATTTGTGAAAGATCTTTTTCGGCCCGCAGGTATAGTAAAGTCTTCAAAGCTTCACCTCCCTTCTGATTTCAGATAAGTTTATAGGATAGTATCATATAAGTCAATAATTAATTTTCAAAATGAAAGGTAGACACTGGTGTCTACTTAGAACAAAAATCTAGCCCTTAGAACAAATGAAAGGTAGACACTGGTGTCTACTTAGAACAAAAATCTAGCCCTTAGAACAAATGAAAGGTAGACACTGGTGTCTTTAAAGGTAGACACTGGTGTCTTTAAAGGTAGACACTGGTGTCACAGCTTGCTT
>Ga0209811_10000431_pt1 | contig 17932 bp, 16 predicted proteins | sample Coa_R1_6_FD_187161 | JGI IMG/M metagenome (GOLD analysis project Ga0209811, IMG submission 187161) | Surface soil microbial communities from Centralia Pennsylvania, which are recovering from an underground coalmine fire. - Coalmine... | ecosystem: Environmental > Terrestrial > Soil >...
TTTTCAGGGCTTCAAGGTTTCGGAGTACCAGGAACCCATCAGACTCAACGCGCGAAGCAGCGTCCTATGCCCCAGCAACCTCGAGCCGCGCAGCGTCGGCATAAGATAGCCCAGCGCGTCAGAGCTGGGTAAGCCCGAAAACGATTGCGAGCCCCGGAGGGGCGACACCAACGCGCAGGGGGCGTGAGCCCGCGAGCCCCCACTCATCCCATCAACGCTTCCTCGGGTGCGACTCCCGCCGATTCCTCCGCCGTCGACAACAACGCCCATCCCCGCGCCAACACAAACTCGAGCCACGCACCGGCCATCTGCGATGTAAGTACCGCCACCACGACCAGAGTTGTGTAGAACTTGGGGCTGATGATCCCGGCATCGAAAGCCACGCTGGCTAACACGATGCCTGGTCCGCCTCGAGCATTCGTGGTGATTGCTAGGTTGAGTAGATCGAGCCCGCGAAAGCCCGCGCAGCGTCCAGCCAGGGCAACAGAAAGAATCTTCACCATACAGCTTCCGACCAGAAATGCGACCAGCATCCGCCACGAAAAACCGCGAATCAGGTCCAGTTTGAGTCCGACGATCGCAAAGTAGACAGGAATGAAGAACGCGAAAGACACCTTCCCGATAGCCTCCAACGCGTCGGCGAACAGACGACGCTTTTTGTGCACCACGGCGAACCCAGCCAGGAAAGCGGCGAAGACCAGGCTCACGTTCAGTAGACCAGCGACCACGCAATAACCAAGAAGGACTGCAATCGCATACGCCACCGGCGAGTGCTTCGCGAACACATTGAATGACCACTTGTTGAGCCGCTTAGTCAGACGGGGCACGAGAGTCAGGCCGAGCGCGAAGAATCCAATTGTGACCAGCAGGTGATACGACAACTCCCGCGCATCGAACGCAGTCTTCCCGGCCAGGGCCGTGGCCACCGCAAGCGCGAGCCAAAGCACAATATCTTCCAGCACTGCGACCCCAAGCACGAGGCGCGCGAAGCGCGTGTGAAGAATCTTTAGATCCGCAAAAATCTTCGAGACCACCGGCACCGACGTGACCGCAACGCCCACCGCCACAATGATGATGAGCGAGACTCGGTTTCCATTCGGCCCTGCCAGGGCAGGACGAATCAGCCAAGGGCCAAAAACCAGTGCCAGCACAAACGGAATTCCCGTTCCCACGATCGAGAGCCAACCTACCTCACGCCGCTCGTCGCGCGTGAACAGCTGTTTCGCCTCTGCGCCCGACAAGAACATCAGCAGCAACAATCCCAGCCAGTAGACAAAACTCAAAATGCTGGACTGAGTGATCGTGGCATTCAGAATCCAAGGCACGCGCCCGAGCAACGCGGGGCCCAGCACGACTCCAGCCAGAATTTCTCCAACCACCTTCGGCTGCCGCAGTTTCACAAAGACATAGCCCAGCAGCTGCGCCAGTGAGACCAGCATCAGCAGCACGAACAGCATCGCTGTCAGATCGGCGTTCGATAGGTTCATGTTTGCGTAGCTTCGATGCAGGCGTGTCGTCTTCCTGGAGGAAAAATCAGCGCGGAAGTAAGCTTTAATCCGCCACCGCATCGGCCTGGTAACGGCTCAACACATCCTACTGCGTCACACAACGCAACGCCGCATCCATCGCGAGATCCGGATAAAGATACGGCAGCCTCTGCGCCGGCAACACGGACGCCAGCGTCAAGGCCCCCTTCCCTTCCTTCACCAAGCGTTCGATCAGATCACGCGACACCGCCGCCCACCCGCTGGGCGCCAGCCGCACAAGAAAAGTTCTCTCTTCAGCATCGCGCGTACGAATCTCCACCCGCTCAATCGGGTCAGCCCCATCCAACACAATTTCCTGACCTCAACCAACCCGGCCTGGTAAGCATGTCGCGCGATGCCTTTCTCGTTTGCCTTCAGCCGAGTTACCAGCCGTAGCCCACGATCGCAATCAGAGTAGGAACAAACAGCACCAACGGACTTCGACCCGCCACCGGTCTGGATGGAATGGGGTTCATTACAGTGCGGAAATCCATCGTACTGGATGCAAGGAAACGTTGGAAAGCAACGCGGCTCCAATCCCATGTGCGTCGAGATCGAACGACCGGTCGCCAACTTGACACTCGTGCCGCGTTCGGAGACTCTTACACACGCGCTCCTCAAAGATTCTCGGAGGCTTGCATGCCAAAATACGTCATCGAACGAGAAGTCCCCGGCGCGGGCAAAATGACGCCCGATCAACTCACCGCCATCTCGCAAACTTCCTGCGGTGTGCTTCGCAAACTCGGCTCAGAAATTCAGTGGGTCAACAGCTACGTCACCGACGACAAAATCTACTGCATCTATATCGCGCCGAATGAAGAGATGGTCCGCGAGCACGCGCGCCAGGGAGGGTTCCCTGCCAACAAAATTTCCCAAGTCCGCAGCGGCATTGATCCCACCACCGCCGAAGGCTAAAGAAACACGAATTGCGTTAGTGCAATGCCGGATGGTCGAGAGACTCCGCTGGGGAACGTTGGCTTCTTCGAACGTTTGGCCTCCTCTCCAATCCGAAGCCGTCGGAGTAACCCCGCCCCCCGCGTGAGGGAAACCGGCCGCGGAGCCGCGGCATAGAAATAGCCCAGCGCGTAAGCGCTGGGTAAGCGGCCCAAAAAGCGCGAGCCCTGGGAGGGGCGGCATCCACGCGACGCGGGCGTGAGCCGCGCAAGCGCGACAAAAATCCTTACTTCCTGGCCAAAAACTTCCCGATCCCCAACCGCACCTGAAATGTATTGATCCCCGGATTCGGCGTCGCCAGACCGGCGTTCGAAATGTGCATGTACCGCGCCTCAATACTCCACGCGTGCCGCTCACCGAGGAAATGAAATCCCAACACCCCGCTGGTCGTGAAATTCACCGCGTTCGTTCCCGCGGGCACGGTGTGATTGGTAAACAATGTCCCGCCATCGATCTCGAGGTAAGGCACAACCGTACTCCGGGTTGCGAAATTCCACTTCAAATCGATCGGATTGAATCCCGCCCCGTAACTCGTGTTCACCGGTTGAAACACAAGAAACATCGGCACCGCGTCCACCGCGTATTCAAACCGTCCTTTCAAAAAGCCAGGCCCGTGCGGCCGCGTCAAAATCCATCCATACCGCAATCCGAGATTCCAAACGCCGGTGTCCTTGGTGCCGCCCGGAACGGTGTAGCCGCCCCCTGTCCAGACCTGGACCTCGCGCCCGCCCTCTTCAGGAAGCCCCTGCGCGCGAGCCATCCCGGAAAAACTGCCAAGCAAAACCACCACTATGATGAATCCGCAACCGATACGCATAGGCAATTGTGACTGCACAATACAGGAAGGAAGTGCTCACATCAACGCCAGCCTGAGCCGCAATTCAACCAGAACCACCGAGTGGCGAAATAGATTAGCCCAGTACGTAAGCGCTGGGTAAGGCCGAGAAAAACCGCGCAAGTCCCAGAGGGCGTCACCAACGCGACGCGGGCGTGAGCCTACAACGAACGCGTCTGGAACTGGCGGCACAATTATCCAGATCGCGACCACGATCACCGATAGAACCGAGGGGCCTCACCCCAGCCCCAAGCCTCCATCCACCGTCAGGATCTGCCCAGTAATGAAGGGCGGAGCTTCGGCGAAAAAGCGCACGGCGGCGGCAACCTCTTCCCCGCTGCCGTTGCGCTTCATTGGCGTCACCCGCGCCATCTTCCGCATGAAAGCCTCCGCCGCTTTCTCCCCCAGGTCGATCATGCCGGGAGCAACCGCGTTCACCGCAATCTCGGGAGCGAGAGCCTTCGCCATCACTTTCGTCAACATGTGCAGCGCGGCCTTCGACGAGCAATAATGCGCATGCGTCGGCCACGGCAGCAGTCCGCCCAGCGACCCCATGTTGATGACCTTCCCGCGCCGCGCCCGCAGATGCTTCACCGCCTCGCGCGTCACCAGAAACGGCCCACGAGTGTTCGAAGTAAAAATCGCATCCCACTGCGCGACCGTAATCTTCTCGAACTCCACCGTCTCGTAATTAGCGGCGTTGTTAACAAGGATGTCGATGCCTCCCAGTTCCTTCACCGCCTCCTTGATCGCGCGCTTCACACTCTTCTCGCTGGTGACATCGCACTGCAAAGCAAACGCACGCACTCCAAGACTCGCGAGATCGATTACCATATGCTGCGCCTCGCGAGCCGAACGGTTGAATGTGATGGCGACATCGGCCCCAGCCCGAGCCAGTGCCATGGCCGAAGCCCGACCCAACCGCTTCGCGCCCCCAGTGATCAGCACGGCCTTGCCAAGCAGAGGCAGTTCCACATTGTTCTTCATGGACCGGAATTGTACCGTTTCAAACGTACGACTGGTCTGAGGTGACATGTACCGAGCCGCGTGCATCACGACTCGGGATCCGAGAATAAGCCGTCCGGTAGGTCTTGAAAGTAAAGAAACCCAAAAGGGCAAGACGGGAAACGGCAAACGGTGCGCCAGCGTCTAGGTCCAGATGTCTCGCCGACTCCACCTACCAGACTCCAAGTCGGAGTTCGCCGCTCAACTCCCCACGACAACGTTAAGTCGCGAGTCCGCACGCCAACTCCCTACCGAATCTCCAATTCGGCGACGGCGCCCGTCCATTCCCCTACCGCACTCAGTTCGGGGAGTCCGCCCGCCCACCCCTATCGTGCTCCAATTCGGGGTGTCCGCTCGCCCACCCCTATCGCACTCCAATTCGGGCAGTCCGTCCGCCCACCCCCTATCCCACTCCAATTCGAGCAGTCCGCCCGCCGGCCACACCCACCGGACTCCAAGTCGCGAGGTCGTCCGAAGGCTCCGCACTCGAGCCGCGAAGCGGCGACATGAGATAGCCCAGCGCGTAAGCGCTGGGTAAGCATCGACAACTGATCGAGCCCCGTAGGGGCGGCACCCCGCGAAGTGGGCGTGAGCCCACGAGCCTCAAGTGAGTCCCCCAACGCGCATCCAACCACAACGCCGGATTTACATCGCGCGCTCATCGGACTTACGTCGATTACCTTCCTCCTATTACTCACTTACTGACTCATCCCCCACAAATCTCCAACTAAATCCATTTAGCCCGACCACCGCGATGTATAGACCTCTTTACACATCACCCAATTGAAATTAACCGCGAAAATGCTAAACTCCGCCCATGGCTGACGCTCGCCAGGTCCTCGTCTACACCCGCAAAGGCTGCCATCTCTGCGAGATCGTCAAGGAAAGTCTGGTCAAACTCGAACGCCGGGGCCTGTTCCGCTGGCAGGAGGTCGACGTCGACACCGACGAACAACTCCGCCGCCAATTCACCGACGAAGTCCCCGTCGTATTTATAGACGGCCGCAAAGCCTTCAAGTACCGAATGGACGAACGCGAATTCCTCCGCAAGCTAGCCAGCTAACTGCCACTAAGATCAGCAACGACTCACCGACCGCCGAAAACGCGCGACAGTAGCGCCGGCGCCCCGCCGGCAGTCGAGCGGGCCTCCCCGCCCGCTCTCTGGAAGATTCTTCCTTGTCTTGAAATCTCGTCCCACTCGCCACCCCGTACGCGAATGCCCTACAATTTCCCCGGCCCATGCTGCGCACCCAGCTCTACGCCGATCCCGACAACCTTTTCCTTCACGACCTGATCCTAGACACCTGCCGCAAATTTCCCAACAAGACCGCACTGCTCGACGTCTCCATCAATCGCCGTTTCACCTATGCCGAATACGGAGAAACCGTCGAGCGCCTCGCGCGCTGCCTGATCGCTGCCGGACTCAGACCCGGAGAAGTCGTGGCCATCTTCCTCCCCAACTCCTGGGAGTTCGCTGCCGCCTATCACGCCACCACGCTCGCAGGAGGATTCCCCACGCTCCTGAATCCGACCTACCGCGAGCGTGAGGTCCGCTACCAACTCGAAAACTCCGGCGCCGCCATGCTGATCACCGACGGAGCGACGCTAGGCAACATCAATCTGGGCGGCCTTCCCAACCTGCGCCGCGTCTACAGCACGCGCCAACAGTCCGCAGGAGCAGAAGACTTCTCCGACCTGTTGAAAGCAGTCACGGCCACTCTCCCAGCTCCGGCCCTGTCTTCCAGAGAAACCATCGCTGCCCTTCCTTACTCCAGCGGCACCACGGGCCTGCCGAAAGGCGTGATGCTCTCGCACTACAACCTGATCGCTAACGTCTACCAACTGCTCGCGCCGAACGCGACGCAACTCTCGCCGGCCGACAACATGCTCTGCTTCCTGCCGCTCTATCACATCTACGGACTCAACGTAGCACTCAATCCGATGCTCGCTCTGGGCGCGACACTAGTCTTGATGCCTCGCTTCAACGTCCCGCAACTTCTCGGCCTGCTCACTTCCGAGCGCGTGACTATGATGCCGGTCGTCCCACCTGCGCTCAACGCGCTCAATCAGGCTGCCGAAGCCGGACAATTTCCCGCCAACCACCACGTTGCGTGGGTGAAGTCCGGAGCCGCGCCGCTCGCGCCAGAACTCGCGCGTCGCTTTACCGAACTCACCGGCATCATCGTGAATCAGGGGTACGGCATGACCGAGGCTTCGCCGGTCACACACCTCGGCTACGTCTCTCCGCCCGCGATGAACCGTCCAACGTCGATCGGCCAGCCGCTGGCACAGACCGAATGCCGCGTGCTCGACGCCAATGATCGTGAGGTCGCGCTCTCCGAGCCCGGAGAACTCGTCATGCGCGGACCTCAATTTATGCTGGGTTATTGGAAGGAGCCGCAGGCCACCGCGGCCGTTTTGCGCGATGGATGGTATTGGTCGGGCGACATCGTCAATCGCGACGACGACAACTTCTTCTACGTCCTCGACCGCCGCAAAGAAATGATCAAGTACAAGGGTTTCCCGGTGGCGCCCGCCGAGGTCGAGGCCGTTTTGATGGAGCACCCTGCCGTGCGCGATTGCGGCGTTGTGGCACGCCCCAATCTAGATGCAGGCGAAATCCCCTGCGCCTTCGTAGTACTCCGCGAAGGCGAGCTCTCCGACGACGCGATGAAGAAGTCTCTCTGCGGATTCGTCGCCGACCGCCTTACCCACTACAAACAGCCGCGCGAAATCCACTTCGTCGACGCCGTCCCCCGCACGCCGTCAGGCAAAATCCTCCGCCGCGAATTGCGTAAGAACTTCCCCTGAAAATGGACGCAATGGCCGTTCTGCGCGTCCTTTGCAGACTTTCTTAGCGCCCTTCGCGGCCTTCCTTGGCGCACTTTGCGGTTAAGAGCTTTTCCTGTGACCCGTGACCTGCGACTTGTCCCCTGCCTCAAATGCTAAACTCCCTCAGGCATGCGGACGGACATCCTTCCTCTCTGTGACAAACATTTCCGCACCATGGAAGCCTGCCTCGCCCCCTACAATGCCGACTACTCGATCGACTTCTTCCGCTGCACCGAAAAATTCTGTGGACGCTGCTTCGGCGAACGCGTCGGCTACGTCAACCCAAAGCGCGATATCGCTCCCGAGATGACGCCCGACCAACCCCGTTGCGACATGCACGGCCGCCCCATGTTCATTCTTAGCCTCGACCGCCAGCACAATCGCATCACCTACGGCTGCACCGAGCCCGGCTGCACACAGCGGGTCCTCAAGACCTAAGTCTCCGCGGACAACTGACACCCGCCGGAACCATGTTCTGCTGACGATCAAGGCCCTTGTGCAATCTCCACTGCCTTCTTCAATACGGCATCCCGCCCGGCTCGCAGATCCTCGGCGCTATTCTCCACCGGCACATCCGGCGTAATCCCTACCCCTTCAAACTGCGACCCATCCGGAAACGTATGCCGCACCGCAGAGATGTTCAGCATCATTCCATTTTCCAGATCCAGATGCCGCGTCATCGAGTAAGTCCCCGCCGTAGTCTCTCCCACCAGCGTAGCCCGTCTCGCGAACTTGAACGGCATCACGAAGTCTTCGCAAGCGCACGAGCACACTCGATCCGTCAGCAGGATCAGCCGCCCCGAGTACGCGGTGTCGCGCGGCTCGATGATCGTGTCGGTGATCACTAGCGTCGAGTGCCCGGGATACGCCGGCGGGTAATTACGCAGAAGAGCTCCGCCATGCTCGGAACTTGCCTCGTTCCAGTCCTGGTAAGGCTTCACCATCAGAGCGCGCTGCAAGACACCGGGCGCGCCTGTACCTGGATTTCCACGGACGTCCAGTATCAAGGTCTTCGCGTCGTGGTATTGCTTCAGGAACTCCAGCGCCTGCGCCTGCGTCTCGATGCCATGAAACGTCGGCACCTTCACGTACGCCACCGAATTGGGGACTAGCCATTTCCCTTCGGTCTTCACTGCCGGCAGCGGTTGCTTCTTGTCGTTCTTCCGATCAATCGGAACCTTGCGGCCGTCGCCGAGCGTGATGGTGAACTGCTCCGGGAACAGCGCTGGTGTATCGAAGAAGCTCACGCTAGCGTCGCGGTCGCTTGAAGCCGAAAGGTAGCGGCGGTTGCGCACAAACCATTCGTCCGCGCTAGCGTCGTCAACCGAAGCAATCACGTCTCCCACGTGGATCGAGTCCAACTGGCTGCGGACCACTGTCCACTTCCCTGATACTGGGTACGCCAGGATCCCGATCGGCGCACCGTGGTTCTGGTCCAGCCACTTGTCGTAGAACCAGGTGTGACCGTCGTGGAGGTCTGCGACAAACTCCATGCTGGCGAGGTCGAACGCGCGTCGATCTTCCGTGCGCAAGATCGTGGATAGATACTTCTCGTAAGCTGCATCGAACTTGTCCTGCGACAAGCCTGGAAAGAACGTGCTGACGACGTGATAGATCCGGGACGTCATCATCACGCGCTCCTGGAGCGAAATGCTGGTCGACGACTGCGCGAAGAGCCCGCAGCAGAACACACACAACACGCTGACCACGAAAGCAACAAGACGAGTCCGTTGGATCACGATCGAATCCCTCCACACGACCTTAGACGCTTGTCGAGAGAAACAGTGATAAGCGAGTGATTTGATCAAGAGCCGCGCAGCGGCGACATAGGTTAGCCCCGGACGTGAGTCCGGGGAAAGCAGGAAAAAACCGAGCGAGTCCCGTAGGGACGGCACTCCGGGCGAGCGGGCAGGAGCCCGCGCTACTTACTTAACTTCGCGTCAAAGCGAACCTCTGCGCCGGGCAAAATCTTTACGTCGCGCTCCCAATCGGTGTAGCCCGACATTTTTACCACCACCTTGAAAGTGCCGCCCTGCAAGCGCAGCGACGCGGGGGTTGAGCTTACAAAACTGCCGTCCAGAAAAACATCCGCCCCCGCCGGGTCTGACGAAACTGAGACCGCCGCCAGCGCCTGTGCGTTCCTGTCGACCGACGTCAACTTGCCCTGCTGCAGAACCACGGTCATTCCCGGATACGTCAGCCATCGCTGCTCGCCGAACGCGGCTTCCTGCACCGGCGGCCCTAACGCGGCTACTACCTCTTCCCGCGTCATCCCCGCAGTCAGATTCGCGGCCTTCGTCGATGGCGCTGCACTCGCCGGCGGTGACGCCACTGCTCGGGCGGGCGCTGGAGCTGTGGGCGCTCCTTCCGGCAGAATCCACTGGTCGAGCACAGCGTCGATCTTGCCGATGTCGCCTTGTGCCAACGCTTCCTGGGGGAGGAAGAAGTTGACCGTGCACCACGCCTGCGCGGCCTTCGATTTGCCTGAAAGATTGCGCGTGCTCAACAATCCGAGCGTCACAATATCGGAGCCAACGTAAACCGCCGTCACATAGAATTTCTCGCCGCGCCCTAGCTCAACATCCTTGTCTCCGGACACGACCGTGACCTTCGAATCTTGCACGGCGTTGGACGTGATGCGCTTGCGGTCGAGGGCGCCGAAGAGGCCGTCGCGCATCACGACCACCGTGCCCCCGGCCTTGCGGATGGAGTTTTCGCCATGGATGCCCATCGCGCCCCCGCCGAGAACGGTCAGGTGGTAGCGCGATTCCAGGCTCTCTTGCAGTTCCGTTCGGCGGCCGGCATCTTGTCCTGCGCACGGCAGGCCTGCGCACATTGCTGCCACAAGCATCACGGATTTCCGGAATGTCCTCATTTGCGAGAGGGTACCAGACATCCGAAATGATTGGTTAGTCGTCCATCACCAGCCAATCGTGTCGATCCCAGGTTAGCGATCACAGAACGGACGCGAACCTGGGGCACCTACTTTGGGGGGCGCGGCTCGAAGTCGAACATTTGGAGGAGGTGACGGGCGAGGCCGTTTCCGTTGAAGTCGACGACGATGGCGTTCTTGTCGGCGCCGGGCGGGCGGCGGGAGGTGGGGGACGGCGGGCGTCGGGACGCCGTCGGCGCAGGACGAGCTGCCTGTGACGCTTGGACAGGTTTGCTCGCGGGGGACGGCGGCTGTTGGGCTTGCACAGGTCTGTTCGTCGCGGACGGCGGCTGCGATGCTTGCACTGGTTTGCCGGGCAGAGACGCGGGCGAGGGCGCCCGCACTACATTTGGCGGTTTCGCTGACGGGCGCGTGGGCTCGTCTTCTATTTATTCACCTCGGAAAGCAATGATAAGTCGCGAAAGGACCAGGAACATCTCCCGAATAATAAGTCGAATGTCGGCAGTATATCTGTGAGGGTGGGAATTGGCACCTGTCGTTCGAGAACTATGCATGCACGCGACACCCGGAAGTTAATGCTCAGCGAAAGTGGCTCCCATCACCCGCTCGAGGAATGTAAACTCCGGGCGGGTGGCCCATTCATTCGCGTTCTTTGCGAATGAGTGGGGCTACGATGCTGCCTGCGTTACCTGCTCCGCACCCTCATATTCACACCCGCTCGTTGGACGCCAGGTCGAGCGAGCCACATCCCTGAACGCACAAGGGGGACAGGTCCGTGCAATCCCACGTTTCGAAAGGCGCAAAACGTGGGGCACCCGGCTGTCTGCCTACCCCACTCAATCGCAAACTGCGCGATTGAATGGGGCACCCGTGCTACGAAGTCGTAAAACAATAAACTTCCCGTCCCGCCACATTCCGAAAGGCCACCGTCTCTGCTACGGACCCGCTTGCACTAATTATTGCTTCAGCACCCTGAAATCCTTGGACCTAGAAAATGATGCTTCGGTGTAACTCCCATCGGGAAGAGGATCAGACAACCAGGGGATTTCGTAGTCCGCAATCGATCCGCTGCCGAATCCGGACGCATACCAGTAGCTTTGTTTCCATCTATAGGTCGTAACCGTGCCATCCGGCTGAAGATAGCGGTCTACACTGACTACACGATACGCTGTCTCCGAAGAATCGCTCTCCGTGATAGTGCAATTCACTGGGATCGGGCCTGGGATTCCGATTTCATATAACTGAAAATCTGGTCCGACCAGGTTGCGAAGATCAGAGATATTCACGCTAATACTGCGCCCGGTGACTCTTAAGGCCGAAGCCGGCAATTTTCCGGTTGCACTAAGCCCTCTGAAGGTGCCTCTGCTGCCCCAATCAACGATGCTGAACTCGACTTCACCCTCAAATCTGCCGTTCACAGCTCTTATGAGATTCAGCACTATATGGAAATTAATTACCGGTCCCTGCAAAACGTAAGCTCCTTGAACAAGCCGCTCTCCTGATTTGCGAGCGTCGGGTTTTTCAGCAGCAACGGCCTCCATAACCAATGTGTCAGACAAATCCGGGTTCACGCCGGAGCTTTTTCCGAATCCAGCCCCGTCATATTGCGCATCGGATACCGGCATCAGGAAGTCTGCAAGCACACCTTCGGCGGTTCCGGAAAAATTAGTGTAGTTTTGTGTTGACTTCTCCACTGTCACTTTGCCGTCCGGTTGAGGAATCCGCTGGGTGAGCACACGACTGTAATCGGTTTTCGAAAAAGAGGTCGTAAGATCGAGAGCCTTCGCAATCGTGCAGTCTAGCGGGATCGGGCCCGGAAATCCCGTCTCCTGTAGAAAGAAATCTGGCCCGACTAGATCGCGAAGATTACGGATGTTTACTGAAATGCTGCGCCCCGTGACTTTAAGAGCGGAAAGGGGCACGATTCCATAGGCGCTAAGAACCCTGAAGGTACCTTGCCGGGTATCGACAATGAATGTATCGACATGGCCCACGAATTCTCCGGTGGGCGACTTGTCTACCGCCAAATTGAGAACGAACTCCAGCTGGTCGCCGTCAGCTGTGTAACTTCCGCCAACGATCCGGAACCGATCCTTGGAGACCTCAGCAACTGCTGACGTCAGCAATACCACGCTTGCGAGCAGGAATATCGCAATCTTTCTCATTGGATGAAACTCCTTTACTACGCTTAATCGAGGACTTTCGCGGACACGAACGGAGGAATGGTTCTCTCGGCCACCTGCGGCAATAACGTTCGGGAAGCTTTTGCTTACCGAGTTGTGCTGAGGCTTACTCCCACCTTCGATTGTTCTACCATGGGTACAAACACGGCAGTGATGTATGGCGAAAAACGCGGTACGCGGTTCCCGAATCTGGAATCGCATTCGGCTCAACTTGGGCGGGTGGCCCATTCATTCGGATTGCGATCAATCGGACTACGAAGGGCGCGTCGTCCACCCAACTCGAGGGGCACCCGCGCCATTGCAGTCGACGAAAACAGCAGATCCTTCACAGACGTCACCGGCTTGCGCCGGCGAACAAAACCAGATTGTCCTCGAAGTTTCCGCGACACAACGTGTGGCTCACTTAGGCAAAGGCGGGGAGAAGTCAGTCAGGGTGAGAAACGTGGAGTCAATGTTTTCGGTCAGTTTGCCGTTCAGTTCAGATTTTTCTTTGACACTCTTCCACTCCGGGTCGTCCTGGAAGGATTTCCAGTTGGCGGCGGCCTCTTCACGGCTGGGATGCTGGAGAATGTAGATCAGGGTGTTGCTCTTCTGGGGCTGGTCGATGGGCGTCCAGTAAGCGACGCTTTTCATGCCATGCCGGTCAAAAAGCTTTACCGTGTGGTCGCGGAAACGCGCCAGCAATTCTGCTAATTTTCCCGGGGCGGCGTGGTAGATGCGGAGCTCAAAGACCACCTGCGAGGATTGCATTGGATTATCCTTGTTTTGCTGCGAAGCGGCCCAAAGGAATGCTGGAAGCAATGTCGCCGCCTGGAGCAATGTGCGTCGTTGCATGGCGGGCATTTTAGCAGAGGGGGAGAGGAAGCCCGATGGCCCGGGTCGGCGCGGTATTCAGTTCTCGGTTCTCAGTTCTCGGTTCTCAGTTCTCAGAACTTAGTTCTGGGTTCCACCGAAAATCCCCGCCGCGGCGGAGCTTGGACGGGGCACCCGGCAGCCGGCAATCGCGAAAGAACTCGGTCCGATTAGATCGAGTTGATCATGCTTCCCTCCCTTCGACTGTCGCTCAGGGCAGGCTCCTACGAAAATCGCGTAGGGTGGGGCAGCCAGTTTTTGGAAGCTTTCTCAAACAAAAAGCCCCGCTTATCCCGGCGGGGCTTCTTGCCTACTGAGAGCTTACGGCTGATAGCCCGTTAGTTCTTCTTCTCCGAAGGAGGTGGTGGCGTGGCGCTCTTATCGCCTTGATCGGCTGGCTTGCTCTTGTCACCCTGATCGGCCGGCTTACTCTTGTCGCCTTGATCCGCTGGCTTGTCGGCTGGGGCCTCCGACTTGGTGTCGGCCTTGGGCTGGATGGAGACTAGCTCCACTTCGAAAACCAGCGTTGAGCCGGGCGTGATGTCGGGACCAGCCTGGCGGTCGCCGTAGGCCAGATCGGGAGGAATGAAGAGCTGCCAGGTCGATCCGGCGGGCATTAGCTGCAGCGCTTCCGTCCAGCCCTTGATGACTCCGCCGACCGGGAAGGTTGCCGGCTGGCCGCGCTTGTAGGAGCTGTCGAATTCCTTGCCGTCGATCAGCGTGCCTTTGTAGTTGCAGACCACCGTGTCGGCGGCGGTCGGCTTCGGGCCGGTGCCCGCCTTGATGATCTTGTACTGCAGGCCGCTGGGCAGAGTGACCACGCCCTCTTTGGTTTTGTTCGCGGCCAGGAAGGCTTCGCCTTCCTTCTTATTCTTGTCTGACTTTTCCTTGTTCACGGTCGCTTGCTTGGCTTGCAGATCTTTGGTCAGGTCCTGCAAGGTGGCGCGAATCTCGTCGTCGGTCATCGCCGACTTGGCGCCGGTCAGCGAATCTTTCAGGGCGCGGGTCAGGATCGTCGGATCCACGTCGATGGAAGACGACTTCAACTTGCCGCCCAGGTCTGCGCCAATCGCGTAACTGACTTTTTCCTTCTTGGTATTCAGCGCGGGAGGAGCCGTAGCCGGCTTGGTTCCGGCCGTTTTCGAGGCGGCGCTGGTCGCAGGCTTCTTGGCCGCGGGTTTGGCTGCGGGGGCAGCGGTGGAGGCTTGTCCGTAACTGAGAACGGTGCCGCCGGCGAGGAGGATCGCGAGCAGCAACGGCTTGGCGCAGTGTGTCTGAATTTTTGGCATCACCGCAATATTCTACTGTGCGGCGCCTTTTCCGGATATAGCCCGATTGGGGACCGCCTCAAGAAGGTGAACCATGTATAAGGTGGGAATTGGGAGTGTCGAAGGAAGATCGATCGACTTGGTTGCGGGCGTCGGGCGGGCGGGCAGTCGACGGGCGGCCATTACCCTCGAGCCAGATGCTCGTATTGCGCGTCGGTCAAAGGCACCACCGACAACCTTCCCTGCCGCACGAGCGGCGAATCGGCGAACAGCTTTTGCGTTTTGATCTCGGCGAGGGTCTTTGGCGTAGCGATGGACTTCCCTGGCTTGATTTTTACTAGCGGCGTCTTGGGGTCAGAATCGTCGATTGAGACTACTTCGGCTGTCCCGACTGCGCTCTTGGCGTCGCCTGTGTGATAGACGATGAGCCGGTCGCCGGGCTTCATCCCGCGCAGATTCTTCACCGCGACAGGGTTCGTGACGCCGTCCCAGATCGTGGACTTGTCGCGCACCAGATTCTCAAACGAATAAACCGACGGCTCCGTCTTCAAAAGATAGTTCATGATTCCTCAAGGAAAAATCACTGCTGCGGAGTACTGGGCTTGTTCTCGGGCGCAGGAGCATCTTTCTTTTGTTCCGGATGCTCGTCGTAAATCGAATACTGCTTCTGCGGACGCTTCAAACGCACGGTGATTTCCCTGTCCCCTTCGCCGATTTCGTAGTCTTCCCCGAACGTCTGGAAGCCAGGCGCGAGCACCTGGACGCGCAGCTTCCCATAAGGCACGCCCTCGAAGTGTGTCTTGCCGTCGTTGTCCGTTTTCAACTCGAACCCGCCGCGTCCCTGCTTTCCCTTCGTGTTCACGGGATGCAGTACGACGGCAGCATTCCGCACCGGCTTGCCACTATCATCTTTGAGAATGATAAAACTCAACGCAGCTGTGGGCTCGCTTGCCCAGGCCGGTGCCGCGGCGCCGGCCCCAAGAATGAAACTTATAAAGATTGCCGAAAGCAGAACCCGAAAGAGTCGATTCATCGTGCCGCCATTCTAAGCAGAGCGCGGAAACCTGTCACTCCCGCGTCGAGGGGAAAGCGTCCCTAATAAGGATAAGCGCCCCGGCGCGGCCGACTTGACAAGCCAGCGGTTGAAACCTTAAAATTAGCACTCGCAAGGGACGAGTGCTAACAAGTCCATGCCAGCTATCTAAACCACACAATTAACAGTACATAGACGAAAGGAGTCAGCGAATGGCTACGAAATTTACTCCCCTGCACGACCGCATCCTGGTCCGTCGGGTAGAAGAGGCCGATACCACCCGGGGTGGCATCATTATTCCCGATTCGGCAAAAGACAAGCCGCAGGAGGGCGAAATCATCGCCGTCGGTCGCGGCAAGAGCAATGACGAAGGCAAGGTGTTTCCTCTGGCTGTGAAAGAGGGAGACCGCATCCTGTTCGGGAAGTATTCAGGGACCGAGATCAAGATTGATGGAGAGGACTTCATCATCATGCGCGAAGAGGAAGTGCTCGGCATTCTGTCGGGTGCGACTTCTGGTGCGAGCAAGAAGGAATTGGCCGGCTCCCGCAAATAGTTTTTGGCCGATGGTCGTTGGCTGATGGCTTAACGACTTTGGCCAATGGTGGATCAGGTCGGCGGAGTTATCTGAGACCTGACACCTAATTTTCAGAATTCGAATCACTTACACATTCAGGAGACGAAGCAATGGCAAAGCAGATTGTGCATGGCGAGGAGTCGCGGCAGGCAATCCTGCGCGGCGTTAACTTACTCGCGGACGCTGTGAAGGTGACGCTGGGTCCCAAGGGACGCAACGTCGTAATTGAGAAGAAGTTCGGTTCGCCGACCATTACCAAGGACGGCGTCACCGTGGCGAAGGAAATCGAGTTGAAGGATGCGCTCGAGAACATGGGTGCGCAGATGGTGCGCGAAGTTGCTTCCAAGACGTCGGACGTCGCGGGCGACGGCACCACCACCGCTACCGTTCTGGCGCAGGGGATTTATCGCGAAGGCGTCAAGACCGTGGCTGCCGGTGCGAACCCGATGGCGTTGAAGCGCGGTATCGAGAAGGCGGTTTCCGCGATTTGCGGCAAGCTCGACAAAGAAGGCAACCGTGAGAAGGGCGAGCTCGACAAGTTCTCGAAGCCCGTCACCGGTGACATGATCGCGCAGGTGGGAACCATCTCGGCGAACAACGACGAGACCATCGGCAAGATCATTGCGGAAGCGATGAAGAAGGTCGGCAAGGACGGCGTCATCACGGTAGAAGAGTCGAAGACGCTTGAGACGCAGTTGGAAGTGGTCGAGGGCATGCAGTTCGACCGCGGCTACCTGTCGCCGTACTTCGTGACCGATCCGGAGAGGATGGAAGCGGCGCTCGAGAATGCTTACATCCTGATCCACGAAAAGAAGATCAGTTCCATGAAGGACCTGCTCCCGCTGCTCGAGCAGATCGCCAAGAGCGGCAAGCCGCTCATCATCATTGCTGAGGACGTGGAAGGCGAAGCGCTCGCTACCCTCGTCGTCAACAAACTGCGCGGAACTCTGCAGGTGTGCGCGGTGAAGGCGCCGGGCTTCGGCGATCGCCGCAAGGCCATGCTGCAGGACATCGCCATTCTGACCGGCGGCAAGGCCATCACCGAAGATCTCGGCATCAAGCTCGAGAACGTGCAGGTGGGTGACCTGGGCCAGGCCAAGAAGATCACCGTCGACAAAGACAACACCACCATCGTCGAGGGCAAGGGCAAGCATGCCGAGATCGAAGGCCGGGTGAAGGAAATCCGCAGCCAGGTCGACAAGACCACGTCGGACTACGATCGCGAGAAGCTGCAGGAGCGGCTGGCGAAGCTGGTGGGTGGCGTGGCCGTGATCAAGGTGGGCGCGGCGACCGAAACCGAGATGAAAGAGAAGAAGGCTCGGGTGGAAGACGCCATGCACGCAACGCGGGCAGCGGTGGAAGAAGGCATCGTCCCGGGCGGAGGCGTGGCGCTGGCGCGCTGCGTGTCGGCTCTGGAGAAGCTGAAGGTGGACGGCGACGAGCAGATCGGCGTGAACATTGTGAAGCGGGCGATTACCGAACCGCTGCGCATGATCGCCGAGAATGCCGGCGAAGAAGGCGCGATTGTGCTGGGCAAGATCAATGACTCGAAGGACAACAATTTCGGGTACAACGCGCTGACCGGTGACTATGAGGATCTCGTGAAGGCGGGCGTGCTGGATCCGACGAAAGTGGTGCGGACGGCGCTGACCAACGCGGGCTCAATCTCATCGCTGATGCTGACCACGGAAGCGCTGGTAGCCGAGATTCCGGAAGAGAAGAAAGCTCCGGCCGGCGGCGGCGGACACGGCGGCGGCATGGGAGACATGTACTAAGGTCGGCTGCTAGCTAGTAATATTGAAGCCCCGTTCCGCAGGAGCGGGGCTTTTTATGTTTAATTGCGGAGAATAACTGATTCACTGAAACCGGGGAACGTCCCGTCTGGAAGCTGTGAAGAAATTGTTTTTTGTCGTAAGGGAGTTCGCATGAGATTTCGTCGTTGGCTACTTGGCCGAGGGGAGATCGAAGGTCTCGGG
>Ga0209811_10000432_pt1 | contig 17916 bp, 16 predicted proteins | sample Coa_R1_6_FD_187161 | JGI IMG/M metagenome (GOLD analysis project Ga0209811, IMG submission 187161) | Surface soil microbial communities from Centralia Pennsylvania, which are recovering from an underground coalmine fire. - Coalmine... | ecosystem: Environmental > Terrestrial > Soil >...
CCCGGTGATCTTCGCGCGCTTCGTGGCGAAAGAAAGTTTGTTCTTTACTCGCCTTCAGCAATGACGAACGCTAGACCATGACCTTTGGTGTGTGTGATCGACAGGGCCCAACGGCGGATCTTTAGATCTTCGGCCAGCCGCGCAGTCTTGTCGTGCAAGACGATTTCTGGTTTACCGCTGCGCGCGCGCGCCACTTCGATGTCGAGCCAGCGCACCTTTGCGCCCCAGCCTCGGCCGAGTGCCTTCATGACCGCCTCTTTGGCGGCAAATCGGCCGGCATAACTTTCATATTTGCCGCGCAATTTTTTTTCGCAATAGGCGATCTCTTTCTCGGTGAACACACGATCGCGAAAACGCCTGCCGATGCGCGGATCTTCCAGCGCTGCTTGAATACGGTCGACCTCGGCCAAGTCCACGCCGGTGCTGATGATCATGGCTGCGCCTCTCGATCCGCCGTTTGCGCGCCATGCAGCTCCCCCCATCGGCACATGGCGTCGACCACCGGCTTCAAGCTTTTTCCGAGCGGCGTGAGCTCGTACTCGACTTTCGGCGGGACTTGGGCATAAACTTTTCTCTCGACCAGCCCGTTTCGCTCCATTTCCCTGAGCTGTTGGGTCAACATTTTCTGCGACACGCCTGTCAACGCGCGGGACAGCTCCGAAAACCGTTTAGCGCCACCCGTTAAATGAAAGATTAGCGGGATTTTCCAGCGGCCGCCGATCATCGCCAGCGTGATCTCGGCCGGGCATTCCTCATTCTTCGTTCCCATGAAAATCTCCTGCGGTTACTCAATGGATACTATAGCACCGCTGGGTGCGTACTTAACACAAAGCGCGGTAATGGTTATCTTTCGCACCGAGGAATAATTATGACAGTACCAGCTTTGAAAAAAATTCTAGACAACGATTTCGCACCTCAGCCTACGGCGGCCAATCCGGCGATTTCCGACCGTGACAGCTCCTTACTCGACGCTTACTCCAAGGCCGTGGTTCAATCCGCCGAAAAGGTCAGCCCGTCGGTCGTTTTCATCGAAGCGACCAAAATGCTGCCTCAAACCTGGGGCACAGCCGCACGCGAGCGGCGTGAAACTCGCGGCAGCGGCTCAGGTTTTGTTTTCACGCCCGACGGTTTCATTTTGACCAACAGCCACGTGGTCCACGACACCAGCCGTTTGACGGTGGCCCTGAACGATGGGCGCCGCTTTGAAGCCGCGATGGTCGGGGACGATCCTGCCAGTGACGTCGCGGTAATCCGCATTTCCGCCGGCGGACTGGTGGCGGCGCCGCTGGGCGATTCCGAAAAAATTCGTGTCGGCCAACTCGCCATCGCGATCGGCAACCCGTACGGTTTTCAATATAGCGTGACCGCTGGCGTAGTGAGCGCGCTCGGTCGTTCGCTTCGCTCCGAGTCGGGTCGGCTCATCGACAACGTCATCCAGACCGACGCCGCGCTCAATCCAGGAAATTCCGGCGGTCCTCTGGTCAACTCGAACGGCGAAGTCATCGGCGTCAATACCGCCGTGATTCTACCGGCCCAGGGGCTTTGTTTTGCCGTCGCCATCAACACCGCAAAGTTTGTCGCGGCCCGACTGATCAAGGATGGAAAAATTCGCCGCGCCTATCTCGGCCTAGGCGGACAGAATGTCACGATCCCGCGTATCGTCGTGCGTTCGCAACAACTCAAAACGGAAGCCGGCGTGCTGGTCATCTCCGTCGAAAAACAGAGCCCGGCCGAGCGTGCCGGACTCAACCAGGGCGACGTGATTATCGCGCTCGATGGCGCGGCCGTGCGGTCGGTCGATGATCTGCACAAGGTTTTGACCGAGGCGCGCATCGGTTCGAGCTGTGAGCTCACGCTCCTCCGCCAATCGCAAAAAATTTCTCTGCCGGTGGTGGCTCAGGAAGCCGCGAGCTGATTTAATTTGGCGAAATTGAACTTGACCGAATAGGAGGCTGGCATGCGTGTTGGAGTGACGCTATTTATAAGCGCGTCTTGGATCCCCTCGAAGCGCTAACGTCTGTCGCCGCCCATAACTGAGCACCAGCGTTCTCGACATTCCGTTTTACAACCCGGTCATCCTCGCGCGGCCGTTAGCCACGCTAGGCATTCTATCGAATTGACGACTCGGCGCCCGCCGCGTTGAAGTGTGCCTCGGTGCAAAACCGGTAGCGCGTTCAGTTACGATTTGTTATCGTGGGCCATTCCAGCTAAAGGAGTGACCCACTGTGCTGAAACGCTTGTCATTAGTTTTCCTATTCGCCCTGATTGCAGCGCTACCGGCGACCGCTTGGGCGCAAAAGGGCAAGATCAAGATCGCCGTGCAGGCGCCGCTTTCCGGCGAACAGGCCGCGCTCGGCGAGCATATCAAACTCGGCGCGCAGCTCGCGGTCGAGGAATCGGTCAAGGCATTCAAAGATCTTGGCTACGACTTGGTGTTGGTGCCCCAAGACGACCAGGCCAAGCCGGAAGTCGGCGTGGCCAACGCGCGCAACATGGTTGCCGACCCCGACGTGCTCGTCATCGTCGGTCACTTCAACTCCGGCGTCGCGCTGCCTTCCTCCGAAGTTTACAAAGACGCTATGTTGACGATGATTTCGCCGGCGAACACAGCGACCGAGATCACCGACCGCGGTTATCCGAACGTCAATCGCGTGTGCGGCCGTGACGACGTCCAAGGTCCGGTCGGCGCCCGTTTCGCGGCGCAAGATTTGAAGCTTAAATCCGTCTATATCATTCACGACAAGACGCTTTATGGCCAGGGCGTGGCGGAAAATTTTCGCAACGAAGCCAAGAAGCTGGGCATGAACGTCTTGGGCTTTGACGGCACGGAAGAGCGCGCCAACTTTTCACCGATGATTATTCCGCTCAAGGCCAAAAATCCCGATCTCGTCTACTTCGGCGGTATCTATCACCAAGGCGGTCTCTTGCTGAAGCAACTGCGCGAAAAAGGCGTGAAAGCCAAGTTCATGGGACCCGATGGCCTCGATTCGGCGGAAATGGCGAAGATCGCCGGGAGCGCGGTAATCAACAGCTACTACACCAGCGTCGCCGGTCCACCGGATGCGTATCCTGAAACCGCCGCCTTTGCCAAAAAATATAAACAGCGCTTTGGCAAAGACACCGAATCCTTCGGCATGTACGGCTACGACGCGACGCTGGTCGGAATCAAAGCGATGGAACAGTGGATCAAAGCGAACGGCGGCAAGAAGCCGAGCCGTGCCGATGTCGCGACCGCGGTGCGCAAGATCAAAAACTTCAAGGGCGTCACCGGCTCCATCGAGTTCGACAGCAAAGGCGATCCAGTCAAAGCTAAATACTTCGTCTTGCAGTTCGAAAAACAAGCCTATCCCGGCAAGGTCGTGAAAGTCATCGAACAGCAAGCGCCGGCGGCGGTCGCCAAGAAGTCGTAAGCTGACGCAAGACAATCGAGGATCGAAGCTGGAGGATCGAAGATCGATTCGCCATCCTCGATTTTCTATCGTCGATCTTCCATCCTCTATTCTCGACCCAGTTTCGAAAAACACCCAATGAAGAAAAAACTCCGCGTTGCGCTTCTTTTTGGCGGCAAGTCCGCCGAGCATGAGATTTCGCTCATATCGGCAAGAAATATCGTCGAAGCGATGGACAAGACAAAATATGATGTCGTCGCTATCGGCATCGACAAACAAGGACGCTGGCATCTCGACGAAGGCGCGCGGTTACTGCACGGTGTGGCACAATCGGCGGTCGACTTCAAAGACGCCAAGAATATCGCAGCGGTGCGGCCCGGAGACACGGCAACGCCGGTGGTGCGGAGCAGCGGCTCCGGGTTGGGTGCCATCGATGTCGTCTTCCCGGTACTGCACGGGCCCTTCGGCGAAGACGGCACCGTTCAGGGTTTACTGAAGCTCGCCAATATTCCCTTTGTCGGCGCCGGCGTGTTGGGCTCCGCTGTGGGCATGGACAAGGACGTCATGAAACGTTTGTTGCGCGATGCAAAAATCCCGATCGCAGACTTCGTCATGTTTGAGCGGCCGGAGCAACCGGCGATTAGCTTCGCGAAGGTGAAAAAAACCCTGGGCCTACCGCTCTTCGTGAAGCCGGCAAACCTGGGCTCCTCGGTCGGCATCTCCAAAGTAAGCAAGAAAGATCAATTCGCCGCTGCGGTGCGCACCGCTTTCCGCTACGACAACAAGATTATTATCGAGGAAGCCATTCGCGGCCGCGAGATCGAGTGCTCGGTTCTCGGCAACGAAAAGCCGATCGCATCACTACCGGGCGAGATCGTCGTGCAGCACGACTTTTATTCTTACGACGCCAAATATCTCGATGATCAAGGCGCGCGCTTGGAAATTCCAGCGCGCTTGCCAAAAAAGGTCGTGAAAGAAATTCAGCGGACGGCGGTGCGCGCCTACCGAGCGCTTTGCTGTGAAGGGATGGCTCGAGTGGACTTTTTTCTGCGTCCCGACGGGAAGGTGTTGGTCAATGAGATCAACACCATTCCCGGCTTTACCAAGATCAGCATGTATCCCAAGATGTGGGAAGCCACGGGCCTAAGCTATTCCCGCCTGATCGACCGCCTGATCGGACTCGCCCTGGAAAGAGCGCGGCGCGAGAAGCGTTTAAGGACTTCGAAATAGCGCCGATCATTCTATTGACGGTTCGGTGCGAAAGAACCGGGAAAATCATGGCGCTTAAACCCTTAACCTACGAGGATCCCCTCTACCAGCTCTTGCGCGAGGGCAACGTCAAAGAGTTGAATCAACGCAAAGCCCAAGGCGAGAAATGCGAGCTTACGTCCTGCGATTTCCGCCACCTCGACCGGCGCGGGCTCGACGCCGCTGGCATCGACTTTACCGATTGTTATTTTCGCGCCGCCGATTTGCGCGGTGTCGATTTCTCAAAAGCGTGCCTCGTGGGAGCTAGCATCAACGGGGCAAGGATCTCCGGCGGCTTCTTCCCCGTTGAGCTCAATGCCAACGAGATCTCGCTCTCGATCCAGCACGGCACTCGCATGCGCTACAACAAATAGCGCTCGCGCCATTTTAGCCGCGAGCGCTAAATTCCGTCGCGCCACTCCACGCGTTGGCACGAATCCGCAAGCCGTTACAACCGATATCGAAGCGATTGCTCAGCGCCAATCGTCTCAGTCCATCTGGCGGCGCAGAAACGTCGGGATGTCGTACTTATCGTCTTCTTCCTGATTGCCGTTGAACTCGAAACTGGTCTTGCCCAACGTCACCGCCTCGACTTCGTCACTGCCCGACTTCTTGCGTTGCCAAGTCGGCGTGTCGAGGTCATCGATGATGGTGCCAAGGTGAACGACTTTGCGATTTTTTGGCGTGGCGTTGGCGATCTTCGCGACACTGGCCGCGGGCGCGGGCGCCTGAGTTTGAGCCGCCTGCACGGCTTTTTTCTCTTCTCGGAGTTCGCCGAAACCCGTGGCGATCACCGTGATGCGGATCTCGTCCGTCATGTTCTCATCGATGACCGCGCCGAAGATGATGTTGGCGTCATCATGGGCCTCCTCTTGGATCATCGATGCCGCCTCGTTCACTTCGTGCAAGCAGAGATCGGGGCCGCCGGTGATATTGATCAAGACGCCGCGGGCACCTTGGATCGAGATGTCTTCGAGCAGCGGGCTGGAAATCGCTTTTTGCGCCGCCTCGATGGCGCGATTCTCGCCCGATGCCGACGATGCTCCCATCAAGGCCAAGCCCATTTCCGCCATCACCGTACGCACATCGGCGAAGTCGAGATTGATCAAACCGGGCGTGATAATGAGATCGGAAATTCCGCGCACCGCTTGGAGCAGGACGTCGTCGGCCTTGTGAAACGCTTCAAGCATCGTCGTGGTCTTGGCAGCGATGCTCAACAAGCGCTGGTTGGGAATGACGATCAGGGTATCGACGCTCGCTTTCAATTCTTCGATGCCTTCTTCGGCCTGGCGCATACGCTTCTTACCTTCAAAAATGAACGGCTTGGTCACCACGCCGACCGTCAGGGCGCCGACTTCGCGCGCCACGCGCGCGAGCACCGGTGCGCCGCCCGTGCCAGTGCCACCGCCCATCCCGGCGGTGATGAAGATCATGTCAGAGCCTTCGAGGTACTCCTTAATCACTTCCTGGTCTTCCAACGCGGCGCGCCGGCCGATCTCCGGATTGGCCCCGGCGCCCAAGCCTTTGGTCACCGTGCCACCCAATTGAATGCGCACCGGCGCCTGGCTCGCATCCAACGATTGCGCGTCGGTGTTCGCCACCATGAAATCGACGCCCGAAAGCCGCGAGCCGATCATGGTATTGACCGCATTGCCGCCACCACCACCGATACCGATCACTTTGATGCGCGCGGTCAGACTATTGTGCTCCACAATCTCGAACATAAGTTTTCCTCCTCTGGAAAAAAGTCAGTAAATTTTGTTTGCCTTTATGATTAAAAAAATTCGTTCAACCAATCCGACATGCGGTGCTTAACCTTAGAGAGAATCTTGTCGTCGCGGGCGCGAAACACCGTGCCACGATCCTGCCGCTTCATGCCGTGCAGCGCCAAACCCACCGCGGCCGCATAGATCGGGTTATTGATAATATCGGTGAGACCGCCGACTCGCGCGGGAACGCCCAGACGTACCGGCAGGCCGAAGGAGCGCTCGGCCATCTCGACGGCGCCGGCCAAAAGCATCGACCCGCCCGTCGCCACGATGCCGGATGCGAGCGCCCCTTCGAACCCCGATTTAGCGATCTCCTTTTGCACCATCTCGAAGATCTCGTCGAGACGGGGCTCGATGATCTCGCAAAGAATCTGGCGCGAAATCGTTCCCGCGCCTTTCCCCGCCACGCACGACACTTCGACTCTTTCGTCCTCCGTCGCCATCGAAGCCCTGGCGAAACCATGGCGCTGTTTCAAGCGCTCGGCGTCGTTGAACGGGGTGCGCAGGCCGGCGGCGATATCGTTGGTGACGTGGTTGCCGCCCATCGGGATCACTGCGGTATGCTTCACCGTTCCGTCATGATAAACGGCGATGTCGGTCGTGCCGCCGCCGACGTCGATCAACACGACGCCCAATTCCCGTTCCTCGTCGGTAAGCACCGCCTCTGCCACTGCCAACGGCGCCAACACCATCTCCGCAACATTGAGGCCGCTGCGGTTGCAGCACTTGATGACATTCTGCACCGAGGCCACCGCCCCGGTGACGATGTGCACCTTCGCTTCGAGACGGACTCCGGACATGCCAAGGGGATCCCGGATGCCGTCCTGATCATCGATGATGTAATCTTGCGGCAAAACGTGGAGCACCTCGCGATCCATCGGGATCGCCACCGCCTTGGCGGCATCGATCACCCGCCCTAGGTCGCGTGCCATCACCTCTTTGTTTTTCACCGCGACGATGCCGTGGCTATTAAACGCCTTGATGTGGCCGCCCGATAGACTTGTGAAAACGGTGTGAATCTCGCAGCCCGCCATCAAACTTGCTTCTTCCACGGCCTTTTTGAGCGAACTCACCGTGGCTTCGATATTGATCACGACTCCTTTGCGTAGTCCTTGTGACGGGTGCGAGCCGACGCCGATGATCTCGACGCCGTGCTCGGTCATTTCGCCGACCACGGCGCAAACTTTCGACGTGCCGATGTCTAAACCCACTACGATGCTGTTTTTCTTCGCCATAGTCGTTTTGCTAAACCTTGTGCCAAATTATCGTTGAACCCGGCGCAGCCGGGCGACGATTTGATCGCGAAAGCTCATATCTAGTGATCCCAGCCGTTCTTCGTTGCCTTTCCACAACGACATCAAGCGATCCATCCGCTCCAACTTGTCATCCCAATTTCCCCAACCCATGTGCAGCGGGATCGGAAAATCAGTCGTATAAACCACCAGCCGGTCGGGTGCATCGAAGTGAATCTCCGAAATCGAATGCGCTCGCTGCGCCATCAGGTCGCCCAGGCGGATGGCGTCTTGAATGCGTTTGCGCATGGCCGGGTTCGACCCGCTAACTTCCTCTGCGCGAAGACCCGTCAGCAACGGATATTTGACGTTTTCATTGGGATCGACTTCTTTGAACACCACGCCGTCCGTATCGACGTAGTAAAGTTTTCGCAGCGCTACGATGGCGCGCGGCACTCGTTCTTCGACATCGATAATGATGCGATGCGGAAACTCGCGGCGGACCAAGACCCGGCGTACCCATGGATGTTTGCCGACTTTTTTTTCAATCGCCGGCAGATCGACCTTCCAGATACTCATGCCCTGGTGCAGCCCGGCGATGGTGACGATTTCGTTGCCGCTCACTTTGTCGCCGCCCCGCACCTGAATTTCGTGCACCGAAAAGTAACGATTGTCCAAGATAAAATCGCGCAGCGAGGCAGCGGTGAGCACGAGCGGATCGCTCAGGCGATAAGCTGCGAAAGCGAGGATCGCCACCACGAAAATGCAACCGCACCAGAGCAAGCGGCGGCGCCAGCGCTGTCCATCCTTTTTGCGATTATCTTTTCGATAAACCTTAAGCTGCACGGTACACCCTGGTTCAATGGTTCAATTCGCCGACCAATCTCCCAAGAGCCTCACCTCGGCGACTAGCTCGACGCCGAATTGTTTGCGCACTTCGCTGCGCGCCAGCTCCATTAACCTTCGCACGTCGTCCGCCTTGGCGCCGCCGTGATTGACGATGAAGTTGGCATGACGCTCTGAAATTTGCGCTTGGCCCATGCGCTCGCCTTTCAAACCGGCGGCCTCGATCAGCCGGCCGGCGTAATCTCCCGGCGGATTGCGAAACATCGAACCGGAATTGGGGAAACCGGATGGCTGGCTGCTCTTTCGTTTGCCGACGAGCTCGCGCACTTTCGAAGTTACCTCGATTGATTCTTGTTTGTGCAATATCATTCCCACGCGTGTGATGATTGTGCCCTCGGGCAGATGCGAATCGCGGTAGCTGAACGTCATCTGCGCGCGCGCCAAATGAAGCGGCTCGCCGCGCGGCGTCATCGCCTCGACCTGATCGACGACTTTCTCGAACTCGGAACCGAACGCTCCCGCGTTCATGAATAAAGCACCACCGACACTGCCGGGAATCCCTTCGGCAAATTCCAAACCGGAGTAGCCTTTGCGCGCTGCTTGCCGTACCAGTTGCGCCACGGCGCAGGCGGCGCCCACATTCAGTCGCGCCGTCTCGTCCTCTTCGCGCCATTGCGCTTGTTTAAATTCACCGGCCAAATGAATCACCGCGCCGCGCACGCCGCGGTCGCTGATCAAGACATTACTGCCGTTGCCGAGGAGACAGAAATTTTCACGGTGCCGCGATAGCGCGCTGAGCAGATTCGCCAATGCTGCTTCGTTCTCCACCTCGATGAAACAGTCCGCCGGCCCGCCGATCTTCATCGACGTGTAGCGCGCCAGCGGTTCGGCGATCTTGACCGTCAAGCCCGCAATCAGTTTCAGTTCCGCCGCCAACGGTGCATCGTAATTTGCTGGAGCCATCGCAAACATCTCAAGCCAATGGAGTGTTGGGTCTTCGGCAAATTCTCCCATCACGCCACCACTCCAACTCGTCATTTGAGCTTCTCAACCAACGCCTCGCCGACCCTGTAAATGTCACCCGCGCCCAGCGTCAACGAGATGTCACCCTGTTTTAGTTCGCCGGCAACTTGCGCGACGATATCGTTTTTGTCCGGCACAAACTGCACGTCCAGATGCCCCTTGCGCTTGATCGCTTGATAAAGCGCTTCGCCGGTCATGCCGGGGATCGGATCCTCACCGGCAGGATAAATTTCCGTCAGCACCAACCGGTCCGCGCCCTCGAAAGCGGTCAGGAACTCATCGAAAAGATCTCGGGTCCGAGTAAATCGATGCGGTTGAAAGATTACCGTAAGCGGCCGTTTCCAGCTGTCACGGATCGCGCCGATGGTCGCGCGGATTTCCGTCGGATGATGACCGTAGTCGTCGATCACCAGGATTCCATTCGGTTCGCCTTTGATTTCAAAGCGCCGGTGGATACCGGTGAAACGGCTGAGCGCGTCGCTCACTTGAGTGAAAGGAATTTCCAGTTCATGAGCGACGGCGACCGCCGCCAAGGCATTGGTCGCGCTATGACGGCCGGGCAGGTGCAAACGCAGCTTGCCCAAGCTTTTGGCTTCGTGCATTGCGGTGAATTCGACCCCGGCTGCCGTCATCTTTAAATCTTCAGCGGAAAAATCCGCCTCCGGCGAAAGGCCGTACGTCGCGAAGCGCTTTTTCGCCTTGGGCAAAAGAGCGCGCACGTTGACGTCGTCGATGCACAGCACCGCGAGACCATAAAAGGGCACCTTGTTGATGAAGGTCAGAAAATTATCGTTCAGTCTTTCCATCGTTTGATGGAAGTCCATGTGCTCTTTATCGATATTAGTGACCACCGCAATGGTCGGCGACAGCAGCAAAAAACTGCCGTCGCTTTCATCGGCCTCGGCGACCAAAAATTCGCCCTCGCCGGTTTTGGCATTGGTGCCGAGCATGTGCACCCGGCCACCGATCACCATCGTCGGGTCCAAACCCGCCGTGCTCAACACCGCCGCGACCATCGATGTGGTCGTGGTTTTGCCGTGGCTGCCGGCCACCGCGACGCCGTATTTCATGCGCATGAGCTCGCCGAGCATCTCGGCGCGCGGAATCACCGGGATATGGCGTCGGCGCGCTTCGAGCACTTCCGGATTGGCATATTTTACTGCGGTGGAAATCACTACGACCGATGGGTTGCCGGCAAGGTTTTCTTCCTGGTGGCCGACAAAAACCCGCGCGCCGAGCCCGCGCAGGCGGCGCGTCGCATCGCTGTCATGAAGATCGGAGCCGGTCACCGCGTACCCCGAATTCAACAACACTTCGGCGATACCGCTCATGCCGATGCCGCCGATACCGACGAAATGAATTTTATGCTTTTTTTGCAGCATGAAATTTCAGTCACCGTCAAAATACTAGGCATGGGCCAAACCGTAACACTCGTCGACGATGTGCCCGGCGGCGTCGGGCCGCCCGAGCATCCGAGCGGCCGCCGCCATTTGGTCGAGCCGACCGCGATCGGACAGATAGCCACGGATTTTTTGCGCCAGAATTTGTCCGTTTAATTCCTGATCCAAAATCATCTCGGCGGCGCCGCGCTCGTGCAGCGCCTGGGCGTTGCCGCGCTGATGATCGTAAATCGCGTAAGGATACGGCACCAATATCGCCGCCTTGCCGAAAGCCGTAAGCTCCGCCACGGTGGTCGCGCCAGCGCGACACAACACCAAATCCGCCTGCGCGTACGCCTCATCCATCTTGTCGATAAACGGCGTCACCTCAGCGGCAAACGGCAACCCGTCATAAGCTACGCGGATCGCGGCAAAATCGAGTTCACCGGTCTGGTGCGTGATGAAAATCTCTGACTTGAGTTCGGTTAATTCTTTAAGTGCGTCGATCACAGCGAAATTGATCCGGCGCGCGCCCAGGCTGCCGCCGAAGATCAGCAGCGAAAAATTATCCCGCTTGCGACCCGCGGGGAGTTTTTGCCAGCGCACCGGGTTCCCGGTCTCGACCACGCGAGCGCCGGGAAAAAAAGCCGCGCTCTCGGGATACGCAGTAAAGACGCGATCGACGAAGCGCGCGAGCAGCTTGTTAGTGAAGCCGGGGCGTAGATTCTGTTCCATGATCGCGCAGCGCATGCCCGCCAGCTTTGCCGCGAGCAGCGCCGGGCCGGAAGCGTATCCGCCCAGACCAATGATGCAATCCGGGCGAAAACCGCGGATGATCTTCAACGAGCGGAGCAGGCTCGCGGGCACGCCGTAGAGCGCGTCGATCACGCCGCGCACGCCGCGTCCCTTGAGGCCACGCACCGGTAGCGTTTCAAGACGATAGCCTTGCTTCGGCAAAACACGATATTCGATTCCCTGTGTAGTGCCCATAAATAAGATTTCCGTCATCGGATCGCGCCGTTGAAATTCGCGCGCCACCGCCAGACCTGGGAATAGATGTCCGCCGGTTCCCCCGCCGGCGAAGATGACTCGCATCGCTAAAGTCGCCGGCGCGACAGGCCCAACAATATTCCCGCCTCCATCAGATTGATCACCATCGCCGAACCGCCATAGCTTATAAACGGCAGCACCAAGCCCTTCGTCGGCATCAAGCCCATGACCACGCCCATGTGAATCAAAGCTTGCAGGCCGAGCAAAACCGTCAGGCCGAACGCCAGGTATTGATCGAACGGTTCTTCGATCCTCGCCGTAAGCTGCAGACCGCGCACGATGATGACGCCGAACAGCGCCAGGACCACCAGTGCGCCGAGCAAGCCGAGTTCCTCGCCGATCACTGAATAGACGAAATCCGTGTGCGCTTCGGGCAAATAAAAAAGCTTCTGGCGGCTCTCACCCAATCCGCGTCCCCACATCTGCCCGGAGCCGAAGGCGATCAAAGATTGGATGACATGAAAACCGCTGCCCGAGGCGTCGCTCCACGGATCTAAAAAACTCATCAAGCGGCGCAACCGGTACTCCGCTTTCGTCATCACGTAAATCAGCAGGGGCAAAGCCATTAGCGCGGTGGCGAGCAGATGATGCACCCGCGCGCCGCCGATGAAGAGCATGAAATAAAGCAGCATCGTCAGGATCAACACGGTGCCGAAATCCGGCTCGAGCAAAAGCATCAGGGCAAAAGCCCCGCCGACGATGAGATGCGGTAAGACGCCGATGGAAAACGTGCGAATCAACTGCTCTTTTTTCGCCATGGAACGGGCCAGGTAGAAGACTAGGGCGAGCTTGGCAAATTCCGACGGCTGAAAAACAAAGCCGGGAAGCATAAGCCAACGGCGCGCCCCGCCGCGGCTCACGCCGATGCCGGGAATCAGCACCAAAGCCAGCACGCCAAAGCTGACGGCCAGAAGCGGATAAGCGAAGCGTCGATAAAGCGTCGATGGCACGATCGAACAGGCAATCAGCGCGATCATCCCCGCGCCCATGGCGATCAATTGCTTGCGAAAAAAGTAGGTTCCATCGCCGTAGCGTTCTTGGGAATAGAGATAACTGGTGCTTAACACCATCGTCATCCCAATCGCCAAGAGCGCGGCGAGAGCGAGCAGCATCCATTTGTCGACAGCCAAAAGGTCTCTCATAATTGTTGCACGAGCCTTTTGAAAAGCTTGCCGCGCTCCGCGTAATTGCGAAATTGGTCGAAGCTCGAACACGCCGGCGAGAGCAAAACGACGTCGCCCGGCCGCGCCTGCGCCGCCGCCTCCCGCACCGCCGCCTGAAGATCGTCAACGATCACGGTCTCGGTGAGCGCGCCCAAAGCACGGGCGATGATCTTCTTGGCTGCGCCGAAGAGCACCAGGCGGCGAACTTTCTGTTTGATTTCCCGTTCAAGCGGGCCGTAATCGCCGCCTTTATCGACGCCGCCGGCAAGCAGGATCACCGGACCGGCAAAGCTCGCCAGCGATTTCACGACCGCGCCGACATTAGTTCCCTTCGAGTCGTCGTAATAGCGTACGCCGTTGTGCTCGCGCACGAACTCGAGCCGGTGCTCGAGACCGGGAAAATCATTCAAGGTTTGTTGAATCCGCGCGCGCGCCATCCCGGCGCATTTCGCCGCGGCGACGGCCGCCATCATGTTTTCGACATTGTGCACGCCGTGAATCTTCACGGCGCCGAGCACGAAGCGTTCTTCGACGCCGCTATCGCGCCAAACGATTTCGTCGGCCGTGGCAAAAACGCCTTGCGCCACTTCGGTGAAACCGAAGGAGACGACCCGAGCCTTAATCCGTTTGCGCATGTCCCACACCTGCGGATCGTCACGGTTGAGGATCGCCACGTCCGCGCCGGTTTGAAACGCGAACAGGCGTTCTTTTGCAGCACAGTAGTCGGCAAAGGACGCGTAGCGGTCCAAATGATCTTCCGTAAGGTTAAGCATGACGCCGATCTGCGGGCGAAACTGTTCGATCCACTCCAATTGAAAACTGCTGATCTCCAAGACCGCCCAATCCCAATCCTCGGCCGCCGCGCTGATAAAGGGCACGCCGAGATTGCCGCCGACGAAAACTTTTTTTCCCGCAGCTTGAATCATGGCGCCGATCAGCGTCGTCGTCGTGCTCTTACCGTTAGTACCGGTCACCGCCAGCAGCGGCGCGCGAACAAAACGCGCGGCCAGTTCGATCTCGCTAAGAACAGGAATGCGCAGCGCCGTCGCTTGCCGCAGCAGCGGATTTTCCTGGGGCACGCCGGGACTTGGCACAAGAAAATCGACGCCGTCAAGCCAAGCGGTTTGTTCGCCGCCCAAACGATATTCGATCGGCAAGCCGGCGAGGCTTGTCATTTCCTGGGCGAGTTCGCTCTCGCCACGCAGATCGCTAACCAACACAGTAGCCCCGCGCTGCGCCAGGAAGCGCGCGCATTCTCGGCCGGTGCGTCCCAGTCCGACCACCAGTATTTTTTTGCCGCGCAACTCCACGCTTGATCGTCACCGCGCTCATCGGAGCTTCAACGTGCTCAAGCCCACGACGGCGCATATAAAAGAAAGAATCCAAAACCGCACGATGATCTGCGGCTCCTTCCAACCCTTGAGCTCGTAATGATGGTGAATCGGCGCCATGAGAAAAACGCGCTTGCGTCGGAACTTGTAAGAGACCACTTGAAATATCACCGACAGCGCTTCCATGACGAACACGCCGCCGACGATGATCAGAAGAATTTCATTTTTAGTCATCACTGCGACTACGCCAAGGGCGGCGCCCAGAGAAAGCGAACCCACGTCGCCCATAAACATTTGCGCCGGATAGGCGTTATACCAGAGAAAACCCAGACCGGCCGCCACGACCCCGGCGCAAAAAACGCTCAGCTCACCGACGCCCGCGACGTAGGGGATCTGCAAATATTCGGCGAGCTTTAAATGGCCGGTCACATAGGCGATGACCGCGTAGGTGCCCGCGGCGACCATCACCGGGCCGATCGCCAATCCGTCCAAACCATCGGTCAAATTGACGGCGTTCGAAGTGCACACGATCACGAGCATCGCGAAAGGTACGTAAAACGGCCCCAGATCGAAGTGAAAAGTTTTAATGAACGGCACGGCGATCTCGGTGCTGAACCGGGGCTGATAATAAAGCGCCAAGGCGACCACGAGTGCGACTAAGAATTGGCCGAGCAGCTTGCCGCGCGGCGAAAGGCCCCTGCTGTTTTTGCGGGTCAGCTTCAAGTAATCGTCGGCAAAGCCGACCACGCCGGTGCCGACCGTGGCGATCAGCGCGAGCAAGACATAGCGGTTGGCGATGTCGGCCATCATCAAGGTCGAGAACAAAAGCGCCAGGATGATCAGCGCGCCGCCCATGGTCGGCGTGCCCGCCTTGACCGCGTGGCTCGCCGGACCGTCATCGCGAATCTGCTGGCCAATCTGTTTTTCCGTCAACGTGCGAATCAACCAGGGGCCGAGGAGAAACGAGATCAAGAGCGCGAGCAACGCCGCCATCGCCGCGCGAAAGGTAATGTAACGAAAAACGTTGAAGCCCGAGTAGCTCATGGAAAGCGGAAACGACAGGTAATAAAGCAAGTTCAATCTCCTAGGCCTTTCCGCTTTTAAGCCCGTCCAAGACTTTTTCCATTTTCATGCCGCGCGACCCCTTGAACAGTAGACAATCGCCCTTCTTCACCTGCTCGCGTAAACGCTTGACCAGCTCGGTGTGATCCTTACCGACGATGACGCGCTCGGGACTCATACCTGCCGCCAGAGCGCCGCGGTGCACCAGCGCGGCTCGGTCGCCGAGGAGGTAGAGAAAATCGACGGCGCCGTGCGCTGCGTTTTTGCCGAGCTGGCGATGTTCCCGCGCCGCCTGTTTTCCAAGCTCGAACATATCGCCGAGCACCGCGATTCTGCGGCCGCGGCAGGGCAACTCCGCAAGCGTTTGCAGTGCCGCTTTCATCGAAGCGGGATTGGCGTTGTAGGCGTCGTTGATAATGCGAACGCCGCGCCACTCTTCGCTCTGCATGCGCATGGAAAACGGTCGGGCTTTGGCCAACCCTCGACGGACCGCGGCCAGCTTCGCACCAACACCGAGGGTCAACGCCGCCGCGCCGAGCGCGTTCGCGATATTGTGTTGACCTAGGTAGTTAAGCTTCACGTTGCAACTGCGTTGGCCGGCTTTAAGCTTCAATTGCATGCCGTCCATGCCGCGCATACGCCATGCCTGCGCGCGCACCCAACCGCGTTTGCCGTAGGTAATCTTGCGCCCTGGGAAGCGCGCGGCGATTTTCCGAACCCACGGATCGTCGAGGTTGACGACAATCGTGCCGTTCGGGCGCATGCCCCGATAGAGCGCGCCTTTTTCTCGAGCGACACCCGCCAAGCTGTTCAATCCTTCGAGATGAGCCGCCGCCACCGACGTGATGATGCCGATGTCGGGATCGGCGATCTCGGTGAGGCGCTGAATCTCACCCGGCTGATTGGTGCCGAGTTCCACAACCGCCATCTTGTCTTGCTTGCGCAAACGTAAAAGCGTTAGTGGCAGCCCCACCAGGTTGTTGAAATTTCCTTCCGTCTTAAGAATTTTGCCGCGCCTCCGTTTACCGCCGGCCCAAGCTTCTTGGAGAATTGCCGCGACCATTTCCTTAGTCGTAGTTTTGCCATTAGAACCCGTGATCGCCAGCACCTTCGGGGCAAACTGTTGCCGTCGATAGTGGGCCAGATCGCCCAAGGCCGTGAGCGTGTCAGCGACTTTTATCGCGGTCGCGCGGCCAAGCGCGGACTTGGGCAATGAACGATGCGCGATGACGCAGCCGGCGCCACGACGGACCGCGTCGCCGACAAAGCGATGACCGTCATGGCGCTCGCCTTTCAACGCGACGAAAACTGAGCCCGTTTTGACCTTGGTTGAGTCTGTCACGATTTCACCGAAACGCGTTTTGCCGCCGTCGCGGAGGACTTTGCCGCCGGTCGCCGCAAGAATTTCTACTGCGCGCCATCCCATCCCTCGCCACTTACGCGCTAATCCGCGCCGCTTCTTCGCGCGCGACTTCTCGATCGTCAAAATGAATTTTGTTGGCGCCCAAGATTTGGTAGTCCTCGTGCCCTTTGCCGGCGATCAGCACGAGATCACGCGGACGCGCGACGCGTAGCGCGATGCCAATCGCAAGGCGCCGATCGGCTTCGACGCAATAACCGCTCTCAGTTTCAGATTTCGGGTTTCGAGTTTGGAAAACACTTGACTCAAGACGCGACGCGTTAAACTTTTTGACCCCGGTCATGCGAATGCCGGCCTCCACTTCTTCGATGATCGACAGCGGATCTTCGCTGCGAGGATTATCCGACGTGAGCACCACAACGTCGCTCAATCGGCCGGCAATCGCGCCCATCAGTGGCCGCTTGCCGCGGTCGCGATCACCGCCACAACCGAACACGGTTATGAGCTTCCTTTGAGTGATCGGGCGCACCGCACCGAGGACTTTTTCCAAAGCATCCGGCGAATGGGCATAGTCGACTAAAATGGCGATATCGAGATTGTTGGCCACTTTTTCCAGCCGCCCCGGCACCGATTTGAGTCGCTCAATGCCTTGGGCCACGGTCTCGGCATCGAGCCCCAAGGCCAAACCCGCGCCGACCGCGCCCAGGATATTTTGTAAATTGGCCGCACCGATCAGCGAAGATCTGAATTCGATCGTCGAGCCGCGAGCCTGAATGGACCCTCTCAGTCCGCCAACATCTTGCTCTACATGAAGCGGGTACACGTCCCATTGCACATCCTCGCCATAGCTCCAAGCATCGAAGTCTTCGCCGCGCACTTTAGCGAGCAGCTTACGGCCGTACGGATCGTCAGCGTAAATCACTGCTGCCTTATTCGGCTTGCAGCTTTCTTTGAGATAATCAGTAAAGAGCCGGCTCTTGGCTAAAAAATAGTCATCCATGTCGCGGTGATAATCAAGATGGTCGCGAGATAGATTGGTAAATACGCCGACATCGAAGGCTAAA
>Ga0209811_10000435_pt1 | contig 17853 bp, 14 predicted proteins | sample Coa_R1_6_FD_187161 | JGI IMG/M metagenome (GOLD analysis project Ga0209811, IMG submission 187161) | Surface soil microbial communities from Centralia Pennsylvania, which are recovering from an underground coalmine fire. - Coalmine... | ecosystem: Environmental > Terrestrial > Soil >...
GAGATGATGCTCGACGCGAAGGCGGCGGAGGAGGGCATTCGGCGCAGGATCGCGCAGCCCCTGAAGCTCGGCGTCGCTGCCGCGGCGCAGGCGATCGTTGACATCGCCGTTTCCAAGATGTCGCTGGCGGTGCGCGAGGTCTCGGTCGCGAAGGGCTACGACCCGCGCGATTTCGCGCTGGTGGCATCCGGCGGCGCGGGCCCGCTGCACGCCCTGGCGATCGCGCGCGAGCTGCACATTCCCCGCGTGATCGTGCCGCTCTTCCCCGCGCACTTCTCGGCGCTGGGCATGCTCGCAGCCGACGAGCGCCACGATTTCATTCGCACCTTCTACGCCGATCTGGGCACGGTCGATTTCGCGGAGCTCGGGCGCATTCTCGCGGAGATGGCCGCGGAATCCGCCGCGGTGCTGAAAAACCGCAAGGACGCAAGGCACCACATCCACCTCGATCTGCGCTACGTCGGCCAGGAGTTCACGCTCCCGGTTCCGGTGGCGGAGAAGCAGGTCAGGGCGGGCGACAGGAAGGGGATCCGTGCCGCGTTCGACCGGCTCTACCACCAGCGCTACGCCCACCATTCGCCCGGGGAGCCGGTGGAGATCGTCAACGTCCGCTTCGCTGCCGTCGGCAAGCGCGCGGGCATGAAATTTCCCCGGCGGCCCGCGAAGCGCCGCGCGACGCCCTCGCGCAGGGTCCAGGCCTACCTCGGCGCCGCGCGTCCGGTATCCTGTCCCGTATACCGGCGCGAGGACCTGGGCGCCGGCGCGCGCATCGCCGGGCCCGCCCTGGTGCGCGAGCACGGGACCACGACCGTGCTTTTCAGGGGCGATGTGTGCAAGGTCGTTGCGACCGGCGAGCTGCTGATTGCGGTCGGAGGTGAGGCATGAAGGCCAGGCTCGATCCGGTGACGCTCGAGGTCATCCGCAATGCGCTGCCCGCGATCGCCAACGAGATGGCGGTGGACCTGCAGCGCACCTCCTACAACATGATGATCTACGAGGTGCGCGACTTCTGCACCGCGCTGGTCGACGTCGACGGGGAGCTGGTCAGCCAGAACGTCGGCGGCGTGTCGCATTTCGTCGCCGATCTCGGCGTCGTCATCGCCGACGCGGTGAAACGCTATGGGAAGAGGGGGTTCCACCCGGGGGACGTGCTCATCACCAACCACCAGGCCGTCGCCGGGCAGCACCTCAACAACGTGGTGGTCTACGTTCCCTGCTTCTTCAAGGGCGAGCTGCTCGCTTTTTCGATGGTGCGCGCGCACTGGATCGACGTCGGCGGAACGAGCACCGGGTTCGGCGCCGGGCCCGAGGTGCCCGACCCCTGGCAGGAAGGCCTGCAGCTCGACCAGCTGAAGATCTACGCGGCCGGGACGCTCGACCAGACGCTCTACCGCGTGATCCGCGACAACATCCGCTTCCCCGAATCGTCGCTGGGCGACCTGAACTCGCAGATCGCCGCCTGCAGGCTCGGCGCGCGCAGGTTCGACGAGCTGTTCCGGAGGTACGGCAGGACCACGGTGCTCGCCGCGATCGACAGGATCTTCGGCGAAACCGAGACGAAGTGCCGCAAGGTCGTGGCGCGGCTCGCCGACGGCGTCTACGAGGCCGAATCGTTCTTCGACAACGACGGGGTCACGCCGAACGAACGCGTGCGCATTCACGCGAAGGTCACGGTCAAGTCGGGCGGGATGACCATCGACCTCTCGGGCTGCTCTTCCGAGCGCAAGGCGGCGGTGAACTCTCGCACGCTGGCGGCGGCGCGGGTCGCGTACAAGGCGCTCACCGGGCCGCTCGACCCGGTCAACGAGGGCTCGTTCCGGGCGCTCGAGGTGATTATCCCCGAGGGCAATATCATGATGGCGCGCTACCCGGCGCCCATGGCGGGCTGGAGCATCTTCGTGCCGACCGTCGTCGAGACGATCGTCAGTTCGCTCGCAAAAGCAATGCCTGACCGGGTTCCCGCCGCGCACCACGGCCTGCTCGGGGGCTCGGTGGTGTTCTTCGGCGTGCATCCGAAGACGAGGAGGCGCTTCGTGGTGCAGAGCATCGAGGGCGGCGGCTGGGGCGGCCGTCCGCTCGAGGACGGCGAGTCGGCGACGGTCTCGGTTTGCCAGGGCGATGTGCGCAACGGCTCGATCGAGGGCATCGAAATGAAATGCCCCGTGCTGGTGAAGAGCCGCGCGCTGCGGCGCGACTCCGGCGGCGCCGGAAAATTCCGCGGCGGCCTCGGGCTCGACCTCGAGGTGCGCAACTTCGTCGACGGCAAGTGGAATTTCGAGCGCGCCAACCGCAGGGGATGCCCGGCGTGGGGGCTGTGGGGCGGCAAGGCGGGAGAGAGCGGCGGGTATTACCTGCGCAATCCCGGGAGCAGCGATTACAAGATGATGCACGGCAGCCACAAGCCGGTGGTCAGGGACTCCGAAGTGATCGTGCGCACCGGCGGAGGCGGCGGATGGGGCGATCCGCTCGAGCGCGACCCCGGTCAGGTGCGCTGGGACGTCGTCGAGGAGCTCGTGTCGCGGGAAGCGGCGCGCGACCAGTACGGGGTCGTGCTCGAAGAGGACCTGTCGGTGAACGAGGCCGCGACGCGGGCGCTCCGGCAGCGCGGGAAGTGACGCTGCTCGAGCAGTTCGGCGCGCGCGTCGCTCGCGCCGGACTCTCCGGTCCGGTGCAGCACGCCGCCAGGCTGCATCTCGCGGACACCGTCGGAGCATGGGTCGCCGGCAGCGCGACCGCCGAAGGGCGCGCCCTGCTTGCGCTCGGGGAGGTCGGCGGCGGCGATCTGCCGGAGCGTGTCGCGGCACACTGCGCGCTCGTCCGCCTGTCCGAGATCGACGATATTCATCTCGCCTCGGCCACGACGCCCGGCGCGCTCGTCGTTCCCGCGGCATTGACGATCGCTGCGGAGCACGGCGGAGCGCTCGCGGAAGCCGTCGCGGCCGGCTACGACGCGATGACCCGCCTGGGCCTGGCCTTGAACGGCCCCTCGATACTCTACCGCGGCATCTGGCCGACCTACCTGTGCGCGCCGTTCGCGGTGGCCGCTGTCGCCTCGCGCCTCCTGGGTCTCGACCAAAAGCAGTCGGCACACGCGCTGGCGATCGCTCTGAGTCTCTCCTCGGCCGCGGTCGGGCGCCCGGCCGGAGCCACGACCTCGCGCTGGCTCGCGATCGGCAACGCCGCGCGCTGCGGACTGGCCGCCGCGCTCGCAGCGCGGGCGGGATTCACCGGCGACCTGAGCCTGTTCGAGGGAGACTTCTTCCGTTCCGTCTACGGTCTCGCTCCCGATCCGGCGTCGCTGCTCGACGAGCAGCCGGCCCTGCTCGAGACGAGTTTCAAGCCCTGGTGCGCGGCCCGGCAGACGATGGCCGCGGCCCAGGCGCTCAGGGAAATCATCGAGGAGGGCGTGCCGGCCGCGACGATGTCGAAGGTCTCCGTCGGAGTGCCTCCGCCCACCCTGAAGATGATCGACCATGGCATCGTGCCCGGCGAGCGCGCTTCGTTCCTCACCAGCGTCGCGTACCAGGTGGCCCTGGCCGCGCTGCATCCGGACGCGACCATCGACGTGAGGCAAACGCCGGCCTCATTCCCCGAGGGAATCGGGGATTTCATGGCGAAGATCTCGGTCGGAGCGGACGAGGATCTGCTGCAGCACTATCCGAAGGCCTGGCCGGCGCGGCTGGTTGTTTCTGCATCGGCTGGCGAACGCGAGAGGCTGGTCCTCCACGTCCCCGGGGATCCGGAGCGCCCGTTCGACGAACTGCAGGTCGCGGCAAAATTCCGGCGATTGGTCGAGCCGCTGGTCGGCGATCGCGCGTCGGAGGAGCTGCTGCACCTCGCCTGCGCCGCGCTCGATGGAGGGGGCGCGAACGCCCTGCTCGAAGCGCTGGAGCGCTGTGCCGCGACTCGACCTGTCCCGGCCAGTACGATGTTGCGATAGGCGATAATGACAGCGGAGGGCACCATGAACTGTACGAAACTCCGGTTCGCTCTGTTTCTCGCCGGACATGCCTGCGTTGCGGCGGTTGCGGCCAACGCCGTGGCCGCGGATGCCGTGCAACTCAGGACGGGCGCCAGACAGGAGATGGAAGCGACCCTGTACAGGCCCGCTGCGGCGGGGCCTTTCCCCGCCGTTCTGATCCTGCATACGAGCAGCGGTTTGCGGCCACCTGATCATGCCTACGCGAGCAGGCTGGCCGATGAAGGCTATCTTTGCCTGGTACCTGATTTTTTCAAGGCGTATGGTCTGGGGCAGGGCAGCCGCCAGCAGACATTCACGACGCATGCGCAGAGCATCTACGCCGATTTTGTCGCCGCCATAGACATGCTGAAAAAGATGCAAGGCGCGCAGGCCGATCGTATCGGGGCCGTGGGATTTTCCAACGGCGGATACTGGGCTCTTCTGCTCGCGGCGAACGCACAGGTACAGGCCGGCGTGAGCTATTACGGCGCAGTGACCGGCGCCGGCACGGACAGGTCGCTGCGGGCGTTTCAAACCGCCTTTACCGACAAGAGCTCCCCCGTGCTGGTGCTGCACGGCGCCAGGGATACGACAGTGAATCCGCAATACGCGGAATTACTGGTGTCGATGCTGAAAAAGGCGAACGTTCCTCACGAATTTCGCCTGTATCCGTCCGCGGAGCACTCGTTCGACCGCGGCAACCTGGACGGCGAGGCAGCCGCCGATGGTTGGGAGCGGACACTTCGTTTCCTGAATTCCGCGCTCAAGAAGTGACTGGAAAGGCTTTCCTAGTTGAACGCCTGGATGCCCGTTTGAGCCGGCAGCGCTGTCGATCGGCGCTGCTCTCGGATCGGGAGGTACCCGGGCCGTCGTGTAGTCAATCCACCTTCGCGCCGGAGGCCTTGACGATCGGCGTCCAGCGCGCAATCTCCGTCTTGATCATGTCGTCCATGAGTTCCGGCGAACCCGGAATAATGTTGTAGCCAAGCTCGGTCATGCGCTTAACGAACTCGGGTGACTTCGCTCCCTTGACGGTTTCGCCATTGAGGCGCGCGATGATGTCCTTCGGCGTTCCGGCCGGCGCCATGAGGCCGAACCAGACGCCCGACTCGTAACCGGGCACACCAGCTTCCGCGATCGTGGGCAGGTCCGGCAGCGCCGGATCCCGCTTCGCGCCGGTGGTAGCGAGCGCGCGCAATTTTCCGCCCTTGATATGCGGCAGCGACGAAGGAATGTTGTCGAACATCAGGCTCACCCGCCCGGCGAGCAGATCCGCCACCGCCGGTCCGCTGCCCTTGTAGGGGACGTGGATCATGTCGGTGCCGGTGAGCTGCGTGAACATCGCGGCCGACATCTGGATGCTGGTGCCGTACCCGCTCGAGGCGTAGGGGATCTTGCCCGGCTGAGCCTTGGCCAGGGCAATCACTTCCTTCACCGAGTTCGCCTGCACGCTGGGATGCACCACCAGCACGTTGTTGAGCGACACCAGCGGAGCGACCGACGCCAGCTCCTTGTTCGGGTCGAACGTCATCTTCGTGTACAGCACCGGGTTGATCGCCTGGATGCCGCTGGTCGACATGAACAGCGTGTAGCCGTCGGGCGCCGACCTTGCTGCCGCCTCGCCGCCGAGATTGCCGCCGGCGCCGGGCCGGTTTTCCACCGCGACGGTCTGACCGAGGCCCTTGGTCAGCTCATGCGCTATCGAGCGCGAAGCGATGTCCACCGCGCCCGCGGGAGGGAACGGGCAGATGAGCTTGATCGGCCTGTTGGGGAAATCCTGCGCCGCAAGAGGTGCGGCGAGGAAAATCAGGGTAGCGACGCCAAGACCGCGGGAGAGTTTCATCGTGGTTGTCATGAAAACGCCTGGATTCCTGTTTGCGCCCGCCCGAGTATCAGGGCGTGAATGTCGTGAGTCCCTTCGTAGGTGTTCACCACCTCGAGGTTGACCATGTGGCGCGCGATCGCGAATTCATCGGAGATGCCGTTGCCGCCCAGCATGTCGCGCGCCATGCGCGCGATCTCGAGCGCCTTGCCGCTCGAGTTGCGCTTCATGATCGAGGTGATCTCGGGCGTGTCCGTGCCTTCGTCCTTCATGCGGCCGAAGCGCAGCACGCCCTGGAGCGCGAGGCAGATCTCGGTCTGCATGTCGGCCAGTTTTTTTTGTATCAACTGGTTGGCGGCGAGCGGACGGCCAAACTGCTTGCGCTCGATCACGTACTGGCGCGCGCGTTGCCAGCAGTCCTCCGCCGCGCCCAGCGCGCCCCAGGAGATGCCGTAGCGCGCGGCGTTCAGGCAGGTGAACGGTCCCTTCAGGCCCTCGGCGCCGGGGAGCATGTTCTCCTCCGGCACGAACACTCCGTCCATCACCACTTCGCCGGTGATGGAGGTGCGCAAGCCCAGTTTCCCGTGGATAGCGGGCGCCGAAAGCCCCTTCGCGCCTTTCTCGACGAGGAAGCCGCGGATCTTTCCGTCGTCGTTCTTCGCCCAGATGACGTAGAGATCCGCGATCGGCGCGTTGCTGATCCAGGTCTTCGAGCCGGTGAGGGCGTAACCGCCCGCGACTTTCTTCGCCCGCGTCTGCATGCTCGCCGGATCGGAGCCGTGGTTGGGCTCGGTGAGGCCGAAGCAGCCGATGAGCTCTCCCTTGGCGAGCTTGGGAAGATATTTCTTCTTGTGCGCATCCGAGCCGAATTCGTGGATCGGCGTCATGACGAGCGAGCTCTGCACGCTCATGGTCGAGCGGTAGCCCGAATCGACGCGCTCGAGCTCGCGGGCGATGAGCCCGTAGCTCACGTAGTTCACGCCCGCGCAGCCGTATTCCGCCGGCAGCGTCGACCCGAAGAAGCCGAGCGCGCCCATTTCGCGGAACAGCGCCAGGTCGGGTTTTTCGTGGCGGAAAGCCTCGAGGACGCGCGGCGCGAGCTTGCCCTGGGCGTAGTCGCGCGCGGCGTCGCGCACCATGCGCTCTGCTTCCGTGAGCTGCGAGTCGAGAAGCAGCGGGTCCTGCCACGAGAATTCGGATTTCTTGGGCTTGGTCTTGAGCGGCGCGTTCATGCGAAAGTCTCCAAAAGCAGGGCCTAGGTTTCTTCGGTCAGCAATGATACGCCCAGCGCGGCGCGGCGCCTGAGCCAGGGGCTCGCGCGGTAGCGCGGGTCGCCGTAGGACTCCAGCATGCGCTCGAGAATCTTCAGGATTTTCTGCGGCCCGATCGCGTCGCCCCAGGCGAGCGGCCCCTGGGGATAGCCCAGGCCCAGCGTCACCGCGGCGTCGATGTCCCCGGGGGAGGCTATGCGCTGCTGCGCGATGTCGCAGGCGATGTTGACGATCTGCGCGATGACGCGCTGGGCCACGAATCCCGGCGAGTCGCGGATCACCGTGACCGGGACGCCGTCGCTCGCGAGCAGGCCGTGGGCGGCGGCGCGCATCGCTTCGGTCGTGACGGGCGTGGTCATGAGCGTGCGGCGCTTGTCCCATGGGAACAGGCAGTCGACCGCGAGCGTGCGCGTGGGATCGAGATCCTCCTCGAGCGCGGCGGTGGTGGCGTCGTGCCCCAGCGGAGCGACCAGGCACAGCGACTGCGCGGCGGGGCGCAGGCCCCGGTCGATGTGCGCGCCCAGGGGCCTGAGCAGCTCGGTGAGTTTCGCCCCGAGCTCCTCGTGACCGACCCAGACGCTCGCGAGCCGCGCGCCGGGCGCGGGCGCCTCGGGAATCTCCTCCTGCTTGCCGCCGGCGTGACCGTAGAAGCCGCGTCCCGACTTGCGGCCGAAGAGCCCCGCGTTGACGCGCTGGCCGGTGATCGGCGAGGGACGGTAGCGCGGCTCCTCGTAGTACTGGCGGTAGATCGACTCCATCACCGGGTGCGAGACGTCCAGGCCGGTGAGGTCGAGCAGCTCGAACGGGCCGAGGCGAAACCCGGCGGCGTCGCGCAGGATGCGGTCGATTTCGTGAAACTCGGCGATGCCTTCCCCGAGAATGCGCAGCGCCTCGGTGCCGTAGCCGCGCCCCGCATGGTTGACGATGAAGCCCGGCGTGTCCTTGGCGCGCACCGGGCGGTGGCCGAAGCGCTGCGCGAGCGCGGTGAGCGCCTCGCCGACCCAGGGCGCGGTCAGCAGGCCGTCGACGACCTCGACCACTTTCATCAGGGGCACCGGGTTGAAGAAGTGGAAGCCGGCGACGCGCTCGGGGCGCTTGCACGCCGCGGCGATCGCCGTGATCGAGAAGGAGGAGGTGTTGGACGCGATCAGGCAGTCCGCGGGGACGATCGCTTCGAGCGCCGCGAAGAGCACCCGCTTCGCCCCGAGATCCTCGACCACCGCCTCGATCACGACGGGGCAGCTTGCGAGGCCGGAGAGCGAATCGGCGATGACGAGATTCGCCTCGGCCCGCGTCACGGCCGCCCGGTCGAGCCGGCCTTTTTCGAGGAGCCTCGCGAGTTGCGCGGAGACGGCGTCCTTCGCTTCTTTCGCTGCGCCGGGACGGCTGTCGTAGAGCAGCACGCGGATGCCGGCCTGCGCGGCGCTCTGGGCGATCCCTCGTCCCATGACCCCGGTACCGACAACGGCGAGGCTGAGATCGGGCCGGGAAACGTCGAGGGGCATGAGCCTGGGCGAAAAGAGGCGATTTTATCGCGGTTCGCGCGGAATTCACGCGCCCGCGTTGACGTTCGCTCGCGATTTCGGCAAGCTTCGGGCAGCCGCAAGTTCGCAGGTTCGTCTTACCCGGAGAGGAGCCTCATGCATTCAGTGGCACGTACGCTCGCGCTGCTCGTGCTGATCGCGGCTCTGCCGGCCGCGGCGCAGGAATTCCCCTCCCGCCCGATCACGCTGATCTGCCCCTGGCCGCCCGGCGGCTCGACCGACACCCACCTGCGGCGCTTCGCCGAGATCGCAACCCGCACCCTGGGGCAGACCATCGTCATCGAGAACAAGCCGGGCTTCGGCGGCACGATCGGAATGGGCCTTGTCGCGCAGAACGCGAAGCCCGACGGCTACACGCTGTCGCAGGGGCACATCGGCCCGTTTCGCATCGCGCACATGCAGAAGCTCGCCTGGGACCCGATCCGCGACCTCACCTACATCATCGGCATCTCGGGCTACACCTTCGGCGTGGTGGTGAAGAGCGACTCGCCGTTCAAATCGTTCCAGGACCTGCTCGACTGGGCCAAGGCCAACCCGGGAAAGATGTCCTACGGCTCGACCGGCACCGGCACCTCGCCCCACCTCCTCATGGAGGAAGTGTCGATGAAAACGGGCGTGACGTTCCTCCACGTACCCTTCAAGGGCAACGCCGACTCGACGCAGGCGCTCCTCGGCGGCCACGTCATGGCGCAGTCGGATTCCAGCGGCTGGGGACGCTTCGTCGACGCCGGCCAGTTCAGGCTGCTGGTGACCTTCGGCAACCAGCGCACCAAGCACTGGCCGAGCGTGCCGACCGCCAACGACCTGGGACTGAACATGGTCTACAACTCGCCCTACGGCATCGTCGGCCCCCACGGCATCGATCCGAAAATCGTCAAGATCCTGCACGACGGATTCAAGAAGGCGCTCGACGACCCGGAGAACCATAAAGTAATGGACCAGCTCGACCAGGAGCTGTGGTACCGGTCGAGCGAGGACTATGCGAAGTACGCCCGCGAAACCTTCCAGAACGAGCGGGCGCTCATCGAGCGGCTGGGGCTGCTCGCAAAATAGAACTACAAACGACACGACACCGGAAGGAGGGGACCATGTTCGACAAGATACTCCTGGCGTACAACGGATCGCGCGAGGGCAAGTCGGCGCTCCTCGCGTGCGCCGAGATCGCCAAGTTCGCAAAATCGGAAACGCACCTGCTCGCCGTGGCCGGCATGCCATCAAGCATGTTCCTCACCGAGGGTTTCCTCCCGGAAGAGCTGCTCGAGGAGGAGAAGAAGCGCGCCCAGGAAATACTCAACGAGGGCATCGCGCAGCTCAAGCAGAAGGGTTTCACCGTCACCGGTCACCTCGCGGTCGGCGAGCCGGTGGAGGAAATCTGCCGGATGGCGGTGGAGCTCAAGTGCGACCTCATCGTCGTCGGCCACCAGCAGAAGGCGTCGTTCGCCACGCGCTGGTGGCGAGGGTCGGTGGGAAAGACGCTGCTCGATTTTGCGCCGTGCAGTATTTTTGTGGCGCAGACGCGGAACTGAATCGCCCACGCAGGAGCGAGGCCGGCCCGGTCAGCCGGCCTTGATCGTGTTCACCAGCACGCCGACCTTGCTGATTTCGACTTCCACGGTATCGCCGGGCTTCATCCACACCGGGGGATTGCGGCGCGCGCCGACGCCGCCCGGCGTTCCCGTCACGATCACATCTCCCGGCTCGAGCGGAGTGAACGTCGAGATGTAGCGGATCAGCCCCGGGATGCGGTGGATCATCTGGGCGGTGGTGGCGTGCTGCATCACCTCGCCGTTGAGGCGGGTCTCGAGGGTCAATTCCTCGTCGTCCTTGATTTCGTCGCGCGTCACCATCCACGGGCCGAAGCCGCCGGTGCGCGCGAAGTTCTTGCCCGCGGTCCATTGCAGGGTGTGGCGCTGCCAGTCGCGCACCGAGCCGTCGTTGTAGCAGGCGTAGCCGGCGATGTGCTTCCAGGAGTCTTCCTCGGAGATGCGCCGCCCGCGCTTGCCGATGACGACCGCGATCTCGCCTTCGAAATCGAGGTTGGTCGATTCGGCCGGCATGAGGATCGGCTGGTTGTGCGCGACCTGCGACTCGGCGACGCGGAGGAACAGCGCCGGGTTCTCGGTCTTGTCGCGCCCGGTCTCGACGCGATGCTCCTCGTAGTTCAGGCCCACGCAGACGATTTTGCCGGGATTGGGGATGACGGGAAGAAAGGTCACCTTGCTCACCTTGAAGTCCGCTTTCTTCGCGGACTTTGCGATCTTCTGGGCCTGCGCGAGTGCGTTGCCGGCGAGGAGCGCGCGCAGGTCCGGGCATTTCTTCCCGATGCGCCGCGTGAGATCGACGATTCCGTCGTCGCGGACGACGCCGTAGCCGTCGCCCTTGGAAGTCTTGTAGCTCGCGAGCTTCACTGTGTGTTCCCTCCTCGTGAAGCCCGCTAGTCTACCGCATGCTTTCTCTCAGAACCGCACGGTAACGCCAGCGACGGCCGCCCAGTCGACCGCGAGCTGGACGCCGTTGTAGTAGCGATACAGCGGCAGCTGCACGAAGCTGTACAGCTGGACGTCGTGCGTGATCGAGTAGGCGAGCCCCGGGCTGACGAACAGGGTGCGCGAGCCGCTCACATCCGGCTCGGCGTTTGCGCCCGAGTCCTTGCCCTTGATCATGCCGTTGAGCTGGAGCAGGGCCTGCCAGTCGCCGGCGAAGGGAAGGCGATAGCCGACGTTGAGCTGGAGCTGGCTGCCGGGCTTGTACTCGTCCTTGATGCTCACTGGTTGCTGATAGAGAATCTGGGCGAACCAGCTCGAGTCCTCGCCGAATCCCGGCGCGGAGTAGTAGCCGCCGACCACCGCGTCGGTGCTCCCCGTGCCGGGCTGGAGCATGCGCTCGGCCACGGCCCCGTCGGCGTTGGCCACCTTGTAGCTTCCCGTCGGCAGCTTCAGCCCGAAAGTGAGGCCATAGCTGACGAGGGGATTCTTCTCGTTGTCGAACTGATAGTAGCCCAGCACGCGGGCGTCGCCCGCCTTGTTGAAGTCCCACTTCTCGAACGTGGGACCGCCCGCGGCGCCGGTCGGATCCACGGTGTGCGAATGCGAACGGCTCACCACCGGCAGCGAGGCGGAGACCGACCAGTTCCCGGTGAACGCGTAGTCGTAGGTCGCCAGCCAGTTGCGGTTGATGGTGCGCTGCTCGAGGATGTCCTCGGTGTCGTCTGCCGGGGAGATCTTCTTCGCGCCGGAGTGCAGGTTCTTCTGGTCGATGTACTCGAAGTGCAGGTCGAGCCTCGAGGTGCCGGCCTCGTGGGGGACGCCCTGCGTCGCCCAGCTGGTGTTGAGCACGCAGAACGCCGACCCGCAGGATGCGAGCGCGCCTTCCGCCGAAAAGGCCAGGGCGAATGCGCCCAGGGCCGATGCCAATCGCTTGTACATTTTTTCTCCTCGTTCCTCTGTTTCGCCGCGCGGGCGCGTCCCTGCGGCGCGCCCGGCAACCGCACGGCCGTGGCCGTGCGCCTTACAACAGCAAGGTCAGCAGAGGACTGGAGGACCGCGCGGCGGCGCGGCGGGGTGAGGCGCAATGACCGGGCGCGGAGCGTCGCCGAGCGCGAACACCTGTGCGGACGGGACCGCCTGCGGCAGCGGCAGCGGTGCGGTATAGGGAATGGCCGCGCCGCGCTCGGCGCTGAACGGGCACAGCGTGCAGTGCGAAGCGTGCAGGCCCTTCTCGGGCGCGGCGGGCGCGCCGCCGGCCGCGTGGTTGAGGCCGGTCGAGCTGCAGATCTCCGAGGGCGGCTCCGGGACGACCGGCTTCGCGTTGGCGAGCAGCGGCCAGGCGGCGTTGAGCGCCATGCTCGCGAGAGCGAGCAGGGCAGCGGTGCGGCGGCGGAAACGGAGGAGCGTCACGGAGGCTCTTTTAGCACAGAAGAGGGCGGTTTTCCACATCCGGAATGCCGCGCCCGTTCTGGTATTCTCCCCCGATATGCAAGGAAGACTGGAAGACCGGCGCCTGCTCACCGGGCAGGGCAAATTCACCTCCGATTGGAACTTTCCGAGCCAGGCCTTCGCGGCGTTCCTGCGCTCGGACCGCGCGCACGCGGAGATCGTTTCCATCGACGTTTCCGCCGCGCTCGCGGCACCCGGGGTGCTCGCGGTGCTCACCGGCAAGGACGTCGCCGAGGCCGGCTACCGGTCGATTCCCACCAATCTCGGCGTCAAGGACCGTCACGGCCAGCCGCTGAAGAAGCCGCCGCGCCCGGTGCTCGCGCAGGGGAAGGTGCGGCACGTGGGCGAATGCGTCGCCTGCATCGTCGCCGAGTCCGCGCACGCCGCGCAGGACGCCTCGGAGCTGATCGCGGTCGAGTACCGCGAGCTGCCCGCGGTGACGGTCGCGGAAAAGGCGCTCGCGCCCGGCGCCGCGCAATTGCACGCCGAGCTCGCCGGCAATCTCTCCTTCGACTGGGTCACGGGCGACGAGGCCGCGACCGAGGCCGCGTTCCGCTCGGCGGCGCGCATCGTCAAGCTCGAGCTCGACAACCAGCGCGTGATCGGCAATCCGATGGAGCCGCGAGCCTGCCTCGCGACCTACGACGCCGCGTCGCAGAAGTACGCGCTCTACGCCTGCACGCAAGGCACGGCCGGCATGCGCGGCCAGCTCGTCTACACCATGGGCGTGCCGGACGACAAGCTCGATGTCATCGCCGAGGACGTCGGCGGCGGCTTCGGCGTGCGCTTCAACATGTATCCCGAGTATTGCGCGGTGCTGCTCGCGGCGAGGAAGACCGGGCGGCCGGTGAAATGGACCGGAAGCCGCTCGGAAGTGTTCCTGTCGGACGAGCAGGGGCGCGACGTCGCGAGCTTGAGCGAGCTCGCGCTCGACGCCTCGGGGAAATTTCTCGCGCTGCGCTTCACCTACGTCGCCGACCTCGGCGCGTACCTCGCCCCAACGGGGCCCTTCATCAACACCCAGGGCGTCGTCGCCTGTCTCACCGGGGTGTACGACGTGCAGGCGGCGTGCGCGCGCGTGAAGCTCGCGGTGACCAACAAATCGCCTTCGGCGGCGTACCGCGGCGCGGGCAGGCCGGTGATGTCCTACATGCTCGAGCGGTTGATCGATCAGGCGGCGTTCGAGCTCGGCGTGGACCCGGCCGAGCTGCGCCGCAGGAACCTCGTGCCGAAGGACAAGTTTCCCTACAAGGCGGTGAGCGGCTTTACCTACGACTGCGGCGATTTCGAAGGCGTGCTCGCCGATGCGATACGGATCTCGGACTGGGCCGGGTTTCCCGCGAGGCGGGCGCAGGCGAAGGCGCAGGGCAGGCTGCGCGGGCGCGGCATGGCGGCCTACATCGAGGCGAGCGGCGGGGGATTCGCCCCCTCCGACCAGGTCGAGCTGCGCTTCGGCGCGGACGGGACCGTCACCATGTACGCGGTGTCGCACAACCACGGGCAGGGCCACGAGACGAGCTACGCGCAGGTCGTCGCCGCGGTTACCGGCCTGCCGCTGGAGAATTTTCGCCTGCGCAACGGCGACCCCGCGGTGCGCCTGGTCGGCAACGCGACCGGCGGCTCGCGCTCGCTGCTGGGCGTGGGCAGCGTCATGCAGATCGCCGCGAAGCAGGTCGTGGTCAAGGGGCTCGCTCTCGCCGCAAAAGACCTCGAGGCCGCGGCCGCCGACATCGAGTTCGCGAACGGTGCGTACCGCATCAAGGGCACCGACCGCGCCGTGACGCTGCTCGCGCTCGCCAAGAAATACGCGGGCACGCCGCTCGCGCTCGACGTGAAGAGCGAGGGGAAGTTCGGCGTGACCTTCCCCAACGGCTGCCACGTGGCCGAAGTGGAGATCGAGCCCGAGACGGGCATCTCGGAGATCGTGCGCTTCGTCGCGGTGGACGACGCCGGCAACCTCGTCAACCACCAGATCGTCGAGGGCCAGATGCAGGGCGGCATCACCCAGGGCGCCGGGCAGGTGTTCGGCGAGCACGCGCTCTACGATCCGGAAAGCGGACAGCTTCTAACCGGGAGCTTCATGGACTACCCGATGCCGCGCGCGGGCCTCGTGGGCGGGCTCTCGATCCACGAGCACCCGGTGCCGACCTCGGCCAACCCGCTGGGCGCCAAGGGCGTGGGGGAGGCCGGGGTGAGCGGCTCGCTGCCTGCGATCATGAACGCGGTCGCCGATGCGCTGGCGCAGGCGGGTGTATCGCACTTCGACATGCCGGCGACGCCCGACAGAATCTGGCACGCGCTCCAACGCGCGAAAGCGGGGCATACACTGTAGCGTCACGCAAGGGAGGGAATCACCGTGAACCATGGCAACGTCTCTCCGGAAATCGCCAAGGGCCTCAAGGTTCTCAGGTCGCGGATCGCCAAGGCCAATATCCCGTCGTCCAAGCTCGACGAGACGCTGAACATCGCGACCTGGAACATCCGCGAGTTCGGAAAGAAGGCGCGCAGCACGGCCGCGATCCATTACATCGCCGAGATGCTCGGGCAGTTCGACCTGATCAGCATCGCCGAGCTGCGCGGCAACCTCGGCGATCTCGGAAAAGTGCTGAACATACTCGGGCCCTACTGGCGGGTGATCTACTCCGACGCGCTCGAGGACGGCGGCGGAAACGACGAGCGCATCGGGTTCGTCTACGACAAGCGCGCGGTCGCGTTCACCGGGTTCGCGGCGGCCGCATCGCCGCCGCGTACCAAGGTCGGAGACCTGTACCTGCCCGCGTTCGACTGGTGGCGCGATCCCTTCATGGCGTCCTTCAGCGCCGGCCTCTTCGACTTCGTCCTGCTCGCCGCGCACGCGCAGTGGGGAACGCCCGCGGGCCGCCTCGCGGAGCTGAAGTCGCTGGCCGAATGGGTGGACCTGAAGAAAAAGGAGAAGACCTGCGTCGACAAGGACCTCATCGTGGTCGGGGACTTCAACGTCGACACGCCCGACCAGCTCGCCGCGCTGACCTCCAGGGGGCTGCAGATGCCGGCCGCGCTCAAGGGCAAGACCTACGGGACCAACCTCGCGCAGGACAAGCGCTACGACCAGATCCTGCACTACGCGGACTACCCGCAGAGCTTCTCCAACCACGCCGGGATCGTCGATTTCTACAGCGGCGGCACGACGGACCTGTTCCCGGGCCTGGACAAGACCGCGTTCACCTTCCAGATGTCCGATCACCTGCCGCTGTGGATGCAGGTCAACACCGATATCGAGGGCGAGGAGCTCGACGAGATCATCCGGGCGGGAAAATAAGCCGGACCGTTTAACCCCGTTTCCTCTCCCCCGTCGTTTACCGCGATGGGTCCACTAACCAGGAGAGGAACGTGAAAAAATCGCTTATCGCAGTCATCGCCGCGCTGCTGCCGCTCTGTACGGCCACCGTTCAGGCCGGCTCGCTGGTCGATCTCGCGGTCGTCGACCGCACGACCGGCGAGCGCATTCCCGTCTATTCGCACCGCGGCCGGCTCTACATCCCGGGCGCGCCCGGGCAGAAGTACTCGCTCCTTGTCACCAACAAGACGGGCGCCCGCGTGCTCACGGTGGCGTCGGTCGACGGCGTCAACGTGATCACCGGCGAGACCGCGGCGCCTTCGCAGAGCGGCTATGTGCTCGGCTCCTGGGGGAGCGTGAGCATCGCGGGCTGGCGCAAGAGCATGAGCGAGGTCGCGGCCTTCTTCTTCACGCCGCTACCCGACAGCTACGCCGCGCGCACCGACCGCCCGGGCAACGTCGGCGTGATCGGCGTCGCCGTGTTCCGCGAATATCAGCCGCCGCGGCCGCCGGCCGCGTTGATGCAGCAGGCGCCCTCGGCCGGCTCCGCCAAGCGCGAAGCGGAATCTTCGGCCGACGCCGTGCCGCGCGCGGCACCCAGGCCGGAGGACAAGCTCGGCACCGGGCACGGCGAGCGCGAGACCTCCGAGGTGACCTGGACGGATTTCCGCCGCGCGAGCGAGGTGCCCTCCGAGCTGATCTCGATCTATTACGACAGCCGGGCGAACCTGATCGCGCGGGGGATCATCCCGGGCAGGGCGCACGCCGCGCCGAATCCTTTCCCCGGATTCCGGTTCGCGCCCGATCCCAGAGGCTGAGCTTTCTGGAAGAATGGCGGTTTGTTGGTAGCGAACGAATGAAGCCGCTCGACCAGCTGACCGCATCGGAAATCGTCCAGGCCATCGCCGCGCGCAAGACCACCGCCGAGGAGGTGGCGCGCGCGTGCCTCGATCACGTCGCGGCACGCGAGCCGCAGGTGCAGGCCTGGCAGTTTCTCGATCCGGAGCTGGTGCTCGAGCAGGCGCGCGCGCTCGATGCGAGCGGCAAGGTCGGTCCGCTCCAGGGCGTGCCGGTGGGCATGAAGGACATCATCGACACCTGCGACATGCCCACCGAGTACGGGACGCCGATCCACGCGGGGCATCGGCCGCGCATCGACGCGGCCTGCGTCGCGCTCACGCGCCGCGCCGGCGGAATCGTCATGGGCAAGACGGTGACCACCGAGTTCGCGAACCGCCATCCGGGCAAGACCATGCATCCCATGGACCCGCGGCGCACGCCCGGCGGCTCCTCGAGCGGCTCGGCCGCGGCGGTGGGCGACGGCATGGTGCCCCTCGCGCTGGGAACGCAGACCACGGCGTCCACCATACGGCCGGCGTCGTTCTGCGGCTGCGTGGGCTACCGTCCGACCTGGGGGGACCTGCGCCTGCACGGCGTGATGGAGGCCGCGGGATCGCTCGACACGCTGGGGGTGATCGCGCGCTCGATCGAGGACGTGGCGCTGTACCGCGATGTGCTCCTCGGCGTTCCGCCGCAGCCGTTCGCCGGGGAGACGTCCGCGCCGCGGATCGGATTCTGCCGCACGCCGTTCTGGGACCGGTGCGAGCCCGCGACGCAGAGGCTGCTCGAGGACTGCGCGGCGCGCCTCGCGCGCTCCGGAGCGATGGTGTCCGAGCTGACGCTGCCCGCGGAATTCGAGCGCGTCGAGGACGCGCACCGCTGGATCTCGAGCTTCGAATTCGCGCGCAACCGCGCCTGGGAGATCGACCATCACTGGGAGCGCATCAGCGAGACGCTCCGCAACAAGCGCCTGAAAGACGGCCTCGCGTGCAGCTTCGAGCAGTACCGCGAGGCGAAGAGCTTCGCGGCGCGCATGCGCCGCAGGCTGCACGAGCTGCTCGAAGGCTACGACGTGCTGCTCGCCCCGTCGGCCTCGGGCGAAGCGCCGCTGGGCCTGGGCGCGACCGGCGACGCCTCGATGTGCGTCATTTGGACCACCGCGCA
>Ga0209811_10000437_pt1 | contig 17788 bp, 14 predicted proteins | sample Coa_R1_6_FD_187161 | JGI IMG/M metagenome (GOLD analysis project Ga0209811, IMG submission 187161) | Surface soil microbial communities from Centralia Pennsylvania, which are recovering from an underground coalmine fire. - Coalmine... | ecosystem: Environmental > Terrestrial > Soil >...
CCACGCCCACCCTTGGAGGTGGCGCCGTCATTGCAAGTCACCATCGCAGCGGCCTCGCCGGAGGCGGCGGCCGGCGCGGTCGTGGCCGCCGTCGTCGCCGGCGCGCTCGCCGCCGTGCCAGCGGACTTGTTCACGCCGCCGTGCCCGCTGCAGGCACCCTGGCCCGCCTTCGAGGTCGCGCCATCCTTGCAGGTGACTGATGCACCGCTGGCGCCGGCAGTCGCCGCAGCGGCGGTGACGCCCGTCGATGCGCCCGCGGACTTGTCCACGCCACCGTGACCGCTGCAGGCACCCTGGCCCCCCTTCGAGGTCGTGCCGTCCTTGCAGGTCACCAGTCCTGCGCCCGCGCTGGAGCCTGAAGTCATCGCACCCGTTGAAGCGGCGGCGGCCGGCGCGGCAGGCGCTGCTGCGCTCGACGCTGCGCCCGCGGACTTGTCCACTCCACCGTGACCGCTGCAGGCACCACGACCGCCCTTGGAGGTCGTACCGTCCTTGCAGGTGACGGGGCTCGCCTCGGCGTCCTGGGCCGCGGCGACGACCGGCGCCGCCAGCAATGCCGCCATGAGCACCGCGCTCCACACCACCGACTTGAAATTCGTTACTTTCATGTGCAGGTCTCCGTTGAGCCGCCGCTTATTCTAGGTGCTTCAGAATACCCCAATCCCTGAGACCTCGGGTACCGCGGCGGCCAGCGCCCTGTCGATGCAGAAGGGACGTAGTAGTCTTGCCCCGGTCACTGCAAGAGAGGCTGCAACCGATGCTGATGCGCACTCGCCCGCTCCTATTACTGCTGTGGCTCGCCGCAGCATTGCCACAAGCGGTCGAAGCCGCCTGGTTCGATCGCACCGAGACCATCATGGGCACGCGCATCTACGTGCAGCTGTGGGCCGAGGATGCCCCCAAGGGCAACGAGGCGATCGATGCGGTCATGGCCGAGATGCGCCGCATCGATGAGCTCATGAGTCACTACAAACCCGAAAGCGAGTTGTCCCAGATCAACGAACGCGCCAATCGCGAGCCAGTGCAGGTCGACCAGGAGCTGTTCGAACTCATCAAGCTCTCGACCTATTACTCGCAGATCACCGAGGGTGCTTTCGACATCACCTACGCGAGCGTCGGCTACCTGTACGACTATCCGAAACACGTCCATCCCACCGAGGCGCAGATCAAGAGCGCGCTGCCCGGGGTCAACTGGCGCAACATGCTGCTCGATGAGGCGCAGCACACGGTGCGCTTCGAGCATCCGGGAATGCGGATCGACCTCGGCGGGATCGGCAAGGGCTATGCGGTCGATCGCGGCGTGGCGATCCTCAAGGCGCGTGGCATCGACCATGCCGTCGTCACCGCCGGCGGTGACACCCGCATCATCGGCGACCACATGGGGCGGCCGTGGCTGGTGGCGATCCGCCACCCGGACAACCCCCAGAAAGTGGTGACACGCATTCCGCTGTCAGACGCCGCGATGTCGACCTCCGGCGACTATGAGCGCTACTTTGACGAGGACGGCGTGCGTTACCACCACATCATCGACCCGCACACCGGTCACTCGGCGAGCAAGGTGCGCAGCGCCACCATCATCGCCCCGACGGCCACGCAGACCGACGGCATGTCGAAAACCGCGTTCGTGCTCGGTCCCGAGAAGGCGCTGGAGATCATCAACCGCATGCCCGAGTACGACGCGGTGTTCGTCACCCCGCAGGGCAAGGTGCTCTATTCCAACGGGCTGCGGCCGCCGAATCCGCGTCCGGGCGATCCGGATGCCCCGGCTACTGGGACGAGCCCCCGTGGGTGAGCTCCAGCAACGCATCCACCTCGGCCTCCGCCGCTAGCCAGTCGTCCGCCTCGCGCCCCGGCGTAAAGCCGCGCCGTTCGGCGCGCAGGTACGCCTTCTCCGTGATCATCGCGTGACGCGCCTCCGGCGTGACCGCGGCGCTCACGGCGGCAGCGATCGCCTTGCGGGCGCGGGCCCGGGGCGCGCTGGGCGCTGCGGGGGCGGATTCTTTGGGTCGCGGGGCGTCGGACGAACGTCGGGTGGCCATGGACTCCTCCTTGGATTGCAGGCGACTGCAGCGACTTTGCGCGCCTCGCGCGGCGGTGCGCAAGCGCGGTACGTGACAGCCGCCGCGTCCGTGGCCGTGTCCGCGAGTGTCCGCGTCCGCGGGGCGGACACTTGAGCGCACCCCGCGCCGCCTGCGCGCGCAAGCAGTTTATCCAGTCGCCTCAGGCGTTTGAGCGCCGCACCGGGCGGATCGATCTCGGCTGGCATGGCGCGTGCACTACCTGTGTCGCATGAAACTTGCTCACCTGCGAAAGCTGCCCGAGGCGCAAGGCGACTCCACGCGGATGCGCGGCACCGAAGCGCAGGACGCGGCCGTCACGGACGCCGTGCCCCATTGGCGGCGCTACCGGCTGCGGTACGCCGCGGGCGCCGCGGCGCTGCTGCTGCTGCTGTTCACGTGGCTGATCGTCGCCTGGCTTCGCAGCGGCCACGTCATCTCGCGCGAGCGCTTGCGCATCGCGGCCGTGAACCGCGGACACTTCGTGCGCGACGTGGCGGCCGAGGGAACCGTCGTGGCCGCCGTCAATCCGACCCTGTTCGCCATTGCGCCCGGCACGGTGGCCTACGCGGTGCGCGCCGGCGAGGCGGTCAAGAAGGGCGAGGTGCTGGCCACGCTCGAGAGCCCCGAGCTGAACAACGAGTACCAGCGCGAGCGCGCGACCCTGGACAGTCTGGACGCCGCCTTGAACCGCCAGCAGATCGAAATCCGTCGCCAGATCATGTCGAGCCAGCAGCAGTCCGATCTTGCGCAGGTGGCCATCAACGCGGCGCAGCGCGAGCTGAAGCGCTCGCAATGGGCCTGGGACCAACGCGTCATCAGCGAGCGCGACTACCAGCGCTCGATCGACGATGTCGCCACTGCCAAGCTCAACTTCGAGCATGCCCGCGACACCGCCCACCTGGAACGCGACAGCCTGGCGCTCGACCTGCGCACCAAGCGCCTCGAGCGCGACCGTCAGGCGCTGGTAGTCGCCTCGCTGCAGGAGCGCGTCGCCGAACTCAGTGTGCACTCCCCGGTGGACGGCACCGTCGCCAACCTGGCGGTGCCCGAGAAGACCCGCGTCGCGATCAACGCGCCGCTGCTCACCGTAGTTGACCTCACCGCCTTTGAGATCGAGTTCCAGGTCGCCGAGTCCTATGCCGGTGAGATTCGTCCGGGCATGGCGGCCGAAATCACGCTCGAGGGCAAGAGCATCCCCGGTGTCGTCACCGCGATCTCCCCGGAAGTGCGCCAGAACCAGGTGGTCGGTCGCGTGAAGTTCAGGAACGGACAGCCCGCCGGCCTGCGCCAGAACGAGCGCGCTGCGGTACGCATCGTGCTCGATGAGCGCGACAACGTACTGAAGTTCGAGCGCGGCTCCTTCCTCGATGAGGCCGCGCGCACTATCTACGTGGTTCACGGCAACCGCGCGCAGCGCGTACCGGTCGAACTCGGCGCCGCCTCGGTGGCCGAGATCGAGGTGATCCGCGGGTTGAACGCCGGCGACAACGTCATCATCTCCGACACGCGCGATTTAAACCAGGCGGGCGAGATCTCCATCTCAAACTAAATGCACGTACGCCCGCACCCCGGACCTACATTACGAAGAGGACGCTAGCAATGCTCAAGATGCAGGATGTCAGCAAGGTCTACCGCACCGACCTCATTGAGACCTACGCGCTGCGCAACTTCTCCCTCGAGGTCAGCGCGGGGGAGTTCGTCGCCGTGACCGGGCCGTCGGGCTCCGGCAAGACCACCTTCCTCAATGTCGCCGGCCTGCTGGAGAGCTTTGAGTCCGGCAGCTACGTGCTCGATGGCAGCGATGTCCGCGAACTCTCCGATGACGCGCGTTCGCGCCTGCGCAACGAACGCATCGGTTTCATCTTCCAGAGCTTCAACCTGATCCCGGACCTGAATGTCCAGGACAACGTGGACGTGCCCCTGCGCTACCGGCGGCTGAGCAGCGCCGACCGGCGCGAGCGCATCAACAGCGCGCTCGAGCTGGTGGGCCTCGCCTCGCGCATGAAGCACATGCCCTCGCAGCTCTCCGGCGGCCAGCAGCAGCGCGTCGCGATCGCACGCGCCATCGCCGGCGACCCCGCGTTCCTGCTCGCCGACGAGCCGACCGGCAACCTCGACTCGCTCATGGCACGCCAGGTGATGGACCTGCTCGAGCAGATCAACGAGCTCGGCACCACCATTCTGCTCGTGACCCACGATCCGGAGCTGGCACGACGCGCGCAACGCAACATCCACCTGGTCGACGGCCAGATATCGGATTTTCGCAGCTACGAGCCGCGCGTGCCGTCGGCGGATGCCGCCGGCTCCGCCCTCGCCTGAGGACGGCAACCACAGCAAGGGGAAGTTGCTATGTTCGGCTACTACGCACGTCTCGCGCTCAAGAGCTTCCGCCGCAACCTCGGCCTGACCACGCTCATGGTCCTGGCCGTCGCACTCGGCATCGCGGTGTGCATCATGACGCTGACCGTGTACCACGCCATGTCCGGCAATCCCATTTGGTGGAAGAACGACCGCCTGTACGCCGTGACCATGGACAGCTGGGACCCGAATCAGCAGTACAACCGCACCGGCCCGAGCGCGCCGCCGCCACAGATGACCTACAGGGACGCGACTTACCTGCTGAACTCCAGCATCCCCGAACGCAAGGTGAAAATGTACACGGTCGATGGCGTAATCAGCGCCGCCGGCCCTGCTCCGCAGCGCATCAGCACGCGCCTGACGACGGCGGACTTCTTCGCGATGTTCGACGTGCCGTTCCTGTATGGCGCCGGCTGGCCGGCCGCGGCTGATAGCCCGCCGCAGCCAAGCATCGTCTTGACACGGGAAATGAACGAGAAGCTCTTCGGCGGTGTGAACAGCGTCGGTCGCACGCTACGCTGGAACGATCACGAGTTCCGCATCGTCGGAGTGCTGAATGACTGGTTTCCGCGGCCGCGGTTCTTCGATCTCAACGGCGGTAGTTTCCAGCGCCCGGACGATGCTTACATTCCCTTCGCCTGGGGGCCGGAACTGCAACTGCAGAGCAGCGGCAACACCGATTGCTGGAAGCCGGAGAAGGTTGACACTACCGAGGAGTTCCTGGGCTCCGACTGCATCTGGCTGCAGGTGTGGGTGGAGTTGCCCGACGCGGCGGCGCGCGAACGCATGCAGACCTTCATGGATGCCTACTGGGCCGAGCAGCACCGCGCCGGCCGCTTCGAGCGACCCCGCGACAACCGCCTCACCAACGTCGCGCAGTGGCTGCGCGTGCAGCAGGTCGTCGACAACGACAACCGCGTGCTGGTCGGCCTCGCCTTCGCCTTCCTGGCGGTCTGCCTGATCAACACCGTGGGACTGCTGCTCGCGAAGTTCCTCAATGCCGCACCCATCACCGGCGTGCGGCGCGCGCTGGGCGCGAGCCGGCGCCAGATCTTCGTACAGCACCTGGTGGAGGTCGCGATGGTCTCCGCGCTCGGCGCCCTGCTCGGACTGCTGCTGGCGATCCTCGGCCTGGCCGCGGTACATCACATGTACAGCGCCGCACACCTCGGGCGCCCCGGGGGCTACCAGGAGCTGACGCACTTTGATGCGGTGGGCGTGCTCTGGGCCATCGTACTCGCCATCGCGGCAACCCTGGCTGCCGGCTTGTACCCGGCCTGGCGTGTCGGCCGGCTGCCGCCCGCCGCGTACCTGAAGAGTCAGTGATCGGGAGTCCCCCATGAGCCTCAACGTCCGCCCCATCCTCTCCGCGCTGCTGCGCAACCGCACCGGCGCGGTGCTGGTCGCCATGCAGATCGCCATCGCCCTGGCCGTGCTGGTGAACGCGCTGTACATCGTCATGCAGCGCATCGAGAAGGTCGGCCGTCCGACCGGCATCGATGTCCCCAATATCTTTGTGGTCTCGAGCGCCGGCTTCACCGACCGCTACCACCTGGTGCCTTCCATCGAGGAGGATCTGGCCTACCTGCGCGGCGTACCGGGCGTGATCGCGAGTTCTACGGCGAATGCGATTCCCCTGAGCGGGGGCGGCAGCGGGCAGACGCTGGTGACGGAACCTGGCAAACACAGCTCCGACTCGATGAACTACTTCGAAGTCAACGAGCAGGGGCTCGATGCCCTGGGCCTGCACCTGGTGGCGGGCCGCAACTTCCGGCACGACGAGATTGAACCGCCGATCACCAAGACCGATGCCTCGCGCTTCGTCGCGCAGATCATTGTCTCGCGTGCCCTCGGTGAACGGATGTTCGGGCAGCAGAGCCCGCTCGGCAAGCGCGTTTACGACAACATCGGACAGGCGGCCACCATCATCGGGGTCGTCGACCCGGTGATGGGATCGTGGCCGATGAATGAGCACCCGGACTGGGTGTTCTTTGCGCCGCGGGTGGCCTCCACCTTGTACGGCGGCGCCGTCAACTACCTGGTGCGCACCCAGCCCGGGCAGCGCGACACGGCCATGCGCCTGGTCGAGGCGCACCTCACCAAGATCAATCCCAATCGCGTCATCAACTTCGTGCGCCCGCTCACGTACTTCAAGGACCTCACCGACCTCGGCGATCGCTCGATGGGCATCTATCTGCTGACCGTCACCGGACTGCTGATCGCGGTCACCTGCCTGGGGATCTTTGCGCTCGCGACCTTCAATGTCGCCACCCGCACCAAGCAGATCGGCACCCGGCGGGCGGTCGGGGCGCGCCGGCGTGACATCGTGCGCTACTTCCTGGTGGAAAACGGCCTCATCACGAGCGCCGGAATCATCGCGGGGTGCCTGCTGGCGCTCGCGACCGGCTACTGGCTCTCCGAGCAGTACGCCCTGCCGCGCCTGAACCTCTACTACCTGGTGGGCGGCGTGCTCGCGCTGTGGGGCATCGGGCAGTTCGCGGCGTGGCAGCCGGCGCGGCGCGCGGCGGCGGTGTCGCCCTCGGTTGCCACCCGCACCGTGTAGCGCGGCGCAGGCTGCCCGGGCGACACGGCGGCCGGCAACGTTGGTGTTAGCATCGCGTCCATGAACCAGGAGCCGCACGCCTCGCTGCGCGTCAGTCTCGCCGGCCGCAGCATCCTCGTCATCGACGACAGTGAGGCGGTGCGCACGGCCTTCGAGGTGCTGCTGTCCCTGCACGGCGCGCGCGCGCTCGGCGCGGCCACGCCGGGCGCGGGCCTGGAGCTGCTCGGGCGCGAGGCGGTGGATCTGGTCATTCAGGACATGAACTTCCACCGCGAGGCCACCAGCGGCGAGGAAGGCGTCGCGCTGTTCCGCCGCATCCGCGCCGGCTTCCCGGACGTGCCCATCATCCTGCTGACGGCCTGGACGCACCTGGAAACCGCGGTGCAGCTGGTGCGCGCCGGAGCGGCGGACTACATCGCCAAGCCCTGGGACGATGCGCGTCTGCTGACCAGCGTGCGCAATCTGCTCGACCTGCGCCGCGCGCGCGCCGAGGCGGAGGGCTTGCGCAGGCGCGGACGCGCCGCGCGTGCCGCGCTGGCCGAGCGCTTTGATCTGCGCGGCATCGTCTACGAGAGCGCCGCCATGCATACGCTGGTGGCGATGGCGACGCAGGTGGCGCACGCCGAAGTACCCGTGCTCATCACCGGGCCCAACGGCGCCGGCAAGGAGGTGCTGGCAGACATCGTGCAGGCCAATTCCGCCTACGCGCCGGGCCCGTACTTCAAGGTAAACCTCGCAGCACTCCCCAATGAGCTCATCGAGGCGGAGCTGTTCGGCACCGAGGCCGGCGCTTTCACCGGCGCCCGCACGCGCGCCGGGCGTTTCGAGGCCGCCGACGGCGGCACGCTGTTCCTCGATGAGCTCGGTACGCTCAGCGGCAGCGGCCAGGCGAAGCTGCTGCGGGTGCTGCAGACCGGGGAGTTCGAGCGCCTCGGTTCCAACAGCACCCGGCGCACCCGCGTACGTGTCATCGCCGCCACCAACACGCCGCTGCGCGAGGCCATCCGCGCCGGCACCTTCCGCGAGGACCTGTTCTACCGCCTGAGCGTGATCGAGCTGCAGGTGCCACCACTCGCCGAGCGCCGCGAGGATATCCTGCCGCTGGCGCGCGGCTTCCTGGATGAGGGTTTTCAGCTGTCCGCCGATGCCGAGGCCGCGCTGCAGCGCTATCGCTGGCCCGGCAACGTGCGCGAGCTGCAGAACGCGATCCGCCGCGCCTGCCTGCTCGCCACCGATCGCACGGTGGACGTGCCCGCGCTGCGCCTGCCCATGGCACGCGACGGTGCGCCCGAGGAGCCGGAGCTCGATCGCGCCACGGTCGAGCAGGCGCTGGCGCGCGCGCACGGCATCGTCGCACACGCAGCGCGCGACCTGGGGCTCTCCCGTCAGGCCCTCTACCGGCGCATGCAACGGCTGGGGCTGAAGAGCAGCGAAGCGCCGCCGCCGCCGCAGCCCCCGTGAGGTGGCACTGGTCGCTGGCGGGGCGCGTGTCCGCGGCGCTGGCGCTCACCGCCGCACTTGCGGCGAGCACCGCGGTCGTTGTGGCCCGCTGGCTGCCACCCGGGCCCGCCGCGCTCGCCGGCATGCTCGTCTGCGCCCCGGCCTTCCTGTGGCTCGCCCGCCGGATCGCGCGCCCGTGGGTACGCGTGGTACACGCGGTGGGCGATGGCATCATGAGTCTGCGCGACCGGGACTTCAGCGTCAGTGTCGGCGCGGCGGCTGACGCCGACCTGTCCGCCCTCACCCGTGCCTACAACGCCCTCGGCGAGGTGCTGCGGCGCGAGCGCCTGGACCTCTACCAGCGCGAACTGCTGCTCGACACGGTGATCCAGACCTCCCCCATGAGCATGATCCTCACCGACGCGAACGAGCGCATCGTGTACAGCAACGTCGCCGCCCGCCAGCTGCTGCGGGCCGGCCGCAAGCTCGAGGGACTGGAGTTCGCCGCCGTGCTGGCCGACGCCCCGGCGGCACTGCGGGAAGCGGTCGGCAGTGCCGGCGACACCCTCTTCACGATGGAGGTCCAGGCGGAAGCACAGGTCTACCATCTTGCGCAGCGCCGTTTCGTGCTCAACGCCCGGCCGCACCGGCTGCTGCTGCTGAAGCAGCTCACGCGCGAGCTCGCGGCGCAGGAGGTCGCGGTCTGGAAGAAGGTGATCCGCGTCATAGCGCACGAACTCAACAACTCCCTCGCCCCGATCTCCTCGCTGGCGCACTCCGGTCAGTTGCTCGCGCAGGCGCCGGATCCGACGCAGCTCAGCCGCGTGTTCGGCACGATCGGCGAGCGCGCCGCGCACCTGGCGAGTTTCATCGACGGCTACGCGCGCTTTGCAAAACTGCCGCGGCCGCGGCCGCAGACGGTCAGCTGGGCGCAGCTGCTCGGGCGCCTGGAAGGCACGGTGCGTTTTCGCATCAGCGGGGCGCTGCCGGGGCGTCCCGGCACTTTCGACCCCACCCAGATCGAGCAAGTGATGATCAACCTGCTGAAGAATGCGGTGGAGTCCGGTTCTGCGGCCGAGGACATCAGCGTCGCCATCCGCGACGAAAACACCGGCTTTCGCATCGAGGTCGGCGACCGCGGCAGCGGCTTAAGTGATGCCACGCTGCGCGACGCGCTCCTGCCGTTCTACTCCACCAAGGCCACCGGCAGCGGACTCGGGCTGACGCTGTGCCGCGAGATCGTGGAGGCACACGGTGGGCGCCTGAGCCTCCTCAACCGCCGCGATGGCGGCGCGCTGGTGAGCGTCTGGCTGCCCTAGGGTGGTTACTTGCGCTTGCGGGGCAGCTTGGCCCGCGGGCGCGGGACTCGGTTGCCCCCCGCCGCCGCGGCGGCAATATCGAGGTTCTTAAGGTAATGACGGAAGTCCTTGCCGAGGGATTCATGCCCCAGGGCGTATTCGACCGTGGCCTGCAGGTAGCCGAGCTTGCTGCCGCAGTCGTAGCGCTTGCCCGTGAAGCGGTAGGCATACACCGCCTCCTCCCCCATGAGGGCGGCGATACCGTCGGTCAGCTGGATCTCCCCCCCTGCCCCGCGCCCGATTCTCTCCAGGTGCTCGAAGATCGCCGGCGCCAGCACGTAACGGCCCACCACCGCAAGGTTGGAGGGCGCCTGCGCGGGCTTGGGTTTCTCAACGATGCTGCGCACGCGGCTGGTCGCCGAACCGTCGCCCTCCACCTCCACGATGCCGTATTTTTCGGTCTCGCTGCGCGGCACCACCTGCACGCCAAGCACACTCGCGCGCTTGGCCTCGTACACCTGCGCCATCTGGGCCAGGCAGGCGACTTCGCTGCGGATCAGGTCATCGGCCAGGTGCACGAAGAATGGTTCGGCGCCGACCGCCGGCTGCGCGCACAGCACCGCGTGGCCGAGACCCAGCGGTGCCGGCTGGCGGATGTAGATGCACGAGGCGTAGGACGGCAGCACACTGCGCAGTTGGTTGAGCAGGTCGCTCTTGCCCTGCTGCTCGAGCATGGTCTCGAGCTCCTGGTCGGAGTCGAAGTGGTCCTCGATGGCGCGCTTGGAGGCGCCGGTGACGAACACCAGCCGGCGCGCGCCGGCGGCCAGCGCCTCCTCGACGGCGTACTGGATCAGTGGCTTGTCAACCACCGGCAGCATCTCCTTCGGGCTCGCCTTGGTCGCAGGCAGGAAGCGCGTGCCGCGCCCGGCCACCGGAAACACTGCGGTGCGGATCACCGCCTTGGAGCTGCTCCTCATCGGGGGTCTTTCACAGTCCTTGGATTCAGGGAGAGGGTAATTTCATCGGCCGCCTGCGCAGCACGGCAGCCGCCGCGGCGCCAGGCGATGGCCTAGGAGGCGTGCACGGCATGGTCGGCGCGCTCGGCCCACTTGAAGACTGCCGGGCGCATGCTGTCCCAGGAGTGGCATTTCGGGCAACGCCAGTACCAGCCGACACTGTTGAGGCCGCAGTCCTCGCACTGGTAACGCCCGCCGGCGTCCCCGATGCGCGTCAGCAGCGCGCTGAGGGAATTGGCCTCGGCGGCCGATTCCGCACCCCAGCCCAGCTCCGCGGCGATGCCCGGCAGGCGCGCCACTTCCTGGGGCGGCACGGCGGTGGCCATAAGCCAGGCCAGCTGGCGCGGGCTGACGCGGCCGCTCTGGCGCAGCCGCCGTCCGAGTTCGTTCAGCACGTCCGTATTGCCCGCGCGCTGCGCCAGCTCGAGCACGGCCGGAATGATCTCCAGCGCCAGCCCCGGTGCCATCTCCAGCGCCTGCAGGTACAGCAGCAGCGCACCGGCAAGGTCCCCGGCGCGGTCCGCGATGCGGGCGGTCAGGATGTCAGCGCGTGGCAGCGCCGCCTGATGCGTGCGGGCCTGCTTCAAGAGCGTGCCGGCACGCTCGGCCTCCCCCTGCAGCAAGGCCTGCTCGGCGAGCTCACACAAGTAGTGCGCCGCCACCTGTGCCCGCTCGAGCTGCACGCTGGCGGGCAGCTCGTGGAACACCTTCAGCGCCTTGGCCCAGTCACCCTGGGCTTCGTAGATGCCCACCAGGTGATCCAGCGCCACGCGCCGGTATTCGCGCGAGGCGGCCACCTCCTCGAGCACGCGCTCCGCGCGGTCCATGAGACCGGCGCTCTGGTAATCGAGCGCCAGCGCGAACGCCGCCTTGTCGCGCGCGCCCGCGCCGCCGTGATCGCGCAGGCGTGAGTGGATGGCGATCGCGCGATCGACCTCGCCGCGACGGCGAAAGAGACTGCCCAGGGCGAACTGGATCTCCGCCGCGTCACCGTCCGCCTGGGCCATGCGCGCGAGGATCTCGGCCGCGTGATCAAAACGGTCGTTGATGAGGTGATCGAGGCCCACGTAGTAGTCGCGCGGCAGGCGCACGGTGCGCGCCGCGCCGTTGCGGCGGCCGAGGAAATATGCGGCGAGGCCGACGAGAATGAAGGCCAGCGCCAGGAACATCGGAGGCAGTTCGAACACGCGCCAGCGACGATATCAGGTTATTAAAGGGAGGGATAACCGCGCGACGCCCGCCGGCGGGCGCCGCGCGCTATCCGGTGCTTGCGCTCAGTCGCGGATCGGGTGGTCCGCCCCGTCATTGACCCGCTCGCGCAGGTCCTTGCCGGGCTTGAAGTGCGGCACGTGCTTGCCCGAGAGCGCCACCGCCTCGCCGGTCTTGGGATTGCGTCCCTGCCGCGGCGGGCGAAAGTGCAGTGAGAAGCTGCCGAAGCCCCGGATCTCGATGCGCTCGCCCTGCGAGAGGGCATCGCTCATGATCTCCAGAATCTGCTTCAGCGCGAGCTCAACGTCCTTCGCCGGCAGATGCTTCTGCTTAGCGGTGATGATCTCGATGAGTTCCGACTTCGTCATGAGCTCAGCGGCTTTCCCCCGAACCGATCTGCTCCTTGAGCAGATCCCCGAGGCTGGTGCCGGAGGAGCTTCCGGACTCGGAGCGGTAGCTGGACACCGCCTCGGCTTCCTCATGGGCTTCCTTGGCCTTGATCGACAGCGAGATGGTGCGCGACTTGCGGTCGACGCCGGTGAACTTCGCCTCAACCTCTTCGCCGACCTTGAGCACCGCACGCGCATCTTCCACGCGGTCGCGGCCCAGTTCCGAGGCCCGCAGCTGTCCCTCGATGCCGTTGCCGAGATCGATGACCGCACCGCGCGCGTCGACGTCCTTCACCACGCCGCGCACGATCGTGCCCTTGGGGTTGTCGGCGATGTAGGCCGAGAACGGATCCTTGGCGAGCTGCTTGATGCCAAGCGAGATGCGCTCGCGCTCCGGATCGATCGACAGCACCATCGCCTCCAGCTGCTGTCCCTTCTGGTAGTTGCGCACGGCCTCTTCGCCGGGCGCATCCCAGGAGATGTCCGAGAGGTGCACCAGCCCGTCGATGTTGCCGGGCAGGCCGATGAAGATGCCGAAGTCGGTGATGGATTTGATCTGGCCGCCGACCTTGTCGCCGCGGTTGTAGTTCTCGGCGAATTCCTTCCACGGATTTGCCTGGCACTGCTTCAGGCCCAGGGAAATGCGGCGGCGCTCCTCGTCGACGTCGAGCACCATGACCTCCACTTCCTGGCCGGTGTGCACGACCTTGGCGGGATTGACGTTCTTGTTGGTCCAGTCCATCTCCGAGACGTGCACCAGGCCCTCGACGCCGTCCTCGATCTCCACGAACGCGCCGTAGTCGGCGATGTTGGTGACCTTGCCGAACACGCGGGTGTTGGGCGGGTAACGGCGCGCAATGTTCTGCCAGGGATCCGCTCCCAGCTGCTTGAGGCCCAGGCTGACGCGTGAGCGCTCGCGGTCGAACTTCAGGATCCGCACCTCGACCTCGTCGCCCACCTTGACGACTTCGGAGGGATGCTTGACGCGCTTCCACGCCATGTCGGTGATGTGCAGCAGGCCATCGATGCCACCGAGGTCCACGAACGCACCGTAATCGGTGAGGTTCTTGACGGTGCCCTTCACGACCGCGCCTTCCTGCAGGTTGTCCATGAGCGCGGAGCGCTCGGCGGAGAACTCCTGCTCCACCACCGCGCGGCGCGACACGACGACGTTATTGCGCTTCTGGTCGAGCTTGATGACCTTGAACTCGAGCGGCTTGCCCTCGAGGTACGAGGTATCGCGCACCGGGCGCACGTCGACCAGCGAGCCGGGAAGGAAGGCGCGCACGTTGTCGAGCTCGACCGTGAAACCGCCCTTGACGCGACCCGTGATGACACCGGTCACGATCTCGGACTTATTGAATGCCTCTTCGAGTCGCGTCCAGGTGCGCGCCCGCTTGGCCTTCTCGCGCGACAGGCGCGTCTCGCCGGTGCCATCCTCCACCGAGTCCAGCGCGACTTCGACCTGGTCGCCGGCCTTGACCTCGACCTCGCCGCGTTCGTTCTTGAACTGCTCAAGCGGAATGACGGCCTCGGACTTGAGGCCTACGTTGACGATGACGACGTCATCGGTGACATCGATGATGAGCCCGGTGAGGATCATCCCCGGACGGATGCGCTGGTTAGCGAGACTTTGCTCGAAGAGCTCGGCGAAACTTTCTGTCATACCTTCACTTCGCACGCCCCAGGGCGTGCCTGTACTGAACCCTCATCCTTCAGGTCCAGGAAAAAGTAACGGGCACCCGCGTCCTGCGTGCGCCAACCTCAACCTTCCGTGCGTATCGCGACGAGCGGCTACTTGGGCCACAAGCCTCGAGCGGCTCCCAACTCCAGCACCCTGCCCACCACCTCCCCTACCGGCATTGCGGTAGAGTCGATCACGCAGGCATCGGGCGCGGGCTTCAAGGGTGCAACCAGACGGGTCTGATCCCTCGCGTCCCGCTCGGCTATCTCGCGCGAAAGGGCGGGAAGGCTAACATCGGATCCCTTGTCTTTCAACTGCTTATGCCGGCGGAGGGCCCGTTCCTCGGGGGTAGCCGTCAGGAAGATCTTGAGGTGCGCCCCGGGGAAGACCACGGTGCCCATATCGCGTCCATCGGCCACCAGACCGGGGGGTACCGCGAAGGCGCGCTGGCGGCCCAGGAGCGCGCTACGCACCTCCGGCCACGCAGCCACCCGGGAGGCCCCGGCGCCCGCGGTTTCGGAACGGATCTCGGCCGTGACGTCCCGGCCGGCGAGGCTCACCTGCTCGGCGCCGTCCGGGGCGCTGCCGAAGTGCACCTGCATGGTGGCGGCCAGGCGGGCGTGGGCGGGGCGGTCCTCGGGCGGGGTCCCGGCCAGGCGCCCGGCGAGCGCCACGAGGCGATACAGCGCGCCGCTGTCGAGCAGGTGCCAGCCGATTCTGCGGGCCACCAGGCGGCTGATGGTGCCCTTGCCCGAGCCACTCGGGCCATCGATGGTGACCACCTTGCACTCGGTCGGGGCGCTCATCGGCCGCAGCGTCCTTCAGATAAGTTCAATCTGCAAGCCAGCCGCACGCGCGAGTTCCACGAAGCCGGGGAAGGAGGTCGCGACATTGGCGACATCCAGGATCTCGAGGGGCGTGCGCGCGCGCAGCGCCGCGATCGCAAAGGCCATGGCGATGCGGTGATCGCCGCGGCTGTCGAGGACGCCGCCGCCCAGGGCGTCGGCGCCGCGCAGCCACAGACCATCGGGGAGCAGTTGGTTCTCGACGCCGAGCACGGTGAGTCCTGCGGCCATGGCCGCGAGCCGGTCGCTCTCCTTGACCCGCAGTTCCGCGGCGCCGCGCACCACGCTCTCCCCGCGCGCGCAGGCGGCGGCGATGAAGAAGATCGGGAATTCATCGATCGCCAGCGGCACGAGCGCCGGCGGCACGGTGATGCCGTGCAGGGCGCTGCGGCGCACCTCAAGGTCGGCGACGGGCTCGCCGTCGTCTCCGGCAGGCGGCGGGCGCTGGCGGATGCGGATATCGGCCCCCATTGCCTGCAGGATCTGCAGCAGCCCGGTGCGGGTCGGGTTGATGCCCACGTTGGTGAGGACCAGCGGCCGCTCGGCGGCCAGGCAGCCGGCCACCAGGAAAAAGGCCGCGGAGGAGAAGTCGCCGGGCACCTCGATGTGCGTGCCCCGCAGCGCCTGGCCACCCTCGAGCGCGAGCGCTGCGCCCTCCTTGACTACCTGCACGCCAAAGGCACGCAGCATGCGCTCGGTGTGATCGCGCGACGGCGCCGGCTCGGTGAGACAGGTGCGCCCCTGGGCGCTCAGCGCCGCGAGCAGCAGCGCCGACTTCACCTGGGCGCTCGCCACCGGCAGCGGGTACTGGATGGCACGCAGCGCGCGCGCCGCCTCGATCTCAACGGGTGGCCGCCCCTCGTGGGTGCGGATCAGGGCGCCCATCGAGCGCAGCGGCGCCGCCACCCGCTCCATCGGACGGCGCATCAGCGAAGCATCGCCGATGAGCGTCGAGCCAAAGGGCTGCGCGGCGAGCAGCCCCATCATCAGGCGCATCGCCGTGCCGGCGTTGCCCATGTCGAGCGCGCCGGCGGCGGGCGTGAGACCGCGCGCGCCCACGCCCTGCACGCGCACCTCGGTAGCACCGGGCCAGCCGATGCGCACCCCGAGCGCGGCGAGCGCCCCCGCGGTAGCCAGACAATCGGCACCGTTCAGAAAACCGCTGATGCGCGTTTCGCCCTCGGCGATGGCCCCCAGCATGAGCGCCCGGTGCGAGATCGACTTGTCCCCGGGGACCGCCAGAGTCCCGGCGATGGCACCGCCCGCGGCCAGCCGATAGCGCGCAGCGGCCGCTGAGCTCACTGCACCGCCCGCGGATAGGAGCCGAGGACGCGGAACAAGGAGGCCCGCAACTTCAGTGCGGCGAGTGCCTTGGCGACGTGCCGGTCCTCGGCATGCCCTTCCAGATCCATGAAGAACACGTAGTCCCACTTGCGCCGGCGCGAGGGCCGCGACTCGATGCGCGTCAGGCTCACACGGTGTTTCGCGAGCGGCTCCAGCAGCCGGTACAGCGCCCCCGGCGCATCGGTGTGGCCCACCGAGACCAGCAGCGTGGTGCGGTCCTCGCCGCTGGGCGAGAAGAGCTTGCGCCCGAGCACCAGGAAACGCGTGGTGTTGTCGGCGCGGTCCTCGATCTGCATGGCGAGAATCTTCAGTCCGTAGACCTCCGCGGCCGTATCCCCCGCGATCGCGGCGCTGCCGTCTTCGTCGCGGGCGCGCCGCGCGCCCTCGGCGTTGCTCGACACCGGCACCTGCTCGATCCCGGGCAGGTGCTCATCGAGCCATTCGCGACACTGCGCCAGCGACTGCGGGTGCGAACACACGCGCGCGATGCGCGCCAGCGAACCCATGGTGCCCATCAGGTGCTGGCGGATGCGCAGCTCCACCTCGCCGCAGATCTTCAGCGGCGAGGTGAGGAATCGATCAAGCGTGTGATTGACGGTGCCCTCGGTGGAGTTCTCGATCGGCACGACGCCGAAGTCGGCATTGCCCGCCTCGACCTCGTGGAACACCTCATCGATCGAGAGCAGCGGCAATGCCCGCACCGAGTGACCGAAATGATTCAGCACCGCGGTCTGCGTGAAGGTGCCTTCGGGACCCAGGAATGCCACCTTGAGCGGCTCCTGCTGCGCCAGACACGCCGACATGATCTCGCGAAACAGGCGCAGCACTTCCTCGTCGCGCAGCGGGCCGGCGTTGCGGGCGCGCGCGAGGCGCAGCACCTGCGCCTCGCGCTCGGGCCGGTAGAAATCCACGGCACGACCGCCGGCTGCCTTGGAGATGCCGACCTGCTGGGCCAGGCGCGCGCGCTCGCTGATGAAGCGGTGGATCTCCTCATCGACCGCATCGATGCGCGCACGCACCGCCTCAAGATCCGCCCGCAGCGGCTTGGCGCCCGCCGTCCCCGCGGCCCCCTTGCGCGCCGGCTTCGTTCTGGCAGCCATAGATTGCGCAGCTTCCTTCAGAGCAGGCGCGCGGACAGCACGCCCTCGATGGCTCGCAGTTTCCCGAGCACGTCCGCGTTCACCGCCCCGTCGGTGTCGATGAGCGTGTAGGCATACTCGCCGCGCGACTTGTTGAGGAGATCCGCGATGTTGAGCCTGGCAGCCGCCAGGCAGGTGGAGATCTGTCCGACCATGTTCGGCACGTTGCTGTTGGCGATCGCCAGCCGCGTGGTGTTGGGCACGCGCGACAGCACCGCCTCGGGGTAGTTGACGCTGTTCTTTATATTGCCGTTCTCGAGGAAATCGCGCACCTGCTCGGCCACCATGATGGCGCAGTTCTCCTCCGCCTCACCGGTGGAGGCCCCCAGGTGCGGCAACGTCACCACCTGCGGGTGATCCTTGAGCATGACGCTGGGGAAGTCGCACACGTAGGCGTGCAGGCGCCCGGCGTTCAGCGCGGCGATCACCGCGGCGTCATCGAC
>Ga0209811_10000439_pt1 | contig 17729 bp, 19 predicted proteins | sample Coa_R1_6_FD_187161 | JGI IMG/M metagenome (GOLD analysis project Ga0209811, IMG submission 187161) | Surface soil microbial communities from Centralia Pennsylvania, which are recovering from an underground coalmine fire. - Coalmine... | ecosystem: Environmental > Terrestrial > Soil >...
CCGCAGCGCGCTGGCCGTCGTGGACGCCAACGCCGCGGGCGAGGAAACCCGGTCCAGTGCGTAGCCCCGGGATCCGCGGTCGCAACCGGACGATTCACATGGCGTTGAGCTCCGAGTCCACGAAATCCAAGGCAGGGCTCGTGCTCACCGGGGGCGGTGCGCGCGCCGCGTACCAGGTCGGAGTGCTGAAGGCGGTGCGGGACATGCTGCCCTACCCTGAAAAGAATCCGTTTCCCATCGTTTGCGGGACTTCGGCGGGCGCGATCAACGCCGCGACGCTGGCGGTGTTCGCCGACCATTTCGGCACCGCGGTGGATCGCCTTCTCTCGGTCTGGGAGAATTTTCACGTCCGCCACGTCTATCGCTCGGATCCGGTGGGGATCGCGCGCGTGGGCGCGCGCTGGCTGGCGGCGATGATGCTCATTTCGCGCACCAGCCCGGAGGCCCTGCTCGACAACAGCCCGCTGGCAGACATGCTCACGCGCAGTCTCGAATTCGGCCGGATCCAGGAAAACATCGACAACGGCAACCTGTACGCGGTCTCGATCACCTGCTCCGGATACTCGTCGGGGCAAAGCGTGTCCTTCTACCAGGGCGGACCCGATACGGAGGCGTGGGAGCGCACCCAACGGGTGGGCGCGGCGATGCCGATCAAATGCGAGCATCTGATGGCGTCCGCCGCTCTGCCTTTCATATTTCCCGCCGTGAAGATCAACCGCGAATATTTCGGCGACGGCTCGATGCGCCAGATCGCACCGATCAGCCCGGCCTTGCACCTGGGTGCGGACCGGGTGCTGGTGGTGACCACCGCACGGCAGGACTCGCACGCGGAACCGCCGCGGGTGCGCGGCAACCTGTATCCGTCGGTGGCGCAGATCGCCGGCCACGCGCTGAACAGCATTTTCCTCGACAGCCTCAACGCCGACATCGAGCTCGTTCAGCGGATCAACCACACCATCAGCCTCATCCCTCCGGACATGCTGCGGCGGGCTGGGTTGCCCTTGCGACAGATCAAGGTGCTGGTGATCGCCCCCAGCCAGCCAATCGAGCGCATGGTGGTGCGTCACGTACAGGAGCTTCCCTGGACGGTGCGGTTCCTGCTGAGGGGTATCGGCGCGATGAACCGGAACGGATCGAATCTCGCGAGCTATCTGCTTTTCGAGGCGGGATATTGCAAAGCGCTCATCGACCTCGGCTATCAGGACACCATGGCGCGCCGCGCCGAGCTGGTGGAATTTCTGAACCCTCGACAAGAAACTGGGAGTCCCGCATGAGTTCGACTCCGGATCCGTTCGAATTCCTCAAGAACCTCTGGGGCCCGATGGGCCTGCCGATGGCCGGGCTGAATTCGCCGACCAAGGCCATGAGCGAGGTGGAAAGGCGGATTGCCGAACTGAGATCGGTGGAGACCTGGCTCAACATGAACCTCAACGTGCTGCGCATGACCATCCAGGGCCTGGAAATGCAGAAAGCGGGTCTTGCGGCCGTGCAGGGCGTCACGGAGACCGCGCCCTCCGGCGGAGCGACCGCGAGCGACGCGCCGCCGCCGGTCCCGGGCGGCGAGAATCCGCCCAAGAAATGACGCGGGACGCTGCGCGTCCCCCGAATACACATCAGTCCACTCAAGGAGAAGCAATGCCCAAAGCGATTCGTATCCATCAGCAAGGCGGCCCGGAAGTGATGAAGTGGGAAGACGTCCAGGTGGGTGATCCCGGTCCGGGCGAGGCGCGGGTTCGCCACAAGGCGTGCGGGCTCAACTTCCTCGACGTCTACCAGCGCTCGGGGCTGTACAAGCTTGCACTGCCCTCCGGCATGGGGAACGAAGGAGGGGGCGTAGTGGAGGCAGTCGGGGCGGGCGTCACCCACGTCAAGGCGGGTGACCGCGTCGCGTATTCAGGCGGCGCCCCCGGCGCATACTCCGAGACGCGCGTCATGCCGGCCGACCGGCTGGTCCCACTTCCGGAAGCGATTTCCTTCGAGACGGGCGCGGCGATGATGCTGAAAGGCCTGACCGCGCAGTACCTGCTGAAGCAGACCTACAAGGTGCGCGCGGGAGAGACAGTTCTGTGGCACGCGGCGGCGGGTGGCGTCGGCCTGATCGCCTGCCAGTGGCTCAAGGCGCTGGGCGTCACCGTCATCGGCACCGCGGGGTCCCCCGAGAAATGCGCGCTTGCCAAGGCGCACGGCGCCGACCACTGTATCGACTACCGCAAGGAGAACTTCGTCGAGCGCGTCAAGGCGCTCACCGGCGGGAAGGGCGTGCCCGTGGTCTACGACTCGGTCGGGAAGGATACGTTCATGGGCTCGCTCGACTGCCTGCAGCCGCGCGGACTCATGGTGAGCTTCGGCAACGCCTCGGGCGCGGTTCCGCCGGTCGAGCTGGTCGTACTCTCGCAGAAAGGCTCGCTATACGTCACGCGCCCGACGCTGGTGACCTACACGGCGAAGCGCGACGACCTCGTCGCCGGCGCGAAGGACCTGTTCGACGTCGTCTCCTCGGGCAAGGTAAAGATCGAGATCAACCACCGCTACGCGCTCAAGGACGCGGCGCAGGCACACCGCGATCTCGAGGGGCGCAAGACGACGGGGTCGACGATACTGACTCCGTAAGGGGCCGGGATGGGCGAATTCACCAGTCTGGGGATCTCAGGGCTCTTCCCCGAAATCGAGCCGCGCGCGAGCGGCATGCTGAGGCTCGACGGCCTGCATTCGATGTACTGGGAGGAGTGCGGGCGCGCGGACGGCATTCCCGCGGTCTTTCTGCACGGCGGGCCCGGGGCCGGGAGCACGCCCAAGCACCGGCGTTTTTTCGATCCGGACGCCTACCGCATCATCGTCTACGACCAGCGTGGTGCCGGACGCTCCACTCCGCTCGGTGAGCTGCGCGACAACACGACGCCGCACCTGGTCGCCGACCTCGAAACCCTGCGACGCCATCTCGGCGTGGAGCGCTGGCTCGTGTTCGGCGGATCCTGGGGCAGCACCCTGGCAATCGCCTATGCGCAGGCCCATCCCGAGCGCTGCCTCGGGCTGATCCTGCGCGGCATCTTTCTGTGCCGCAGAAGCGAGATCGAATGGTTCCTCTACGGCCTGCGCAGCGTTTTCCCCGAGCCCTGGGAGAAATTCTCGGGCTTTCTTCCGCAAGCGGAGCGCGCAGACCTGTTGAGGAACTATCATCGCCGCCTGACCGACCCCGATCCTGCCGTCCACATGCCGGCGGCGCGCGCGTGGAGCGTCTACGAGGGTTCCTGCTCGACCCTGTTTCCCAGCCCGGAGACGGTGGCGTACTTTGCCGGGGACGTGGTAGCCCTGGGGCTCGCGCGCATCGAAGCCCATTATTTCGTCAACGACATCTTCATCGAAGAGAACTCGCTGCTCGCGAATGCCGGCCGGCTGAGGGATATTCCGGGAGTCATCGTGCAGGGACGTTACGACATGGTATGTCCGCTCGTTTCCGCGCACGAGCTGCGTCGTGCGTGGCCGCAGGCCGCCTACCGGGTCGTCCCTGACGCGGGACACTCAGCGTGGGAGCCGGGGATCCTGGGTGCGCTCGTCGAGGCGACCGAACGCTTCAAGCGCACACTCTCTTTCGGGGACTAGGGCGAGGACCAAAAAAAACGCCGCGTAAAGCGGCGTTTTTTCGAGGCTGGAAGCCTGCTTCGATCGGCGATCAGATACCCAGAATCTTCATCGCCTTGCCCAGGGTGTCTACCGACTCCTGGTGCTTGCCTGCCTTGTGCAGGGCTTCTCCGTCAGCGCGGAATTTCTTGACATCGGCCATCTGCTGCGCGGATAGCTTGGGGTTCTTGGCCATCGCTTCGTCGATTTTCTTCATATCGGCGGGGCAATGGAAGGCAAACGCGGACGCGCTCGCGAGCATGAGAGCGCCAAACAGGGCTGCAAGACGAATCTTCATCAAGATCTCCTTTAAAGGTCCGAAGGGGGGTCGCCAACGCTTTGGCCGAGTCACCCGTCGGCATGTAAACGCCGTCGGCGGCAAGCCTATTCCCGGCTGCCGATAGGATAGCGGGGGCGCGGGCTCAAGGCAACCCGGGCGGGAGCGCGATCCCGACGCCGCGTAAAATGGCGGGTGCAGGGATCACCTCACATGAATTCTTCCGACTTCGTCCCGGACGAAACCTGGCTGCGTTCGCGCTTTGCCGGTCACCGCTCCGTCAAACCGGTGACCTCGGGAGACGGCCATCTCTGGCGCAGCGATCGCGAGATCCGGCCGGCGGCGGTGCTGGTGCCCGTGGTCAGGCGCGAGACGGATCTGATGGTCCTGTTCACGCGACGCACCGCGCACCTCAACGATCATGCCGGGCAGATCAGCTTTCCCGGGGGGCGCGCCGAACCGGGAGACACCGGTGCGGCGGAGACCGCGATGCGCGAGGCGCGCGAGGAGATCGGTCTTGCTGCCGAGCGCGTGGAAGTGCTCGGGGCGCTGCCCGAATACGTGACCGTTACCGGATATCGGGTGACTCCGGTCGTGGGTCTGGTCGCCGCGCCGCTCGACCTCAGGCTCGACGAATTCGAGGTGGCCGAAGTGTTCGAGGCGCCCCTGGCGTTTCTTCTCGATCCGGCCAACCACCAGAGAAACTACGTGCAGTTCGACGGGAGGGAACGCTACTACTACGCCATCCCGTACCAGCATTACTACATCTGGGGCGCGACCGCGGGCATGCTCATGAACCTGCACGCGTTCCTGAGAGGCTGAGCGGGCGCGCGACCGATGAGCCTTCTCTCCCTGATCGCTGCGCTGCTCCTCGAGCAATGGCGGCCGCTCGCCGATCGCCGCTATCTGTATTCGCTCCTGGCGCGCTACGCGGGCTGGCTCGAAGGGCTGTTCAACGCCGGCGAAGCGCACCAGGGGAAGGTCGCATGGCTGGTCGCGGTGCTGCCGGCGGTCCTTCTCGCGTGGATCGTGTACGCGATGCTGAGCGGGACCAACCCGGTCTTCGCTTTCCTGCTGAACGTCGCGGCGCTCTACCTGACGATGGGGTTTCGCCAGCGCAGCCACTTCTTCACCGACATCCACGCGGCGCTCAAGAGGGACGACGTCGACAAGGCGCGCGAAGCGCTCTCGGCCTGGCTCCAGGAGAATTGCGACGACCTCGATCGCGAGGCCATCACGCGTCTCGCTCTCGAGGAGGCCCTGATCTCCTCCCACCGCTACGTTCTCGGGGTGATCTTCTGGTTCGTGCTGCTTCCGGGGCCTACCGGGGCCATTCTCTACCGCCTGTCGATGTTCCTCGACGGCCGGTGGAGCGAAAGCGGCTCTCCGGAGCTCGAACGGTTCGGCCAGTTCGCGCACAGCGCGTTCGCGGCCCTCGATTGGCTGCCCTCGCGCGTCACCGCAGCCGCTTTCGCGATCGTTGGCGATTTCGAGAACGCGGTGTACTGTTGGCGCGCGCAAGCCGCGACCTGGCCGGACCGTACCCTCGGCATCGTGCTTTCCAGTGGTGCGGGTGCGATCGGGGTGCGGCTGGGCATGCCGGTCGCGGTAGGAGGAAGGCTGCTCGACAGGCCGCCGCTGGGACTAGGCGACCCGGCAGACGTCAGTCACATGGACAGTATGGTGGGGCTGGCCTGGCGCGCACTGGTAATGTGGCTGCTGGTATTGCTCCTGGTCGCTCTCGCGGGCGCGGCCAGCTAGCGCCGCAGCTTCTGCTCAGCCGCGGTCTCTCCCGCAGCTCCAGCAGGCCGTGAACTGCCCTTCGCTCGTCTCGCCGCAGGCGCCGCAGCGCCAGGAAGGACCGGGCTGGGGCCTCGGCTTGAGGAAATCGCGCACCAGCGCTTCGGCCGCCGGGTAGTCTTCCGCGCGCTCCACGAGCAGCTGCAAGGAGCACTCCGGAAACGGGATCTCTCCCGCAAGACGCACCAGATCCTCGTTCTTGATCCGGGAGCGGATCCCCGCGGCCGCCAAGACGTTCTTCAGGTGGTGAGTCTCGACCAGGTTGAGCGAGGAGTAGACCGCTTTCACGGCAGGCGCTCAGAGTCCCGAGAGCGCCTCGATTTTCGCGGCGCAGATGAAATCGTTCTCGGAGATCCCGCCTATCGAGTGAGTGCTGAACTCCACGCGGCAGCGGCTGTAGCCGACGCTGAGGTCGGGGTGATGATCCTCGCGGTGGACGATCCAGGCGACGGCGTTCACGAACGCCAGGGTCTCGTAATAGTTTTTGAACGACCAGGTTTTCGCGATGACTTTTCCGTCGTAGCTCCACCCGGGTACTTCCTCGAGGAGCGCGTCGATCCGCGCACGGCTCAGCGCCGGAGTCCCGGCGGGAAGCGCCCTGCATTTCATCTGAACGAGAGAAGGCATGCCAACCTCCTAGACGTGCATGGATTGAAGGCGCGAAATGCGTACCGGCGCGGGCGGGTGAGAGTCGTAGAAAGCCGAATGCAGCGGGTCCGGGGTGAGGGTCGCCGCGTTGTCCTCGTACAGCTTCACCAGGGCGCGAACGAGGTCGCGGGCGTCGGCGTATTGCGCCGCATACGCGTCAGCCTCGAATTCGTGCAGGCGGGAATACAGACTCCCGAGCGGTTGCAGCAGAAACGTGAACGAGGGCACGATCATGAAGAACAGGATCAGGGCCATCGCCGTGCTCTGCGAGCGTACCCCCAGGGCTGCGTAGAACCAGTCCTGCGCCATGAGCCAGCCGAGGACCGCGAGCAGCGCGAGGCTCACGGCCGAAGCTACGCCCATGCGCTTCCACATGTGGTGGCGGGAAAAATGGCCGAGCTCGTGGGCGAGCACCGCCTCAACCTCCGCCGGGGCGAGCCGCGACACCAGCGTGTCGAAGAACACGATGCGTTTGGCGGCACCGAAACCGGTGAAGTAGGCGTTGCCGTGACTCGAGCGCTTCGAGCCGTCCATCACGAAGAGGCCCTTCGAGCGGAAGCCGCACTTGGCGAGCAGGGCCTCGATGCGGGCGCGCAGGCCGGCGTCCTGGAGGGGCGAGAACTTGTTGAACAGCGGCGCGATGAAGGTGGGGAAAATCGTCGCGACGAGGAGGCTGAACGCCACCCACACGACCCATACGGCGAGCCACCAGAAACCGCCCATCCTCGCCATCAGCCACAGCACCACCAGGACAAGAGGGATTCCCAGCAGCGCTCCGATCACCGCGGCCTTGACCATGTCGAGGACGAACAGGCGGAGAGTCATGCGGTTGAAGCCGAAGCGCGCCTCGATCACAAACGTCCGGTAGAGGCTGAAGGGCAGGTCGACCGCGCTCGAGACGAGGATGACCGAGACGATCAGTGCGATGCCGTGGGCAAAGCCTCCCGGCTGGAATGCGCGCTCCCAGGTTGCGGCTAGCCACTGCAATCCGCCCCCGAAGGTGAACGCAAGCGTCAGCGCGGCGGCGACCAGCGTTTCGATCAGGCCCACGCGTGCCTTGGCGACGTTATAGTCGGCCGCCTTTTCGTGCGCGGCGAGCGGGATGCGACCGGCGAACTCGGCGGGCACCGCGTCGCGGTGCCCCGCGATGTGCCGGATCTGGCGGGCCGAGAGCCACAGCCGCGCGGCGGTGGCGAGCGCGAGCGTGGCGAGGAAAACCAGGCTGAACCAGTGCATTGAACGTGGGTCGATATGCGACAATCCCATTTTACACAGGGACCCGCGGAATTGCGGCATGGCGCAGGATCAGAATAATCTTTTGTGGCTGGACATGGAGATGACCGGGCTCGACCCTGACAGGGACCGCATCATCGAGGTCGCGATCGTCGTCACCGATTCGCAATTGAACGTCCTGTCGCAGGCGCCGGTGCTGGTGGTCCACCAGGCCGACGCGGTCCTCGAAGCAATGGACGAATGGAACAAGGGCACGCATGCGCGCTCGGGGCTGATCGACAAGGTCAAGGCCTCGACGCTCACTGAGAGCGCCGCGGAGGGACAACTGCTCGCATTCCTGGCACAACACGTCCCGAGCCGGACTTCCCCCATGTGCGGAAACTCGATCTGCCAGGACCGGCGCTTCCTAGCGCGCTACATGCCGAAACTGGAGGCGTACTTCCATTATCGCAACCTCGACGTGAGCACGCTCAAGGAACTGGTGAAGCGCTGGAAGCCGGAAATTGCGAAAGGCCTGGTGAAGCAGGGCAAGCACGAGGCGCTTGCCGACATCTACGAATCGATCGACGAACTCAAGTACTACCGCGAGAACTTCCTGAAGACCTAAGGCCTAGACTTCGACGACCTTTCCGGGGTTCATGAGATTCTCAGGATCGATGGCGCGCTTCAGGCTCGCCATCAGATCGACCGCCTCGCCCAGCTCCTTCCTTAGCGAGCGCATCTTGCCGAAGCCGATGCCGTGCTCGCCGGTGCAGGTTCCCTCCATGGCGAGCGCACGGTTCACCACGCGATCGTTGAACCTGCGCGCTTCTTCGAGCTCCGCGTCGTCGTCGGGCCGGATCAGGATCTCGCAGTGGAAATTACCGTCGCCGACGTGGCCGAAAAGCGGTATCGGCATCGATGCACGGGCGATGTCTTCGGAGGTCTCGACGATGCACTCCGTCAGCCGGGATATCGGGACGCAGACGTCCGTCGACACCGCGCGCGAGCCCGGACGCAACTGCAGGCAGGCGAAATACGCCTGGTGGCGCGCCGTCCAAAGGCGGTTGCGCTCCTCGGGCTTGGTCGTCCACTCGAAATCCATGCCGCCGTTCTCCCGCGCGATCTCCTGCACCAGCCTCGCCTGCTCCTCGACGCCAGCCTGCGTGCCGTGGAACTCGAGGAACAGTGTAGGCTGCTCGCGGTAGCCCGTTTTCGAATAGGCATTGATCGCCTTCATGGTCGTAGCGCACAACGCCTCGCTGCGCGCGATCGGTATTCCGGACTGCAGGGTCTGGATCACCGTGTTGACCGCGCCGGCGATATCGGGGAAGGAGCAGATCGCGGCGGACATCGCCTCGGGTACGGCGTAGAGTCGCACGATCAACTCGGTGATTATGCCGAGGGTGCCTTCCGAGCCGACGAACAGGCGTGTCAGCTCGTATCCGGCAGCCGACTTGCGCGAGCGCCGCGAGGTGGTGATGACCCGGCCGTCCGCGAGGACCACGGTCATCGCGAGCACGTTCTCGCGCATGGTCCCGTAGCGCACGGCATTCGTGCCGGAGGCCCGTGTCGCCGCCATGCCGCCCAGCGTCGCATCCGCCCCTGGGTCGACCGGAAAGAACAATCCGGTGTGCCGGATATGCTCGTTCAGCTGCTTTCGCGTGACGCCGGCCTGAACGACCGCGTCCAGATCGGCCTCGTGTACGGCGACCACCTTGTTCATGCGCGAAAGGTCGACGCAGACGCCGCCGCGGATGGCGAGCACGTGGCCTTCGAGCGAGGTTCCGACGCCGAAGGGGATAATCGGCGTCTTGTGCCGTCGGCACAGATCGACGATCGCGCGCACCTCCTCGGTGGATTCGGGGAACACCACCGCGTCCGGGGGCGCGTAGGGAAAATAGGATTCGTCCTTGCCGTGGTGCTCGCGCACGGCCGCCGACGCGGTTGCGCGGTCGCCGAGGAGACCGCGCAGCTCGCCGAGCAGACCGGCGTCGAGGTCGCGGGGCTTGTTCACGGGCCCGCCCGGGCTATTCGAGCTCGATCTTGCCGTCGAACTTGACCGAGAGCTTCAGGCCCGGCACCTCGAGGGTGACCGACGCCGGGAATTTTTCGTTCCCCTTGATCGCCCCGCCGGCGCGCGCCCTGGCCACGGCCTGCTCGATCTCGCGCTGCGAGCTCACGCCGACCATTTTCAGGAACTTCCGGATGCTGAGATTGAATGCGTCGTCGTTCATGGTGACCTCCGTTCTCGTCAGCCTAAGTCCCGCGACGGCGGGAGTCAATCATGCTTTCTCAGCCGCGCGAGCAGCGAACGCGTGGAAGCGTCGAGATCCGCGGCATCTCCGCCTTCGAGCAGGCGCGGCGCCAGCGTGCGCGCGAGGACCTTGCCGTGCTCGACACCCCACTGGTCGAAGCTGTTCAGGTTCCAGACGATGCCTTCCACGAAGACCTTGTGCTCGTACATCGCGATGAGCTCACCGAGCTCACGCGGTGCGAGCCGCGCAAGAAGGAGCACGCTGGACGGGCGATTTCCCGGCAGAGCCTTGTGCGGAGCGCCGGGCGTCGGGTTTCCGAACGCAAGAGCGGCGGCCTGCGCAAGCGCATTCGCCGCGAGCGCGGTCTGCGCGGCCGAAGGAGCGGGCTCGTAGGCGATGACGAAGTCCACGGGCACGAGCCGGGTGCCCTGGTGCAGGAGCTGGTGAAAAGAGTGCTGGCTGGGCGTTCCAGGGGCGCCCCAGACGACCGGGGCGGTGTCATAGTCGGTTTCGTTCCCGTCGCGGTCGATGCGCTTTCCGTTCGACTCCATCTCCAGCTGCTGCAGGTAGGCCGGCAGCTCCCGCAGGTCCTCGCTGTAGGGGATCACAGCGCGGGTCTGCGCACCGAAGAAGTTCACGTACCAGATCTCGAGCAGCGCGAGCAGGGCGGGGATGTTGCGCTCGAACGGAGAAGTCCTGAAGTGCACGTCCATCGCGCGCGCTCCATCCAGCAGCTGTTCGAACGCATCCATGCCGATGGCCAGCGCGACCGGAAGGCCTACCGCCGACCAGACCGAGTATCGGCCGCCGACCCAATCCCAAAGCGGAAACACGCGCTCCTTCGAAACGCCCAGCGCCGCGGCGCCGGCGACGTTCGCGGTCGCGGCGGCAAAATGCGACGAGAGGTCGGCCGATTTTCCCAGGCCGGCTTCCAGCCATGCCCTGGCGCGTCCCGCGTTCTCGAGCGTTTCCGCGGTCGTGAAGGTCTTGGAGGCGACGATGAAGAGCGTCGTCTCCGGCGCGAGGCCCGTCAACGTCGCCTCGAGATCCGCCGGATCGATGTTGGAGACGAAATGCAGCCGCAGGCCGGTCTTGTGGAACCGGCGAAGTGCGCGCGTCAGCATGCGCGGCCCGAGGTCGGACCCGCCGATGCCGATGTTGACCACGTCGGTGATGGTGCGGCCGCTCGCGCCCCTGAGGGCGCCGCGGCGTCCCTCCTCGACGAAGGTCCGCAGCCGTTCCCGCGTGCCGCGCACCTCGGTCATCACGTCGTGTCCCGCGGGGAACGTCGCGTCGCGGGAGCGCAGCGCGACGTGCAGCGCCGGACGCGCTTCGCTGCCGTTGATGGGCTCGCCCGCGAACATCCTTTCGATCCACTGCGGTACCTGCGCCTGCGCAGCGAGCGCGGCGAGCAGGCGCATCGCCTCCGCGTCGACCAGATGCTTCGAATAGTCGAGCAGGATGCCGCCGGCTTCGACCGTCAGAGCGCGCGCGCGCGAGGGGTCCGAAGCGAAGAGCGCGGCGAGGGACGTCGCCCCGAGCTTCTTCCTGTGCGCGGCCAGCGCCTGCCAGGCGGGTGAGCGGACGAGCTTGCTCACGGTTGCCCCCGCGTCTGCGAGTTGCCGATGCTCTGGTAGAGGCGATAGCGCTCGCGGTCGCGCGGCCGCCGGCCTTCCCACATGAATTTCCAGCCGGGCCCGAGGTTGTCGGAATCTCCGAGGCGAGCCTGAACCAGAAGGAAGGGGCACCCGGTGTCGCCTCCGCTCTCGATGCGCCGGGTGACGATTTCCACCCGATAGTCGAAAATGGCGCGCTGCGCTTCGCCGAGCCCGCGGCTCTCGACGCAGCGCGTGCCTTCCGGGATATTTTTCCTGAGCGCCTGCGCAACCGGCCCGTAGCTCTTGCCGTAGTCGATCCAGGAGAGAATCAGCGTCATTCCCAGGGCCCAGAGCAGGGTGATGCCTGCGGCCCAGAACGTCACGCTGCGGAACGGCGCCGAGCGCTCGCTTCTGATGATCAGCCAGAGCCAGCCTAGCGAGCAGGCGAGCGCGACGATGAATGCCACCCAGGAGAAGTGCTGCACGTGCCCGGGCTCGAGGCGGGTGAAATTGCGCGCGATGGCCGCGGGAAACCCCGTCGTCATCGCGAACCAGCCCAGCCAAGTGAGGACGCCGAAGAATCCGGCGCACATGACGCCGAACCACGTGAGGCCGTTCGCCGCGCCGCGCCTCAGGCTGGGTACGCCGGCGCCGGCCAGAAGGGAAAGCGGCAGAAGCAGCGGCAGGGCATAGACCTCGCGCGGATCGACGAGGAACACCAGTACCGCGAAGCTGGCGATAACGGCGGTGACGAGGATGCGCGTGCCCGCCGCGTAGCTGCGACGGCGCGCTTCCCAGAGGGTCCAGACCGCGAGCGGCCATGCCGGCCAGGTCGCCCAGGCCAATATCGGGCCCCACAGGCCCAGTGCCGCGGCTGGGGGCACTACGAACTGGGCCACGCTGGCGTCCCGCCACGCGGGCACGAACCCGGGGAAGGCGTGGTCAGCGATCGCGAGCCAGCCGCCGAAGATCAGGGCAAAGAGCAGCAAGGCCTGCGTCAGCGCCGGAAGGTATTCGCGCCGTCGCCATGCGGAAGAGACTGCGGGCGCGACGAGGGCGACGGCCAGCGGAGCGATCACCGCGGGCACGCCCTTGGAGAGTGCGGCGACGGCGAGCCCCAGGCCCAGTAGCCATCCGCCGTGATGGGGCTTGCGCTGCGCGAGCGCGATGCCGTACCAGGCGAGAGCCTGTCCGGCCAGCATGCTGATTTCACCGAGCGTCTCGTGCGCGTGAACCAGCAGGCCGAGGCTGCCCAGAAGAGCGAGCACCGCTCCGGTCGCTTCGAGCCTGCCGTAGAGCTCGCGGCCCGCCAGATGCACCAGCGCGATCACCGCCGCCATCACCAGGCCGCTCGCCAGTCGCGCCCCGTCGTGGGTTGCGAGCACCAGCCCGAACAGCTTCGCGGTCAGCGCCGCGATCCAGTAGTGGAACGGCCCGTCCTCCCAGTACGGTTCCCCCGCGAGATGCGGAACGAGCCACCGGCCGTGCTCGAGCATCTGGTGCACGATCCCGATGCCGATCGCATCTTCGGTTTTCCACAGGTCGTGGGCGACGAGGCCGGGCAGCAGGTAAGCGAGGAGCAGCAGCGCCAGCAGCTTCGGCCCGAGAGGAAGCTCGATCCGCGGGCTCATGCGAGCTCCTCCGGGCGGCGAATGAAAAAAGGCAGCCGAAGCTGCCTTTTCCGGAAGTGCCGGCCCGACACGCTTACGCGGAGGCTTCTTTGGCGGGCTTCGCCGCCGGCTTCTTCTTGGTGTACTTCTGGCGGAATTTCTCGACGCGGCCGGCGGTGTCGACGATCTTCTGCTTGCCCGTGTAGAACGGGTGGCACGAGGAGCAGACTTCGACGTGCAACTCCTTGCCCAGGGTCGAGCGCGTGGCGAACGTATTCCCGCAACTGCAGATGACCTTGATTTCGTTGTATTGGGGGTGGATCTTCTCTTTCATGGCATCAGTCCTCATGCGAATCCGGCGGGCGCGGAATTATCCCTGAAATCACCGGCTTGAGCAATCTATCCGCGTCTCATTGAATCGAAGAAATCGCCGTTGTTCTTGGTCGCGCGGATCTTGTCGACGAGGAATTCCGCGGCTTCCAAGTCGTCCATCGGGTAGAGAAGCTTTCTCAGCACCCAGACTTTCTGCAGGATCTCGGGCTTGATCAGCAGCTCTTCGCGGCGGGTGCCCGAACGGTTGACGTTGATCGCCGGGAAGATGCGCTTCTCGTACATGCGCCGGTCGAGGTGGATTTCCATGTTGCCGGTGCCCTTGAACTCCTCGTAGATCACGTCGTCCATGCGGCTGCCGGTGTCGATCAGCGCCGTGGCGAGTATGGTGAGCGAGCCGCCTTCCTCGATGTTTCGCGCCGCGCCGAAGAAGCGCTTCGGACGCTGCAGCGCGTTGGCGTCCACACCGCCGGTCAGCACCTTGCCGGAAGCCGGCACCACCGTGTTGTAGGCGCGCGCCAGGCGCGTGATCGAGTCGAGCAGGATTATCACGTCTTTCTTGTGCTCGACCAGGCGCTTCGCCTTCTCGATCACCATTTCGGCGACCTGCACGTGGCGCGACGCCGGCTCGTCGAAGGTCGAGGCGACGACCTCGCCCTTCACGGTGCGCGTCATTTCCGTGACTTCCTCCGGCCGTTCGTCGATCAACAGCACGATCAGCGTGCTGTCGGGATTGTTCGACGTGATCGCGTGCGCGAGCTGCTGCATCAGCACGGTCTTGCCGGCCTTGGGCGGGGAGACGATCAAGCCGCGCTGGCCTTTGCCGATCGGCGCGATGATGTCGATGATGCGGCTGGTGATGTTCTCCTCGCCCTTCATGTCGCGCTCGAGCTTGAGGTGCTCGTCGGGGTGGAGCGGCGTGAGGTTCTCGAAGAGGATCTTGTGCTTTGAGGCCTCGGGAGCGTCGGCGTTGACCTTGTCGACCTTGACCAGTGCGAAGTAGCGCTCGCCGTCCTTGGGCGTGCGGATCTCGCCCTCGATCGAGTCGCCGGTGTGCAAGTTGAAACGGCGAATCTGCGAGGGGCTGACGTAAATGTCGTCGGTGCTCGCGAGGTAGGAAGTGTCGGGCGAGCGCAGGAAGCCGAAGCCGTCGGGCAGCACTTCGAGCGTGCCGTCACCGAAGATAGATTCGCCTTTCTTCGCGCGGTTCTTCAGGAGCGCGAAGATCAGCTCCTGCTTGCGCATGCGATTGGCGCCGTCGATTTCGTTCGACGTTGCCATCTCGAGCAACTGGCTGACGTGTTGTGTTTTCAGTTCTGATAAATGCATAAAACGCCCAACCGGGATGAACGACCTCAGACCGTTCGAACGGAAAACCTGGGAACCGAAACGGGGAGGATTTGCGCCTGTCTCTACAACTCTTGCAACTCAACTCTTGAAGCTTTGCAGGCGCGGAACGGGCGGCTAAAAACCGCCCGCCTTATGCGCGAAGAATAGAGTCTTTAAATGTTGCTGTCAAGAAACGCTGTCAGCTGCGACTTCGACAAAGACCCGACCTTCTGCGCCTCCACGTTACCGTTCTTGAACAGCATCAGCGTCGGTATGCCGCGGATGCCGTATTTCTTCGGAATCTCCTGGTTCTCGTCGACGTTGACCTTCGCCACCTTCAGCTTGCCGGAGTACTCTCTGGCCACTTCGTCGAGCACCGGCGCGATCGCCTTGCACGGCCCGCACCATTCGGCCCAATAGTCCACGAGGACAGGAACATCGGACTTGAGCACTTCGGGCTCGAAATTGGCGTCGTTCACGTGATGAATGAATTCGTTCATTAGCTTCCTCTGGAGACGGGGTTTGCCGCAGACTTGATGGTAATGTCGGGGTGCGCTCCCCGGAGTTCAAGAACAATGCTAGCGGAATTCTCAGGTGAGGGAAAGCGCGCAGCTCTCTCGTATAAGGGGTTATTTTTCCACGGGAAACCGGCGGAACGCCCGGCCCCCGCGTGATAAAATGCGCAAATCATGGCCTACGTCGTCACCGAGAGCTGCATCAAATGCAAGTACACCGACTGCGTCGACGTATGTCCGGTCGATTGCTTCCGCGAAGGCCCCAACATGCTGGTGATCGATCCCGCGGAGTGCATCGACTGCACCCTGTGCGTTCCCGAGTGCCCGGTGGAGGCGATATTCGCCGAGGACGACGTCCCGCCCGCGCAGCGTGAATGGATCCCGCTCAACGCCGACCTCGCCAAGTCATGGAAGCCCATCGTCGAGCGCAAACCGGCGCCCGCCGACGCCGACGAGTGGGCGAAGGTCAAAGAGAAGAAGCAGCTTCTGGAGCGCTGAAGACGCGCTAAAGTGGCGCCCATGAGCGCGGGCGCCGAGTGGCCAGTCATCGAGAAGGACGCCTTGTTCGAGCGCCTTGCGCAGGGGCGCGCCGTCGGCGTGACCGTCGTCACCCCCAATAAGCGCCTGTCGCAGGCGCTGATGCTGGAGTTCGATGCCTTCCAGATCGGGAAGGGACTTCCGGTCTGGGAAGCACCGGATATCCTGCCGTTCGGCGCTTTCGTGCAGCGGCTCTACGAGGACGGCCTCTATGCGGACCTCTCGGCCGAGCTGCCGATGCTTCTCACGCCGGCGCAGGAGGAGGAAATCTGGAAGCAGGTCGTCGGCGGGAGCGGCCTCCTTGCCGTCGAAGGTGCGGCCGCGAAGTGCCGCGACGCCTGGAGCCTCGCCAACCTGTGGCGCATACGCCCGGGGGCCGCGAACCAGGACACCGAGGCTTTCGCTCAGTGGCTCACTCTCTATAAGAAGAAAACCGGGAACGACCTCGATACCCCGCGGCTGCCCGATGCGCTGCAGCGGTTTCTGCCGGAAATGGAGAAACCGAAGCTCCTTGTCGCCTACGCGTTCGACATCCTGCCGCCGCAGACGAAGGAGTTCCTCGACGCGCTCGGAACGGAGATCGCTTTTTGCAGGCCGGATCCCCGGTCGGGCACCGTCTTGCGAGCGGCTTTCGATTCCGCGAAGCGCGAGATCGAAGCCGCCGCGCAGTGGGCGAGGGCGCGCCTCGAAGCCGGCGCGACGCGGGTCGGGGTTGTCGTTCCCTCCTTGCGGGAAAAGAGAAAAGAGGTGGTTCGCGTTTTCTCGCGAGTCATGCGTCCTGGCGGCGAGAAGACAGCCATGCCCTTCAACGTTTCGCTCGGTGCTCCGCTTGAAGAATTTCCCATAGTGAATGCGGCGCTGACGGTGTTGCACTTTTCGCAGGAAGAAATCTCGTTTGAAGGGGCGAGTCGGATCGTTCGCTCGCCGTTCATCGGCGGCGCCGAGAGCGAGCTCGGCGCGCGCATGAAGCTCGAGGCGCGCCTGCGCGACAAGCTCGGCGCCACGGTCGCGCTGCCGAAGCTGATCGCTTTCCTCGAGAAGAAGACCGTGCTTCGCGAGAGGCTCGAGCGGGTGTTCGGGATGCGCGAGACCGGGCTGTTCTCGCAGAAGACGCCGGGCGAGTGGGCGCGGCATTTCTCGTCGGTGCTCGAGGCGGCCGGCTTCCCCGGCGAGCGCGCGCTCGACTCGGACGAATTCCAGGCGCAGGCCAAGTGGCACGAAGCGCTCGGCGAGCTGGCGCGCCTCGATCGCATCTCGAACGAGATGCCCTTCTCGCAGGCGTTTCAGACGCTGCGAAAGATCTGCGCCGATACGCTCTTCCAGCCGGAAACGCCGGAAACGCCGATCCAGGTACTGGGTCTGCTCGAGTCCGCGGGCGTCGAGTTCGACCATCTCTGGGTCACCGGCCTCACCGACGAAGCGTGGCCGCTGAAGAGCTCGCCCAATCCCTTCCTGCCGCTCGCGCAGCAGCGGAAAGCCGGCATTCCCGAGGCGAGCGCCGAGACCTCGCTCGAACTCGACCGGCGCATCACCGAAGGCTGGAAGCAGGCCGCCGGCGAGGTGGTGTTCTCGCATTTCACCAAGGAGGAGGACCGCGACGTCCTGCCGAGCCCGCTCATCGCCGACCTTCCTGGGAAGGCAATCGAGATTCCCGCCTTCCCGAAGCTACGCGACGTGATCTTCGCTGCCAGGAAAACCGAGACACTTCAAGATCGCGTGGCGCCCCCTGTCAGGGAGAAACAGGTCCGCGGCGGCACCGGCGTGCTCTCCGACCAAGCGGCGTGTCCCTTCCGCGCCTTCGCGCGCCACCGCCTTGCCGCGAGGGACCTTGAAGAGCCCGCCGAGGGTCTCGACGCCTCGAAGCGCGGCAAGCTCGCACATGCGCTGATGAAGAATCTCTGGGACACGCTCAAGGACTCCTCGGCGCTGGAGCGTGACCTCGAGCCCGCCATCGCGTCAGCAGCCTCCGCCGCAGTGAAAGAGCTCGAGATCGAGGG
>Ga0209811_10000440_pt1 | contig 17721 bp, 14 predicted proteins | sample Coa_R1_6_FD_187161 | JGI IMG/M metagenome (GOLD analysis project Ga0209811, IMG submission 187161) | Surface soil microbial communities from Centralia Pennsylvania, which are recovering from an underground coalmine fire. - Coalmine... | ecosystem: Environmental > Terrestrial > Soil >...
GTTCCCGGCGTACGGCTCGACGATGACGGCGGCGACACTCGCGTCGATGGCGCGCTCGCACGCCGCGAGGTCGCGCTTGCACGAATCCTGGCAGGCTTGCGCCGCGGGTGCCTCGGTCGTTGCGCGGCGGCAGGTCTTCATGCAGTGATTGAAGGCCTCGTTGCAACTCTCGGGCTCGCCGGCACCCGTGAGCGCCTTGTACGCGTAGTAGCCGATCGCCACGGCGGCCAGAAGGATGATGAGGCTCTTCATCCCGCCTTGCGGCGCGCGGCTCCCGCCTCGCGCAGCCCCTCGAGGATCGCGAGCGCGCGCTCCATCGAGAAGTCGCGCGTCTTCCGATCGAAGGCTTTCGACTCCGGCATCATGTAACCGTGCTCCACCCCGGGGAAAATGTGCAGATCGAGCTTCTTCATCCGCGCTGCTGCCCCGCGGTACGCTTCCAGCACCGCGGCGGGCGCCTGGTGGTCCGCGTCGCCCCATATGATGCACACGGGCTTGGCGAGGTTCTCTAGCTCGCCGATGTAGTCGAGCATCTGCGAGCCGTGCAGCGAGATGCCCGCGTCGTAGCCCAGGCGCTTCGGCCCGAGGATCGCGTAGGGGCCACCGTAGCAGAAGCCGATCACCGCGGCGCGGCCGTTCGACTGCGGGAGCTTGCGCACTTCCGCGAGCGTGTCGACCAGGTCGGCTTCTCCGGTGGCGATTTTCTCCAGCCGCGGCTGCGCGCGCTGCTTGGTGCGGTCGTCGTCGCGCGCGAGCGGCCCGGGGATCGTCCGCCAGAAAAGATCGGGCGCCGCGGCGATGGCGCCGTGTCCCGCGAGCTCGTCGGCGATCGCGCACAGATCGCTGTTGACGCCGTGCACCGCCGAGGCGAGCACCACCGCGGGGACCTTCGCGCTCCCGGCGGGCGCTGCGAGGTAGCAGTCGAAATCGCCGCCCTTGCTCGAACGGACTCTGATGTTCCTGCCTGGCATGCGCGCGCTCCTCGCGAAACAGGCTTCACGCTAACTCAGGGAGGTCGGCCTTGTCCAATCACCCGGAATTCTCCGTGATGCGGTCGTCATTATTGCGCCGGCACGGCGAACTGACTACCATCACGCCTTCAGCACGCGGCGCGGATTTCACAATGCGAAATCGCGGGTTCCCGCACCGCCACTTCCGTTCGCAGCAAGCACAAGGAGGAGTTGTCTCATGGGCACCAAGTACAGGATTCTCATCATGGGCGCGTCGTACGGTTCGCTCCTCGGGACCAAGCTCGCGCTCGCCGGGCACGACGTGCACCTCGTGTGCCTGCCCGCCGAGGCCGACCTGATCAACAACGAAGGTGCGATCGTGCGCATGCCGATCAAGGGCCGCGAGGGTCTGGTCGAGATCAACTCGAAGAAGCTGTCCGGCAAGCTGACCGCGGGCGGCACCGCCGGCGTCAAGCCCGGTGACTACGACCTGGTCGCGCTCGCGATGCAGGAGCCGCAATACCGCTCGCCGGGCGTACGCGAGCTGCTCGACGCGGTGGCGCGCGCCAAGGTGCCGTGCATGTCGATCATGAACATGCCGCCGCTCCCCTACCTCAAGCGCATTCCCGGCCTCAACACCGACGGCCTGCGCAACTGTTACACCGATGCCTCGGTGTGGGATGGCTTCGATCCCAAGCTGATGACCCTCTGCAGCCCGGACCCGCAGGCGTTCCGTCCGCCGGAAGAAAAGGTGAACGTGCTGCAGGTAAGGCTGCCGACCAACTTCAAGTCCGCGCGCTTCGAGTCGGATGCCCACACCGCGATCCTGCGCAAGCTCGAGGCGGATATCGAGGCGTCGCGCTTCGACACCGGCTCCGGCAAGATCGAGCTGCCGGTGAAGCTCAAGGTGCACGATCCGATCTTCGTGCCCCTCGCCAAATGGGCGATGCTGATCGCGGGGAACTACCGCTGCGTCCTCAAGGACAGCGTGCGACCCATCAAGGACGCGGTCCACAGCGATCTCGCGGCCTCGCGCGCGATGTACAACTGGGTGGTGAAGCTGTGCGTCTCGCTGGGCGCGAACGAGGCCGACCTCGTTCCCTTCGACAAGTACGCCAACGCGGCGCTCTCGCTCGGCAGCCCGTCCTCCGCGGCGCGCGCTCTCGCCAACGGCGCGCCCAACATCGAACGCGTCGACCTGCTGGTGAAGACCATCGCAGCGCAGAAGGGCATGCGCTCCGACGTCCTCGATCAGACCGTCTCCATGGTCGAAGGCTGGCTCGAGAAGAACCGCAAGAAGGCGGCCTGATCCAAGACCATCCGTTCATCCCCCGGATCGAGGACCCGCCTCTACTCCGGGGGGAAGGCCGCTTCGTCGACGATGCGCGCAAGGCAGGCGACGCCCTTGCCGCTTTCGTCCGCTCGCCGCACGCCGCCGCCGCCATCCGATCGGTCGACACGAGCACCGCGTCGCGGCAACCGGGCGTCCTCGCGATCCTGACCGGAGCCGACGCGCGGGCGGCCGGGGTCGGCAACCTCGCCCGCCCGCGGCCGGTCGACGGGCGCGGCGGCACCAAGATGATTCTCTCGATGTGGCCGGCCCTCGCCGAGCAACGCGTGGTGCACGTCGGCCAGCCGGTCGCGGTCGTCGTCGCCGAAACCGCGGCGCAGGCGATGGATGCGGCCGAGCTTGTCGAGGTCGGCTACGAGGAGTCGCCGGCCGTGGTCGACGTCCGCGACGCCGTCGCGCAAGGCGCGCCGCAGGTCTGGCCCGAGGCGCCGGGTAACGTCGCGCTCGACTGGCCCGGACCCGTGGCCGACGACGGCAGCAACGCCCGCGAGGTCGAGCGGATCCTGCAGTCGGCGCCGCACCGAGCGCGCATAGCGCTCGTGAACCAGCGCGTGGCGGTCGCCTCGCTGGAGCCGCGCGGCGCCACCGCCAGCTACGACGCAGGCCAGGACGCATTCACGCTGCGCGCGTGCTCGCAGGGCGCGGGCGGGCTGCGCGACATGCTCGCCGCCGCGTTCAAACTTCAGCCGCAGAAGCTGCGCGTGATCACCGAGGACGTCGGCGGCGCCTTCGGCATGAAATCGGGCGCGTATCCGGAATACGCGGCGCTCATGCTCGCCGCGCGCAAGGTCGGGCGCCCGGTGCACTGGATGTCCTCGCGCTCGGAAGCCTTCATGAGCGATAACGGGGCCCGCGACATGTTTCTCGAGGGAGAGCTCGCGCTCGGACGGGACGGCGAGTTCCTGGCGCTTCGCGTGCAGGTGCTCGCGAACCTCGGCGCTTTCATCACCGGCGCGGGCCTCATCACGCAGACCCAGAATTTCGGCCGCTGCCTGTCGAGCGTCTATCGCATACCGCGCATCCAGTGCGACGTCCGGTCGATCTACACGCACACGGTGCAGACCGGTCCCTACCGCGGCGCGGGGCGGCCCGAGGCCAACTATCTCATCGAGCGCCTCGTCGATGCCGCGGCCCGCTCGGCCGGAATCGATCGCGTCGAGCTGCGGCGCCGCAACCTGCTCGCCCCGCAGGCGATGCCCTACAAAACGCCGGTCGCGGTCACCTACGACAGCGGCGAGTTTCCCGCGATCTTCGAAAAGGCGCTGGCGCTCGCGGACTATGAAGGCTTTCCCGCGAGGCGCGACCGTGCCGCCGCGGCGGGACTTCGCCGCGGGATCGGGATTTCCTGTTTCCTGGAGCATGCCGGCGGCGTGCCCACCGAGAGCGCGGCGGTGCGCTTTCCCGGAGGCGAGAAGGCGCTGGTCGCGCTCGGAGTTCAGGGGACCGGGCAGGGACACGGCACGGTGTTCGCCCGGCTCGCCGCAAAGCACCTGGGCGTCGCGCCCGATCTCGTCGAGGTACAGCAGGGGGATTCGCGGCTCGAGGTGGCGAGCGGCGGCACCGTCGCCTCCCGCTCCACCATGCTCGCCGGCACCGCCGTCTTTCGCACCATCGAGCTGATCGTCGCCAAGGGCCGCAGGATCGCTGCGCGCATGTTCGAGGCCACGGAGGCCGACGTCGAATACCGCGGCGGTTTCTTCGAGGTGGTGGGCACCGACCGGCGGCTGTCGCTCTTCGCGGTCGCCGACAAGGCGGCCGAGTGGAAGAGCAACGGGGAAATCGAGGAAGCCCTCGACAGCGCGGCGAAGGTCGAACTGCCGCCGACTTTTCCGAACGGCTGCCATATCGCCGAGGTGGAACTGGATCCCGAGACCGGCGTGGTCGCGGTCGTCGCGTATGCGGCCGTCGACGACTGCGGCGTGGTGCTGGACGCGACCCTGACCGAGGGCCAGGTGTGCGGCGGCCTCGCGCAGGGCTTGGGCCAGGCGCTCCTGGAGCACGGCGTCTACGACCGCGCGAGCGGCCAGCTGCTGACGGGGTCGTTCACCGACTACGCCATGCCCCGCGCCGATCACATGCCGCCAACCGCCGACGCTTTCCATCCGGTGCCCTGCACCACCAACCCGATCGGCGTCAAAGGGGTGGGCGAGGCCGGGACGACCGGCGCGCTCGCGGCGATCATGAACGCGATCACGGATGCGTTGCCCGCGGAGGCGGGCTTGCTAGACATGCCCGCGACGCCGGAGAAGATCTGGCGCGCGTGCCGGGGGAGCGGCTAGAGCGGGCGGCCTATCGTTGCGCCGCACTGCGGAACGCGATGTCGCCGTAGTACGCCTCGAGCGCCCGGTCGCCGTCGTCCGCCTCGGTCATGATCCCGACCGAGACCACCCGGCCGGGCTCTTCGCCGAAAAGGCGCCGGTAGTCCTCGGCGACATTGCGCGTCTCCTCGATCCACTTTCCCAACTTTCCCCTGCCGCTCTCGACGGCGATCATCCTGATGCGCGTGGTGTACTTGTTGTTCACGGTCCCGCCGACGGGCGTCTTGCTCCCCCAGACGTACATCACGCCCGCGTAAGGCAGCTGGTTCCCGGTGAACAGGCGAAACTCGTCGTAGAAGAGCCGATCCTTGAAGGAAATCTTCGAATAGTCGCCGGCGAAATTGACCAGGATCCGCACCGGCGAATCGTCGGGGCTGTGCTCGGAGGGCGCCAGATCCATCACCTTCCAGCGCCAGGACAGGAACGGCCTTTCCTGGAGGTCGACGTCGACGTTGTGGAGCAGCCCCGAGGCCGAATCGCGGGCACTCCCCTTGAGCACGGTAGGGCCGCCGTCCCTGGCCAGCACGTACTGGCTGCGCGCCCGAAGGCGCGACATGGTCCAGGCCGTCCACTCGGAGGGGACGGCCTCGCCCGGCGGCAGGGCCGAGAAAGCCACGAGCTGCGTCGGTATCTTGTCGGGCGCCTTGGGCGCGCTGGCGCAGGCCGCGAGGGCCGCGGCCAGGACGCAAAGGAGCAGTTTTCGGGCGGTGAACATGGCTAATCAGACGCCGGGGGTGGATCGCGGGTTCCTGCGGAGCCCTACTTAGTACGCGAGGAAGTTTACAGGGCGGTTACCGGGCGCGGATGTGATTGTAAGGGATGGCGGGCGCGTGCGACTCTACCAGGATGAAGCTCGTCTCCGTCAACGCCGGGCTGCCCCGGGAGGTCTCGTGGGCCGGGAAGACCGTTGCGACCTCGATCTGGAAGGCCCCGGTGGCAGGGCGGGTGCGGGTCTCCACCCTCAACATCGACGGTGACCGGCAGTCCGACCTCACCGTTCACGGCGGTGCCGACAAGGCCGTCTACGTGTATCCCGCCGAGCACTACGACTACTGGCGCCGGGAATTGCCGGGGGTCGAGCTTCGCTGGGGCGCGTTCGGAGAGAACTTCACCAGCGAAGGGCTCGCCGAGGATAGCGTGCGCATCGGCGACCGGGTGCGCATCGGCTCGGCCGAGTTCGCCGTAACCCAGCCGCGGCTGCCCTGCTACAAGCTCGGCATCCGCTTCGACCGCCCGCGGATGGTGAAGATGTTCATGAAGAGCGGCCGGACGGGGTTCTACCTCGCGGTCGCGCGCGAAGGCGAGGTCGAGGCGGGCGATCCGATTCATCTGGACACCCGAACCGGGGAAAGCCTCAGCGTCGCCGACATCGTGCGTCTGTATGCGACCGATTCGGAAAATCACGCAATGCTGATGCTCGCGGCACGCCTCGCGGTACTGCCCGAGGGCTGGAGAGACTACTTCAGAAAGCGGTTGGCGGACTTGGCGGGCAAGCCTGGGTAATCAGGCTACGGATACACCACCTCCACATTCTCCGGCTTCAGCCACTCGTTCAGCGACTGCATCAGCGCATCATCCAGGTTGACCCGCCAGTTGTCCCCGAGCTGCATTTCGACGCTCGCGCCCCCGTTCTTGTAGCGGACCTCGACCGCGCACTGCCCCTGGCGATAGGGCTCGAGCAGGGTCTTCAGCTTCGCCGCCGACGCCGCGCCGGCGCTCGACGCCTGGCCGTTCATCGAAAGACGCACCGCGCGCGCGAAGCGGCTGCGCGCCCCCGGGAGGTCGTAGATCCGCTCGGCGGTGATGCGCGTGAACACGGTCTCGCCTTCCTCGCCCACCGAGCGGCGGACGCTGCGCACCTTGGCCTCGATCACGATGACCGCGTCCTCCTTGACGAGCTCGCGGTACTGGTCGAACACCTCGTTGTATACAGTGAGCTCCTGGGTGGCGGTGCCGTCCGACAGGTTCACGATCACCATGCGGCCCTGCTGCGTCCGCTGAAAGCGGATCGCCTCCACCACGCCTGCCATGAGCTGGGTGCGCATGCCCTCCGCTTCCGCCGAGGCCGCGACGCTCTTCAGGTTCGCTTTCACGAACTTCCCGATCTCGGAGCGGTGCTCGGTGAAAGGGTGGCCCGAGAGGTAGAAGCCGAGCGCGGACTTCTCCTCGCGCAGGCGCTGCGCGTCGGTCCAGCGCGGCGCGGCGATGAGCGCGGGCCTGTGCTGGGCTCCCTGGTCCCCACCGAAGAGATTCGTCTGCAGGGCGTTGCGCTCGGCCTGCCCCGCGGCCTCGAGCGCGACGCCGACCGAGGCGAGCAGGCTCGCGCGGTGCACGTCGGCGCCGTCGTCGAGGAAATCGAAGGCGCCGGCGCGAACCAGCGCCTCGACCACGCGCCGGTTGACCGCGCGCTTGTCCACGCGCGAGCAGAAGTCGAAGAGGTCGCGGAACGGGCCGCCCTCGTTTCGCGACGCGAGGATCGCCGCGATCGCCGACTCGCCCGTGCCCTTCACTCCACCCAGACCGTAGCGGACCGTCCTTGCGTCCACCGGGACGAACCGGTATTCACCCGAGTTCACGTCGGGCGAGAGCATCTTGAGGCCGTTCGCCAGCGCGTCCTCGTGAAACTGGTGCACCTTGTCGGTGTCGTCCATCACCGCCGAAAGGTTGGCCGCCATGAACGCGGCCGGATAGTGCGCCTTGAGATACGCGGTCTGGTAGGCGATGAGCGCGTACGCGGCGGCGTGCGACTTGTTGAATCCGTAACCCGCGAATTTCTCCATCAGGTCGAACAGCAGAATCGCCTTGGCGCGCGGCAGCTTGTTCTCCTCCGCACCTGCGACGAACACGTCTCGCTGCTGCGCCATCTCCTTGGCGTCCTTCTTGCCCATCGCGCGCCGCAGGAGGTCGGCGCTGCCGAGCGAGTACCCTCCCATCACCTGCGCGATCTGCATGACCTGCTCCTGGTACACCATGATCCCGTAGGTGGACTTCAGGATCGGCTCCAACCGCGGGTCCAGGTACTCCACGCGCTTGCCGTTCTTGCGCTCGACGAACTCCGGAATCAACTCCATCGGCCCCGGCCGGTAGAGCGCGACCAGCGCGATGATGTCCTCGAAGCGGTCGGGCCGGGCGCGCTTGATCAGGTCGCGCATGCCGCGCGACTCGAACTGGAATATCGCGGTGGTGTTGGCGCCGCTGAAGACCTGGTACGCGGCCGGGTCGTCGAGCGGGATCTTCTCCAGCGCGAAATCCGGCTTGCCCATCGCGCGGATCGACTGCGTCGCCCAGTCGAGCACAGTGAGCGTGGTGAGCCCGAGGAAATCGAACTTCACCAGGCCGACGCGCTCGACGTCCTTCATGTCGAACTGCGAGATCGTGCTCTCCGTCCCCTGGGCCGCGTACAGCGGGCAGAAATCGGTGAGCTTGCCCGGCGCGATCAACACCCCGCCCGCGTGCATGCCGACGTTGCGCGCCAGTCCCTCGAGCTGCCCGGCAAGCGCCAGGAGTTCGCGCGTCTCCTCCTCGTTCTTCTCGCGCTCCGCCAGCCGCGGCTCCATCTCGCGCGCGTCCTGCAGCGTGATGCGCTTGCCCGGCTGGAACGGGATGAGCTTCGCGAGCTCGTCGGTGCGCGTGTAGCTCCACTCCATGACGCGGCCGACGTCGCGCACCACCGCGCGCGCCGCCATGGTGCCGAAGGTGGCGATCTGCGACACCGACTGCGCTCCGTACTTCTGCTTCACGTACTCGATCACGCGGTCGCGGCCACGCTCGCAGAAGTCGATGTCGAAGTCGGGCATGGACACGCGTTCCGGGTTGAGGAAGCGCTCGAACAGCAGGTCGTAGCGCAAGGGGTCCAGATCGGTGATGCCCAGCGAATAGGCGACCAGCGACCCCGCGCCGGAGCCGCGTCCCGGACCGACCGGCACCCCGTTCGATTTCGCCCAATTGATGAAATCGGCGACGATGAGGAAGTAGCCGGCAAAGCCCATCTTGATGATCGTCCCGAGCTCCAGCTCGAGCCTGAGGCTGTACTTCTCCTTCCATTGCCGGTCGGCCTTCGGGCCGTAATCCGTTTCGAGCCGGCGCTCCAGCCCGTCCCGGGCCTGATTGCGGAGATATTCCTCGAGGGGCATGCCGTCCGGCGTCGGAAAAACGGGAAGCCGCGACTTGCCCAGCTCGAGCGAGAGGTTGCAGCGCCGCGCGATCTCGACCGAATTGGCGAGAGCCTCGGGCAGGTCGGCGAAGAGCTTCGCCATCTCCGCCTGGCTGAGGAAATAGCTCTCGCGGGTGAAAGGACGCGGGCGGCGGCGGTCGCCGAGCACGTAGCCTTCGGCGATGCACACGCGCGCTTCGTGCGCGGCGAAATCCCCGGGCTTGAGAAACTGCACCGGATGCGTGGCGACCACCGGTAGCGAGCACTCGCCGGCGAGCCGCAGCGCGGCCTCGATATAGTGCTCGGTCTGCGAAGCGCCGGCGCGCTGCAGCTCGAGGTAGTAGCGGCCGGGAAAGAGGCCCGCCCATTCGGACGCGGCCTGCCGGGCGCGCCCCGGGTCCTGCAGCAGAGCGCCGCCGACCTCGCCCTGGATGGCGCCCGAGAGCGCGATCAGGCCGTCGCTGCCTTGCGCGAACCAGCTCTTCCTCATTTCCGCGCGACCCCGGTGCTGGTTCTCCAGCCAGGCGCGCGACAGCAGCTCCGAGAGCCTGAGGTATCCCGGGCGCGATTGCGCGAGCAGCAGCAGCCGGTGCGGCTTGTCGCGCTCGGACTCGTTGGTGATCCAGACATCGCAGCCGACGACCGGCTTCACGCCGGCGGCGCGGGCCGCCTTGTAGAATTTCACCATGCCGAACACGTTGGCGAGGTCGGTGATCGCCAGCGCCGGCATGCCGTCGGCGGCCGCGCGCTCGACCGCCTCGTCGATGCGCACGATACCGTCGGTGATCGAGAACTCGCTGTGGAGCCGAAGGTGGACGAAGGCGGGGTTCGGCATCAGCTGGGGACAGACTCGGGACGCCAAAATTCTACCACCCGGGGTCGGCCGAGAACGCCGCAGTTCCGCAGCGATCCAAGCTTTAGGGAGATTTCCCTGATCCGGTCGGAGCGTTGCGCGTCCGGGAGAATTTCATGACGGCGATCAAAGGCATACGCCGATCTCGACGCGGCCTACCGCCTGCGGAACGAGGTGCTCGAGTAGCTAGACGCCGCGCGCGGCCGGGAGGCTCAGGATGAAGGCCGTCTCGAGGCCCGGCTCGCTGCGGACACCGACTCGTCCGCCGTGCAGCTCGGCGATCGATTTCACGATCGCGAGGCCCAGCCCCGATCCCGCCGCGGATCCTTCGCGCGAGCTCGAGGGACGGTAGAAGCGGTCGAAAATCCGCGGCAGGTGCTCCCGCGCTATGCCCGCTCCGGGGTTGGCCACCTCGACCTCGGCCGAGCCGTCGGCGCGCGCCCGTGCCCTCACGCTGATCGTGCAATCCCGCGGGCCGTGGCGCAGCGCGTTGGAGAGCAGGTTCCCGACCGCGCGGTTGAGCATCAGCTCGTCCGCCCAGGCGCGGGCTTTTCCGCCTTTCTCGGAGCGTACCTCGAGCACGAGGCGGATGTTGCGCTCCTCCGCGAGCAACTCGTAGTACGAGAGAATCTTCTCTAGCGCGCTGCGCAGGTCGATCCACTGCGGCGCGACACGCGCCTGCGCGTTGTCGGCGCGCGCGAGGAACAGCATGTTCTCGATCATCCGCGACAGCCGCTCGTATTCCTCGACCGCGGATTCGAGCACGGCGCGATATTCGGCCGCGTCGCGCGGGCGCGACAGCGCCACCTGAGCCTCCCCGAGCAGGTTGTTGATCGGCGTGCGCAGGTCGTGCGCCAGGTCGGAGGAGAATTCCGAGAGGCGCCTGAACGAGTCCTCCAGCCGGTCGAGCATGTGGTTGAACGCGAGCGTCGAATCGAGGAACTCCTCGGGCGTATCGTCCAGGGAGAGCCGCTCGTTCAGCGCGCTCGCGCTGATTCGGCCGGCGGTCGCGGCGATTCGCCTTACGCGCTTGAGCACGACGCGCGCAGCCCAGACGCCGAGCGCCCCGGCCACGAGCACGCTGAGGATCAGGGTCTCGATCAGCCCCTTGCGGTACCTGGCGAGCAGCTCGCGCGGCAGCGAGCGGTCGTACGAGAGCGCGACCAGCATCGTGCCCGGCGGCGAATTCGCCGCGGGCAGCGTGACGCGGGCGAGAAGCACCTGATACCAGCGCCCGTCCGGGGCAGTCCACTCGCGGCTCAGCCGTCCGAAGCGGCTGCGCAACTCGCGCTCCACCGCGTTGTCGACGTGCTCCGGCAAGGACTCCATCGGTATCGCCTGCTCGGGAAGTCCCTCAACGGGGACGCTGAAGCCTTCCGATGCCGCCAGGATCTGCCGTTTCTCGTCGAGCACCGCGAGCCCGAGCTTGCGGTAGCCCATCGCGGTCTCCTCGACAAAGCGGGGACTGCCGAGAATCGATTCCGCGGACCCGATGCGCTCGATCCTGTTCCGGAGGAGGCTCATGTTGCCGAGGAGAAGGACGTCGTTCGCTTCCAGCAGCTCGTTCGCCAGCATGCGGTCGATGCTGAATCCCATCGCCGCGATCACCAGGAACGAGATCAGCGCGAACAGAAGACCGATCTGCCAGGTGAGCGACTTGTGCCGGGCGCCCGCACGCGGGGAAACGGCGTCGATGCGCCGGGTCACGCCTGCGGTTCCTCGATCACGTACCCGACGCCGCGCACCGTGCGGATCAGCTTCACCTCGAACGGGTCGTCGATTTTCGCCCGAAGCCTCCTCATCGCGACGTCCACCACGTTGGTGTCGCTGTCGAAATTCATGTCCCAGACCTGCTCGGCGATGAGCGTGCGCGACATGACCTCGCCGCAGTTGCGCACCAGGCAGTCGAGGAGCGCGAACTCCTTCGTGGTGAGATCGATCTTCCGGTCGCCGCGCGACACCTTGCGCTTGCGCGGATCGATTTCCAGGTCGCCGACCTTGAGGCGCTCGGCCGGCGCCTTGCCGCCGCGCCGCAGCACCGAGCGCACCCGTGCGAGCAGCTCGGAAAACGCGAAGGGCTTTACCAGGTAGTCGTCCGCACCCAGCTCCAACCCCTTGACCCTGTCGGCGACGCCGTCGCGCGCCGTGAGAAAGAGGACCGGGGTCTGCTTCTTGTCCCGGAGCTCGCGTAGTACGGTCCAGCCGTCCACGCCCGGGAGCATGACGTCGAGCACCACCAGATCGTATTCGGAGGACAGGGCGAGGTGCTGCCCGTCGACACCGTTCCCGGCGACATCCACTACAAAACCGTGCTCCGCCAGCCCCTTGCGTGCGTAGGCGGCGGTCTTGGGTTCGTCTTCTACTATGAGTATTCGCAAGGGCGGGAGGTCGAAAAAGGCGCCGGACTTCAGCGCCTTTTTGAGGATGGCGTCGCCGAAAAGTTCATCCGGCGCGCCGGTTGGTGGACTCAGTCGCCGAAACCGCCGTCGCGCTGCATCTCGGTCTCAACAAAGACCTGGACCTTGTGGTCCAGCGAGCCCTCGGGCGCGATCTTGCTCAGCTCGAAAGGCCGGGCCAGCCCGTCGAAGTTCCAGGCCATTTCCTTGTCGCCGATCTTCAGGTTGACGACCTCGCCGTGGTTGACGTTGATGTACTTCGTCTGCGGGGTGACCACGATGGTGCGGTTGGCGGTGTAGTCGCCGACGGCGGGCTCGCCGTAGAGATCGCCGGGGGTCAGCGCGAAGGCCGACAGGCTCGCGGCGGAAAGCGTCACAGCTGCAAAAGCAGGGGCAAAGAATTTCACGATGTTCTCCATATTGAGGGGTTTCGAAAAACAGACAGTGCGCTCGATGTGCCGCGCCCTGAATGTGCCCCTACTCTAAACCCCGCTCCGTATCGCGAATCTGACCGCCGAATTACATTTCCGTCATATTGGACATTCCTGTCGTCTTCAGGAGACGACGCACTGCAGCTCTCCCGGCTTCCGCGTTTCGATGCGGCCGATCTGAAAGACCGTCTCGCCGCTGGCCGTGAGCGCGCGCGCCGCGGCTTCGGCGTCCGTGGAGGAGACCACCACCGTCATGCCGATCCCGCAGTTGAACACGCGCAGCATTTCTTCCTCCGCGACTTTCCCCTCGCGCTGCAGCCATTCGAACAGCGGAGGACGCTTCCAGGAGGAATGCGAGATCACGGCCTTCACCTTCTCCGGGAGCACGCGCGGGAGGTTTTCCGTAAGCCCGCCGCCGGTGATGTGCGCGAGACCCTTGACGCTCACTTCCTTCATCAGCGCGAGCACCGGCTTCACGTAGATGCGCGTCGGCTCGAGCAGCGCCTCGCCCAGGGGCCGGCCGTGAAAGTCCGCGCGCAGGTCGGGCTTGGAGCGCTCGAGAATGCGCCGCACCAGCGAGTAGCCGTTCGAATGCGCGCCGCTGGAAGCGAGGCCGAGAACGACGTCGCCCGCGGCGATGCCGCGCCCGTCGATGATCGCGCTTTTCTCGACCACGCCGACGGCGAAGCCGGCGAGGTCGTATTCGCCCTCGGCGTACATCCCCGGCATCTCGGCGGTCTCGCCGCCGATGAGCGCGCAGCCGGCGAGCTCGCAGCCGCGCGCGATGCCCTTGACGACCTCGGTCGCGACCGCGACGTCGAGCCGGCCGCAAGCGAAATAGTCGAGGAAGAAAAGCGGCTCGGCGCCCTGCGTGAGCACGTCGTTCACGCTCATCGCCACGAGGTCGATGCCGACCGTGTCGTGGCGATCGAGCTGGAACGCGAGCTTCAGCTTGGTGCCGACGCCGTCGGTGCCGGAGACCAGGACGGGCTCGCGGTATTTCTTGGGAATCTCGGCGAGAGCGCCGAATCCGCCGATACCCGCGAGTACCTCGGGGCGGAGGGTTCTCCTGGCGAACGGCTTGATCGCCTCGACCAGGGCGTCGCCCGCGTCGATGTCCACCCCTGCGTCGCGGTAGGTGATCGGCTTCTTGCTGGTCAAGACTGGAGGTTGCGGATAAAGTGGCGTGATTCGCTCCGAATCTTAATCCAAATACCCTCGCTCCGCCTCGGCGGTCTGGATTGATGCAACAACTGCTGCTCGAGCTCGCCCCTCCTCCCCTTCCGACGCTGGAAAACTTCTGTCCGGGGCGAAACGGCGCGGCTCTCAAGGCCCTGCGCGAGGCGCTCGCCGACGGCGAGCGCTTCGTCTTCCTCTGGGGACCGGGCGGGAGCGGAAAGACCCATCTTTTGCGCGCGTTTTCCGGGGCGGCAGGGGTCGCGAAGCGCGACGCCGCCGCGGTCGACGATGTCGCGCGCCTCGGCGACGCGGAACAGATCGCCCTGTTCGACTTGTGCAACCGCCTGCGCGCCTCGGGCGGCGCGCTCGCTGCAAGCGGCGAGGCTCCGCCTGCGAGGCTCGCGCTGCGCCCCGACCTGCGCTCGCGCCTGGCATCGGGGATCGTGCTTCAGCTGCACCCCTTGAGCGACGCCGACAAGGCGGCGGCGCTTTCGGCGCACGCCGCCGGTAGAGGCATGAAGCTCGAGGGCGGCCTGATCGCCTACCTGCTCAGCCACTTCGACCGCGACATGGGATCGCAGATCGCGCTGCTGGACGCGCTCGATCGCTACTCGCTGCAGCGCAAGCGCGGCGTCACACTGCCGCTGCTCAAGGAAGCCCTGCGCTCGCTCGTCGAGCCCGAGGCGCGCCGCTGATGGCGACCGAGCTCGCGCTGTTCGACCTCGACAACACCCTGCTTTCCGGGGACAGCGATTACGAGTGGGCGCAGTTCCTGATCGAGCGGGGCGTGCTCGACCGCTCCGTGTACGAAGCGAGGAACGAGCAGTTCTTCCGACAATACCAGGCGGGGACGCTCGACATCTACGAGTTCCTCGCATTCCAGCTGGCACCGCTCGCCCGCCATCCGCGGGAGGAGCTCGACCAGTGGCACGAAGAGTTCATGCGCGAGCGGATCGAACCCATCATCCGCCCCAAGGCAAGGGACCTGGTGGAACGGCACCGCGCGGAGGGCCATCTGTGCGCGATTGTCACGTCGACGAATTCGTTCATCACGGGACCGATCTCGCGCGAGCTCGGCTTCGATCACCTGCTCGCGACCGAGCTCGAGGTGAAGAACGGCGAGTTCACCGGCAAACCCTACGGAACGCCCTGCTTCCGCGAGGGCAAGGTGACGCGGGTGTTCGAATGGCTGGAGGCGCACGCGCTGACTTTCATGTCCTTCCCGGTGAGCTCGTTCTACAGCGATTCGCAGAACGACCTGCCCCTGCTCAGGCGGGTCAGCCGTCCCGTCGCGGTCGATCCCGACGAGGTCCTGCGGCGCGAGGCGCTCGAGCTCGGCTGGCAAGTGATCAGTCTGGAATGAGCAGCCTGGAATGAAAGTCGCGCCCGTCGTCGTCCTCGCGATGGTGCCGACGAGCCTCGCGCTCGCGGTCGCGGTCGGCAGCGTCGACCTCGGGCCGGCGCAACTGGGCGAGGCGCTCCTCGGCCGCGGCGACGATATCGCGCGCGAAATCGTCTGGGGCGTGCGCGCACCCCGGGCTCTGGCCGGGTTCGCCTGCGGGGGGCTGCTCGCCCTCGCCGGCAGCCTGCTCCAGGTGCTCCTTCGGAATCCGCTCGCCGATCCCGGCATTCTCGGGGTGTCGGGCGGCGCCTCGGCCGGCGCGCTCGCCGCGATGCTCCTGGGTGCCGCCGCAACGGGCGTGAATCTCGGGGCGCTCGCCGGCGCCGCGGTCGCCGCCGGCGCCGTGTTCGCGTTCTCGCTCGGCCGCTCGGGCTGGAATCCCTACCGCGTGCTGCTCACCGGTGTCGCGCTCGCCTCCGGATTCGGCGCGCTGGTCGGGCTGATGCTCGCGGTCGCGCCCTCCTCTCAGGTCCAGGGCATGCTGTTCTGGCTTCTGGGGGATCTCTCCCCTTCGGGCGATCCGACCGCCGCGCTCCTCGTCCTCGCGGCGTGCGGCGCCCTCGCCTTTTCCCAGTCCGCCGCGCTCGACGTGCTCATCCTCGGCGAGGACAAGGCGCGCTCGCTCGGCGTGTCGGTGACCCGCGTGCAATGGGTCGCTTTCGCCTGCGCCACGCTCGCCACCGTCGCCGCGGTCCTGCTCGGCGGCGCGATCGGATTCGTCGGGCTGGTGGTGCCGCATCTGCTGCGGCTCTCGGGCGTGCACCGCCACGCGCTGCTGCTCCCGCTCGCCGCCTGCCTGGGAGGGAGTCTGCTCGCGCTCGCCGACACGCTCGCGCGCACGGTGGCGGCGCCCGCCGAGCTTCCGGTCGGTGTTCTGACCGCGATGATCGGCGTGCCTGCTCTGCTTGTGCTCCTCGCGAGGCTGCGCTGATGCTCGAGGCGAAAGGGCTTTCACTCTCCGCGGGCGGGCACGAGCTCGTCCGCGCGCTCGACTTGTCGCTCGCGCCCGGCCAATGCTGGTCGCTGCTGGGGCCCAACGGCTCGGGGAAAACCAGCCTCATCCACGCTCTTGCCGGCCTGCGAGCGCCCCGGTCGGGGGCGATCGCGCTCGACGGCGTTCCCCTGGCCTCGATCGGGCGAAAGGACATCGCGCGCCGCGTCGCCGTGCTGCTTCAGGACGAGGAATCGGATTTCTGGGGTAGCGTCCTCGACTACGTTCTGCTCGGCCTCTACCCGAAATCGGGCAGCGCCTGGAGCCGCGACGAAGAGAGCCTCGCCCAGGCGAGGCACTGGCTCGCCGAGCTCGAGCTCGCGGACCGCGCGGCTCAGGCGTACCGGACACTTTCGGGCGGCGAGCGGCAGCGCGCGCGCATCGCGCAGGTGCTGCTGCAGGACTCGGGCGTCATGCTGCTCGACGAGCCGCTGCAGCATCTCGATCTGCGCCACCAGGCGATCGTGATGGGCACCCTCGCGGCGCGCGCCGCCGAGGGGAAAACCGTCCTCGCCGCGCTGCACGAGCCCGGGCACGCGGCGAGGCACTGCGGGTTCGCGGTTTTACTGTATGATGCGGGCCGCGCGAGCCTGGGGCGCTCAAGCGATATGCTGACCCAAGCCAATCTCGAAGCCCTGTACCAGTGCCGGCTCGAAGCCGCCGGCGCGTGGAGCTTTCTTCCCTCTTGATCAGGAAATTCATCCGGCGTGTACTGCGGCTCGGCTCGGCACCCGGGCCGAGGAGCATTCCGAAAGACCAGCACGGCATCGGCCGCGAAGCGGTCTCCTACGGCTCGCGGAAAACGTGCGAAACGCTGCAGGAGCGCGGCTTCGCCGCCTACGTCGTCGGCGGCGCGGTGCGCGACCTGCTGCTCGGACTGCGCCCCAAGGACTTCGACGTCGCGACCGACGCGTCCCCGGAGGACGTTCACAAGGTATTCCGGCGCTCGCGCCTGATCGGGCGCCGCTTCAAGCTGGTCCACGTGCTCTTCGGCGAGGAGACCGTCGAGGTCTCCACCTTCCGCGCTCGCGTCGCCTCCGAGACCGACGAGCTCGGGCGCGTGCTGCGCGACAACATCTACGGCACTCTCGAGGACGACACCATCCGGCGCGATTTCACCATCAACGCGCTCTACTACGACCCGACGGCCGAGACCATTCTCGACTACCACGACGGCATGCGCGATCTGCGGAACAAGTCGGTGCGCATCATCGGCGACGCGCGCGCGCGTTATCGCGAGGATCCGATCCGGATGCTGCGCGCGGTGCGCTTCGCGGCGAAAACCGGCTTTGACATCGAGGAGCGCACGCGCAGACCCATCCGCGAGCTGGCACCCCTGATCGGGAATGTTCCCCCGTCGCGCGTCTACGAGGAAATGCAGAAGCTGCTGCTTTCCGGGCATGCGGCTGCGGCGCTGAAGCGCCTGCGCGGCGAAGGCCTGCATCACGGCCTGCTGCCCCTGCTCGACGTGATCTTCGAGCAGCCCATGGGCGAGCGCTTCGTGCAACTCGCGCTCGATCCAGTAGCCGAGCAGCGCGCCGAGCGACTGTCCGGCCCGCACGCCATCCACGATCCACCGCGCCCTTCGCGATCGTCCGGACATCAGGTTCACGCCGAACGCCTGCGCGTCGGTGTGCGAATCGAACCCGGCGCGGAGCACGGCGGCCGACGCCGCATGGTGCAGCGACGGCGCCAGC
>Ga0209811_10000443_pt1 | contig 17641 bp, 13 predicted proteins | sample Coa_R1_6_FD_187161 | JGI IMG/M metagenome (GOLD analysis project Ga0209811, IMG submission 187161) | Surface soil microbial communities from Centralia Pennsylvania, which are recovering from an underground coalmine fire. - Coalmine... | ecosystem: Environmental > Terrestrial > Soil >...
AGTCACTAGTCCAGCTTGGTTATTCATACTCCGCGGAAGGATCGATCTTCTCCGGATATTTGACGCACCAGTTCGCTGATGAACAGGATGCGTGGGACTACGTCGACCTGGTAAAAGGGCAAATGATCCCGATTCGCTATCAGGCTCGCCAGCCGGCCATCTCTGCAGTGCGCACGGCGGACCAAAGCACACTGCATATGTCGAACCGAAAGAGTATCCTGGCCCAATTGATGGGTCACACTCTCACCGATTTTTTCACAAATTCACACACGGACGACAATCGCGTGAAATGCGCAGCCGACTGGCCGACCATCAGGGGGCGAGTCGAATCAGGAGCGGTAACCCGGAATGGAGAAGAAGGCCTCTGGTATCTCGTAAGCTCTTACACCGGCGAAATCGGCTATTCCTACTCGGTGAAGGCACCTACTACGCTGGTCATCTCACAAAGACATTCTTCAGAGAAGAGTCCGCACGAAGATTCCTGGAGCATTTGAAGGGTAGGGACGTGATCGTGCGCTACAGTCCAAAGTCGCCGCGGATCTCGAGACTCTGCCGAGAAGACCAGACGGAAAAATCGCTCTCCTAAGGAGATGCAAAATCGCTGCGTTACCTTCCGAGGAACGGGTAGCACGCCGGTGCTATTTACGAGTGTCTGTCACGCCACTAATCTGCACCTTCCCCCCAATCGAAGGCAAAGGTGCCGGACGGTTCTTGGCATTTTTCCCGAGAAATCTGATAGCTGAGTGCCCGACAGACAGTCGGTACTTACGCGAAAGGTTGGGATATGGAGTGCATGAAGTCGAAAACGAGTTTGGACCTGGTGGAGGAAGCTCGGCGGCGTGAAGTCGAGCACGAGATTTTGAGTTATTTTCTAGCGGTCGAGTCCTATCCGGCGCGAGCCGCGCGTCAGCCGCAGGTGAGTTTTGAGGCGCACTGCTGGAGCGTCTACACGGTGCTCGAAAACGAGCAGCCGAACTAACGGCCGAATTTAATGTTGCCGGGAGGGCTGCGCGTTGCGGCCCTCGGCTCAGTCACTATCCTTTGCGACTGGCAGCCGCGCCTTTGCTCGCAATCGTCGTGAGGAAGAGTTCGGCAGATAGGTTTTTGGCTTTTAGATACGCCGCCACCTTGGCGGCGATTCTCTTTGGCGGCTGTTTGCTTCGAGGGTCCAGGAAAATAAGAACCGATGGACCAGCGCCGCTCAAGGCGGTTCCCAAAATTCCCTGTCCCCGCTCAAAGCCTGCCATGCCTGGCAACAGAGGGCACAGCGGGGAACGGAACGGCTGGTGGATACGATCTTCGAGAGCGGCCTCCAGAAACTCAGGCTTGCTCTGCATAAAAGCCGCCAGCAGCAACATAGAGTTCTGAATATTCACGACCGCATCGGCGCGCGAATATTGCAAGGGCAGAACGGCCCGCGCCTTTTCAGTCGACAGCGGCTCCGGCGGCACGGCCAGAAGCAGAGGCCACTTTCCTCTCGGTGCGATGCGGGCGACCTGCGCTTCTGACTCTCCCGACATCCGTGCCACCGTCAGGCCGCCCATCCAGCAGGCCGAAGCGTTGTCAGGATGGTGCTCGCGGCGGGAAGCTTCGCCGACGATTTGAGCGTCGGTCCAGCGCAGGCCTCCAAAGTGATCGGCCAAAGCAATACCGGCCAGGCGAGCGGCCGCTGACGATCCGCATCCTTTTCCGATCGGAATGTCATTATCGATCTTCAGCGCGAGTGGAGACGCTGGTCGTTTCGCTGCGTTCAGAACTTCCCGGTAGGTGGTCAGGATCAGATGGTTCTCGAGATTGCCACAGATCTCGGCGTCTCTTCCGGTCGCTTGGATCGAGTACTCGCGAGTGCCCTGTGCCTCAAGTTTGAGATGAAGATCAAACGCCAAAGCTGCAGCATCGAATGCCGGACCAAGATTCGCGGACGTCGCGGGTAGCTTGATACTGAACTTGCGCGATTGCCTCCTGGAAGGCATCGCTATTGCCGACCCTCGTTCTCGAACTGCTCAAGGGTTTTGGCGACCGCGTCCATGGTCGCATCGAGCACAATCGGAGCGCGTTGAAGCGGCGCGAGAGAACCTGCATCCTTCTCATGTTGCGTGCCCGAAAAAAGATCTCCCCGATGGAATTTCAAAGTAAACTCCGGGTCTTTCAAAACGTGGCCCGTCAAGATCAGCACCACGCTTTCGTTCGACTTCACGAATCCTCGCTTGACCAGCTTCTTCAACCCGGCCAAAGTCACGGCTGAGGCTGGCTCGCAACCCACACCATCGGCTCCGATTTCCGCCTTGGCCATGGCCATCTCAATCTCGGTCACTTGTTCCACGACACCGCCTGTCGCCTGGACAACTCGCAGAGCTTTCTTCCACGACGCGGGATTGCCGATCCGAATCGCCGTGGCGAGTGTGTCCGCCTGAGTTGGGATCAGTTTCTTGCCAGCGTGCTCATGGATGCTGCGGAAAAAGGGATTCGCGCCTTCCGCCTGGATGACCGATAGCTTCGGCAATCGCGTAATCAGGCCGAGGTCTTTCATCTCGACCAACGCCTTACCAATCGCAGAGGAGTTCCCCAGATTTCCCCCCGGAACGACAATATGATCCGGAGACTGCCAATTCAGCTGCTCCAGCAATTCGACGCCAGCGGTTTTCTGGCCCTCGATACGGTAAGGATTAACCGAATTTAGCAGGTAGATCGGCTTCCGTTTGACCAACTCATTCAACACGCGTACGCAGCCGTCAAAGTCGGTGCGGAGTTGACAGGTCACCGCCCCATAGTCGAGCGATTGCGAAAGCTTTCCCCAGGAAATCTTGCCCTCAGGAATGAGCACAAGGCTGCGCATCCCTCCGCGCGCAGCGTAAGCTGCCATCGACGCAGAAGTGTTGCCGGTCGAAGCGCAAGCGACCCAGCGAAAACCTTCCTGTCGTGCAAACGAACTCGCCGTCGTCATGCCCGTGTCTTTGAACGAGGCGGTTGGGTTCATGCCCTGATGCTTGGCCTGCAGGAACTGCACGCCTGCGGATCGAGCGCAGCGCGGCAGATCGTAGAGCGGAGTATTCCCCTCGCGCAAAGTGATCGGCTCGAATCCCGACTTAAGCGCAGGAAGAAGTTCCCGAAATCTCCATACCCCGCTGGTGTCAGCCAAAGCGAGTGACGTCTTTCGATCACGCCAAAGTTGCTTGAGAGCGTCAGCCGGCTGGCCAGCTGTTAATCCCTGACCTGATTGCCAGCCAGGATAGAAGACCTCGAACAGATCGCCGCAGCTCGGGCAGCGAAAGTCCTGATCAGCCCGATCGGCCTCGGCGCCGCAGTTGATGCAGCGCAGCCGGGACACGGACGCGGGACTCTTGATGTCGGGCGCAGTTGGATTCATCGTGGATGACGCAAAGGCAGCACCGCTCTAAAACAGGGGTTCCGGGAACGCGGGTCCCTGCGCCGACCTTCAGGATAGCGAAATCAGCCTTGTTTCCAAAGCTTGTCTTGATGGTGCTCTTCCTTCTCGAGGCGCAGGTAGTCGTCGGCCTTGTTGATCCAGTCGGCGCGCGGTGGATTGAAAACGTCGAGGTCCACGGTGTCCATCAGCGCTTCCGCCTTGTGCGGCATGTTGCGCGGGATGGTCAACACTTCCCCGGCATGGACGACAATCTCTTTGCCGTCGATCCAGAACTTAAGCGCGCCCTCGAGGATGTATGTCACCTGCTCGTTATAGTGACTGTGGAGCGGCACGATGCAGCCTTTCTTCATCAGGACTCGCGCCACCATGATGTCCTGGCCAACCACCAGCTGCCGCTGCAACAGCGGGTTCATATTCTCAAGTTCGACCGTGTTCCACGGGATGTACTTCAGTTCCCCTTTGACTCCCGACATCTTCGCGGGGGCAAGCTTGGCGGCACCGCGCTTCGGTACTTTTTTTCGTTTCTTCGAGACACCAGTTTTGCGCGTGGTCTTCTTCGCCTTGGGCATCAGTGGACCTTTCCTGGGTACAAACTCACCGCCGTGTCGTGCAGATAGGCGTGAGCCATTTCGAGCGCCTTGGCTTCGCTGACTTCATCGGTGGCGACCATCTCAGCCAGCGCTGCTGCCAACCCTGTGCGCGCAGTCTGCACGCCTAACCAGTAGCTCTCTTCCGCGCCCAGAGCGTCATTGTACGGGAATGAGTCGGTGCCGAACGTGATTTTGTCGGGGAAGGTTTCCAGCCACTGGCGCAGCGAATCTTTGAAGGCCGCCGGATACATGACGACTTCCATCAGCGACGAATCCATGTAGACATTCTTGACCGAAGCCAGCCAGATGGCCTCGCGTTCCAGCGGATACCCTCCGTGAATTAGTACGAATACGGTACTGGCATAGCGCGGATCACGCAGGATGTTCTCCAGATTCATCACATTGCTTTCAGAGATATTGAAATAGTCTCCAATGCCGACTGCGGTATGAATATGAACGGGAAGATGCAAACGCCCGCCTTCGCGAATCAGATAACGAAAGATGTAATCCTGAAACGTGCGGTACTCGGGCTCGGTTGGCACTCCCCCCGCAACATACTTTTTGTAGATCGCTTCCGCATCTTCCCGGCTCGGATCTCCAAACCGTAGCGACCGGAAGTAGGCGACTTCAAATTTCATGGCGATGCCGCCTTTTTTCTGATTGTCCTCGAGCGTTTGCGTGATGAATTTCAGGTAGTCGTCGAAGCCAGGGGGAAGACTCTTCACCTGCTCCTGTTCCATCCAGCGGTGGAGCATCTTCTCCTGCAGCGGAATGTACACCGCCTGGTCGCCATTGCGTGCCTTCTCTTTCTGATTGTCGAACGGCCACATGAAGGAGTCTGCAAAGAAAACCCAGACGAACCGCTTGGGATCGAGATAATCCGCCATCATGGCACGATTGGCAACGCCTTGCTCGATGTTCAGTTTGTCGAGCAGGTTCGAGAAATACGCTTTGCCCTGCTGCTTCTTCAGTTCTGCCTTCTTGCTGACCAACCACTTCGCGTGTTCGGCCGACAAGTCGTCGTAGGGATAGTTGAACAGTGCTTTTGCCGCCGCCACCAGCTCAGGGTTTGAGTCGCGTTCGCGCAAAGGTGCGCTGCCCGGCGGAGACGCCATGGCATCCACATCCGGATCATCGGGGAAGCCAGGGTGGGCATGATGATCAAAGATCGGAATCTTTTCGATCTGCGGGAGGAGGCGTTTGTAAATGATGTGAACCTGGTCGACGTTGGCCAACGGACGCGATTGGGAGAATGCAGCCGTGGCGAGCAGAAGCAATAAGGCCGAGCCTGGGAACCGCAGGGGTCTGGAAGTCTCCTTCATTTCGTGGGTCTCCGTGAGAGCATGACCTGCAAAGAAGTCCTGGAAAGACTACCGCAGCGATCGCAAGGCGCTGCCACGTGCCTGAAAAATAGTTGTTAGCGCGCTACCGGGGAGCGCTGCCATGCCGTCGAGGCTTTCTGAATCCGTTGCACGGCCTCATGCAGCATCGCATTCGACGATGCAAACGAGAATCGCACGAACTCCCGTCCCGACATGCCGAATGCGGCTCCGGGAATGGCAGCCACGCCAGCTTCCTCGAGCATGATTTGGCAGACTTCATCGGCACTCATGCCTGTTCCCGCAATGTTGACCCACGCATAGAACGCTCCGTCGGGAGCGGGGCAGCGGAAGCCCGGAATTTCGTTCAACTCCCGCGCGAACTGTTCGCGACGGCTGGAGAATTCCTTCACCATCTTCGGCGTGGCGGCAGATGTATCGCGCAAGGCCTCGATCGCCGCGTACTGCGTGAATTCAGCGACGCAGGTATAGGTGTTGATCGCCAGCAGATCCAGTTGTTCCGCGATTTCCGGCGGTGCCACCGCATATCCGAGACGCCATCCGGTCATCGCAAAGCTCTTGGAGAACCCGTCGATGATCACGGTGCGCTCGGCCATACCCGGATAGCTGAACATGGAAATGTAATCTTCGCCGTATATGATGCGCGCGTAAATCTCATCCGAGAGCACGTACAGATCGTGCCTGACGGCCAACTCGGCGATCCGTCGTTGAACCGCATCGGTATACACGGTGCCGGTTGGGTTGTTCGGCGAACAGGTCAGAATTGCCTTGGTGCGCGGGGTGATCTTCGCGGCAATCTCCTGGGGATCAGGTTGGAAGCCGTGCCGCTCCAAAAGTTCGTAGGCGACGGGCACGCCACCGAATCCGGCAGTAATCGAAGCGTAGCCGGGGAAGCCGGGGTCGGGGTAGAGAACCTCGTCGCCCGGGTTAACGATGGCCATTAGCGTAAGGAATAACGAAAGCTTGCATCCCGGGGCCATGACTATGTTCTTGGGATCTACATGGATGCGACGCGTGCGCAGCAGGTAGGCGGCGAGCTCTTCGCGCAGGGCGGGAATTCCAGCGACCGTACAATAACGGTCCTTGCCAGCCCGCAGCGCCTTCTCCAGCGCTTCCAGCACGGGGGTCGCAGGGTGAAAATCAGGCTCGCCCAGTTCGAGATGAATGATCGACCGACCTTGCCGCTCAAGTTCCTTCGCGCGCGCGAATACTGAAAGCGCGCCTTCCCCGCTCATGACCGAGAGTCTTGAAGCCAGCGAACGCATTAATCCTTCTTTCCTGCGACCGACTCAGGAACCGGAGTCGTCGGAATGCGCAAACCATCCACCAGGCGCGGAAACAACTCGAAAGCGGCGGCGGTCCCAACTAGTTCCACGATCTGGGAGTCAGTGTAGACAGACTTTAGTTGAGCAAAAAAGGCGTCATCCAGTCGCTGCGCCGACTGATGCAACCGCTCAGCACATCGCAACCCAAGCTTTTCCTGCTCAGTGAACGGCCCGGATTCGAAATCCGACTGTACTGCCGCGATCTGTATTTCGCTAGCCCCCTTCTGACGAGCTGACAAGGCATGGGCTGCAATGGCGTACTCCGACTGGAGAAGCACCGACAAACGAGTTGCGACGAGTTCTTTATACCAACCGGGCAAAGCGCCATCGCTAAGCAACGACTTCAAGAAGCCCGCAACCCCGAGCGCAAGTCCCGGGGTGTGCGCAAGCGTCTTGAACATGTTAGGAACAACGCCCCGCTGTTTCAGCAGGGCGTCATAGACCGCAGCAATTTCCGGTGAAACCTGGTCACGATCGAGAAGCGGGATGCGAGTCGTGGCCGCCTTTTCCGACATGCTAGAAAGCATACCGCAGAGAGAGCTGAATGAGGCGCGGCGTGCCCACCGTGGAGTTGATTTTGCCGAACGCTCCTGCATTCTCCACATCCGCTGATGTAGGGCTCGCAAAGTTCGCGTGGTTCCACAGGTTGAAGAAGTCCGCCGTAAAGCGAAGGTCCTGTCTCTCGCCGAACCGGAAGTGTTTAATCAACGAGAAATCCCAGTTCTGCTGGAATGGCCCTCGATAAATGTTTCGGTGAAGCGTCCCGAAGCGAGTAGTACAGGCGGCACCGGTCGGATCGGCATCACATCCAGCCTGATCAGCAGGAGGAGCAGCCTGAAAATTGTTAATGTCGACATACCCATTGAGTCGCTGATGAACGTCTCCATGAGTCAGCCCGTTGGCAATCGTACGCCCTGGTGCCAAATCAGCACCAAGGGCAGCGAAAGACAGAAATGTAGCCAGGTATGCCGAACCCGCTGCGGAATCCAACACTGAGAATGGCGTTCCGGACTGGAATATCGTTACACCACTGACAGTCCAGTTGCTCAGCAGCGCACCCTTCGCACCCTTTGCGTTCTTGAAGATCGGGAGGTCGTAGTTATAGCTCACACTCAGCCGATGCTTGCGATCAAAGTCTGCCAGGCCATATGAATTGCGGATATTACTCTCGTCGTTGAACGCGGTGTTCAGAGCAGTGTTGCCAGTCGACGTTGCGTCCAGCGACTTTGACCAGGTGTAAGCAGCCTGAAAGTATCCTGCGCCCCATCGACGAGAGAGAGTTGTTTGCAGAGAGTTGTAGTGTGAGTAAGCATCGTTCGCGAAGATCTGGAAGCCGCCGTAGCCGTTCACACCAGAAAGGTTGGAACGGGCAGGTCCGTTGCTGGCTGTGTTGTTGGTGATTTGGAACGGCGTTCCGTCCTCGGCCGTCACGACCACCGGGTTGGCAACCGTGGCGAGCTTAGCTTGGATGTTAGTGCTCGTCTCGCGCAGGTGAAGGCTGTGCGTGCCCACGTAGCCGATCTCTAGCACCCACTGCTTACCAAGGTCGCGCTGCACAGTAAGGTTCCACTGCTGAGTACTCGGCGTCACGAAGCGACGTGGAACGGTGAGTACAAACAAAAGGTTGGAAGGAACCAGGCCCGGGCTTCCGTTGGCGCAGCCGTAGTCAGGAAACTGGCTGGTGTCATTCCCTGGAAAGTCCAACAGCGCCCCGAGGCACGGAACGAATCCGGGATCAAGTACGTTCCCAGCCGGAAGAGCGTTGAGGTTGGCACCATTCGTCAAGCACTGCGGAGGAGTGTTGGGGCCAGCTGGAGCAAAGAAAGTTCCGAGACATCCAGCATTGTTGGGCAACCCGGCGATCGGAAGGAACGGCGCCTGGAACGACAATTGATCGGCCGTCCCAACGTCTTCACGCACGTAGTAGATCCCATAGCCACCACGTATCGTCGTATGGTGGCGTCCGAGAACGTCCCACGCAAATCCCACGCGCGGTCCCCAACCCGTCGCATAGTTGTTCTTGTAGGTAGTGTTGTTGCCTGACCCGGTAAGTCCCGCCACGTTCAACTTGCTAGCGCATTTTCCATAGACAAAAGGATACTGACCGCTGTTGCCCAGCTGAGGATCGAAATTACCGATGTGGCAGGCGTCGTCGTAGAAAGCTCCCATAATCTCGGTGCGAAGTCCCAGGTTCAACGTGAGATCGGGTCGGGCTTTCCAGTCGTCCTGCACGAAGAAACCAAAATTGTTGTTTCGGTACTTGTGATCGAAGACCCCACCGCCTCCAAAACTCCCTGTGGCCGAACCTTCGAGGAAGTGCTGGAAATCGCTCTCTCCATCGGCAGTCGTCCCAAAGAAGAGTTGACCGTTGAAGACCTGGGGAAACTTCTTGTCGAGATTCACGCGCGTGTAGTCGCCACCCAACCGGATGCTGTGAGCGCCCTTCACCCAGCTGAGCGTATCCACAAAGTTGTAGTTGTTCTGGATCTGGAACTGGTCGGCTGGGGGCGTGGGGCCCATTTGGAAACTGGAAAGTGAAAACTTGTAGATCGACTTGGTAACGTTGCTGGTGGGCCGATCAATGCCGAGGTCATCAGCGGTGATTGGTGGCTGGTTGATGAGGCTATTGTTGATTCGAACAAAGCCGAATCGGAAATCATTCACAACTGCGGGCGAAAACAAATGCGTTTCGTTAATACTGAAGAAACGGTCGTTGAGCGGGATGTCGTAAGGAAAATTCAGATCGCCAGCGCTGATACTGCTGGCCAAGGTTCCGCCCAACGAAGCCTGCAGACCGCCGGCACCAAACGGCAACAATTGTTCTCCGTTCGAGAAGAAGAAGCGGGCTGAGAGCTTGTCATTGCCACCACGAAATTCACGATCCCAATTGGCCGTGAATTGATCCTCCGTGTACTTGCCGGGTTTGCTTACGATAAAAGACTTAAATTCGCCCAGATTTCCCTGCAGCGCGGGAAACAGGTAGCCGCCGGCTGCTGGTCCAAACTGGTCACTTTTGAACAGGAGCAACTTGTGAATCACCGGGTCAACACTGGGAACGCGGATATTGGGTGGGGCGGCTTCAATAGCGGCATCCAGGGTCGCGTCATCACGAATCGATGCCGGAATCACAGGTAGCGTCGTACTAATCAGCGTACCCGGGGAAAGACCGCTGCGCTGACGGGTGCCTTGATAGTTGACAAAGAAGAATCCGGCCTGAGCCTCCGTACCAATCGGTCCACCAAAGCTGCCACCGAAGATGTTCTGCTTCACAGGGGGCCGCTTCTGTGCGGCAGCATTTAGAAAGTATTCGTTTGCATTCAATACATCGTTCCGAAAGAACTCGTACACGTCACCGTGAAAATTCTTGGTGCCGGTCCTCATGATGGCGTTCACATTGCCGCCACCATTCCGACCCTGTGACGCGTCGTACAACGACGTCTGCACCTTGAATTCCTGGATCACGTCGGGGTTGGGCAACGGGATGTTCGTCGCTTGGGCGACGTTGTAGTCAGTCGCGCTGATGCCTTCGATCAAGTAGTTGTTGTTATCCTCGCGCTGCCCGTTCACGATCACGCGAACGTTGCCGCGACCCAACTGTGCCGACGCGTTCAACTCGCTCTGCGCGCCCGAAGACAGCGTCAGTAACTGCTGGAAGTTCTGGGTCGCCAGCGGCAGATCGCGAATGGTCTTCGATTCAATCGCCTGCCCCGTGGTTGCCGTGGTAGTCTCCACGGACTGCACCAGCGCCTGCACTTCCACCTTCTCGAGTACTTGGAGGGGCACCAACTTCGCCGTCATGCGCGTAGTTTCAGTGACGCGCACCGTGATGTCAGGAATCTTCGCTTCGCGAAAACCCGTACTTGTAATGTTGACGGTGTACGTACCGACGGGCAGCAGCGTCGCAGTGAACGACCCGGTGGCATCCGTTTTGGCCGCGCGCGTAACAGTGCCGGTGTCCTGGTTAATGATCTTGATGTCCGCGTTCGCAACGACGGCGCCGGAAGCGTCTTGCACGGTGCCATCGATCGCCCCCGTGGCCCCACCCTGTCCAAACGCCTGACCGAGCATCGAAGCTCCAAGGACTATCCACCACAAACGGCTGCGAAGAATCTGCAACATACACTCCTCCCCCACTTGGGGTTCACGGTTTACTTGCTCTTGCAGTCTTGAAATCTAGCGATTGGAACGACAGGAAGCCGCAGCATAAACTCGAGCTTGGCCTTGCCGCGTACAGCTACCCGGTCCGGCTTGATTCTGTTCGTCCCCCACGGACAATTCTCCCGTCCCACGGTGCCGGAGTAGATAATGATCCCGGGTCAACTTAGACTGAGTTGGGAGTTGCGCGATAGGTTACTAAAAGCAGGTAGAGTTCGCAAGAAAAGCACATCGGTGGAACCACAATAGTTCTCAGGAAACTGCTGCACTCAAATTGAAGCAGAATTCAACATCTACAGCCCCTTGTAGGCTCCCCCGTCCACAAGGATTGTCTGCCCCGTGATAAATGACGCTCGCTCGGAAGCGAGCCACACAATCGTGTCCGCCACTTCCCTCGGCTCGCCAATTCGCTTCTGAGCCGCGTCTACCGCCCAACTGTCAAAAATTTCCTGTTGCGACTTGCCCGATGCCGCGGAGCGAGCCTTTGCCAGTTCCTTCAGGCGATCGGTAGCGGTGAAGCCCGGCCCCACGTTGTTAACCAAAATCCCGTCCTTGCCAAACTCGTTGGCCAGGCTCTTCACCAGGCCCACGACGGCCGCACGCACGGCGTTCGACAGTACGAGGTCCGAAACCGGCTGCTTGGTGGTGATGGACGTAATCGTGATGATCCGTCCCCATCTCCGCCTCTGCATGTGCGGGATGACTTCTTTTGCGAAATAAACCGTGCTCAGGAAGTTCGCATCGATCGCCTTGCGCCACTCTTCGACTGAGGCTGCTAAAAAGCCCTTCGCTGGCGGCCCTCCGGCGTTGGTGACACAAATATCTGCCGCTCCAAATTTAGCAACAACCGCTTCCACGAAGCTTCGAACAGCGTCAGCGCTGGTAACATCCAAAGGGTTGCTTAACACCTCGACGCTGTACTGTTTCCGGATTTGCGCTGCCGCTGTTTCGAGCGCGGTGGCATTGCGGGCGCACATCGCTACCCGGCAGCCTTCGGCCGCAAACGCCTCGGCGGTCGCCCGTCCAATTCCCTGGCTTGAGGCCGCCACGATGGCCACACGATTCCGAAGTCCCGTTTCCATAGGCGTGGGATTATAACAACCCTTACGAAACGCCCTTTCACAGGGCCGGCGAGGGTTTCCCTTGCTCCTTGCAGAGGCGGCGGCTTAATCTGATGCCAGCGTTTTTGCGCGCAGAACTCTATCGATTTTCAGGAGAGTCATGTCAGGGACCCCGCAATTCATCTGGATCGACGGCGAACTCCGGCCTTCCTCGGAAGGCGTCGTGCCTTTCGTCAATGCCGGCTTGCATTACGGGTACAGCGTCTTCGAGGGCATCCGCTGCTACGCGACCGATCGCGGACCGGCTGTCTTCCGATTGACCGAACATGTCGACCGGTTGCTCGATTCCGCGCTGGTAGTCGGCTTTCGCGATCTGCCTTATACGCGCGACCAGATTTCCACTGCCATCCATCAACTCATCGCCGCCAACGGATTTTCCTCGTGCTACATCCGTCCGCTGATCTATCTCGACGGCGCCATGAGCATGGTGGTCGATGCCGGCAAGCCGCGCCTCCTAATTGCGGTATGGGAATGGAAGGCTTTTCTTGGGGAACAGGCCAAGGAACGGGGCATTCGCGCCAACATCTCGTCGTTCACCCGGCTCCATCCAAACATCATGATGACCAAGGCGAAAGTCTCAGGCAACTACGTCGGATCGATCCTCGCGAAAACGGAATCGCAGCGCCTCGGCTTCGACGAAGCGATCATGCTCGATCCATCGGGCTACGTGGCCGAGTGCACGGGAGAGAATATTTTCGTCGTGCGCAATGAAGTCATCTACACCGTGCCGCGAGGTTCGATTCTCGAGGGGATTACACGCGACAGCCTGATAACGCTTGCCGGAGACCTGGGATACACGGTTGTGGAAGAGCAGATCTCGCGTGACCAGCTTTATATTGCGGACGAAGTGTTCGTGTGTGGCACGGCCGCCGAAGTCATCGGCCTTCGCGAAATTGACTTCCGCACCATCGGCAGTGGGAAGACGGGCCCGGTTACGCGAAAGCTCCAAAAGGCATTCGATGAACTGACCAGCGGCCGGCACGCTCGATCCGAGCAGTGGTTCTCGCTAGTCCCGGCACTGGATCAGGCGACGGTAAAGGCGTAGATCTTTCTTCGTGTCGGATGAAGCGAAGAACTGCTCGCGGATCCGACAAGGAAAGAACGGGAAACTTTCGGAATTTCAACGACGGAGGCAAACCATGAAAAAAAGCAAGCGCCGCGCTGAAACCGAGGCGGTACGCGGCGGAATGGACCTCCACAAGAAGAACGGCCCGGTCAGTACGCCGATCTATCAGACTTCCACATTCGAAGCCACGGACCTGGACGAGCAGGTCCGGGCCACCTACACCGATCGCTTTTACACGCGCTACGGGAATCCTACGCACACGGTCGCCGAGAAGGCGATTGCGGATCTCGAAAGCGCGGATGCCGCGCTCCTCTTCTCGTCCGGCATGTCAGCGATCACCACCACGATCCTTTCACTCCTGAAGAGTGGAGATCACATCATCGCTCAACGGGACATCTACGGCGGTGCAACGAAGTTCCTGACGCAGTGGCTTCCAAAATTTGGCGTTGCGGTCACGCTGGTTGACACGACGGACTACAAGCAACACGAAGCCGCGCTTCGACCCAGCACCAAACTGCTTTACCTTGAATCGCCAACCAACCCGACCTTACGGGTAGTCGATCTGAAGCGAGTCGCAGCCCTTGCCCAGAGGCACGGCGTCGTCACGCTGGTGGACAGCACGTTCTCAACGCCGATCAACTGCCGGCCCGCCGAACATGGCATCGACCTCATCATGCATTCTGGCACCAAGTATTTCGGCGGGCACGCAGATATCATCTGCGGAATCATTGCCGGCCGGCGGGACCTTGTGCAGGCGATCCACGCGACTCGGACCACGCTCGGCTGCACCATGGACCCGCACGCGGCCTGGCTGCTGCTGCGCGGCATCAAGACGTTGGCGGTGCGTGTCCATCGGCAGAATGAGAACGCACTCCGCGTGGCGCAGTTTCTCAAGGCGCACTCGAGAGTTCGCAGCGTGAACTACCCGTTCCTGGAGGAACACCCGCAGCGCGCGCTGGCCATGGAACAGATGCATGGCGGTGGCGGCGTACTCAGCTTTGAAATCGATGGCACTGGTGAAGATGCATGCAGGTTCGCCGAGGCCCTCGAACTCTTCACTCTGGCACCCAGTCTAGGAGGAGTCGAGTCGCTTGTGACCATTCCCGTCATCACCTCCCACGCAATGATCCGCTCGGAGGAGCGCGAGAAGATGGGCGTGACGAAGCAGTTAATCCGGCTCTCAGTCGGCATCGAACACATCGACGACTTGCTCGCCGATTTGGAGCGAGCCTTCACCACTGTGGACGCAGCCGCGAAAGTACAAGTCGGCACCAGAGGCTAGCTCCGCCCTATAAAAGTCCCGGCTTCGCCTGAGTTTGCACAATAAGCGGCTTCGCGGGAAGAAACTGAGTTAGCTGATCGAGTGTGTGGATTCCCGAACTACCAGTTCGGGTGCAACCTTCCGATGCAAGGCGGAAGCCTCGCGTTTTTCGAGCACTGCATTGATGCCATCCACCACCAGACCGACCGCCATGCCGCCCATGGTCTCCAGCGGTTGTCGGATGGTGGTCAATGCGGGCGTATAAAACGCCGAATTCGCGACGTCATCAAAACCGATCACGGAACAATGTTCGGGCACTCGAATGCCGGCCTTGGCCAAGGCGCGGATGGCGCCAAACGCAGTCATGTCGTCGAACGCAAGAATCGCGGTGAACGGACGTTTCTGCTTAATGAGATCTTCGGTCAACTTGAAACCGGCCTCGAAACTCGAAATGGGATCCCGCGACTCCGGCAGATCCAGGATCAGTCGCTGGTCCAGTTCAAGACCGCTTGATTTGGCGAAATTACGAATTCCCTTCCAGCGCGGACTGCTATCCACCAGCCCCTTGGGCCCCCGTATGATCGCGATCTTGCGATGCCCCAGAGCATGCAGATGCTCGATCGCAAGCTGGGCACCGAGTTCGTTGTCGACGATGACCGAGCTCATCTGTTCGTTTTTCAGTTCGCAGCCGATAATCGCGGTCGGCACGCTGCTTTTTTCCAAGTCGGATAGCAGGTTGATGTCCAAGAAGAGCCAGTTGGCGACCACGATCAGGCCTTCCACGCGGCGGTCGAGCAGCATCTCCAAATAACGCTCGAACCGGACACGCTCGTTGTGCATATCAGTCAGAATGGGCAGGAAGGAAGATTGGTAGAGGGAATTCTCGATGCCGCGCAACACCAGCGTACAGAACGGATCGGTCATATCGACCACCATGACGCCGACCGTGTGGCTACGCTTGCTGCGCAGCGACCGCGCGAATAGATTCGGCCGGTAGCCCAGCTTTTTCGCGGCACGCTCGATTCGTTTCTTGGTAGCAGCCGGAATGTAACGGGCCAGCGGCGCGTTGTTCAGTACGATCGAAACCGTCGTCGAGGAGAATCCACTTTCTTTGGCTACGTCACGAATCGTGACCATGAATCCTCCCCCTCTCCCCGGCAGAGCGCACGGATCGTATGCCACCCGGCGTATGCCTGCGTGCAAGCCGACGTTGGCGGACGTTACAGGACGGCGCGAGCGCTGTCAAGAATCGGCGCTATCGCACGGATCTTGCAACCGCAACGGCAGCCACTCAGTCTTGGACGGAGCGCAATTAATCCGCTCGCGGGCGCCGTCCGCAAACACTCCTCCCTGAATTGACTCCAAACCACCAATGACGAAGTTTGGTTTTTTGATAGACTCTTAGTCCACAAAGTCGCGCTTCCGGGCCGTGCTTCTTCCTTGGTTCTTTCCACCGTAACCTCACCGTCCGTTCGGAAGGCAGGGAGTCTATGAAACGCATCCTCAAAATCGCCGGCATCGTCGTTGCTATACTGGTCGTAATCCTGATCGCAATTCCCTTCTTCATCAATGTGAACAGCTTCCGGCCTAAGATCGAAGCCACCGCGAGCGAGGCACTCGGAAGGCAAGTCAAGGTCGGAAATCTCAGCCTGTCGATCCTCACGGGCAGCGTCTCGGCCGACAATATTTCGATCGCCGAAGATCCGGCTTTCGGCACCACTCCCTTCGTAACTGCGAAGTCCCTAAAGGTGGGCGTGGAGGTCTGGCCGCTCATCACCTCGAAGGAAATCCGTGTCACCGATATCACGCTCGAGCAGCCGCAGATCACGCTCCTGAAAACAGCCGACGGCAAATGGAACTTCTCGAGCTTGGGCGGAAAGTCGACGGAAAAATCCGTCCCCTCCAACTCCGGTTCCAGCCCCGGCAACCTTTCTGTCGCGAAGTTGAGCGTGACCGACGGCAAGCTTATCGTCGGCAAGGCTAATTCCTCTGCCAAACCACATGTCTATGACCAAGTGAACATCACGGTCACGAATTTTTCGCCAACTTCCCAGTTCCCCTTCCGCCTCACTGCGAAGCTGCCGGCGGGCGGCACTGCTGACATTACCGGACAAGCCGGACCGATTAACGCCACCGACGCCGCCAAGACTCCTTTCGAAGCCAAGGTCAAAGTTAACAACATGGATGTCGTGGCCTCAGGCTTCATCGATCCGGCCAGCGGAATTGCAGGCCTGGCGAGCTTCGATGGAACTTTGAATTCCAATGGCAGCATGGCCAAAGCGATTGGTACGTTCACAGGCAACAAGCTGCAGTTCTCGCCCAAGGGCTCGCCGGCATCGAAAGCCGTCGTCATCAAGCATGCGGTCGATGTTGACCTCGACAAGCAATCGGGCCACCTCACCCAAGGCGATGTCGAAATCGGCAAAGCCGTCGCCCACCTGACCGGCTCTTTCAAAACGGTGGGCGAAACCCAAGTCCTCGACATGAAGCTCAATGGACCCAACATGCCGGTCGAAGAACTCGAGGCAATGCTTCCCGCGCTCGGCGTTGTTCTGCCTTCGGGTTCGCAACTAAAGGGCGGAACGTTGTCCACCGATCTCAGTATCGTCGGCCCCATCGACAAGCTGGTCATCACCGGTCCGGTTCGTCTCTCCGATACCAAGCTCGCCGGATTTGACCTGGGATCAAAACTCGGCGCGCTCTCCACGTTCGCGGGGAAGGCCGCTTCGAATCCTGATACGAGTATTCAAAACTTCAGCACGAATGCGCGCGTTGCGCCAGAAGGCACACGCGCCGACAATCTCAACCTCACCGTTCCGGCGATTGGCGTGATCACGGGCAACGGTACGGTGAGTCCAGCTGGCGCCCTCAACTTCAAGATGCTCGCCAACCTGCATGGTGGCATGGCCGGAGGCCTAGCTCAGGTCGCTGGCATGGGTAGCGGAAAAGGCGGCATCCCATTCAGCATCGCGGGAACTACTTCCAAGCCGGAGTTCGTTCCGGACCTTAAAGGCATGGCGGGGGGACTCGCCGGCAACACGATTCAGGGCGTGTTGAGCGGCGGCAAAGCTGGCGGCGGCAAAACCGGCAGTGCGGTCGACGCATTAGGCGGACTCCTCGGGAAGAAAAAGCCCCAGTAATCACAGTAAAAAAGAAATTTCTGCCGAGGCGGCTCCCCGTGAGCCGCCTTATCGTTTTTCGAGGATTTTCGATGATTTCCGACTTGCGTCCAAATCACCGCGTTATTTATTATTATTCAAATTTATTTTCTTGTAAGGATACCTTCATGATCTCCCAAACTGTCACCGACGGCCTGAAACCATACGCGATTGGGGAGAAGATTCGAGCACTCCGCCTGAAGAAAAGCATGGGACTGGTGGAACTCGGCAAGCACA